>OGQU01001842.1_pt1 | contig 15488 bp, 17 predicted proteins | sample 1553341 | NCBI WGS metagenome assembly OGQU01 (sample SAMEA2579920, study PRJEB22360) | human gut metagenome | biome: human gut; feature: human-associated habitat; material: faeces | place: Denmark | collected 2008/2010 | reverse complement strand
ATCATCGTCCCATGGACGGGCACGACCCTAAGTGCGCAAACCTTCGGGCACTACCGAATTCTTCTTTTTCATGCGAGAAGTAGATAATTCCAATCGTTGTGTGGCATTCAGAAGCGCGGCCGTCTGCCGTTCCAACACGGCAAGACGCTCATCCAGCGATTGTTCGACGTCTAGAGCTGGAGCATTAGCTAAATCTTCGTCCTGTATTTCTTTTCGTTTCAGCCCAAAAACAGGAGTAGCGGAACCGAAGTCCTCCATCCGCTGGAGGTTTTCAGTGATTCGACGAAGACTTTTATGGAATGAATAATGTCGATAGCGGTCAAAAAGTTTGTTGATCCAGTAACATAAGGAGTTCTTTTTTGATGTGCAAAACCGAGGCAGCGAAATCAAAAAAAGGGAACACAAGCAAATTACCACTAAGGCAATCGTCAAAACGATTCCGGAGGTCGAGAGAAATTTAGGCCACGGTGACCAGAGTGAGCAAAGAACTCCCAAATGAACAACAGGAATATAAAAAGAAACTAGCATAAGCCATGCTATCTGCTCCACTTTTCTGAAAAAGGGCTGTGTTTCAGTGCCAACGGCAATGTCAAGAAGCATAGGCACCAGAATTGCAGTAATTGCCGAGGAACATATCAACACACAGCAGAGAAACTGACATATAAATCCAACGATTTGCATGATGGAGACCTGTCCAAGGGCTCTTACAAAGTAAATGAAAAGAGGAACAGAAACCTCTTTCTCAACACTAGCGGGAACTGCGGCAAAAAAAGCTGCGAGGACTAGGAAATACGGAACAAACACAACCAGCACAGGAGCTTTCAAACGCTGGAACCACTTGATATTCGTTTTTTCACCAAATCGGGAGTCAATTCCGTTTGACAGCCTCTCCCTAAGAGCGGTTGCATCTGATTCAAGTTTCTTCTTTTGCTCTTCTGTTACGCGTGTGATTCGCTCTTCCTCGGTAAGAATTCTACTGGCATTCGCCAAGATGCATGCCCAAACCGAGATGAACAGGATAGAGACCAAACCGATGAAAGTACCATTCCGATCCATAAGGCAGGGAGAGAGCATACCCGTGAGAAACAGTATAACGATGGAAGTGCCGATGGATGCCGAGGAAAAAAGCTCTATCGTCCCCTTTATTCTGCTCTTTCCATCCATCACGATCACCACGACAATAGCAACATCAAATGTGAGGAAAGTTAGCAGCCATGTAAGCGGATCGAAGTCCTCAGGAACAATATTCACGGCATCCGCCCAAATTTGTTCAAAGGAGGGGTTTTGAAATCAATCAAAGAGAATCCTTCTAAGGTCAAATCTCGTTTCAAAAAATGCATCGTTGCTAGCAGTGCGAAGGTCAACAACAAACCCAGAGGAGCGAGCCAGAAAATCCTCCTTAAATCCAACAAAAGTAGTTCCTTTTCCACGCTCTTTGGTTCTTGAACAGAGCTTTTTTCATCCATGGAATCCTTCTCCTATCCACTGGGCACAAACGCCTCATCCGGAATCAAATGCCGCCGTACATCGGCTCCTTGCGGCATATCTCGACTATTGGTTTTCAGCAGAGGCACTCCCACCAAACAATTAAACGATACGCTGACGTTAACAATTCCGAAAATCTGTAGACGCGGTGTCTCTCATACGATGCCGCCATGTCGGATGATGAGATGCATGATTCCGAAGATCAGCCGCGGCACGAGTCCCGCGGGACTAGTGAAGTATCTGTTCGGCAAGGGACGGCACAACGAGCACTCCTTGTCTTTCGTCAAATAAATCTGCGTGGCGTCACCAGCTTAATCTGAACACCATCGGCGTTCAAAATGGACACCGTCACCGGTAGCCCGGATGTTTCCTCTCTTTTTCGGTTATCTCATCAGGGAGTGGCTGTTGCGGTACGACTCGCCACGGAACCTGACGGTCCTGCCGTGGTGCACGATGTGGTCGATGACCGCGGCGGCCATGTCGCCGTCGCCGAACGCCTCGCCCCACCGTCCGAACTCCAGGTTCGTGGTGAACACCACGCTCCGTCTTTCGTAGGGATCCGCGATGACCTGGAACAGGGCCTGGCCCGTCGATGTCGATGGGCAGGTAGCCCAGCTCGTCGATGACCAGCAGCCTGGCGCGGCCTATCGCGCGCAGCTCCGCGTCGAGCCGGCCCCTATGCCCTCGCAGACCCTGGGCGACAAGCTCAGGCGCGTGTACGACGAGATCGACGAATGGCGCAGCAGGCCGTTGGAATCGGAATATCCGTACGTGTTCGTGGACGGCGTGTGGCACAAGCGATCATGGGGTGGAAGCGTGGAGAACGCCGGCATCCTGGTCGCCATCGGCGTCGACCCCGAGGGCCACCGCGAGGTCATCGGCGTGGCCGGGGGCATGAGGGAGGACGCGGCCGGCTGGGAGCAGTCCGTCAGGGGCATGATCGAACGCGGGCTGAAAGTCGTCAGATTGGTGGTCGGTGACCGGTGCGCCGGGCCCGTCGCCACCGTCAACCCCCATGCTCCCCGAGGCGAGATGCCGGCGGTGCATGGTGCACTTCATGCGCAACGTGCTTTCGAAGACGCCGCCAAGCCACAGGGATTGGGCTTCCGCGGCGTTGAGGGCCGTGTTCGCCATGGAATCCCGGGAGACGGCCCTCGCCAAGGCCGAACAGGTCGCCGCGGAGATGGAAGGCGGGAGGCTGAAGGCCGCGGCCGACTGCCTGCGCGGGGGGGTCGGCGAGACGACCACGTACCTGCTGCCGGAGTTCCCGGACGGGCACCGCAGGAGGATACGCACCAGCAACATGATCGAACGGCTCAACCGGGAGATCCGGCGGCGCACGCGCGTCGTGGGCAGCTTCCCGGACGGCAACAGCGCCCTCATGCTCGTCTGCGCGAGGATCAGGCACGTCACAGCGAACGAATGGAGCGCACGCCGCTATCTCGACATGTCCCGGCTCGATGACACCCTACAGGCAGCGAACCGGTCATCGCGCCATGGACGGCCATGATCCAAAGTGCGCAACTTTTCGGGCATTAGGGGATGCTGGCGTTTTCTTGGAGACTGAATGAGAGAATCTTCGTATGTCCGGTCCCGAAGAACGACAGCGTGCGGTGGAACTGTATTCCGCCACGCCGAGGCCAACGGCCCAGGTGGTACGGCCCAGGTGGTCGAGCACCTGGGTTATCCGACCAGGCAGTGACTGGAACGTTGGCTGGCAAAGGATTCCCGGTATGCTGGCCATATGGCCAAACGGGGGGGCGGATGCTTTCTTGGAGGTAGCTTCGCAGCCATTCGCTGGCGGCACCATCTCCAGGTGCTGGCACATCCTGTTTACGCGATGAGATATCGCGAGGAACGTCCTTTGCCCTCATGCATCAGTTTGCCCTCATCCTCCATCTTCTTAAGTAGCCGGTATGCGCTGATATAGCTCAAGCCCAATAAATCCATGACTTCCGAAGATGTCACCTCGCCGTCGTTCTTTTCGGCTAGCTCAAGTACCAGTCCTCGCTGACGTGTCGCTGAGATATTGTTCTGCCTGACGTATGCCGGTAATGCATCGTCTGCCTTGTACACCTTGGAACTCAGAATGTACGAACGGGATATGCCGCTGCCGGACGCCTCCACAACGCCAGCCTCCACCAAATCCTCCACTGCGCCAACTACCCGACGTTCTTCCAATCGGGAAAACTCGTGAAGCTGCGACATAGTCAGACGACGATGCTCTTTAAGCAAAGAAAGTATGATAAGTGCCCATACCGAGAGACTGCTGCCACGTCGCTTCTCTTCTTCGGACACCATCCTGATGAACGACTCGTCTGGCACGGCACGGCGAATGAACAAATTGACCTCGGTGCTGGTGGATTGCGAATAATCGGGCATTGCGCCTCCATTGGCCAATGAGCCGATATAAATCTTATCCACTCCGCGTCCGGTCTGCTCGGCATATCCAGCGGTTTTCAGAATCAAGGCCAGTCGGGGATTCCTCGATCTAGGCTGTGCAGACAGGAGGTTGTCTTCGCTTATGCCCTCGATGAAGCCGCCCGGGTTGGAAATGGTCAGGCCATCGGTGTCAATCATGAACCGCACGCTGCCGATCCGTGCATAGTCGCGATGGCAGAACGCGTTTACCATGGCTTCGCGGAGAGCCTGAGGGTCGAAATCCGGCACGTTCATATGTATCAATCCGCTCATGATTTCGTGGCCGGGGTTCCATGGTTGTATCAAATCGCTGATTTTGCCGAACATGTCAACCAGCGGCAGCACAAATGGATCCGTGTTTATTCGCGGTGTCGTACCTTCCATGACCTGGAACGTGGCTGAGGCTGTGGGTATGCAGCGCTTGATGGCTTCGGTGGTGCCAATGGTCAATAACCCGGCAATGGTGGGAAGCTCTTCACCCTCATTGCCGGACACCAGTCCAAGAGCCCTGTCGAAGTCCGTATCGTCGAAAGTCAGCAGTGAACTGTTTGTATTGGTCTCGCGAATGTGCTGGCGCAATTGGTTCCGGGCTTCGGTATCCAAATCTGTGAGCTCGCCGCCTGGGGCTGGCATGTCGCTGTAATCGTAACTGCGTTGTTGTGAGAGACGGCTGATGAATTGCGAGACGAATAACGGCACTACTTCGGGAGTGCCGTCGGCTTTGAGCCGGCGTTGCAGAGTCTTGCCGTTGCTTGTGGATACGATTTGCTGACTGTTATCTACTTCTATTGCTACCACTTGGCAGCCATGTTCGTGAAAAGACTCGATTCGGGTGGTCTGCTGCGGTACGGTTTTGTTGAATATGAAGGCCGCGAGTCCATTGATATTGGAATGCTGTTCGGAGACGCCGGTGACTATGCCGTTATCTTCGATTCCGAGATAGAGCGTGCCGCCTTGTGTGTTCGCGAGGGCAACGACGTTATCTACGATTTCATCGTCTGATTGCGGGCGGCGCTGCTCGCTTTTGAATTCGACAGTCAGAGATTCCCGATCTGGTAACATCACTTTCCTTTCATAACCTTTCATAATTCTAACATGTAAGATTTATCTCTTACATGTCAGAATTATGAAAGATAGGTAAGGAAGGTCAGATTCCTATAGCAATGGGAACTCATCGGGTATTAGCTGAATCGGTCAGCGGGGGGGGGCAGCTGGCTGTTTTTCCGTTCACAGGCCTTGTCCCACAGCAGCTCAAACCAGCGTCCACGCCGCTTATCGATGGTGACGGCGAACAGTGCCTGGCGGATGAAATCAAGCAGAGTGCAGATTGCGTAGATCGCCAGCAGGATGCCGAGGATCAGCAGAATCGCCCACGGCTGCTGGTAGAGGTTCTGCAGGTTAAACAATCGTACCCAAAGCAGTTTCTCGGAGGCGGCGTAGTCGGTGATGAGGTATACGGAGAACGCGGATTGCGCGATCCGGTTGACGGCGCGGCTGTGGAAGGTGACGCGGTCGAACAGCAGAAACATGCCGAAGCCGACCATGACGACGGGCAGCTTCCACGATCCGGTGATGAAGATGCCCATATCATGTCCCATCAGAGACAGCGTTGCGGATGCGACGGTGTAGAGAAGGAAGAATCCGAATCCGATGCCGGTCAGCAGCCATATCTGTTTGGTGGTGAACGGCTTCATATACCACTTGTACGCGGAGATGAGGATGAACACGTAGATGAAGCCGAAAACGTTGTCGGATAGCGACTGCGCTCCAGGAATGAAACTCAACAGTCCCCAGATTGTCAGTACTGTTGCAGCAAGCGCCAAGTGATATTCGCGTCCGAGCGCCTTCAGTCCCCTGGAGAGGAAGGGGAGCAGCGCCAGGAAGATGGCGTATGCGGTGGCGTACCACCACAGTCCCATGCTCAATGGCGCGATGCTCTTCACCATGAGTTTCATGCCGAGGTCGGTCCGGTCGAACACGAGGTAGAACGCCACGAGGATGAGGCTCCAGAACAGGAGTTCGCGTTCCATGATCCACACGCGTTTGAGGTTGGATTTGATGGTTTGCTCTTTGTCGAGAAAGAACCAAGCGGAGATGGAGAAGAAGATGACGACGCCGACTTTACCGCCGCCCTGCATCACGAGCTGGAAGAAGATGCGTTCCGGTCCCAGGGGGAGTTTCAGCACGTCATAGCCGTTGTGGACGATGAAGTGGTGCATGAGGATCATGAACATCGCGATGATGCGCAGCAGCTCGATGCTGGAATTCCTGCACCCCCCCATTTGAATTTCTGGAGTGTGCCGGCGCGGCTTGTCTGACGTGTACGCCGCTGCCGCTCGTGCTTGTGCTCTGGCTGTTTTCGTCCATCATACTTCTTTCTCCTGGTCCGTCTCTCTCCCGAAAATTCTACGGGGGTGGAACGACTGCGTGAGGGGAGTGCTCCCGTTCCCAAGATTAAGAGTATTCATTTCTCGTAAGTTGTTTTAGTGGTTGGCTTGCATTGTGCAAGGTTGTAGCTCGTTAGTTTAAATGCACGTCGATATGGGATTGCTTTTTCATTGTGGCAAGAAGCACTATCGTCTCAAAACGCACGAGTGATTTGTTTGACCGTGTCTCGAAGACGCGGTCTCTATTGCACTGTCTATGTTGCTTGATGGGAATCGTTTTGCCGATATGAGTGTTTGCTGTGCGTTTCACCGGCTGGGTGGGGCTTGGTTTCTGGCGTATGCCAATTTCGTGAGGAGTGATGGAATTATATTGTTGGAATGCCGAGACATTGGACATGCCGATGCGTCATATTCCGCTGAGCGTGCTGATGATGGCCGGGATTCGTGACATCCTGATCATCAGCACGCCGAAGGATCTGCCGAACTTCGAGCGGCTCCTGGGTGATGGTTCGCATTACGGGGTGCGGTTCTCGTACAAGGTGCAGCCCAGCCCGGACGGGTTGGCTCAGGCGTTCCTGTTGGGTGAGGAGTTCATCGCGGGCGAGCCGTGCGCGCTGGTGTTGGGCGACAACATCTTCTACGGCAACGGTCTGGGCGCGACTCTGCGTGGCGCGGTCGCGAAGGCCGAGTCCGGCGAGGGCGCGAGCGTGTTCGGCTATTATGTCGACGATCCGGAACGGTATGGCGTGGTCGAGTTCGACGAGGACAGGAAGGCCGTGTCCATCGAGGAGAAGCCTGCGAAGCCGAAGTCGCATTACGCGGTGACCGGCCTGTACTTCTACGACGAGCACGTGGTCGAGTACGCGAAGCGGGTGGAGCCGAGTGCGCGTGGCGAGTTGGAGATCACGGATTTGAACCGTATGTATTTGGATGCGGGCATGCTGAACGTGCGTACGTTGGGTCGTGGTTACGCGTGGTTGGATACCGGTACGATGGATTCTTTGTTCGAGGCGGGGGAGTTCGTGCGTACCGTGCAGCGTGCGCAGGGTCTGCCGATCGCAATCGTGGAGGAGATCGCCTTCGAGAACGGTTGGATCACGCGCGACGAGCTCATGGAGTCCGCGGATCGTTACGGCAAGAGCCCCTACGGCCAGCATCTCAAGGGCATTGCCGACGGCGAGATCATGCTCGTCCCCAACCAGAAGAACTGACGGGGGTTCGTTTCCGAGGGCTTGTTCCCGGAGTCCTGTCCTCGTGACGGGCGTTCCGGCCATTTGTTTTTCAATGTTCCTGTGACAGTCCTCATAACCAAAATCCGTGTGGCCAACTTTGTGTTGGTCACACGGATTTCTGTTTATCAATGGTTACTCATCGGTGTTTGAGCGTTGGATGCATCGGTCGATCGCCGCTTGGTGGAAGTCTCTTGGCTGGATAAACAGGTTTTTAAAGCAGCTTTCTTGTTGGTGCCAGGATACTGGTCAGACGTTCTTTCCGTCAGATGCTTCCTTCTCTCCTTGATTTGTATCTTGGATTTGCCAAGCTGCGAGCGAGTTAAATCCATCGGTAAGTTGATTGCAGACGTAAACAAACCGTTCTTTCCAATCGGTGGATGTGCAATCTCCTAACAGTCTGCGAAGTCTTTTTGATGCATCGCCTTTCCCATTAGGACGATGCGCTGCACCTCCTCCAGAACGGAAATCCTGCACATATTTCAGGTACTCGAAGGGTGATGCGTCGGCTCCTTGTGATTGGAAAAACGAGATTGCTAATTGTATGGGTCCAATTTTCTCGTCGGTGTTTTCCGAGAGCTTACGTAGTTGCTTTCCGTCTAGGGTATCTGCAAGCGCTTTCGTCAAAGCCAACATCGCATTGTTGAATGCTTCAGTGTTGTCCACTGTTGGCACTGCAAGCGTGTTGATCTTTTTGAGAGTGTGGCTATCCGGCTCTTTCCAGATACTTACGCCTAGCTGCTCTTTGACGTTTTCGGAGGCTTTTCTGAAAGCGGACATAAGTTCTAGAACGGGCGCATCGCTGGCGTCCGTGGGTATATTGAAGTGATCTCGCAATACCCGGTTGGGATTTGGAGTGCCGGATGGGGCGATATTAAAGGATTTCCAGTACGGCAATTCCTTATGAGGCAATCTGCTGCCTAGATCTCCTAAGTATGCTTCGACAAGACCATCGGAGTTCGTGCTGATGTCAAGCTGCCATAGGGTTCTTCCGTTAATTACGCAGGCAATGGAGCGGTCCGATATTTGATACTTATCCGGATTGGTTGAATATCTCTGTAGCACTTCTGATTGGAAACAAACTCGCTCAAATCTATTTGGGTGATTTGGGCCAGAGCCGGGATATCCAGAAAGCTGGGATGGATTGCAGCTGGCGGCAATAGGTTCGCCATCTGGGTCTAGTCCAATGATGAAATTCGGATACTCTGCCGTTGTCTCGTCATCAAAAAAATGCGGAAATTGAGTGTTTTTCGCGCCATGGATTATGTATTTCCCGAATAGTGCTATTACGCTTTTCCGCAAAGGTTTTTCGGGTTCCTTCATAAAAGTATATGAACACCAGTCTCTGCTGTTCTCCTGCCGGGCATCATCATCACAAGGAAGACCGGCATAGGTATCATCCGTGCATAGCAGCAGTTCTTTATCGCAGTAGTACAGGAAAGTGCGTAATTCCAGCGCTCTGACTTCTAGTTTCCAATTTGCCTCATCGTCTTCGGAAGTGTCCAGCGTAAAGCGGAGTAATGGCAACTCTTTCCCGGTCGCGTCAGTGTATTTCCACTCATCTTTTACCCTGTACGCATCCCAAAACCAAAGGAAAGACGGCAAGATGTCTACTTCCGGCGTTGTGCTTCCTAGAGCATCGCGCACTTGCGTGAAGAAGCCGTAGAATGGAGCTTTCTCTGATCGAAGGCCATAGCAGGGTTCATAACCAGTTGTGCTTCGCTCTGATACGCGCAGGTCAAATTTGCCTAATCCAGGGATGCTGAAATTGTGCAGGGCTTTGGCGACGGAATCGCTCTCATTGTCGATGAGCGCACAATGCGTGGTCTGGGTATATTCCGCCTTATCGTGCCTGTTGTCGCATTCCTTTCTTTCGAATCGATCGATGACAACCCAGTCTAGGGGAGTTGGAGTTGCCGTTCTCAAGCGTTCCTCGAAGAGCTTTGTGGTTGGTTGGTCTAGATCCCATTTATCGCCAAGCGTTTCATATACTTGTTTCATTTTGCTTCTTTTCTAAGGTATCGGGATTCGTTAGCGGAATATTAGAAAAGAACCCCTTGTGCCTCTTCCATGAAAAGATATGATAAGGGATCATATTCTGATTCTTTTAAATCGACCATAGCGGGAATAATTGTCTGCGCGAAAGCTTGAAGATTGCAAGCCCCTCGTTGAACGTTTGCAATTCCATTTATATAATCAAATTTGATATTCTTCTCCCTCTTCGAAATTGAAATCTGCACTTCACAGGATATGACTCGGGCATTCTTCCCAAACATTCGCAGGGTATTGCTTTTTTGAATTTTAGAGTCCGGAATATTGTAAACAGTTACACTGTCGCGGTTGTCTACTTGAACTCGTTGTATTTTTAATCCAGCCACTCTATGGATAAAGGTGTCAACGTCCAGTCCTTCATGCATTGCAATATTTTCGGACTCATACATCTTCTTGATATCTTCGGTCGAATCCGAGAATATAATTTGTGTCGTTCCATTTGTGGCAATTAGATGTTTTTCGTCGATGGTCCAGTGCCAAAAAGGAAGATATGCTGATTCGGAGAATAAAGATGGCGGTGTTCGAACAACTTTTGCTGCTTTAACAGCAATCGTGTTTGCCTTTCCTGCAATCAAAGAATTGAAGCTGTAGGGGTGTTTTTGTGCATTCAGCTGAGACGTTTGTGAAAGTGTGAGCTTTGCGGGTATAGATGACCATTGCGTGTTTTCGTCTGAATGGGAAAGAAGATAGTCCCATCCTTCGTCATTAATCTCTTTCTCCAATAAAGCGGGCGAAGGATAGTCGGTTATTGCTCCGCCATGTCCGCACCATAATGCCTGGTAAAACGAATCAATCTGGTTTCTTCCGTCGTTGGACATAACCTGGTGCATTGTCTGCAATGATTGCGCTACTTGATTCCCATTAAGAGATTCTGCAGCGTTAGTTCCGTCGATAAAATCTTGCGCTGTCTTTGTTGCTAAGGGTTTTGTAAAAAGTCCGCGCCCATACTGAGGTATGGGGTAGTTGACGATTTTATAGATAGTTTGTTCCCGATTTTGCTTTGCAAGCATCCCTAAAGTCATGGTGTTGCTGATGAGGGAGTTGATGGTTTTGCTCTGAAGCTCAAGAGTGCTCTTATCGGTAATTTCACTAAAATCTTCGATTGTGAGAATGATTGGATGGAAAATGTCTAATAGCTTTGCATCCTCAAATATCCAATTAATATCGGACGTTGTTCGTATATATAAATATCTTTCTTGTTTATTCCAGTCGATGACCATATCTGGAATAAAAGTATGATTGAAATAGTCGGTATATCGGATATTTGATTCTGGACTGCACTGTTCGATGTAATACCGTGTCTTATCTTTTATGGATTGAATTGTTTCGATTTCATCGCTGCGCATCATAGGACATCATCATCCTTCTTTTCCCGTACGATATTGTGCTATTACTCCCATTTCCTCTCTGGAAATAGTTAGAAAATCTTCCTGTTCTTTTGAAAGAACTAGGAGCCATATGTCTTTGGACAAACTATTGAGAAACTCTTCCTCTTGGGAAAGGGCTTTTTCCGCTTCTTGAGTATCTGAAATATTCAGAGATCTCAATCGATTTCTTTTGTCTAGGATTGCTTTCTTGATTTCTTCTGGTGAATGCAGCTGGTTCCATTTTGTAACCCTAAATGGAGATCAGGTGATCCATAGAAAAACGTCAGTGAATTTCGGATCTTCTTTTCTGGCCACGTAGCATTTTGCCAAAAAATCAGTGAACATGGACGATTGGTCACTGGCGCTGGAGTAGTTCTTAACCTCTGCGAAGAAATTTTCTCCTTCTCGGGTTTTGTCGGCGTCATCGCCTTGTCCAATGAACGTTCCACCTAAATCAAAGGAGAAGGTATTGTTGTCGCCTGGCCATTTGTAGGTTAACTTTTTAACGGCTGTGCGATCGGGGTTGACCCATTGCACTTTGGCTCTTAATGTGCGTTCGAGCCATCTTTTAGCTCGATGAGCGCCTTCCTCACCTTTACGTTGTATTTCTTCACCCGACGGCATGAGATAACTATATCTCTTTTTATGAATTAGGGGGATTGCTTGTCGAAGACAACGTGGATAACGATATATCATCATGAACTCATACTGACAGGGAGTGCTCTCTTTGTCATAGGGCTTGAACTGACCGGTCTTACCGAACACGAGGTAGAACGTTGTGAGGATGAGGCTCTAGAACAGGGACATTCCATGATTCATGTGCGTTTGAGGTTGGGTTTGGTCTGTTCCCTGTCGAGGAAGAACCATGCGGAGATGGGGGTGTGGGGCGGGGTGTCTATGCTGCAGGTTTCGCATGGTCGTATCGTGTTGGCATGAGACCGATGGATCACTTAGATTGTTATTGAGTGACGTGTGGCTTGCCTCGTGCTATGTACCGCACAATCCATTCGGCGATTGTTCTTCGCTGGGCCGGGGATGCTTGCGTGCTGGATGCCTCCGACGCTCAGGCTAGCGCCCCGGTTATTGACATGTTTTATCAGACCCGACACGCTATGTTTTTCCGTCGATTTGCGGCAATTGACATACGGGTAGTGTAAGTTTGTTCCTACAAGGCCAACTTGAGTGGATAACGGCTGGGTTCCTGAATGGGAGTAAGACTTTAGGTCGAGAATTCCTTTGCCCCTGGGGTTGGCCTTGTATCATTTTTCCATTCTTGTCGTTTTGTTTTTCAATTTTTGAATGATGTGCTGCGGATCTTTGGCGATTTCATCGACGATGAATTCGACCGCCTGATCCGAATAGATGTACGAATGTCTTCCGTTTTTCCGTTCCTCGGGTGATGAACGGTCGTAACAGTATTTTTTCTCCTGTTTCATGTCATAGCAGGCGATGAAGAGTCTGAAATGATACCTGCTAAATTTAGCGTTCTGGTCGTTGTTGTATACAAAGCTGATGCTACGGTGTTTGAGCTTCCTATTGACCAGTTCGATGAGCTTTTTCATGCTATAGGGGTATTTATCGGTCGGGTTGATGAGCTGTTTGATGATGCGTGCATGTGTATCGGCGTTGTTATCCACTTGGATTGGAATGCCATGTTTTTTAGACAAAACGAATTCAGTGTGGAAGTAGGCTGAATATTTAATGTTGTTTTCTACTTCAGCTGTTTGATCTATAGATGTTTGCATACGTAGCAGGCGTGCTGCTACTTCCGGGGTGTATTTGGCACGCAGCGTCTCACCGTCAAGATCGGTACGATTGACGGAAAGCACAAGATAGTTGTCAGGGATGCTGTCGCATATTTCGATGCTGTGCCAGTCGCGGAGTTTGTCGTCATAGTTGTGAATGTTGGCTTGAAATATCGGGCCATAGGTGATTTCGTATTCTTCGACCACGAAATGAGTGCCAGTGTTGCGAAGTTCGTCGATGGATTCGAGATTGAGACGGACAGGATCCTTGTCGTTGGTCATAACCTTTTTGATACAGTCCGCCAGAGAAAGTGTGCGCTGCGTTTTACCTGGATAGAAAATGGATTCGTATCCATCGCGTTTGATTAGATATGCCTTGAGCATGAGCTCCCACGCGTTGCACAAGAAGAACGCGCATCCTTCGACCCTGTACCTGATGGTTGGGCGATTGAACAGTTCTATTGCCAGAATGAACGCCTCTTGTGATTTGGAAAGCAAGCGTTCGCAATCATGTTGCTGCTCCGGTGTCAAGGATGGATTGTCCGCCGTCATTTCGTTGCCCCTTCAAAGATTTTGACCTATTTTACTGTAAAAGTAGTCGGGTTCGGTCATTTTTTTAATAATCTGGAAAAGACATTTATTGCGCGGATGCCAATGGTTCTATGTTGATATGTCCTGCTTGCTGCGGAATTCAATTTATGGGCTTCGTGGTCAAAATCGGCATAGTCGAACACGGGGTATAGCACTGTAAGCATAAGACTCCGGAACGTGAGTTTGCGTTTCCTGATTCACATGCGTCTGAGGCTAGCCGAGGAAGGGCCACGCGAAGAAGAATATCCGTTTCAGTCCCGGGGAAGTCTCAGCCTGCCGCAGTCGTTGCGAATGATGGAGCGGCGCTATATAATCGCAGTCTTATGCAGTCGAACATTTGTTCTATAATGGGTGTGTTGTAGCCGGTCGTGGCGGATTGCCGGATCTAATGTCAAAAGATTGGAATTGAAAACTCGTGAGTGGAGATAAAACTTCTGAACAAGGTGTCGTCAGGATGGGAATGCTCCATTTTGAAAATGACAAGCTTCCTGATACGAAAGCCCTTCTTCGGATTCTTGACGGTCATATCAATGCCACTATTGCTTGGGATAGCGGCAGTAGCATATTTGAACGCTGCTTTACCTCAAGAAGCGTGCTGTACTGCGACGATCCGGAATATAAAGAATATGTCTATGACTTGCCCAAACAGATCTGGTTTCATGATGCGCAGGGGTCGGTGGATTTGCTTGGTTGCAAACCGGACCGTTCCATGAAAACTATGTGACGGGGGCCAACGGGATCATCGATGCGAGGTATGCGGTGTTCAACGCGTCGGTGGGGAAAGATTATTCAAAAGTTAACGCATTGCGTACTTCCCTAGGCGGTTTGCGCGAATGGCTTGGCATCAGCAGTATCCTCGAATCGGAGCCGTTTGTTGATAGGGATAACCGAGTGAAGGGGAAGCAATATACTCTTAAATGCCCAGATAACATAGGAACCGGTAATCCCGTATTCGAATTCGTTCCGCATTGGACCACCTCGGTTTCTGGGAATACGACTGAGCTTCATGATTTGGTCTATATGGAGAGTTCTTCTCATGATGTTGAGAGCTGGCCAGCCCATCTTGAGAAACATCGGGCCATGCGTGATCTTCTTCGCATTTCAAGTTGGACGGAGCATCCTCTTTCAATAGAAGCGGTTTCCAGAAGGGATGATCCTCTCCGGGCTGAAAGTGGAATTCCGTACCAGGAAAGATGGTGCGCGGTCGTTGAATCGCATTCCGAAGTGCACTCGCATGCTGGGCGGTTCGATTATCTGATTAAGTATTCTGATTTCGACAACGGTGATCTAAATTCGTGGTTTAAACTTCGGGATACTTATGCTCGAGGAATTGACCCTATTGTTTCATTGTTCTCTATGAGAGGCGCTTCTATTGAAGCTTGGGTGGTGCAGCTTAGCATTGGATTTGAAGCGCTTGGATACCAGCTGCTATAAGAGGGGGGGAATGGACAAGTGTGCAGCTGGCAGAGCTTGTTTTGCGGATAAACTTCATGCCATTACTTCTGAGCTCGACGATAATTGGCCTTTCGATCTCGAACAATGGAAGCTCGAGATGGCTGAATCCTATAACTCGATTAAGCATGCAAACCGGGCTGATATGGCCTGATTTTTGTTCCGCCCTTATAGTGGAGCGGCTTGCGCCGCTTGGTTTGCATAATACTCGGTTTCGGTCCGTTCCGGTGTCCTGTAGCCCAAGGACTGGTGCAGACGCTTCGAGTTCCACCACGAGACCCACCGGAACGTCGCCAATTCCAGGTCCCTCAAATCCCGGAAGGGCTTGCGTCGCCAGACGAGCTCGGTCTTGTACGCGCCGTCGGCGCTCTCGGCCATGGCGTTGTCGTACGAGTCGCCGACCGTGCCGGTCGAGGGAAGCATGCCGAATTCCCCGACCCTGGTGGTGCACACGAGGCTGATGTACTGCGCGCCATGGTCGGAATGGTGCACGAGACCGTCCGTGCCGCCATGCGAGGCGGCCCATGATATCGCCTGTTCCAGCGCCTGCAGCGGCAGCTCCCTGGTGTCCATGGTGGTGGCGCACGCCCATCCGACGATCCTGCGGGCGAACACGTCGGCGGCGAACGCCGTGTGGCCGAACGAGCCGTTGGCCATGCGCACGTAGGTGATGTCGGCCACGTGCGGCCGGTTCGGCGCCTCCGCCTCGAACCCGCGTTCCACGAGGTCGGGCCTGCCGCCCGCGCCCTTCGCCGGGTT
>OGQU01001837.1_pt1 | contig 15520 bp, 9 predicted proteins | sample 1553341 | NCBI WGS metagenome assembly OGQU01 (sample SAMEA2579920, study PRJEB22360) | human gut metagenome | biome: human gut; feature: human-associated habitat; material: faeces | place: Denmark | collected 2008/2010 | reverse complement strand
GCCCCACCACGAACAACGTGACGACGACGATGACCGCCGTGGCGGCGATCCAGAATCTGCGTCCGAACTGAATTTTCATCTACGGTATGTGCATATACTTATGCGTCTGAATGGAGATATTCCACCGGGGATGCGCCTTGGCGTACTCGACCATCGCGGGCATCACCCGTTCGGCGACGCTCCATTCGGGTTGCAGGTAAAGCAGGCATTTTTCGCCCACACGCGCGGCGTTCCGCTCGGCCCATTCGAAATCGGCCTCCGATTCGACGATCACTTTCAGCTCGTCGGCCCGCCCGTAAGCCTCCTCCAGCGGGGACTGCTGACGCTTGGGCGAAAGGCACACCCAGTCGAAAACGCCGCTGAACGGATGCGATCCCGAGGTTTCCAAAAAGATCTCCAGCCCCTTCGCGTGCAGCATCTCCGTCAGCACGCCCAGCGGATAGAGCAGCGGCTCGCCGCCCGTGATGACGATGGCCTGCGCCGGACACGCCGTCGCCCGGTCGATCACCGTCCGGACATCGGTCGGGGGATAGAACTTCGGATTCCACGTGTACTTGGCGTCGCACCAGCGGCACCCCACGTCGCACCCGCCGAGGCGGATGAAATAGGCCGGCTTCCCGGCGTGGAAACCCTCGCCCTGAATGGTGTAGAAATCCTCGACCAGCGGCAGCAGGCGCCCGCCGTCGAGCAATTCGTTATCGACTGTCACGGCCATCACTCCGTCACGACGTAAATGTCTTTCAGACTGCGGCCCAGCTGGTCGTAATCCAGCCCGTAGCCCACGATGAACTCGTTGCCGATCTCCATAGCGCGGTACTTGATGGGCAGCGTCTTGCGGTACGATCCGGGTTTGAAGAAGAGCGTGCAGACCTCGATCGACGCGGGTTTGCGGGCTTCCAGATCGTGAATCATGTGTTCGATCGACTCGCCCGTATCCACGATGTCCTCGACGATGATGACGTGGCGGCCTTCGATCGAGTTGTTCAGGCCGATCAGACTCTTGACGCAGCCCGTCGAGCTGGTTCCGTCGTACGACGCCAGTTTGACGAACGAAAGTTCGTTCTGGAACTCGATCTTCTTGATCAGGTCGCTCATGAACATGAACGAACCGTTCAGAATACCCAGGAACAGCGGGGTTTCCTTTCCGGCGTAGTCGGCGTTGATGCGCTGCGCCACGGCTTCCACGGCCTCGTCGATTTTCGCGGCGGGAATCATGATCCTGAATTTCCGGTCGTGAAGTTGTATGATATTCTCCATTAAAGTACGGGATTATAGTTTAATAAGTGCAAAAATAACTATTTGCCCGAAACAAACGAAGAAACGGACGTTCTTTTTTCGCCGGACCGGATTCCGACGCGTCCGCCGCCCCTCCCGACGGATGCGGACGGCCCCGGATGCGACGGCCCGGTCCATGCCGCATACGAAAGGAGGGGCTGACCGTCACGGCGCCCCTCCGGATGAACATTTCCGATAAATCTTGAACTTTTTATTTTATCGCTTATGGTAAGAAATGTTCATGTATCGCATTCATTCGCTCAATACGAAAGTATCATCGTCCCAATCTGTCAACTGAGCCAAAGAGCCGCCATAGGGCACCAGTCCGCAGCAGTTGAACTTGAAAGTCCGGCTCGCGCTGTCGTAGCCCGAATATTCGGGCGACGGGTCGATATAGAGCGACACCATGCCGTAACTCGGATGTGAGAATCCCGACGGGATCGTCACGCAGCCATCTGCGTCCGCGGGAACCGTGAAAGCGATCGCGGCGCCTCCGTCCCAGGTGAACTGCATGTTATAACCGGCGACGGAATATCTCGTGCCGGCATTGTGGTACAATCCCGGCAGGCGGTAGAGTGAGGCGTTCTCCTCGGCGACCTCGATCGGCTGCTCCCAGGAAACGGTCTGTCCGAACATACCGGAGAGGATGGATGGGCGAGGTATAGACGCCCTTTCCGTAATTTTTCCACGTATAATCCCTCGTCACCGTCAGCGAACATTCGGTGGCGTAGGGAAGATCGGTTTCGGATTGCAGGGTGACGGTGACGACATTCTCCTTGCCGATCGTCAGTTTCGCGCGGTCGAACGAGATTTTCAGCGGCGCGGCATATTCCCCGTTCTTGAACTCGACGGCCGCGGGCGCCGTGAAGGCGGAAGCGACGGCCGCGTCCGCCACAGCGACGGCGACGGACACCGACGCATTGCCCGCAGGCGTGGCGCGCAGCACCTCGATCGAATAGGCGTCTTCGAGCTCGGCGCTGACCGTATAGCTGTACGCAGTGTCGCCGAAGAAAGCCTCGTCGCCGCGGCCGGCATACGTGGTCATCTCCGTATCGTCGGAGCAGGCGGCCGCAAGGGAGAGTGCGGAAAGCAGAAACAGTGTTTTTATCTTTTTCATAGCATTATCGGATTGTGTCGTGGAACAATAGAGGGGCTAATTCTGGTCTTTCGACAGGTCGAGCGCCGAATTGGTGTCGAACTCCTTCTGCGGAATGGCCAGGATGAAACTGGGGTCGTTGGCCTTCTTCGAAACGGCACTCGGCTGCGTCTCCGTCCGCGTGTATGCGAGATTCAGACGCCGCAAGTCGGGCGTGCGGCCCATTCCCTCGCACCAGAGCTCGATGCGGCGCTGGAGCAGGATCTCATCGAGGAGCGTCTGAGGCTGCGCGTGCGTATCGAGGCTGACACTCGCCGAGTTGGCCAGACCGGATATGTCGCGCGGCTCGCTGTAACGCTTGTCGTAAAGCTCCTGCAACAAGCTCCGGGCCCCGTCGTAGTCTTCGGCGCGGCACTTGCATTCGGCCAGCGTCAACAGCATCTCTTCGGCCCGCAGGTTGATGATGTCGGCGACGCCCGTCGAGGCATTCTGATAACCGAACTTGGTCTGCCAGTGAATTTCGGCGTCCTTGAAATCGGAATCATCGGCCACCAGCGGACTTTCGGCAGGCAGCGTGGCCCACGCACGGCGTTCGTCCGCATCGGTCATGCCCTCCTCGTAGAGCCAGTCGTCGAAACATTGCGGAGCCGAACTGCCGTAGATTCCGTCGATGGCCATGTGCGAAACGAAGCTGCCGAACAGAGCGGCCTGCGAGGCGATGTATTCGAAAGCCCACAGCACGTCGCCGACGGAACGGTTGTTGAACTGCCCCAGCTCCGAAAGCGTGGCGACCCGTTTCAGTCCGTCTTTCTTCAAGGCGTTTTCGGCACAGGTCGCAGCCTGCGGATAGTTCTGCTGCCCCAGCGAAGCCCGGGCCCACAATCCGTAGGCCGTGTAGAGGTCGATGTGCGAGCTGTGCGCCTGCGGCATTCCGGCCGAAGCCAGATAATCCACCGCACGCTGGAAATCGCCGTTGATCTGCGTGAAGAGCCCTTCGATCGTACCCCGGCCCACGCCCTCGGTCTCCTTGTTCGTTCCTTTCGTATAGACGGGCACTCCGGGCTTGTCCTTGTTCTCGGTATAGTTGCCCTGGCAGAACGACTCGTAAAGACAATAGTAGGAATAGGCGCGGATCGCATAGGCTTGTCCCAGCACATTCTGCCATTCGGCGTCGTCCTTGACGGCCTCTTCGTTGTCGAGGATGTAGTTCGCCTGCGAAATGAACGTATAGAACATGTTCCACGTGCCGTACTGACGCCCCGAGGTGTGGGTCCAGTCGGAAGCTACGCCGAACGAATAGTCGAAATAGAACCAGCCGTTGCCCTGGCTGTACTGGAAGTGATCCTCGCCCATCAGCGAACGGACCAGCGTGAAGCCGGCCAGTCCGGGATGTTCCGGCGACCAGTTAACGCTCCAGCCGTTGGTGTACATCAGCCGGTAAATGCCATCCACGGCGCTCTGGGCCTTGCCGGCGTCTCCGAATATTTCCGCACCCGAAAGCGAACCGGCCGGAGCCGTATCCAGCATATCCTTCGAGCAGGACACGGAAAGGAGTGCGGCGCAACCCGTTATGATAAGAATATAGAGTATTTTTTTCATGGTTGTCCGAATTTAATTAGAACTTGAGATCGAGATTGAACGATACGGTGCGCGTCGGAGCATAGGCGTACGAAGTGCCGCCGGTGAGCGAATACTGCGGGTCCATGCCCTTCAGATGCGTGAAGATGCAGAGGTTGTCCACCGAAGCCGAGACACGGGCCGCCTTGAAGCCGATTTTCGAAGTCCACCGCCGGGGCAGCGTATAGCCCAGCGTGATGTTCTTGATCGAGAAATAGGAGGCATCGACCAGCTTGTCGTCCGTGACGATGGGGGTTTCGCCGATCGTGTATTTGGGAACGTCCGTCACGTCGCCCGGCTTCCGCCATGCACGCAGCATGTCCTTGTGTTTGGCCTGGGCCGTGTAGTAGCAGCTCATGAATTCGTAATACACGCCGTCGTAGTTCTTGCCGCCGATCGAATAGTTCGTCGAGATCGAGAAATCGAGGTTCTTCCAGCGCAGCGACGTGGAGAGCGACCCGTAGAGATCGGGAATGCGGCTTCCGGCGATGACGCGGTTCGCCTGGGCCACGGTCGTCGATTCGGTGATGTAGTCGTTGCCGTCCTTGTCCGTCGCCCAATACATCTTCTCGCCGGTCATCGGATCGACTCCGGCCGAACGGGCCACGTAGTAGGAGTAGAGCGTTTCGCCTTCGCGGATGATCTGCGTCGAACCGATGATGTCCTTGCCGTCCTCGGTCAGTTTGAGCACCTTGTTTCTGACGGTCGATCCCATCCACGTCACGCTCCACTGGAAATCCCGGCGGTCGAAGATCCGTCCCGTGACGGCGAATTCGATACCGCGGTTGCGCATCTCGCCCGAGTTGCGGTAGTAGCTGTCGAAGCCCGACGAGGAGGCGAGCGGATAGCTCAGCAGCATGTCGGTCGTCTTCCGGTTGTAGAACTCGAAGCTCAGGTCGATACGGTCCAGCAGGCGGGCTTCGAGACCGACGTTGAGATTGTGGTTCGACTCCCAGGTCAGGTCCTCGTTGGCCACGTCGTTGATGGTCGCACCGGGAAGCGTGGCATTCGGAGAGCCGGTGTCATACAGCGCCTGATAGGCATAGTAGGAACCCACGCTGTTGTTGCCCTGCACGCCGTAGGAGAATTTCAGCGTCAGGTTGTTCAGCCACGAGATGTCGCGCATGAACGCCTCCTGCGACATGCGCCACGAAGCTCCCACGGACCAGAAGTTGCCCCAGCGGGTGCTGCGGGCGAAGCGCGACGAACCGTCGGTGCGCCACCTTCCGGAGAGGTAGTACTTGTCGTCGTAGCTGTAACCGATGCGCGAGAAGACCGATTCGATGCGGTCTTCGTCCGTCGAGCTGCCCGTGCCGACGATGACGGCCGCCGCATCCAGTTCGTAGATGCCGCCGCCGGGAAGCCCGGTCTTGTGGCCGGAGAGGTCCGAGGTCGTATAGGCGTAGTACTCGTGTCCGAGAAGCAGGTCGATATTGTGCCGGTCGAACGTGCGGTTATAGGAGAGCAGCTGGTTGAACGTATAGCCGAGCGACGTGGTGTTCGTTTTCTGGATACGTCCGCCGACCGACTCGGCGTTCCCGAAGAAGGGGTTATAATAGGTCATGGACTGCGAGTTGTAGTAGTCGGTGCCGAAGTTGAGCTGGAATTTCAGCCCCTCGCTCCAGTGGTCGCCGATGCCCATGAAATCCATATGCGCGCGAGCCGAAAGCGAATAGGAGGTCAGCGCATATTTGTCGTCGTAGAGCGTGGCGATGCTGTTGAAGTTGGTCTGCTGGCCCGAAGGACGCGAAGATCCGTAGTCGAACTGCTTCTGGCCGTTCGCGTCGCGCAGATAGTCGCCCGTCTCGGGATCGCGCTGGTAGACCGGATAGATCGGGGCCATCATCTGCGCCGAAAAGAACACGTTGGAGGTAGCGCTCGCAGAGGTCTGGGAGGAGTTGGTCGAATTGCGGGCGAAGTTCGCGCCCATGCCCGCCGCGAACCAGGGCTTCGCCTGCGTTTCGACGTTCAGACGCCCCGAATAGCGTTCGAAGTTGGTCGTTTTAAGCACGCCGTCCTCGTTCAGGTAACCCAGCGAGAACATATACTGGGTCTTCTCGTTGCCGCCCGAAACGCTGGCGCCGTATTCCTGCCGGAGCGCGGCGTTGTCGGTCACTTCATCGAGCCAGTCCTCGTCCCACAGCAGTTTCGCATCGTCGCGCACCTTGCCGTCGGCGGTGAAGAGCTGCGCCAGGGGAACGTCGTAGGGATTGTACATCTCATTGCTGCCGAAAATGCGTTTCGAGCCCGATGCCATCTGCGCGACGGCATTGCTACCGTAGTCGTTGTAGAAGGCCGAATACATGATCTCCATGAAATCCCTGGCCCCGACCGTTTCGTAGCGGGGAATGGCCCGCGAAGAGACGCCCACGTTGATTTTCAGCTCCACGTTCGTCTCGTTGCGATTGCCTTTCTTCGTGTTGATGAGCACGACGCCGTTGGCGCCGCGGGCACCGTAGAGCACCGACGCCGAAGCGTCTTTCAGGATGCTGATGCTGGCGATGTCGTCGGGGTTGATGGCCGAGATGACTCCGTCGTAGGGAATGCCGTCCACGACGTAGAGCGGCGTCGATGAAGCGTTGATCGAGCCGAAGCCGCGGATGGCGACCGTCGTGCCCGATCCGGGCTGTCCGGAGCCGGAAGTGACCTGCACGCCCGGAGCCAGACCGTCCAGCGCCTTGGTGACGTTGGAAACCTTGCGGTGTTCCAGCTCCTCGCCCTTGACGACGGCGACGGAACCCGTGAACGACTCCTTCTTGGCCGTACCGTAAGCGACGACGATCACGTCGTCGATGGCATGCGTATCTTCCTTCAGCGCGATGTCGAGGCGCGTTTTCCCCGCGATGTTCACACTCTTCGAGGCATAGCCGATGAACGAAACGACCAGCGTCCCGTCGGCGGGAGCCTGAACGGAAAAGCGGCCTTCGGCATTGGTGGTTGTTCCGATCGAGGTCCCCTCTACGAGCACGGTAGCGCCGGCGATCGGCTTGCCGTCCACACCCTTGACCGTACCGGAGATCCGTTTATTTTGCGTCAGGGCCAATGCACCCGCACTCAAAACGATCATAATGAGTAGTACAAATTTTCTCATAAGCCTAAGTTTGAGTTAATAAAACCTTTAATATCTCCTTTTAAGAGATATGCTTACGGATTGTAAGCACTGTACGGATGGCCGTTAATGATTTTTTCAGGCCGTTTTTGGGTCAACAATCGCCCTTTTATGCGAACGTTTTTGCAATCGGGACTTTAAAATTATAAGCCCGGATATTGATCGTAACGATTTTTTGCCTACCTTTGCCCGTGAAAGCATATCTCTTAAAAGGAGATTCGATCTCTCATTCCAGATCCTCTTCCGACAACGAATTTATAACCAACCGGTTCGCCTGATCCACGACGGCCGTATCCAGCGAAGCGAGATAAATCCTCGTGGTGGCCTCCGAATCGTGGCCCATGCTCTCGCTGATGACCGAAAGCGGGATATTCCGGCTGCGGGCGACGCTCGCCCACGTGTGGCGCGCGACGTACATGGTGAGCGGAACGGCCAGCCCCAGTTCCCGGCCGAGTTTCCGCAGGTTGCGGTTGATCGGGTGTCCGACATTCTTATACTGCCGGCGTTCGTCGGAGTCGCTGCGGACAAGAATCGGCAGCAGGTAGGCCGGATTTCCGTTGGGATAGCGCTCCACGATCTGCTGCATGCAGGGCTCCCAGCGGATCGAAAGCCGCTGCCCGGTCTTTTTCCGGCAGTAGGTGAGCATGCCGTTTTGCAGGTCCTCCCTTTTCAGGTAGGCCATGTCCACGAACGACATCCCGCGCAGGTAGAAACTCAGCAGGAACATGTTCCGGGCATAGTCCATCTGAGGGCGGGACGCCAGTTCCATGTCGCGGATTCGCCGGAGCGCATCGAGCGCCAGGGCCCGTTTCGCGGTCTCGGCGATGCCGGTGTAGACGTGTTTGAACGGATGCCGCTGCGTGCAGAAACCCTCCTCCACGGCCCGGTTGTACACCGCCCGCAGGATGCGGAGGTAGAAGGACGAGGTGTTTTTGCTCACACCCGTCATTTTGAGATGCAGTTCATACGCGACCATGATCTCCGAGTCGATCTCCCCGAAACGCATGTCCCGTCCTTTTCGGAAACGGGTGAAGTTGCGCAGGGTCGTATCGTAGGTTTCGCAGGTCCGTATCCGTCCCTGCCGGCGCAGCCGGCCGATCATCTCCTTCATGAATCCGAACAGCGTATCGGCGCCCTCCGGGGCCGAATAATCCGCCAGAATGTCGGCGTACGTATAGGTTCTCAGCTCCTGCTCGTAAGAGGCGATGATCCGGTTCAGCCGGTCGGTATCCCCGGCGACGCGGTCTTGCAGCACGGCGAGGTAGTTTTTACGCCCTTCATCGGAGCCCGGCGGGATGAGAATGCCTCCCGATCGTTCGTCCCACTCCGAGGGGAAGAGTTTGTAGCCGGTGCGGATGCGGTGGGACCGGCGGTTGTGGATGATCCGGTAGAACAGGGTGCCCTCCTTGCCATCGACGGTCGAGGGCCGGAATTTAGGTTTTACGGTTGCCATATTGCTGTCACTTCTTTGATTATCCTGCAATAATACGGCAAGACGGATGCAAAACAAGCACGGTCGATGCGGAATCGGCCCGATACGCCCCGGGAATTGCAAATGCCGCCCGCGCCGGGAGGGACGATTCGTGAAAACGGCACGCGAAAATCGTAAATTTTTGATATGCGATCGACAAAAATACTCCGGGAATTACAGTTAATTTGCATACCAAACCAAAATACATCATCAAAAATGAATGCCATTAAAAGTATATTTCCGCAGCGGCTCGTGAAATCTCTGCTGACCGCAGGAATGTTTTGCATGGGAATCTCCGCCTGCGCCGACGACACCGCCGCCCCGGAAAAGTCGTTTTCCATAGCGGACATCGCGGAACTGGAGCGTTTCTACGACAGTTACGCCAACAAACGAATCGAGCTTCCGGGCAGCGGATACGAATCGGGCGACATCGTGCAGTTCATCGACACGGGCATTTCGCACAATACTTATACGATGCAATACGAACAGACCGGAGACGGTTTGCTCGTCACGCTGCCGGACAATCTGGCGAGCAGCGAATACGGCATATATATCGTGCGCGGAGGCATGAAATTCCTGTATGGCAAGAGCTATTTCGGACGTTTCGACAGCCGCCGGCTGACCGCCGGGAACCATCCCCGCCTGTTGATGGACTCCTCGGATTTCGAGACGCTGAAAGCCCAGCTGGCCGTCGCCGACCCGACATCGCTGCTGGCCCGCATGCACACCGAGTGCATGGTCGTGGCCGACGCATGGGGCATGTCGGACAGCGAACTGGCCTTCGAGCTCGACGCCTCGGGCAAACGCATTCTCACCGTCGCCCGGGAGGCTCTCCAACGCATTTTCACCTGTGCCTACGCCTACCGGATCACGGGCGACACGAAATATCTGGAACATGCGGAACGGGACATCAACACAGTCTGCGATTTCGAAAGCTGGAACGCGAAACGGCATTTCCTCGACGTTGCCGAGCTGTCGGTGGCCGTGGGACTGGGCTACGACTGGCTCTACCATGAATTGAAGCCCGAAACCCGGGCCAATGCCGAACGCGCATTGCAGGAGTACGCCTTCCAGCCCGCCGAGGACAAGGTCTGGAACCTCAATTTCTACGAGTCCGGCAGCAACTGGAATCAGGTCTGCAACTGCGGCATGGTCTGCGGGGCGCTGGCCATCTACGAAACCTGCCCCGCACGCGCCGCGGCGCTGATCGAGAAGAGCATCGACTCGAACCTCAACATCCTGCTGGAGATGTACGCCCCCGACGGCAACTACCCCGAAGGTTACAGCTACTGGGGCTACGGCACGACCTTCGAGTGCCTGATGATGGCGCTCCTGGACAGCACCGTGGGGACGGACAACGGACTGAGCGCCTCCCCCGGCTTCTCCCGCACGGGCAACTACATGCTCCACATGATCGGCCGGAACGGCAGTTTCAACTACTCGGACAACGGCTCGGCCGCCTATACGGAGCTCCCGATGTGGTACTTCGCCGACAAACTCGGCGATGTCTCCCTGCTGCACTACGAGCTCCGCATGCTGGACATCCAGCCACACCGCAGTTCGTGCGCCGAAAAGCGGCTGCTGCCGATGGTGATGCCGTTCGTCAGCCGGCTGAATCCGGGCACGGTGCCGCCGCCGTCGGACAAGGTATGGGCGGGCAACGGCAAAACCCCGGTCGTGCTGGTCCGCACCGGCTGGGCCTGGGACGAAACAGACCGTTTCCTGGGGCTGAAAGGCGGCAAAGCCTCCACGAGCCACGGTCACATGGATGCCGGTTCGTTCGTCTACGACGCTGAAAACGTGCGCTGGGCCACGGATCTCGGCAGCGAAAACTACACGACCCTCGAAGTCAACATCGGCAACGGCCCGACATGGGACATGACGCAGAACTCCCTGCGGTGGGACGTATTCAAACTGAACAACCGGCAGCACAACACGCTGACGATAAACGACTCGAAACATCTGGTTGACGGCTTCGCCCCGATCGTGTCCGTCATCGACACCGAGACGGAACAGGGCGGGACGCTCGACCTGTCGCCGGTCTTCGCGGACGAGGCCGCCTCGGTGGTCCGGACGGGCAAAATCGTCAACAACGACTATCTGCTGATCATCGACGAGGTGACGGCCCGCGCCGACAAGGAGGCGCGAATCCGCTGGACGCTGGTGACGGAGACCGCGCCGACGGTCGAAGAGACGCGGATCGTGCTGACGGCGACCAACGGAAAGACGATGTTCCTCGCGGCCGAAGCCGGAGAGACGCCGGTCACTTACAGAAGTTTCCCCGACGAACCCTCGACCGATTATGAAACGCCGCTTCCGACCGTCAGCATCGTGGGCTACGAGGCGACGGTTCCGGCCGGACAGAGCGTGACGTTCCGGACGAAGCTGGCCCGGGAGCTGTGATCCGGCGCCCGCCCTCTTCGTCGAAAAACTTTCTCTTTCCTGAAAATCGGCATATTCCGTTCGGTTTCGTTATATTTGAGTACGATATCCGCCGATTTTCAATATCCGATTACGAATGGGAAACCTTTATCTTTCGAAAGCAGCAATCGTACTGTCCCTGCTGTGTTCGGGTCTGTTCCGCACGGAGGCGCAGGCCGGACCGCAGCTCATCCGGCATCTGCCCAATCTGACGATCAACGGATTCGTGCAGGATCAGGTCGGGTACGTGTGGATCGCCACCAACAACGGGCTCTGCCGCTACAACGGCCAGGTGTACCGTTACTATCAGCACGAATCGGAAGAGCCCTATTCGCTTCCCGACAACCGGGTCCATGCCCTTCACGTCGATGACTCCGGCGTGTTGTGGATCGTCTCCGACAGCGGCATCAGCACCTACGATTCGGGGCACGACGGATTCGAGAGCGTCCTGCGCGGCAGCGGGCTGCACGGCATCGTTCCGCTGGGCTCCCGGATCGTCTGCTACGGCACGGGCGGCATGGTGCTCGTGGACGCCGCGGACCGCACGGTCCTGCAACGGAAACACGCTCCCCGCCACTGCCCCGCCGTGCTCGAATCCGACGGAAAAGAGCATCTGTGGGGCGGGCTGCCCGGCAAGCGCTCCGCACTCCTCCGCTACGACCGCGATCTGAACCTCTGCGACTCGGCCGCCCTGCCCCGCGCAACGGAATTCCGGAGCAGCTGCCGCGACACGCTCGGCCGCATCTGGTTCGGGTTGCAGCAGGGAATCTTCGTACTCGATCCCGAGACGCGTCAGGCCGCGGCCGACCCCGCCCTGACGCGCTGCGCGAACCGGATGTCCGGCCATTGCGTGACCATGCTCTTTCCGGATCGGTCCGGAACGGTCCACATCGGCACCCAGGGCAGCAACATCCACATGTTCAACGTCCCGAACGGCGTCGCCGAATACAACATCGCCTATCGGTTCCATCTGAGCCACACGAGCGATTTCCGGTGCGGGTTCAGCGACTCGGAGAACAACATCTGGATCGGCACGGGAGACCGGGGCTACGCGGTGAGGCACTCGCAGCGCAAGAACTTCAACTCCGCCTCCCGCCTTGCGCGGCTGACGCAGGGCAAATACATCAACGCCGTCTCCGCCCGGAAAGACGGCACGCTGTGGATCGGGAGCCGCTACAAGGGGCTGCTGGCCTACAATCCCGACGCTCCGGCGCAGTGGTACACCGTCTCGAACTGCGATTTCATGTCGCGGATCGCCAGCAACGGCATCGAATCGCTGCATACGGGCTCGGACGAACGGCTGTGGATCAACATCAACGACCGCATCGTGGTCTGCACGACGGATCGCAGCCGCATCACCGGACACACGCTGCTGGCGGAGCGCGCCACGGTCAACCGATTCTGCGAAGACTCCGGCAAACGGATGTGGGCCGCGACCGAAAAGGGCATTTTCGTATGGAAGGACGACGCTCCTGCGGGCCGGCTCTTCGCCGGCTGCGACGTGCAGGACATCATCCCGCTCGACGACGACAGACTGCTGGCCGCCGTATCGGGCCGGGGCATCTTCACCGTCAGCACGCGCGATTTCAGCAGCAGCCTCTATCTCCAGCCGACCGACAGCATGACGGCCGGGGCGCTGCGCCGCCCGTCGTGCCTGCTGCGGAGAAGCGACGGCTCGCTGTGGATCGGCACCCGCTTCGACGGGGTCGTGCGCTACGATCCCCGGCAGGGTTTCCGCTCGTACACGCTCCACAGCGGAATGGCCAGCAACGAGATCTCCGACATGACCGAGGATGCCATCGGAAACGTATGGGTGAGCACCTCCTACGGACTCTCGCTCATTTCGCCCGCCTTCGAGCACGTCATCACCTACTTCCAGTCCGACCGGTTGCAGACCCAGCAGTTCTGCCCGCATTGCAGCCTCTCATCGCCGACGGCGCTCTACTTCGGCGGCAACACGGGACTGGCCCAGTTCTCGCCGCAGCGCATTCTGTCGAAGATCTCGCAGCAGCCCGTACCGCTGGTGCTCCGGGAGATCCGGGTCAACAGCGTGGCCCTGACGCCTTCGAAAACGGGCCCCCTGACGAAGCCGCTCAACGACACCGAACGCATCGTGCTCGGGCACAAGCAGCGCAACATCGACATCAGCTACGAGGCCGTGGCGTTCCTCTCGCCGGAGAAGATCCGTTTCGCCTACCGGCTGTGCGGCCGCAATGTCGATAACGAATGGCAATACGTCGAGAACCTGAGCATGGCCAACTACTCCCACCTGCCGGCAGGACATTACGTCTTCGAACTGAAGGCGCGGAATCCGGACGGGTTCTGGAACGAGGAGCCGCGGCGGCTGGAGATCGTCGTCCGGCCCTCGCCGCTGCTGACGTGGTACGCCTTTCTCGTCTATGCGCTCGTCATAATCGGGGGCACGGGCTTCGCCAACCGGCTCTATCTGCACCGGAAGCGGCAGAAGATGGAGTTGGAGCTGGCGCGCACGAAACTCAAAAGGGAGGAGGAGCTCACCAACATGAAGATCAACTTCTTCACGAACATCTCCCACGAACTGCGGACTCCCCTGTCGCTGATCTACGGCCCGGTCAACATGCTGCCGGGAGTGACCGACAAGAACTGGATGCGGGAGCTGATCGGCCTGATCAACTACAATGTCCAGAAACTGCTCGATCTGGTCGATCAGACGCTCGCGCTGAGCCGCATCGAAAACGACACGCTGCCCCTCTCGGTCTGCCGGCAGGACATTCTGCCCCACGTCCGGCGGCTGATGAACAGCTTCACCTGCTATGCCCGCGAGAAAGAGATCACGGTCGATCTGGATCTCCCTGCGGAACGGCTCGTCGTCGCCGTGGACATCGACAAGTTCGGCAAGATTCTGTCGAACCTGGTCTCCAACGCCCTGAAATACACCCCGAAGGAGGGGCACGTGGAGGTGCGCATCGCCCTCGAAACGGAACTCCCGGCGGCACTTGCGGAAGCGGTCCCGGCGGCGCAGTATCTGACGGTCAGCGTAACGGACAACGGCATCGGAATGAGCGAAGAGGATGTCTCCCGCATTTTCGAACGTTACAAACGGCTGACCCACAGCGAACGAAGCACGGCCGGCACGGGAATCGGGCTCCACTACGTCAAACAGCTGCTGCTGGTGCACAAGGGAAGCATCGCGGCGGAGGTGCGCCCCGAAGGCGGGATGCGTTTCACATTCGCCATCCCCGTGGACGAATCGCTCTACGAGCTGACGGCCGAGCCGGCGACCCCGGCCGAATTCATCAACGGACTCGGCTCCGCCGCACCCATCGTCCCCGATTTTGCACCGGAACCGGACGGAGCGGAGGTCGGAACGCTCCCGAAAATCGTCATCGTCGAGGACAATTTGCAGCTGCTGTACTACTGCAAGATGATCTTCGCGCACCGCTTCCGCGTGCTGACGGCCGACAACGGCGCCGACGGGCTCACGCTGATCCACGACGAGATGCCGGACGTGGTGATCACCGATGTCCTGATGTCGCAGATGGACGGGTACGAACTCTGCCACCGCATCAAGCACGACCTGGCTCTGAGCCACATTCCGGTCGTCATTCTCACGGCCAAGATCTCCGACCAGGACAAAATCACGGGCTACCAGGAAGGGGCCGATGTCTATATGACCAAGCCGTTCAGTCCGGAGCTGTTGCAGACGGTCGTAGACAACCTCCTCACTTCGCGCAAACGACTGCGCGACATGCTGCTTTCGCAGGCCCGCAGGCCGCAGGAGGCGGAACCGGAGAACGGGGAAATCCATCTGTCGGCCGCCGACAGGACCTTCATGGACAAGCTCTGCGGAATCATCGACGAGAACATTTCGGACAATTCGCTCAGCACCGACACCGTCTGTACGGCCATGTGCATGAGCCGCGCCAGCCTGTTCCGCAAGATCAAGTCGCTGACGGGCGTCTCCCTGAACCGCTTCATCCTGATCTACCGCCTGAACCGTGCGGCCGAGATGGTGCGCAGCCGCGAATACCGCTTCAACGAGATCGCCGACATGCTGGGATTCTCCACCCAATCGCACTTCTCCTACTGTTTCAAACAGCAATTCGGCATGTCGCCGAGGGAATACGCCTCCCGGTCGTAATTTCCGGCCCTGACATGCGCGTATTCGCGGTTTTACGAAACTTTTTAAGACTCCTTCGACAGAAAGTTCCGTCCGGGGCGAATAATTTTGCGATACGATAACAAATAAAAAACCTCCATGAAAAGATTTTTGAATTTCGCGGTTTTCGCCCTGATGTTCTGCTGGCATGCAGGCGCGCAGGAACCCCGGTCGCTCACCGGCACCGAGGCCGAAGGCTATCGCGGCATCTGGTTCACCATCGGGCAGGCCCGGTCGGGATTCGGCCCCAAATATTCGGGCGGCCTCGGCACCTATACGATGAAGCACATCCCGGTCGCCGTCTACGCGGCGGAGGCGGACAAAACCTTCTTCGTCTACGGCGGAACCCCGGCCGCCGACCGCAAATACCTGCTCTGCACGGTGCTCTCGTTG
>OGQU01001832.1_pt1 | contig 15549 bp, 16 predicted proteins | sample 1553341 | NCBI WGS metagenome assembly OGQU01 (sample SAMEA2579920, study PRJEB22360) | human gut metagenome | biome: human gut; feature: human-associated habitat; material: faeces | place: Denmark | collected 2008/2010 | reverse complement strand
GGGCTACCGCCACGGCGGGGCTGCCGTCAGCGAAAAGCACTGCGGTTTTGTGGTCAACTTGGGTGGCGCAACTTGTGCCGATGTACTGGCACTTTGTGATGAAGTGAGGTCCATCGTCAAAGAGAAAACAGGCTATGACCTTGAAAAAGAGATTCGGGTCGTAAGGGCATAACGGAAAGAGGAATAACTATGGATCTTCTCATCGTCAGCGGACTTTCCGGCGCGGGAAAATCGGTGGCCATGAATGCGCTGGAGGATATCGGCTTTTTCTGCATTGATAACATCCCGGCAGGGCTTTTGCCCAGTATCATGGCCTTTTCCAAAGCGGGCGATAACCAGCTCAAGCGGGTGGCCTTATCCATGGATGTCCGCGGATGCCGCAGCAAAGAGGAAATCGAACAGGGGTTGGAGCAGCTGGATCAGCAGGGGATCTCCTATGAGATTCTGTTTCTGGACGCGCCGGATGATGTGCTGATGCGCCGTTACAGCGAGACCCGCCGCCGTCACCCCATCAGCATTGCGGAAGGGATCTCCACCCGGGAGGCATTTGCAAAAGAACGTCAGATCTTGCAGCCGCTGAAAGAACGGGCAAACTACACCATCAACACCGCCCTGCTCTCAACGGCGCAGAACAAAGAACGCGTCTGCGACCTGTTTTTGAAGAACGGGGGAGCCAAGAGCGCCATGCGTCTGAATATCCTGTCTTTCGGCTTCAAGTTTGGCATCCCGCCGGAAGCAGACCTTGTGCTGGACGTTCGCTGCCTGCCCAATCCGTTCTATGTGCCGGAGCTCAAGCACAAGACCGGACTTGACCAGGAGGTCGTCGATTTTGTTATGGGGCATCCGGAGGCACAGGAGCTTTTGCGCCGGTATGAGAATTTTCTGGATTACGCCCTGCCGCTCTATGTCAAGGAGGGCAAAAGCCAGCTGACCATCGCGGTGGGCTGCACGGGCGGCAAACACCGCTCCATTACCTTTGCTCGGAAGATCGCGGAATTTTGCGAAGAAAAAGGCTATCAGCCCAGCACCCAGCATCGGGATTCTGCCCGCTGAGCCTGTGCCCTTGTTTTAAAGAACAGAAAAGGATAAAACAATATGAGTTTTGCGTCCCAGGCGCGGGAAGAAATCGCGCGGCGCAGCCTGCAAAAGGATTGCTGTGTTCGCGCGGCGGCCTATGGCTTTGCCTGCTTTGCCAAGTATTTTGATGCAAAGGGGCTGGTGCTGCAGACTGAGCAGGCCCTGACCGCACAGGTGGCAGAGCAGTTGTTTGCCCGCTGCGGTGTTCAGGGAACCATCACCGAAAAAATCCGCCCCAGCGGGGTGGTATATGAGTTTGGCATCCGTGCGCCGGAACAGGTGACGCGGATGCATGAGCTTTTTGGCACCACTGGCTCAGAAACGAGCTTGCAGATCGACCCGGAGCTGATACGCTGCCAGACCTGTGTCAGCGCATACATCGGGTCGGCTTTTTTGTGCAGTGGAACGGTGATCGATCCACAAAAAGAATATAATATTGAGTTTTTGACCAGCCGCACCAATCTGGCCAAGGATTTTGAAGCGTTGTTGGCGGAGCATGAATTTGCACCGCATCGTACTCGCCGGAACGGTGTGAACCTCATCTATGTCAAGAACAGCGCCAATGTGGAGCGCATTCTGGCCTTTATGGGGGCAGCGAATGCGGCAGCACAGATCAAAGCGCAAAAAGCGGTCAAACAGGTGCGCAACCAGATCAACCGTCACACCAACTGCGATACCGCAAACCTCAGCAAGACGGCCCGCGCCAATGCACAGACGCTGAAAGCCATCCGCTTTTTGAAAGAGCAGAACGCCTTGGAAACATTGCCGGAGGTGTTGCAGGATGCCGCCGCCAAACGGCTGGCCTATCCGGATCTTTCATTGACAGCACTCTGTGCCTGCTTTGACCCGGCTGTCAGCAAATCCGGCCTTTCGCACCGGATGAAGAAACTGGAGTCGCTGGCCGATACGCTGCGTCAGCGTCTGGAACAGGAAGCCGAGGAGGTGAAAGCATGACGGAACCGAGCGAGAATAACAAACAGGGGAGAGACTTTGTCCACCTGCATATTCATACAGAATACAGTCTGCTGGATGGTGCCTGCCGCATTGACCAGCTGATGGACCGCGTAAAAGAGTGCGGTCAGACTGCCATTGCCTGCACCGACCACGGTGTTATGTACGGCTGTGTGCAGTTTTACAAGGCTGCAAAAAAGGCGGGCATCAAGCCCATCATCGGCTGTGAGGTCTATGTGGCCACCCGCACCCGCTTTGATAAGGTAAATAAAATTGATGGCAACAATCATCTGATTTTGCTCTGCAAGAACGAGACCGGTTACAAAAACCTCTGCAAAATGGTGTCGGCTGCTTTTGTCGAGGGCTTCTACTCCAAGCCCCGCGTGGACAAACAGCTCTTGGAGCAGTACCACGAGGGTCTGATCTGTCTCTCTGCCTGTCTGGCAGGCGAGATCCCGCAGGCGATTCTGGCGGGCGATTATGAGCGCGCCAAATCTTCGGCTCTGTGGTATCAGGAGCTGTTCGGCGTCGGCAACTACTACATCGAGTTACAGGACCACGGGCTGGAAGAGGACAATATCGTACTGCCGCAGCTCATCAAGCTGGCCCGGGAGACGGGGATTCCCATGGCGGCAACCAACGACTCCCACTATCTGCGCAAGGAAGACGCCAAGATGCAGGCCATTCTGCTCTGCATCCAGACGGGCAAGACCATGCAGGATGCGGACCGCATGGAGTTCCAGACCGATGAATTCTATGTCAAAACGACAGACGAAATGTACGATCTGTTTGCCATGGTACCGGAAGCCTGCTCGAATACGCGGATCATCGCCGATCAGTGCAATTTTGATTTTGATTTTGGTCACACCAAGATTCCTTATTATAAGGCCCCGGGTGGAATGGATAACCAGGATTTTTTTGAAAAGCTCTGCTGGGAGGGCCTGGAGCGCCGCTACGGCCCCGATGTCCCGCAGGCCAACAAGGACCGCCTGAGCTATGAAGTTGGCGTCATCAAAACGATGGGCTATACCAATTACTACCTCATCGTCTGGGATTACGTCAACTACGCCAAGAGCCAGGGCATCCCGGTAGGCCCGGGCCGTGGTTCCGGCGCGGGCAGTATTGCCGCATACAGCGTCGGCATTACGGATATCGACCCCATCCGTTACAATCTGATCTTTGAGCGTTTCCTGAACCCGGAGCGCGTCAGTATGCCCGATTTCGATGTGGATTTCTGCTACGAGCGGCGGCAGGAAGTCATTGACTATGTCAACCGCAAGTATGGTGCCGACCACGTGGCCCAGATCGTCACGTTCGGCACGATGGCAGCCCGCAACGCCATCCGCGACGTGGGCCGTGTGCTGGGAATGCCGTATCAGAGTGTGGACGTGGTGGCAAAGCAGGTCCCGATGGAACTGAAAATGACGCTGAAACGCGCGTTGGAAGTCTCCCCGGAGCTCAAGCGGATGTACGATACAGACCCGCAGGTAACGGAGCTCATCGATACTGCCTTGAAAGTGGAGGGAATGCCCCGCCCTGCCTCTACCCATGCGGCCGGTGTTGTCATCACCCCGGAGCCGACAGACTACTATCTGCCTCTGGCGACCAACGACGGCCTGCCTGTGACCCAGTTCAATATGACAGAAATTGAAGAGATGGGTCTGTTAAAGATGGACTTCCTGGGTCTGCGCACCCTGACCGTTATCCGGGATGCAGAGCTTGCTGTTCAGAAAAAGGATCCAACGTTCGCAATCGCAAAGCTGGATTATGATGACCCGGAGACCTACCAGATGCTCTCCCGGGGTGAGACGGAGGGTGTATTCCAGCTCGAATCTTCGGGCATGAAACAGGTCCTGATGGGTCTGCAACCGCAGAACCTGGAAGATGTCATCGCTCTGATCAGTCTGTACCGCCCCGGCCCCATGGATTCCATCCCGACATACCTGCGCAACCGCCATGAACCGGATAAAATCAGCTATAAAACGCCCCAGCTGGCGCATATCCTGGATGTGACCAACGGCTGCATCGTCTATCAGGAACAGGTCATGCAGATTTTCCGGGAGCTGGCTGGTTTCTCATTCGGCCAGGCAGATAATGTCCGCCGTGCCATGAGTAAAAAGAAGCACGCCGTGATGGAGGCCGAACGGGAGCATTTCGTCCATGGCTGCACCGACCCCGGCAACCAGTGCCCCGGCTGCGTGGCAAACGGCATCTCCGAAAAAGTGGCCAACGAAATTTATGATGAGATGTCCAGCTTTGCGTCCTACGCGTTCAACAAGAGCCATGCGGCCTGCTATGCCTATGTGGCATTCCAGACCGCGTATCTCAAGTGCCATTATCCCAGCGAGTTTATGGCCGCTTTGCTCACCAGTGTGCTGGACAATACCGATAAGGTCATCGAGTACTCTGGCGAGTGCGCCCGGCTGGGCATCAAAGTGCTGCCGCCGGATGTCAATGTCTCGGGCGGCGGTTTTACAGCCGATGCCAACGGGCAGATTCGCTTTGGCTTGAATGCCGTGAAAAATGTCGGCCGAAACCTCATTGAGCAGGTCGTGGAGAAACGGCAGGGAAAACCCTATACCAGCCTGTACGATTTCTGCAAGCGGATGTATGGCAATGAGCTGAACCGCCGGGCGGTGGAGAGCCTCATCAAAGCTGGTGCGTTCGACCGCATGGGCGTCAACCGCCACAGTCTGGTGGAAGCCGTAGACGGCATTATCAAGAGCGTGGAAAGTGACAACAAGCGCAATTTGGACGGCCAGCTGGACCTGTTCTCGGTTATGAGCGGTCTGAACGCCGCTGGAAGCGAAAATGCCGACAGCTATGAGATCAAAGCATTCCCGGAGTACAGCCATACAGAGCTGCTTCAGCAGGAAAAAGAAGTCAGCGGCCTGTACCTGTCCGGCCACCCGCTGGACGCTTACCGGGAACAGTCGGCGCGGTTCGCCTCCCACGCCATCAAAGCGCTGACCGGGGAGGATGCTCATGTACTGGATAACTCTCATGTACGCATCGTCTGCACCATTGTCAAAAACCGGATGATGACAACAAAATCCAATACCATGATGGCGTTTACCAGCGTGGAAGACCTGACGGGCACCATGGAAGTCATCGTTTTCCCGCGGGTGCTGGATACGTTCCGGGACTCCATCAAAGAAAACGCGGTCGTCGTCATTGAGGGCCGCCTCTCGGTGCGGGAAGATGAGCCTGCCAAGCTGATGGCGGAGAGCATCCTGCCCATTGAGGGCTATGACCCCAAACACCCGCAGGCCAATAAACCAAACCTCATGCGGGACGCCACGCAGCGGCTCTACATCCGCCTGCCCTCCCGCACCTGCCCGGAGTACGCCAAGGTCATCAACCTGCTGGAGATCTTTGATGGCGACATGCCGGTCATCTTCTATCTGGAGGATACCAAGCAGAAGCTGGCCGCTCCCCGCCGCCTGTACACCTCCGGCCATCCACTCTTCTTCCAGGAGCTCAAGCGGGTGGTGGGAGCATGCAATGTTGCAACAAAATGACATCTCCGTGCACGCTTTATGCACAAAACGGGATGTGCTAAGAGTTTTCAAAAAGCCGGGTTTGTGATATAATAAACGAGGCAAGCAATCGTAAGAGGAAGCATTGGGCGGCGTCCAACAGAATGGGAGACGTCGTTCGGCATGATGCGTGAAAGAAACAAATTGGAGGGAATCTCTCTATGGAAAAGCAAATCAAGACGATTGGCGTTCTGACCAGTGGCGGTGACGCTCCTGGCATGAACGCCGCGGTTCGCGCCGTGGTTCGTACCGGCCTGCACAAGGGTTTCCGTATGATCGGCATTCAGCGTGGCTACAACGGCCTGCTGAACGGCGAGTGCTTTGAGATGAACCTGCGCAGTGTCTCGAACATCATCTCGGCAGGTGGTACCATCCTGTATACTGCCCGCTGCCTGGAGTTCAAGACCAAAGAGGGTCAGGATAAGGGCGCTGCAAAGTGCCGCGAGCTCGGCATCGATGCTCTGGTCGTCATTGGTGGTGACGGCTCTTACCGTGGTGCCCGTGAGCTGGCACACCGCGGTATCCCGATGATCGGCCTGCCCGGCACCATCGACAACGACATTGCCTGCACCGATTACACCATCGGTTACGATACCGCTATGAATACCGCGCTGGAGATGATCGACAAGCTGCGCGATACCACCCAGAGCCACGACCGCTGCAGTGTGGTCGAGGTCATGGGCCGCAATGCCGGTTACATTGCACTGAACGTCGCCATTGCTTCCGGCGCTATGGCGGTTCTGCTGCCGGAAAAAGAGTTCGATATGCAGCACGACATTCTGGATAAGATCGTGGAGACCCAGCGCACCGGTAAGCGCCACTTCATCGTCATCGTGGCAGAGGGCATTGGCCATTCGCAGGAAATCGCCAACGAGATCCAGGCCCGCACCGGCATCGACACCCGTGCTACCATTCTGGGCCACGTCCAGCGCGGTGGTTCTCCCACTCTGCGTGACCGTGTAAACGCTTCTGCGATGGGTTATCACGCAGTCTGCCTGCTGGAACAGGGCAAATACAACCGCATCGTCGGTATGAAAGGTGAGCACCTCGTGGACTACCCCGTGGATGAAGCTCTCGAAATGACCAAGAGCCTTGATCCTGTGCTGATTGACGTTTGCAATACCATTTCCATCTGATATTTCATTCAGAAAAATACAAACTTGAAGAACTCCAGAGCCTTTCTGGGGTTCTTTTTTATTGTCTTGAAGCTGCGATTGCAAGATGGGCACAAAAATCCATGCCCGATTTTATCAAAAATAATATCGATAAATCGCTATATAATTTGAATATAACAATTTGTATTTTTCGACTATTGATTTTAAATCAACTGTCGGAGCTTAAATCCGACATCTAAAACGCGAAAAATACAGGTTGTATTGAAATGCCAATTTCACGCAATAATTGAGTAGTTTTGTCTGCGACTTCAAAAAATCGGCACCGCTATGCAGAACGTTTTTCTTCTGTCTTGGGGCTGAAAAAGAGGGCCGGTTGTGGTATAATACACTGGTAAAAGAGAGTATTTTCAAAGGGAGAAGGACACCATGTTGGAACTGGAACAGGCAAAGCAGCGTGTGCAGGAGCTGCGCACGGTCATTGAAAAAAACAACCGCCTCTATTACGATCAGGATGCCCCGGAGCTGGAAGATTTTGAATATGATGCCCTGACACGAGAGCTGAAAGAGTTGGAGGCTGCCTATCCGGAGCTGGTCACGCCCACTTCTCCTACGCAGCATGTGGGTGGTACACCCAGCGGGCGCTTTGCCAAGGTGACCCATGCGGTCAAAATGGAAAGCCTGCTGGATGCGTTTTCCTATGACGAACTGCGCGACTTTGACCATCGCGTCCAGGAAGCCGGTGTCACCCCGGAATATGTGGTCGAGATCAAAATTGATGGTCTTTCCTGTAGCCTGGAATATGAAAACGGCGAGCTGGTTCGGGCTTCTACCCGTGGCGATGGTGTTGTCGGTGAAGATGTAACGGCCAATGTCAAAGCCATCCGCCGCATCCCGAAGCATTTGGAGGGAGCTCCAGAGTTTCTGGAGGTGCGTGGTGAGGTGTACATGCCCCACGAAGCATTTCAGAAGCTCTGCGCAGAGCAGGAGCTGCAGGGTGCTGCTCCGTTCAAAAACCCGCGGAACGCAGCCGCCGGTTCTCTGCGCCAGAAAGACGCAAAGATCACCGGGAGCCGTGGCCTTTCCATCTTTATCTTCAATGTTCAGCAGATTCGCGGCAAGGCGCTGACCACCCACGCCGAAAGTCTGGATTACCTCAAGAGTCTGGGCCTCCCGGTCTCGCCGCGCTACCACGTCGTTCATGATATTGAGAAGGCCATCGCGGAGATCGAACAGATCGGCCAGAATCGTTCCAAGCTCGATTTTGATATGGACGGCGCGGTCATCAAGGTCAACAATTTCGCACAGCGCGATTTGATGGGCTCCACCAATAAATTCCCGCGCTGGGCCATTGCATTCAAGTACCCACCGGAGGTCAAGGAAACGGTTCTGCGCAGCATTGATGTGGCGGTTGGCCGCACCGGTGTGTTGACGCCCACCGCCTGTTTTGACCCGGTTTTCCTCGCCGGCACCACCGTTGCCCGCGCCACTCTGCACAACGAGGATTTCATCAAACAGTTTGGCCTCTGCATTGGCGACACCATTCAGGTGCGTAAAGCGGGCGATATCATTCCAGAAGTCATCGGTGTGACCAGGCATGCAGCGGATGCAGAGCCTTATCAGATGCCGGAGATCTGCCCCTCCTGCGGGGCACCGGTCGTTCATCTGGAAGATGAAGCTGCCCTGCGCTGTGTCAACCCGGAATGCCCGGCCCAGGCTCTGCGCAACCTCATTCATTTTGCATCCCGTGATGCCATGGATATTGATGGCCTTGGCACGGCAGTTGCCACCCAATTGGTTGAAAAAGGTCTTGTCCACTCAGCGGCAGATATTTACACTCTGACGATGGAGCAGCTGCTGACACTGGAAAAATTCAAGGAAAAGAGTGCCGCCAATCTGCTGCAGGCCATCGAGCGCTCTAAGCAGAACAATCTGGACAAGCTCCTCTTTGGCTTTGGTATCCGCAACATCGGGGATAAGGCCGCTGCTTTGCTGGCAGAACATTTTGGCTCCATGCAGGCCATCCGGGAAGCCACCATCGAAAGCATCAGCGAGATCGACGGCTTTGGCGGTGTGATGGCTCAGAGCGTGGTGGAGTTCTTCGCCAAGGACGGAACCACCGATCTTATCCACCGCTTGGCCGACGCGGGCGTTAACATGCAGTGGAAAGGGGAACCCAAGGGTGACAAGCTGGCCGGGAAAACACTGGTGGTCACCGGCACACTGGAAACTCTTTCCCGTAACGAGGCGGAAGCTCTTATCGTGAAGAACGGCGGCAAGGCCAGCGGTTCTGTTTCCAAAAAGACTTCTTATGTCGTAGCGGGTGCGGCAGCCGGTTCCAAACTGACCAAGGCGCAATCCCTGGGGGTGACCGTCCTGACAGAAGCGGAATTCCTTGCCATGCTGGAAAATTAAAATTCAAATCAAATCTTGCAAGCAGCCTTACCGTGGAAAGTGCTCCACCGTGGGGCTGCTTTTTTGCTGCGGTTCTAAATGCAAGCCTGCCGCCATACAGTGAGGACAAGAGGACTAAAAATCCCAAACCGTCCGGAAAGGGGAAATAAAAATGGACGAGTATTACCGCGCGATTCAGTCTCTGCCCAGCTGGCTTTCCCGGCCGCTGGCAGAACTCCCGGTTGAACTGGCAGAGCAGGTCCATGAGATTCGGCTGCGGGTGGGCTGTCCGGTGCAGATGACCATTTCCGGCGTTCTCTGCACGTCGGCCTGCGTCCCGGCGCTCCGGAAAATAGTGTTGACCCAGCTGCAGATGGATGAGATTTTCCTCACGCTCTGCGACGGCTCCGTCCACACCCATCAGGCGGAAGTCGCCCAAGGGTATGTCACCCTGCCAAATGGCTGCCGGGCAGGTCTTGGCGGACGCTTTTTCCTGCATCCAACACAGGGCGCGGTTTTGCAGCAGCTCCACTCAGTCAACCTCCGCATTGCCCGGCGGAAATGGATCACCTTACCAGAAGAACTGCGCAGCCTGCTGGAACAAAGGCTGACGGGGGTGCTTTTGATCGGCGAGCCGGACAGTGGCAAAACCACCCTTTTGCGCAGCATAGCGCAGGCACTGGCCGCACAGGACAAAACCGTCTGCGTCATTGATGAACGCCGGGAAATCTGCCCGGGAGCCACCGTTCCTTACGAGCAGAAAACCATGGCCGTTGATGAAATTTCAGGCCTGCCCAAGGCAATGGCTGTCCAGATGGCTTTGCGCACCCTCTCGCCCCAGTTTATCCTGCTGGACGAGCTTGGCGGCACGGAAGAAGTCCGGGCGCTGGAACAGGGAATGTTCAGTGGTGCCGCCATTATTGCCACTCTCCATGCCTCCAGCTGGGAAGAAGCATTCTGCCGCCCACAGCTGCAGGAGTTCCGAGCCTGCGGGGCGTTGCAGGCTGCCGTGCTGCTTCGTGGTCGGGATCATCCGGGTCAGATTGCCGCGGTGCGGATATTATGACGGCTTTACGGCTGGTGGGCACATTCTTTTTGGTGGTGTGCGGCTGGTGCGCAGGGGATGCCGTCTGCATCCGCACGCAGGAGCATCTGGAAGCACTCCGGCAAACCATTGCACTCCTGGAGGAGATCAAGCAGGAGATCACATTCCGCCGGGCTGACCTGAACATGCTGGCGAAAAAGTTACAGCGTGAGCACAAACTCTTCTGCTCCGCCAAAATGATTCAGACAGCCATTCCACCGCAGAGTTTCTCTCCGCAGGAAGCCGCCTGCTTTGCGGAGTGTTTTTCCGCCCTTGGCCATACGGAAGCAGAACAGGCGTGCAGCAGGCTGGCATTTTATCAAGAGCGCTTCCGCAGCTTTTTGCAGCAGCAGGAAAAAGCTGCGCAGAGCCGCCTGGTGCTTGCCCCGAAACTCGGGATACTTCTTGGACTTACGGCAGCCATTCTCCTTTTTTAAAGTGCAAAACTTCGTTTCAAATACAGGGAGGAAACCGGGCAATGGAAATTGATCTCATTTTCAAAATTGCGGCCATCGGCATCATCGTAGCGGTGCTCAACCAGTTGCTGATCCGCTCCGGCCGGGAAGATCAGGCCATGATGACGACATTGGCCGGGCTCGTGGTGGTCTTGTCCATTCTGGTCAAGCAGATCAGCGCATTGTTTGTCACCATAAAATCTTTATTTGCACTATGAGCCTTGCTCTTTCCAGCCTTGCCATTGCCGTGCTGGCGGCAGTTTTGTACGCACTGTTCCAGAAAAGTGCCCCGACTTTTTCACTGCTGGTTTCCATGGCTGCGGCCCTGATTTTGCTGGCCCGGGTCGGGAGTGCCGCGCAAAGTGTTCTTTCCGGGCTTGTCCGGTTGGAGCAACGCGCCGGCGGAGATGCATACGGCTGTCTGCTGCGCTGTACGGGCATCGTTCTGCTGACCGACTACGCACGGACACTCTGCGAGGAAGCCGGAGCGGAATCGCTGGCATGGTGCGCTTCGCTGGCTGGGCGGCTTTTGGTGCTGGCGGCGGCGTGGCCGCTGCTGGAAGAGATCGGACAACGGATCTGGAGTGTTCTTGGATGAAACAACATGGATTCAAAAAGCTTCTTTTTGCCCTTTTTCTGGTCTGGACAAGCCTCTGCATCATTACCCCGGCGGCACTGGCTCTGGACGAAACAACTCTATCCGGCATCCCCGGGGCAGAACAGTGGCAGCCTTACCTCGAACAAAGCCCGGTAAGCATTTCGGATTTTGCGGATGCCCCGCTCGATGCCTTAAAAAAGCTCTTCCACGGTTCCATGGCAGCTGCCTTGCAGGAGACACTGCGTGGCAGCACGGATGCGCTGTTATTTTTGCTCCTTGCTGCGCTTTTGTCTTTTCTGACAAGTGAGACCACCAACGGCGAACTGCTTGATCTGATTGCGGCAGGTGGGGGCGGTGTTCTCCTCTGGAGCAAGCTCCTCACGCTTGCGGAACAGCTCTGTGCACAGATGGGAGAGTGGCGCGGCTTTTTGCTGGGGTTTCTCCCGGTCTATGCCGGAGTCCTGACCATGGGTGGGGAAACGGCAGCGCGGCCAGCGGATTTTTTCTGACGATCCTCTGCTTTCTGGCGCAGTGCCTGACAGCATTTGTCCGGCCCTTGCTGCAATGCTATCTGGCTCTCAGCATGGCCTGCTGCATCAGCACAGATCACGGGCTTGCCGCTTTCTGCCAAAGTACAGGTGCTTTGCTGCGCCAGGCACTTCATTGGGCGGGGAAGTTTCTGGCACTTTTGCTGGGGTTGCAGCGGGTTACAGCATTGCAGCTGGACCGTGCCGCGCTCCGCACAGGCCAGCTTCTGGCCGGGAGCGTCCCCATTGTAGGGCAGACTTTAAGCGATGTTTCAGAAGCGTTTCTCGCAGGAATCCAGCTCTTGAAAAGCGGCCTCGGCCTTGCGGCCATTGCGTTTCTTGGGGCGGAATTTTTTCCGCTGTATCTCGGCATGATGCTCCAGCTGGCTCTTTTGTGCGGATGCAGCCTGTTTTGCAGCCTGACAGGGAACATCCGCTGTAAGGCCTTACTGGATTGCTTTGCCGAAGCTGTCCGTTGTATGGCGGCAGCAGCCGCGCTTTTCTTTGGATTATTTATAATGGGAACGGTATTTTTGTTTCTTGCGGGAGGTGGGTAAATGCAGCCGTTGGAACGGGCCGTGGCGATTTTCTGTATCGCCTGTATCTGTGCAGAGCTGACCACGCAACTGGCGGGCAGCACCTGGGCCCGGCGGTGCATAAAAGCCGTGGCAGGGCTATATATTCTAGTAGTGTTTGCCCGCACCGTGCCGCAAGCTCATGTGCAGCTCCGGGCGTTTTTAGTTCCAGTGCAGGAGCCGGTTTCCATTGCATCGCCCGAAACTTCCATTTTAGCGCAGACGCAGGCGCAGCTGGAACAGACACTCGCGGAACAGTGGTACACGAAAACCGGGAGAGAAGCTTCGGTAGCCGTGATGCTGAAAGAGACCGATTCGGTTGTCGCTATTTGTTCCGCACAAATGACACTCCCGGCAAACTGTACCGCGGAAGAACGGCAGCAGGCAGGTGCCTTTTTGCAGGAAAAGCTTCAGCTGCTGCCGGAACAGATCCGGATCGCTGCAGCGGGGGAGGAAACACCATGAAGCCAGAACTTTCGGAACTGAGGAAGTGGCTGCAAACCCTGCTGAAAAAGCAGAACCGTGCACGGCTTGCATTGGTTCTGGGCTGCATCGCCATGGCGCTCATTTTGCTTTCAGAGTTGTTCCCGGCAAAAGCCCCGGCGGCACCGCAGGCTGTATCTCCGGAGGAGGGTACTTACAAAACACAGCTGGAGCAGCAGCTGACAGAGCTGATCGAGCAGGTACAGGGAGCAGGAAAGACCACTGTGATGCTCACACTGGAAAGCGGGGAGGAGACCGTTTATGCCTTGGACACGCTCTCGGGACAGACCCAGACGCAGCAGACTCATGTGCTGCTGGACGACGGGACCGCACTGGAACAAACTGTTTATCTACCGACCATCTGCGGTGTGGCGGTCGTCTGCGAGGGCGGCGGAGATGTCCGGGTCGCCTCCCGCATCACAGAGCTGGTAGGTGCTCTGCTGGATGTTCCGTCCAACCGCGTCTGTGTGGAGCAGCGCCGTACCCGAAACTGATTTGTATTTGCGATTTGTATTTGCAAGGAGGAACGAACATGAGAGCCACTGCAAAAAGTACGACCCGCAAGGCCACTGCCATTACATTGGCCGCCGCTCTGGTGGTAGCAGTTTACCTTAACTGGCAATATTCCCGCACCGGAGTCAGCCTGAATGAAGATGCGGTCAATGTTTCAGCCGCTGTGGTCGAGACAGAAGCGGAGGCTGCTGCGGCTTCTCCCATCACGGATGGGTTGATGACGGAAGCAGAAGCGGTTTCCAGTGCCAACAAGAATTACGGCGAAGCACAGCTTGTCAGCGTGGCAAACGACTCCGGCTCCAAATTTTTTGAAGAAGCCCGCCTCAAGCGGGAAAAAGCCCACGATGCCGCACTGGATACCATCCAGAAAACGCTCAAAAGCTCCAACCTCTCCGCCGAGGAAAAGAAATCCTACGCGCGGCAGCTGACCGGAAATCTGGAAGACCTCAATGCGGAAAATGAGATCGAAACGCTGGTCAAAGCCAAAGGCTTCGCGGACTGCCTGTGCTTTTTGCAGTCCGGTCGGGCTGATCTGACCGTCATGACCTCCGGCGACGCTCTGACTGCCGCGCAGGTAGCACAGATCCGGGACATCGTTTTGAGTAAAAGCTCTGTGACCGCCCAGAATATCACTGTGGTAGAAGTGAAGTAAGGTGTTGTGAAAATGCAGAAAGAATGGTATAATAACAGTAAGCATTCAATGGCAGGGAGAATTCTCTGCACAGACCAAAACAAAATAGAATGAGTTTGCGCTCATTTTGGATGGAGGACCATAGAATGGAATTACAGAATATGGATCTTAGAGGCGGCAGCCTGCAGATTTCGACCGAAGTCCTGGGTAAGATTGCGCGTTGTGCCGCATTGGAAGTAGCGGGCGTTGCAGAAGTTTCCTGCGGCAGCCAGAACCGGAAAGTAAAAGACTTTTTGGAGCGTGCTAACGTGCAGTCTCCTGTTACGGTAGAAATGCGGGATGGCACGGCTGAGATCACCCTGCATCTCGTCGTCGCATTCGGCGCGCGCATCCCCTCCGTGGCAGAAAAGGTGCAGGAGAACGTCAAAACAGCCGTTCAGAACATGACGAACGTCACCGTCAGCCGTGTAGACCTTGTGATCGCGGGCCTTGCTCCGGCACAGGATGCCGCAATCGACTGATCAACCCCAAAGAATGTGAATAAAAACAAAAGCAGGGCTTCTGCGGCTGTGGCCGCGGAACGCCCTGCTGCGAGAGGAATATTATGGATAAAATTTTGCCCCGTCGTGAAGCCCGCGAAAACGCCTTTCTGCTGGCATTTTCTCAGACCTTTGGTGATATCGCTCTGGAAGAAGCACTCGATAACCACGCAGAGTGCGACGAAGAGCATCCTGTGGATGTGTTCGGTCAGCGCCTGCTGCGCGCTTACTACGGCCACTCGGCTGAGGTGGATGACCTCATCCGTGACCATCTGCGCAACTGGACCATGGAGCGTCTGCCCCGTGTCAGCCTGACCGTGCTGCGTCTTGCTCTGGCGGAGATGCTGTACGGCGACGAGAAAAAGCCTGGCGTTGTCATCAACGAGGCGGTTGAGCTGACCAAGAAATACGGTGCGGACGAGGACTACCAGTTCGTTAACGGTCTGCTGGGTGCAGTAGCCCGCGAGAAAGGGCTCGATGCTGCCGATGCGATGGAGTCTGAAGAGCTGTGAGCTGTTACACACTTGGAATCGACACAAGCAACTATGCAACCTCTCTGGCCGTTTTTGATACAGCCGGAGAGGTTGTTTGCGCAAAGAAGCGGTTTCTCCCGGTCAAGGAGGGCCAGCTTGGGCTGCGCCAGAGTGATGCGTTGTTTCACCACACGGCAGCACTCCCGGAAATGCTGGAAGAGCTTGGTCATGAGTTTGATCTGACCCAAATCGCAGCGGTGGGCGTCTCCCAGAAACCGCGTCCGGTGGAGGGAAGTTATATGCCCTGCTTCCTGGCAGGCGTCAACGCGGCCACGGCCTTTGCGCTGGCCCGGGGCATCCCGCTCATCCATACGACGCACCAGCAGGGTCATGCGGCCGCCGCGCTTTTTGCTGCGGAGGGGGACAAACTGTTCCGCCAGAAAGTGCTGCTGTTTCATATTTCCGGCGGCACCACCGACCTGCTGCTCTGTGATGAAGTCCGACGCATCGAGACACTTGGCACCAGCACAGACCTCTATGCCGGACAGGCTGTGGATCGGGTGGGTGTCAAACTGGGCTTTGGCTTCCGGCGCAGACC
>OGQU01001826.1_pt1 | contig 15613 bp, 11 predicted proteins | sample 1553341 | NCBI WGS metagenome assembly OGQU01 (sample SAMEA2579920, study PRJEB22360) | human gut metagenome | biome: human gut; feature: human-associated habitat; material: faeces | place: Denmark | collected 2008/2010 | reverse complement strand
GGATATATGTTTTCTCAAGCTTCATATTTGGAATTCCATACATGAGCAATCCGCCAACGCGGTCAGAACGCTCATATACTGTTATAGAATGTCCACGACGGTTTAAGTATTCTGCTACGCAGAGTCCGGATGGTCCGGAACCTACGATAGCAACTGTTTTTCCTGTGCGTACTTCTGGTGGTTCTGGTTTAATGAGACCACTTTCATAAGCTCGCTCTATGATACTTAATTCTTTTTCTTTGATATTAACCGGATCCCCGCCTAAGTTACAGGTACATCCAACCTCACAAGGATGTGGACATACGCGACCTGTAAATTCAGGGAATGGATTTGTTTTTTTCAGGCGATTGTAAGCCTCATCCCAGTTACCTGTATAAGTAGCATCATTCCATTCAGGAATCAGGTTGTTAAGAGGACATCCGGTAACCATTCCTTTAATTAAAATTCCGGACTGGCAAAATGGAACTCCACAGTTCATACATCTTGCACCCTGTCTCTCCTGTTCTTTTTTGGACAGGGGAGTATGAAATTCGTTAAAATGTTTGATTCGTTTTAACGGCGCTTCACCTACGCTTTCTTTTCGTTCATATTCTAAAAATCCAGTTGGTTTTCCCACAGCGCTCTCCTCCTATCCTCTTTTAATTTCATAAAATGCTTCAATCTGTGCCTGTTCTGCGCTAAGACCTTTTCCTTCCATTTCGGAAATCTTCTGAAGCATCTTCTTGTAATCGTGTGGAATGATTTTCTTAAACTTCGGCAGATATTTGCTGAAATTATTTAAGATTTCTTTACCTTTTTCAGAGTTTGTATATGCCACATGGGCAGTAATCATATCCTTGATTTCCATAACATCATATTTAGAAACAACCGGTTCGGAAGAAACCATTTCTTTGTTAAGGCTTAAATACAGATCATTATCCTCATCAAGAACATAGGCAACACCGCCACTCATTCCGGCTGCAAAGTTCTTTCCTGTCTTACCGATGATCAGAACCTTACCACCTGTCATGTACTCACATCCATGATCGCCAACACCTTCGACAACTGCGGTTGCACCAGAATTACGAACACAGAAACGTTCACCTGCGACACCATTAATATAAACTTTACCGCTTGTTGCACCGTACAGTGCTACGTTACCAACGATGATATTTTCTTCTGCTTTAAAGCGGATTCCTTTTGGAGGATAAACAATCAGCTTACCACCAGATAATCCCTTACCAAAATAGTCATTACTGTCACCGACAAGCTCCAAAGTAAGACCATTTGGAATAAATGCTCCAAAGCTCTGTCCGCCGGCGCCTGTACACTGTATAGTAAATGTATCGTCTTCTAATGTATCATAGTATTTCTTTGTAATTTCAGAACCAAAGATTGTACCAAAGGATCTGTCTGTATTTCCAACATCGATAGAAATACTTCTCTTCTGCTTTTTATCGAGTGCTGTCTTTAACTTCGTAAGAAGAACTTTTTCATCTAATGTCTTTTCTAATTCGAAGTTGTATTCATTCTTCTTGTTGTAGCAGATTGGATGTTTCTTATCTATATATGGATTGTTCAAAATAGCTGATAAATCTAAGTGATACTCTTTTGCTTCTGGAAGTTCCTTTAACAAATCTGTACGTCCTACCAGTTCATCTACTGTACGAACACCAAGCTTAGCCATATATTCACGCATTTCCTGTGCGATGAATTTCATATAGTTTACAACATATTCCGGTTTACCTTTGAAACGCTTTCTAAGTTCTGGATTCTGTGTTGCAATACCTACTGGACAGGTATCTAAGTTACAAACTCTCATCATAACACAGCCCATTGTGATCAGCGGACCAGTTGCAAATCCGAATTCTTCTGCTCCAAGCGCTGCCGCCATTGCTACGTCACGACCACTCATAAGCTTACCGTCTGTCTCGATAATTACTTTATTACGAAGGTCGTTTTTAATTAAGGTCTGGTGTGTTTCCGCAAGTCCAAGCTCCCAAGGAAGTCCGGCATTATGAATGGAAGAATTACGAGGTGCTGCACCTGTACCTCCATCATGTCCGGAAATAAGGATTACCTGTGCACCAGCTTTTGCTACACCGGCTGCGACTGTTCCGACACCTGCTTCGGATACCAGTTTTACAGAAATACGAGCATCCCTGTTCGCATTTTTCAAGTCATAAATTAACTGTGCTAAATCTTCGATACTGTAAATATCGTGATGAGGTGGTGGTGAAATAAGTCCTACACCAGGTGTTGAATGTCTTGTCTTTGCAATCCAAGGATATACTTTTCCTGCTGGCAAATGTCCACCTTCACCAGGTTTTGCTCCCTGTGCCATCTTGATCTGGATTTCCTGTGCGCTTACTAAGTAACGGCTTGTTACACCGAAACGTCCAGAAGCCACCTGCTTAATTGCGGAACATTTATTCAGTCCATCCGGTCCAACCGTCAGACGTTCTAAATCCTCTCCACCTTCACCAGTGTTTGATTTACCATGAATCATGTTCATCGCAATTGCCAGAGTCTCATGTGCTTCTTTGGAAATAGAACCGTAACTCATAGCACCTGTCTTAAATCGTTTCACAATAGAATCTACAGATTCAACTTCTTCGATAGGAACTCCTTTGGATGGATAATTAAAATCCATTAATCCACGAAGGCTTACTGGAGAAGTTTCTTTATTAATCATGGAAGTATACTGTTTGAACAGGTCATAATTATTTGTCCATGCTGCTGTCTGTAATGTATGGATCGTAAGTGGATTATAAAGATGTTCTTCTTTACCGCTTCTATATTTATGATCTCCTTCACTATCAAGACTCAGATCGTTTTTCAGACCTAACATATCAAATGCTTTTGAATGATGGAAATCTACGTCTTCTGCGATATCCTCTAATGTAATTCCTTCTACGCGGCTTACTGTATTCGTAAAGTATTCATCAATCACTTTCTTGCTGATACCAACTGCCTCAAAAATCTGAGAACCCTGATAAGACTGCAGAGTGGAAATACCCATCTTAGATGCAATCTTTACGATACCATGAAGAACAGCGTTATTATAATCATTTACTGCTGCATAGTAATCTTTCTTTAATAAGCCATCCTGAATCAGCTTCTTAATACTAAACTGTGCCAGATATGGATTGATCGCACATGCACCGTAACCTAACAATGTTGCGAAATGATGTACTTCTCTTGGTTCACCACTCTCTAAGATAATGCTTACAGATGTACTCTTCTTTGTCTCGATCAAATGATGATGTACCGCAGATACTGCTAATAACGATGGGATGGCCACATGATTCTCATCCACGCCTCTATCTGTAAGGATAACAATATTTGCACCATTTTTATGTGCCTGATCTACTGCGATATATAAATGATTGATTGCCTTATCAAGCGGTGTTCCTTTATAGTAAGTAATCGGCACATCTTTTACATTGATATTCTTTACCTTTGCATGACGGATCTTTAATAAATCTGTATTTGTCAAAATTGGATTATGTATCTTAAGTACATGACAGTTTTCTGCTTTTTCCTCTAAAACATTACCCTCTCCACCAACATAGATTGATGTAGATGTAACGATTTCTTCACGAATCGCATCAATAGGAGGATTTGTTACCTGTGCAAAAAGCTGTTTAAAATAATCAAATAATGGATGATGTCTTTTAGAAAGTACCGCTAACGGAGTATCAACACCCATCGCTCCGATTGCTTCACTTCCATTTAATGCCATCGGTAAAACAGAATCTTTTACTTCTTCATAAGAGTAACCAAATGCTTTCATCAGGCGGTTGCTCTCTTCATAGTTGTACTCTTCTACTGCAACGTTCGGAATCTTTAAGTCTTTTAAGAATACAAGATTATCAGATAACCATTCACCATAAGGCTGTTTCTTTACATAAGAATCTTTAAGAATATCATCATCGATCAGCTCACCTTTTACAGTATCTACAAGAAGCATCTTGCCTGGATGCAGTCTTTCTTTCTTTACGATATGTGTTGTGTCAAAATCTAAGACACCTACTTCAGAAGAAAGAATTAACTGATCATCGTCTGTAATATAGTAACGGGAAGGACGAAGACCGTTACGGTCAAGTACTGCTCCCATGATATCTCCATCTGTAAAAAGAATGGATGCCGGTCCATCCCAAGGCTCCATCATTGTTGCATAATACTGATAGAAGTCTCTCTTCTCTCTGCTCATTCCTTCGTTATTTTCCCAAGGCTCCGGAATTGTAATCATCATTGCCAGCGGAAGTGGCATTCCACTCATCAGAAGAAACTCTAATGTATTATCTAATCTTGCAGAGTCGGAACCATTTGGATCAACAACTGGTGTCAGCTTGATCATTTCATCTTTCAGATAATCAGATTCCATGTTTTCTTCACGCGCTAACATTTTATCAGCGTTACCACGAATCGTATTAATCTCACCATTATGAACAATGTATCGATAAGGATGTGCTTTCTCCCAACTCGGTACGGTGTTGGTAGAGAAACGAGAATGAACTAATGCAATTGCAGATTCATAATCTTTATCCTGAAGATCATTGTAAAATAATCTTAACTGTCCAACTAAGAACATACCTTTATATACAATCGTTCTGCTGCTTAAAGAAACAACATAAGTAGAATCGCTGGACTGTTCAAATACTCGTCTTACAATATAAAGACGACGGTCGAAGTCAAGTCCTCTTGGAACATCAAATGGTCTCTTTACAAACCCCTGCATGATACATGGCATACAGTCTGCCGCTTTCTTTCCAAGAATGCCCGGTTGAATCGGAACTTCTCTCCAGCCAAGGAAGTTTAACCCTTCCTTCTCAACAATAATCTCAAACATTTTCTTTGCACGATTTCTCTGCAGTTCATCTTGTGGCATAAAGAACATACCAATACCGTAGTCACGTTCCTTGCCAATAGAAAAACCGAGAGTACTACAGGTCTTTTCGAAGAATTTATGGGATATCTGCACTAAGATACCTACTCCGTCCCCTGTTTTACCCTCGGCGTCCTTGCCGGCTCTATGTTCAAGATTTTCAACAATTTTCAAGGCATTCGATACTGTCTCATGGCTCTTAAGACCCTTGATGTTTACTACAGCACCAATACCACAGTTATCATGCTCCAAACTTGGATCATATAGACCCTGTCGCATATTGTCCTGATACATGGTCTCACCCTTTCTTGCATCACTATAAAATAGTAAATATTCATCAGTTGTAAATTATATTTTTGTAATTAGTAATTGCCAGAAACTCTTCATCAATCCTCATGATTTCATAATCTCATCCTCTTATGATTCTGAAGAAGTATTTATAAGTATCTGGAGAATTACATATTTAAAAAAGTAACAAATTCATTTTCAGAAGTAGTTACGATAACTTCCTGCATTTCTTTTTGTTGCTATCATATTACAACATTTTGGGTGGGTTGTAAATATAAACATTAAGGCAAATTGTCTAATAATTTGATTATTTATTTTTAAATATATTATTTTCTGATTATTCCTCTTATTTTGTGAGTTATTGTAGTTAGTTTATTTGGTTTTTATTTCTTTTTAGATTGTATTGTTTTTATAAAAGTACAATTTTGTTTGTGATTTTCCCCCTTTATTCATCGTTATTTTTAGATTCAAAGACAATTCACACAATTATAAATGTAATTTTTAAATATAAATCCTGCATTTTATTAATATTGTATACAAGATAACTTAAGAAAATTAAGTGAAGAAAGTTCTCTTTATAAAGGGAATTTCATCCCATCATACAACCCAGAAAAGATATATAAAGTGGATTTTGATTCATTAAGTTAGGGGCAAAATATCTTTTGACCTTAACATCATTAAATATATACTTTAATCTTTCGATACTTCACACCATGTGCAGATGCCTGACGATGATTGGAATAATAAACATCAATCCTTTTTCCTTTGATCGCTCCTCCGGTGTCTTCTGCTGTATAGACAATCTTACCAATTTTAACCTTCGTTCCTAAAGGAATTAATCGCTTATCTACTGCAATAGTATGCTTTGCTCTTGGTCTTTTCCCACTAGCAGTCATACAGCCTGCCCACTTTCCTGCACAACTTCTACAGTTACAGTAACCGGTTGTACGGACACGCATTGTTATGTAATTCTTAACAGTAACAACACTTTGTGCACAAATGCCTGTTCCGGCAATCCTTGCCGTAATAACTGCAGTACCTTTATCTTTTGCGGTAACCTGTCCGTTACGCTTTACCGTTGCAACTCTTTTCTTACTGGAAGTCCAGATTATCTTCTTTGAGCGGCTGTTAGATATGTTCACTCTTAACTTAATCTTATCGCCCCGCTCTACAACGGAACCTACTTTATTCAATCGTATCGACGCCTGTGGCTGAACATTTAACTGTGTATTGTTCGAATTAATCTGTTGTGCAGAAACCTTCTGCGGGAAAAGGCAGAGAAAGCTTAACATAAAAATGAATGCTGCGATGATGTTATACTGTTTACACTTCATAATAGACCTCCTTTTCGTCTTTCAATTTCTATTACGAAATGCATTATAACATATTCATCACATTTTGTTAACCCTTTTTTAACAAAAAGAGTGATTCAATTAATATTTTTGTAATATTTACTCTTCCGGATGCTTTTCTTCAGCAATATCCCAGCCGACAGAACCTAATGGCTGAAGCTCTCCATCTTTTTTTAAATAGGTTTCCAGACGGTGATACTGAAATCCCATTGGATCATAATCATATCCAAGATATTTACAAAAAGCTTCCATAACAAGCTGTGGTTTTAAATTCTCTGCACTACCGGTAACCAGCTTCCTGTTTTAATGGAAGCCCCGGAATAAGCGGTTCAGATTCATATTCACGAATATCAAGAATTAACGGTGCAATATCTACTTCTTTTTCCGAACGCTTCGTTTTCTTTATAACTGGAATCTTCTCCTGAAGATAAAAAGGCTGGGTACGTTTTAAAAATGCATCTTTATAATAATAGCCTTCGCGAAATGTTACAAGATAATCTGCTGCCTCTGTTACTGCCATACAGTTTTTCTCTTTTTCATCAATTTCTTTAAATTCAAGGACAGAAATCCCCTCATTCATTACCGCATTGATGCGTTTCAGCATTTCCTCACTGCTATAAGACCAGTCAAAGGAAATATCTGCATATTCTCCTTCACTGGTCATCCCCAGACCAAGCGGTGCAGCAAAACTCATAATCTGATGAGGACTCATTCCTTTTGAAAAAGAAACAGGAAGCTCAGCACGCATCAATGCCTTTTGAAAATATCTTTGTACATCCAGATGTCCTATAAATTTCAGAACTCCTGTTTTAGTCCATTTTACTCTTACTTTCATAGCAGACACCTCCTCCAAATCTTGCCGCTCCACAACCGGAACATTTCTCACGACAGTTTGGGGTCACCTTTTCTGCCATCGCGTTATTCCATTCACGTTTTAAAAATTCTTTTGTTACACCGATATCAATGAAATCCCATGGGAAGACTTCATCAAGCTCTCTCTTTCTTGTTGTATAGAAATGATAATCAAGAGCATTTTCCTCCATCGTTTCCATCCAGGTATCATAATCAAAAAACTCTGTCCATGCATCATAGATACAGCCTTTTTTATAAACATCATAAATCACTTTACAAATACGGCGGTCACCACGAGCAAGAATTCCTTCTAAAACTGTAGTCTTAGCATCATGCCACTTAAAAGACAGGCTGCGATGATTATGCTGAATCTTAAATTCATCATTGACGATATGTGCTTTCTGCTTATATTCATCCTCCTCACACATCGATGCCCACTGGAATGGGGTAAATGGTTTTGGAACAAAGAACGAAGCACTTGCACCAACAGAAATACGGCCATGACGATATTCCGCATCCATACTATAGTAATTCATGGCGATCTTTTCAGCAAGATGAGCGATTCCTTTAATATCTTCCTCTGTTTCTGTTGGGAGTCCCATCATGAAATAAAGTTTTACTTTACTCCATCCTCCTTTAAATGCTTCCATTGCCCCATGAAGAATCACTTCTTCTGTAAGCCCTTTATTAATGACATCACGCATTCTCTGTGTTCCGGCTTCCGGAGCAAAAGTAAGGCTGCTCTTTCGTACATCCTGCACTTTGCTCATAACATCCAAAGAAAATGCATCGATTCTAAGAGATGGCAATGCGATATTAATATTTTTTGCACGATAATTATCAATTAAATAATTACATAATTCCGGTAAATGACTGTAATCACTTGAACTTAGGGAACTCAGAGAAATCTCGTCATTTCCAGTTCCTTTAATCCCGGTCGAAGCAAGTTTTTCAAGCATTGAAAGAGAACGTTCTCTTAACGGACGATAAATCATACCCGCCTGACAAAAACGGCAGCCCCTTGTACATCCACGTTGAATCTCAAGCACACAACGATCCTGCGTTACTTTAATATAGGGAACAATCTGCTTTTCTGGATAAAAAGTATTGGATAAATCCATCTGTACCTGTTTTAAGATTGTTCTTGGGACATCCTCGTAAAGAGGTTCAAAAGAAGCAATCGTTCCATCTTCATTATAAGTTGTCTCATAAAGAGAAGGAACATAAATACCCGGAATATGAGAAGCTTTCCGAAGAAATTCTTTACGGCTTCCTCCATTTTGCTTATGTTCTTTATATAAATCCATCAGATCATAATATACTGTTTCACTTTCCCCGATATAAAACATATCAAAAAAGTCTGCAAGTGGCTCCGGATTATAAGTACAAGGTCCTCCACCAATAACAAATGGAGCATCTTCCCTTCTATCCTTCGCATAAATACCAATCTGACTCAGATCAAGAACCTGCAAAATATTTGTATAGCACATTTCATATTGAATCGTGATTGCCAGAAAATCGAACATAAATACAGGGTCCTGACTTTCTAATGCAAAGAGCGGGATATTTTCCTCGCGCATCACTTTATCAAGATCTACCCAAGGAGAAAATACACGTTCACAGTAGATATCATCCCTGCGGTTCATCTGATCATATATAATCTTCATCCCTAAATGAGACATCCCGATCTCGTACACATCCGGGAAGCACATCGCAAACCTTATTTTCCCTTCCGGATCTTTCCTTACCATGTTTACTTCATTCCCAATATAGCGTACTGGTTTCTCTATTTTTAGCAATATTTCATCGGTTAATGCTAAATTATTCATAAATTTCCCTTTCATTATTGTTTATTTTTCACAAAACATATATTTGCTTAAATTTTAATATTTAAGTGATTTTTAATGTGAATTCAAACAAATTTATGCATCAGTTTTTCTATAATATCAAAAAAATTCACTTTTTGCAAATTCCAAACTTTTTGAGGGTCATATGAATTATAAAAATCAACTGGATAAACGAACAAGAATAGTTATTTTTTATTTTCTCTTTTTTCTTTTGCTCCAAAGATATCTTACTGTTAAAAATATACTTACCACCATCGCAAAGGCATATCCGGCAAATCCAAGTGCAGGAATTCCCAGTATTTTAGGTGTCATATCTGTCGTACAGATTACACTAGATGCAATAAGCAGCGCTGCAACACAGAGCCCAACAACAATATTTCTTATTGCTGCGGAAATTACATTGGTAAGATCTTCTGAAGAATGTAAATCTATATTAACAACGGACTGTCCTTCTAAATGCTCTTTAAGAATATCTGTCACTAAACCTGGAATCTCTACGCCTTTGTTTACAGAGCGATACACAATCCGTGCCTGTTTCTGAAATTCACTTTTCCAGTTTATATTTTTTAAAAAATCCACTTTTAATCCCTCCCACACAATACATTTTTCTTCATCATACACCATAAACATCTTCGGTATAACGATTGACTGCTATCTGCATCATATTGATATCCGGACTTATGACTGCAAGAACACCTTGTATATGTGTCAGTCCACGACAGAGCATAGAAACACCATGTGGCAGACTAATACGATTCTGCTTCATAATTTCCACAAGTCCAGCTATTGCTGCTGCGACATCCAGACTTCCCATAGAAGTTGTACCATAATCAGCAATAAACTTTTTTAAATCCTGATATAAACGTTCTCTGTCAGGCTTTCCACGAAACTCTCCTATTTCCAGTACGGAATTCTCAACCATTGATATATCATGTAAAGCGATTCCACGAATGCCTTTTATCATGGTGTGGCGGTCTTTTTCCGAAAGACGTCCCATCATCCCCATGTCAATCCAAACAATTTTACCGTCTCGAATCTTTACATTCCCCGGATGTGGGTCTGCATGAAAGAATCCATCATCCATAACCTGTTTGATGAAATTATTAACAAATTTCGTTCCAATCTCATCCATATCATACCCGGCATTTTGGAGTGACTCTACATCATCAAGCGAATACCCATCGATATATTCCATTACAAGAACATGACCTGTTGAATATTCATGATAAAGTTTTGGTGTAGTAACATATTGAACAGAAGCATTATTTCGTGAAAACTCATCCATATTCGCAGCTTCTTTCAGAAAATCCATTTCCTCCTGAGCTACAGACCATAGTTCATCAAGAACCATATCTAGGTCTACAAGATTCTTAAAATCACCGACTGGCGGAATTAACTTTACAAGTCTGTGCAAAAGACCAATATCTCTGGCCATGGTGTCATAAATTCCCTTACGCTCTACTTTTATAATAACTTCTTCACCATTTTTCAGTCTGGCACGATGCACTTGTGCGATAGAGGCGGATCCGAGAGGAGCTTCTTCAATGAATTGAAAAAGTTCTCTCCAATCCTGACCGTAGGAGTGATTAATGACATCCTCTACATCATCAAAAGGCATGGGGGTCACATCAGAATTCAGCTTCAGTAATTCATCACAGTACGCTTTCGGAAGAAAATCCGAATGCAAAGACATAATCTGTCCTAATTTAATATAAGTTGGACCCAGTTCTTCCAGTATCATTCGTAGTTTTTCCGGTGTGACTCCCCGGGTTATCTGATTTTTCCGCAGGACATCCTTGATTTCTCGAAAGCGTTCTGAATTCTCTTCCTTCTGCTGTTTTTTATGACTTTTTAACTCACTGTCTTTTGATACCATTCACTCACTCTCCTGGCTCTGCTTATTCCTCACTGTTTGTCTCTTCTACCTCTTGTGCCGCTTCAGTCTCTTCTATTTCTACTTCTTCTGCCTCACAGTCTTCACAACTATCCGCTTCGTCCAACTCTGTTTCCTCTGCTACATCACCTGCTGTGCCATCTTTATGATCTAGTGAGTCGATTACTTTTCTAACCGCTGTAATCTGTTCAACAGAAAGCTTAGAAACAAAATCAATCACATCTTTTGCAGCTTTTGCAGCTTCATCTACTGCTTCTACAGCAGCCTGATCGATTGTTTTGGCTGTGTTCTCATCTCTCATTGCATGCTTTTCTTCTGCTTCTTCCTTTACCTTTTGGGCCGCCTCCTTCACAATCTCCTTCTGGTTCGTTACTGACTCTTTTACATTGTGTTTAAGTTCAGAGTTAATAATCTTGCCCTGATCAACCGTAATCTCTCCCTTTTCTACAAGATGTCCGAGAATTTCGGAAGTTTTCTCATAGGTGATAGCTCCCGCTCCAATAGCCGCAAGTGTAAGTTTTTTGAATCCATCTGAAATTGTCATAATGTTCTCCTCCTTATAAATATTCTGTACTCTTAGAATCCTTTTTGCTTGCTTTTATGGGAAAACTCCGAGAGTACATTATGAGCAAAAGTTTATTACATTACAGACCAGCTACATCTAATAGCTTTGGTATAAAAATCAAGATACCAATGACTGCCGCAAAAATAGCTACAATCAATACTGCACCGGCTGCGGCATCCTTCGCCTTTTTTGCGAGCGGTTTCCGTTCCTCTGTAAACAGATCTACTGTTGCCTCTACCGCAGTATTGACAAGTTCGAGTGCAAGAATAAGTCCAAATAGGATAAAACAAATCATCCATTCTGTCTTTGATATCTGCAGCCAGATTCCGAAAATCGTAACCAAAATAGCTGCAGCACAATGTATTTTAATATTCCTCTCTGTACGGATTGTATTGAAAATCCCCTGAAAGGCATATCCAAAGCTTTTATATAACGGGTCTTTCTTCATAAACAATATCTTTCCTTTACACATTTGTCTTACTTTTCTAATTCACAACCAATATTTGCACAGAGTCTAAGCTGTCAAATACAGATGTAAACTACCACCTTGTCTTGAGATAATTGTAAAATATTTTCACTAAATTGTATATAGGCAACCCATTCAATATATCTGATTAAACTACCCTGCCTTACATCCGAGCACATTCTCCTTCACTTCCCCGCAGGATTCCCAGTCCATGTTCTAGATTTGGAAGCAGAAACTCTAAAGATTCCTTCACTGCTTTCGGACTGCCCGGAAGGTTAATAATCAATGTTCTTTTGCGGATTCCTGATACAGCACGACTAAACATGGCACGAGGGGTAATCGTCATAGAATAATTACGAATTGCTTCAGCAATTCCATTTGCCATACGATCGCAAACGGCAATCGTTGCTTCCGGTGTTCTGTCGCGTTCAGAAAAACCTGTTCCACCCGTTGTAAAAATAACGTTCACCTGACGCTGGTCACTTAAACGCATGAGTTCTTTTTCTAAAAGGAGTTGTTCATCAGCAAGAAGAAGCGTTTCTTTTATATCATATCCTGCAGATTTTAGCATTTCTACAATAGCTGGCCCGCTTTTATCTTCCCTTTCTCCTGCTGCTCCTTTATCACTTAAAGTAATCACTGCTGCTGTATACGGTCTGTCTGCTTTAGGTAAAATACAGGTAACTTCCTGACCGACTTTAATGTGTCCTCCCTCTACTACTTCTGCAAACACGCCTTCTTTTGGCATAATGCAGTCACCCATTTTTTTATAGATTACGCAATGATTATGACATTCTTTTCCAATCTGAGTCATTTCTAAAACAACATCGCCGATAACAAAACGGGTGCCGACCGGCATCGCACTAAAATCAAAGCCCTCAACAATTAAGTTTTCGCCAAAAGATCCTGGATGGATATCTGCTCCTTTTGCCTTAAATGCATCAACTTTTTCTTGGGAAAGAAGACTGATCTGACGATGCCATTTGCCGCCATGGGCATCACCTTCTATTCCCCAGTCTGCTATAATATTTGCTTCTTCGATGAAATGTTTTTGTACCCCTCTTTTCTCACTGATACAAATCCCAGTGATTTTTCCCATAATATCTTCTCCTCTCATCCACCAATCTGCCCCATAAAATGTTTTTCCGACACGCTTTTTACATTTTCAAAACAGTGCATCTGTGGTTTGTTTTTTATGCTTTCTATTAATATTTTTTGAATACTTTCCTGCCGTTTTTCTTTATGTTCCATTCGCAATGCAGGCTTTAATGCCCACCGCTGCTCGTAGCAGAGGCATGGCTTTATATCTCCTGTCGAAGTCATTCGGATACGGTTGCATAAATTACAGAACTTTCCATGTATCGCACTGATAAAACCGATATTTCCCTTGAATCCTTCGATGGAATAATAAACAGCCGGTCCATTTCCATATATCCGAAAATCTTCTGTTAAATTGCCGTAATACCTCATGATTTTCTCTTTTAGCTCTTCGTTAGAAATACTTTGTGGTATATTTCCATAACCAATCGGCATCATTTCAATAAAACGTACACTTAATGGCAGATTCTTCGCAAGCTGGGTAAGTGGCAGCCACTCTTCCTCATTCATTCCTTTTTGTAAAACAGCGTTGATTTTTACCGGAATACCAGACTCTACCGCCTTTGTAATAGATGCAAGAACAACTGATAATTTATCAAATCCTGTAACCTGTTTATATTTTTCTTTGTCTAATGTATCTAAGCTGATATTTACTGCATCAAGACCTGCCTGCATCAAACTTTCTAATTGTTCTCCCAGCAACAGACCATTTGTTGTTAATGTGACAACTTCTGTCCCTGGAATCTCTTTTATCATACGAATTAATTTAGAACATTCTCTTCTTACAAGCGGTTCCCCTCCCGTAATTTTAAAACGGGTAATCCCTAGCTTTACTGCCTCCTGACAGACTGCCGTAATCTCTTCATACGTAAGAATATCCTTTATTGGAATCCAGTCAGCCCCGTCCGGCATGCAGTAGCAGCAGCGAAGATTACAACGGTCAGTAATAGAAATCCGCATATAATTTATCTCTCTGCCGTAACTATCTCTTATCCCTGTTTTTATCATTATAAAAATACCTTTTTATCTATTTTCATCTTGCTTTGGCATATTTTTAAACTCAAGAAATGCCATGATAATAGTGACAACTGCTGATAAAAAGTCGGCAATCGGTCCACAATAAATACAGCCTTCAATTCCCATAAATCGTGGCAGAATCAAAAGCAATGGTATGAAGAAAATAATCTGTCTTGTAAGAGACAGGAAAATACCCTTTGCCGGCTTTCCGATGGATGTAAAGAACGTGGATGTAATTGGCTGCAAGGCATCTAACCAGATAAAGAATAAGAAGATACGGAAGAAGCGTACTCCAAATGTAAAATATTCTGGCTCTCCTGTTCCAAAAAGTCCAAGAATCTGTCTCGGGAAAATCTGAAACAGTACAAAAGAAAAAATAGAAATTATTACTCCTGTTAATGCTGCAAGTCTATATGCTTTACGTACACGATCATACTTTTTAGCGCCGTAATTAAAACTCTCCACCGGCTGACTTCCCTGAGAAAGTCCGATTACAATAGAGAAAAATATCTGATTTACTTTAATTACGATTCCCGCACATGCCAGAGGAATCGCTTCTCCATAAATGGAAGATGCCCCATAAAAAGTCAATGAATTATTCATTACGATCTGCACGAGCATCATAGCAATCTGATTAAAAAAAGAAGCCATACCTATCTGTGCAGTTCTTCCAATATATTTTATCTGTGGATAAAAATGCTCTTTTTTTAGCGGAATCGTTTTAAAATGAAGCAGATAATGAATAACAATAATCGCAGAAATAATCTGTCCGATAATCGTCGCCCAGGCTGCTCCAGCCATTCCCCATCGAAAGACCATAACAAATACCGCATCTAATATTGTATTAACAATCGCACCGACCAGATTACAAATCATCGCCATCTGTGGACTTCCATCCGCACGAATCAGATGACATCCTCCGGCTGTTAAAATCATAAACGGAAAACCGATTGCCGTAATACGTACATACGTCTGTGCATAGGGAAGTACGTCACCCGGAGCACCAAATCCTTTTAAAAGCGGCGTTAAAAATATCTCTGCAATTCCAAACAAGATTACACCGCTGCCGATCAGACATACAATAGCATTTCCAACAAAATATACTGCTCTTTCACTGCTTCCCCTTCCCATATTTAAATTAAAACAGGACGCACCACCGATACCAAACATTAAGGCAAGCGCAATGCAGGATGTTGTTAACGGAAACGCAACGTTCGTCGCCGCATTGCCAAGCGTACCGACTGCCTGTCCGATAAATAACTGATCAACAATATTATATAAAGCACTGACAATCATCGCAATAATACTTGGAACAGCAAACTTAACCATTAAAGAAGCGACAGAAGCCTCCCCCAATGGGTTTC
>OGQU01001822.1_pt1 | contig 15674 bp, 9 predicted proteins | sample 1553341 | NCBI WGS metagenome assembly OGQU01 (sample SAMEA2579920, study PRJEB22360) | human gut metagenome | biome: human gut; feature: human-associated habitat; material: faeces | place: Denmark | collected 2008/2010 | reverse complement strand
TCAGTGGGCCATTTTGACCCACTGGTTTTGTTACGGGTAAAATCAAGTGCCGGGTAGCGGCACCTGATTTTCAACAGACCTTGAGACGGTACGAAAAACGATGTGCTCATTTTGAGTACTTGCAGCATCTGTAACACGTTTTCGATAGACTTTTTGTCGGCAGGAGTTGCTGCAATAGCGGGCATCTGCACGTTTGGGCGTGAATTTTTCACCGCAGCACTGGCAGACCAAATCCTGACGGCGCATTTGGCGGTATTCCCGCTGCCGCAGATTGTTGGCCTGATTGCCGCACCAGTAGCTGTGACAGTATTTCTTGGTGTAGATGGTGGTGTAGAACACCCGACCGCAGCCGCCGCAGATAAGTTTGTGGACGGCGTATCCTCCGGCGGTAAAGCCCGTTTCCTCATACGATTCTTTCAAATAATCCTGATTGTTCTGCTCCCATTCTTCGTTTGTCATATACATGGAGATGACCCTCCTTTCACTGGCGTTACAGAAAAACAATGTGGTCAATTTGACCACATTGTTTTCTGGTAACTGAGGAATCAACGTTTAGCCGTTCTCTCTGCATGGATTTCCTGCCCCCTTCCGGCGGCGTTTTCCGGCTCGCTTTTGCGAGGTCATCGCCGGGTATCCCATGCAGACGGTCATGCGGTTTTCAAGGTTCGGCGCTGGATTTGGCAATAAAAAAATCGCCACACAACAACCTGAACCTGACCATCCCTTCCGGGATGGCCTTGGTTCGGGTTCGTTATGTAGCGATAAGAAAGTTAAAAACTTGCTCCGGCTCCTTCGGGAGCCGAGCTGGAACTCTAAGTAAATATGTTATATTAAATAGTTGGGATAGACTACCACAAAAATCGAGCCGTGTCAACAAAAAGTTTTAAAAACACGACACTTTCGGCAGCTTGTCAGAAAAAGCAAGGGAAACTTTGGTAAAAAGAGCGAACAGGACAACTCGTTCTGTTTGTAACGGAATGCCAACTCGGAACTTTTTTGAGCAGAAAAACAACCGTCCACTTCAAGTTGAGCTTGAAAACGGACGATCATTCTTGCAAAGTGATTTTCAAATTTGGGAGGCGTTTTGAACGGCCTCATAGCGCTAGCAAGAGGTTATATAAAGACCATTTTTGCGTTGCCAAACACTTGTCGGGAAAGTCAAACCCTTGAACTGCATCCAATGGATGCAGGCTGTGCGATTGCATCGCTGATTCGTTCAAACTCATCGCAGCCCTATATTATCGCTCACACTCCCGATCAGGATGTCAAATGCAGAAGCGGCCATCTGCATCTACGCAAACAGCCGCTTCATGATTCATTTTGTACTGGTCACTGCAGTACCTTATTCATCAGCTCTTGATAGCTGTCCACATGGTCGTATGTCACAAGACCATCTGACAATTTTGCGAAGAGCTTCTTGGCGCAGTCGATCTTGGACTTCTCGATTGGGCGCAAGTTCAGGCTTTCCATCGTGCCTTTGGTTTCTGCTACAAAATAGATGTGTTTCACCTTGCCCTCATGGAACACGATTGCCCAGTCCGGGGAGTAGTGTCCAACCGGGGTCGGAATATAGAAGCCTTTCGGCAGTTTTGCATAGATAAAGACTTCCTCTGCACCATCCAGATTTTCCGCAAACTTCCGTTCCACGCTCTTTTCCGCTGTGCCATCGGTGAAAACGTAATCCTGAATCGCCTTTTGTGCCTTGTAAGCCTTATCCATCGTCAGAGCGTGTTTCTCTGCCGTAAAGATGCTGCTGTCGTAGCTGCCCTCAATGGTATCATAGGTGATATGCTCCACGATCATGGTAGCTTTCTGCTCCTTGATCAGCCGGATCACCTTTGTGATAAATTCTTCCGGGTTGTTCTGATACATCGCAAATGTCGTCGGCTTGATGCCCTGCAAAATCCGTGCGACGGTGCGCCGGGTCAGCGTTGTGTTCTCTGCAATTTTGCCGATCAGGTCATACGTAACCTGACCTGCGTAGTCATGTTCTAATTTTTTTGTTCTGCTCTTGGCATCTCTGAAGCTGCTGCCTTCCCGCACCATATCGGCACTCAGAACATCTTTCTGACCAGCATAGGTGACGGTATATTTCAACCGACTGACGTACAACTCGCTGTCGATGTGTACGATTGCTTTCTGAATCAATTCCTCAGAATCAAAATCCACCGTATAGGCGTATTTGTGGTTGATCGTCTGCCAGAGCTTCTGGAACTCTGCCTTTTCAAACCGGTCGTTCAGCGGATTTTCCAGCACTTTCGGCTTGTTGCCATCCTCAAACATAGACTTGAGCATACTGTCATCATAAATTGCCTGCACAAGCGTGTGCACGCCCTCTTCAATGGGCTTCAGCGTTTCCGGCACCGGTGCAAGTGTTCCGGTCTGCACATCGTCCCGGTAGTCCTGCGTGACGTTATCCTGCTCATCCACATAGTTATTGCGGACAAGATACTGATAAATTGCCCGTGCCTGACGGTCATCCACCTTGACGATTTTGCCATCCAACCTGATGGTCTTGCCGGTGAAATATGCAATGTCTGCCTTACGGGGGCGATCATACAGCACTGCTTCGGTCTGCTTTTGCAGTCCGTCTACAAATCCTGCATAGCTCTCGCTGGCAATAACGGTCAGGACGTTGATATCCTGCACCTTATCTCCCAGCACTTCCGCATCCATGCGGTTTCCGTCCTTATTCACGCACAGACGCAGACCACGGCCTACTTCCTGCCGCTTCTGAGTAGTGCTGTCGCTGTGCTTCAGGGTGCAGATTTGGAACACATTCGGGTTATCCCAGCCTTCCCGCAGGGCAGAGTGGGAGAAGATGAACCGGGTCGGCTCTTCAAAGGACAGCAGACGTTCCTTATTTTTCAGGATCAGGTCATAGGCAGAAATGTCATCCGACATATCTGAGCCACGCTTGACCGAACTGTTGACGCTGTGACCTTTCTTGTCGATGCTGAAATAGCCTTTGTGGACATCATGCACATCGGTCGAATCCAGATAGGCAGTATAAGCCGGGTCGAACAGGGTGCGATGCTCATTCAGAACCGAAAGATACTCCTGCTCAAAAATTTTGCCGTACTCGCCCAGCAGCTCGTTTCCTTCTTCATCGTACTGGCGGTATTTTGCCACTTCGTCAATGAAAAACAGGGAAAGCGTCTTGATGCCCAGTTTGAAAAGTTCCTGCTCTTTTTCAAAGTGCGAAAGGATCGTTTCATGAATCTGTACCCGGCGCATATCGTTTTCGGAAACGTCGCCGGTAACATCACCTTTGCGGATGGTATCGCCGTTCGTAAAAGTCACAACACCCGTGATCGGGTCGATTTCCGACACTACGAAGCCCTTGTACTGCTCCATTTCCCCGGATTTATAATAGAGATTATCGCCCACATCCAGCATATGGAACTCTCGCTTCGTGCCGTTCTGGTGGCTGACTTCCAGCTCCACTTTTGCTCGTGGCGGATTCTTCGGGGAGATGATGATGCTTTCCAGATACAGATACTTGTCCGTACCACGAAGATTTTTGACCTCAAAGCCTTTGACTTCGATTTTCTTGACCAGCCGCTTGTTGTAAGCGTCCAGCGCATCCAAAACGTAGATCAGATTGTGCTGCTTGGCATGGGTAGCAGAGTAGTTCAGCGTGAAAAGCGGGGTGAATTTTTTCAGGGTTTTCTGGGTGGCGGAGTCCTCTTTGCCCATCTTCTGCGGCTCATCCAGAATCAGGATCGGGCGGTTGGCTGCGATGACGTCAATCGGGCGGCGGGAACCGAACTCGTCCCGCTTGGTGTAGATAATACGCGCCGCAGCATCTCCCTTGCGGCCTTCCACGTTCTTGTCCTCGTTCATGGAGGCGGCAAACGCCTGTGTGTTGATGATCATAACATTGATCCCGGAGTTGCTGGAGAACGAATCCAGCTGATTCAGGTTGCTGCTGTTGTAGATAAAAAACCGTGCTTTTTTACCGTAGCACTCCATAAAGTGATCGGCGGTGATCTCAAAGGATTTTTTCACGCCTTCACGGATGGCGATACTCGGCACAACAACGATAAATTTGCTCCATCCATACCGTTTGTTCAGCTCAAACATGGTCTTGATGTAAACGTATGTCTTTCCCGTTCCGGTTTCCATCTCAATATCCAGAGAACACCTGCCCAGCGGTGCTACCAGCTTGTCCGACCGATGGATGTTTACTTCTGCCTGCAATGTGCGGATGTTCTGAAGCAGCTCCTGGTCGGTCAGTTGGAGTGCTTCGTTCTTAAAGCCGGAATCGTTGATCAAATCCAGCAACTCCACCTGTGTTGCATCGTCCCCACTGGAAACAAGGCTCAACTGCTGCGGCTGTGCAGACAGGTTTCCCATATCCCGCAGGTACGACACGCCTGCATTGTAGGGCTGACCCTGAAAGACCCGTGCCACCGCATCCACAGCATCCGTCTGGTACTGCTGAATCTTAAAACTAAACTTCATCTTTGTGGTTTACCTCCTGCTCCAGCATCAGGAACCGGTCAAAATCGCTCTCATACAGGCGATCCTGAATGACACGATACTTTTCGTATTCGGTTTCTGCATGGAGTTTGGCCTGTTCTGCGCTGATTTTACCGGGGCCCGTCAGCAGTTCATTGCCGTTGAACTCCAGAAAACCGTCCAGCCGCTTTGCCCAGTCCTCCATGCTCATGGGGATCTTGCGCTCGGCCTGCAACTCGGCATAATCCAGATAGAGCGACACGATGCGTTCCAGATAATTCATTTCCTCTTTGCTCAGGTAGTTCTTGGCCACCGTCACATCTGCTTTCAGGATTTTCCCATCCGGCGCATTTTCCCATGTGGTAAGCCCCATGTGCTCCTTGTTGGCATCGGCACGCTCCACGATCAGTTCTGCCGCCGTGTGGCGATGCACAGCATAGTGCATCTTATTCTGAACCATCTGGAAGAACCGCCGGGTCGTTTTTGCATCCTTGTCATAATCAAACGCTGTTGCGTATAAATCCGTCACTTTCTGATAGAACTTGCGCTCCGACAGGCGAATTTCCCGAATCTGCTGCAGCTGCCGCTCGAAGTATTCATCCGTGAACATGTGACCCTTTTTCAGGCGTTCCACATCCATTGTCCAGCCCTGAATGGTGTGGTCCTTGACGATCTGCCCCGCCCACTTGCGGAACTGCACCGCCCGCTGGTTGTTCACCTTGAAGCCCACGGCAATAATCAGCTGCAAATTATAATGCGTCAGTTCCCGATTGACCTGCCGAGTGCCCTCGGTCTGAACTATCCGGAATTTCCGGATAGTTGCCTGCTCGGTCAGTTCGCCGTCCGCATAGATTTTTTTGATATGCTCGTTGACCGTGCGCACATCCACATCATACAGTGCCGCCATCATCTTCTGCGTCAGCCAGATGTTTTCATCCTCATAGCGCATTTCATAGCTTGCATCGCTCTCACCCGTAGAAGCCACAAAAGTCAAATATTCTGCCGCTGAGCTGCGAATCTTTTTTTCTTCTTTTTTCTCTATCACAGCAATCTGCCTTTCTCATCTTATGGAAATCTGCGATAGTCTTACCACATCAGGAGAATTTCCTTTTGAAATCAAAAGTTCCTGTATTCCAATTTTCGTCAACTCGGAGGTAACAAACGGACTGATTGTGATTTCTTCGATAATATCTCGTATCGGGAAATTTTTCAATTCCAGCTGCGGACGAATCGTTGTTCCTGATAGTAAAAATTCTTTTGAACAATTTTCGCCTAAGTATTGATCTTCAAACGGAATTCCCATTCGATACTCATGTTCGAAGGAAAACGATGGTGACTTGACGAGCAAGCAAAATCTTAATATATCATCATATAGCATCAGCTCATTTTTTAGATTATAGTGAAAATTTATTGCCTTCTTCAATTCTTCGCTGATTTCATATTGAATTTTTCCATCTATCGGGTTCATAAGACCATTGTCAAAGTTTGCATCACGAAATCCATAAAAGAATTCTTTCAATTTTTGGCTATTAAACTTTATACAGCAGCCATCTTTTGCATACATACGCCACATTGCAAGGTCATCATATAGCCGAGACAATGACAAAATATAATAGTGAATATCGCATAAATATCGCTGCATATACGGCGATCCATCACTTACACTCTTTATGCGTTCCATTTTTCCATGTTCAACATTATCAATCGCTGTCAGAACTTTTTTGCCAAACTCTTCTTCATCTTTAGGTGCAAGATAATCTTTCAACCAGTTCAGCGCATAAGACAGTTCCTGTGTGTCGTTCAGGAAACGATAATCTGTCAAGCGAATCGTTTCATTTTGCAGGATAGAAAAAAGTGAACCAATGGATGTATAGTGATAAAGATCAATTTTGGGATATTGAATTTCAGCCATCATTATAGCACCTTCCTTACCGTTTCCGGGCTATACGTTTCAAAAATCTGGTCAAAGTTCGTTGCAACGCTGTCGTTTGCCATGGAGCTGTCACGGAAAACAGCATAGTACGGCTTCATCTGCGCAATCGCCTTGACAGTTTCCTCGGTCACATCATGGTCAAAGCACGCCAACAGGAACCCATCTGCCACGTTGAACACCTTTTTGCCCGCAATCTCTTTCACCTCAATGGGACTGGACAGCAGCACACCCAGATCCAGCATCACCTGGAACAGCAAATCTTCCGGGGTTCGGTCAGATTTTACGTTATCCACCAGCGAGAACATATCCTGCTGGCTGATTTCTTCCGGCGTGTAGTAGACGTTTTCCATATTGCTGCTGTCCAACCGCAAACACCGGAAACCCACATCAACGGGGGTGCCCGGTTCAGACTGCGTCTCGGACATCTCCAACTGTCCCCCCCCTGCGGACAGTATTTGCTTGCCCGCACGGCGGATACGCTCCTTGCCGATTTCGCAGATGTTCTTGTAGCCTGCCTTGTAGGCTTCGCTCTTTTCGTCCGTCTTTTCCGGCAACTGCACCATGATAAATTTACGGTGTCCACCATCTTCAGCGTTCAGTTTCATTACAGCATGGGCAGTTGTGGCAGAACCGGAGAAGAAGTCAAGAATTACTGCTTCCTTATCAGTTTTAGTAGACGAATCCACAAATAGCTTAATTAGTGGAACTGTTTTGGGATAGCTAAAAACTTTACCAGAAAAAATATTTGTTATTTCTTTTGTACCATCCAACGACATTCCTATGTCATCTGGAAGTTTAGTTGAAAGCGGCATTAAGCCAAATAAGTCTCCCGCTTTCTTCTCATCATCAGCTTTCCAATATCTAAATGCCGGTTTTGTTATGCTTAGAAAAGAATAATCATCTGGGAACACAATTCGATTTTCTTTATAGTACTGCTCAAACGTCTCCCTTGTTACCGCCCATGTACGCATAGGATTCACAGGGTATTCTTTTCCTGTTTTTGGATTGATCATTGTAAAATTGGAATTCGGACGTTCTGATGCCGTGCGCTGCGTAGTTAGGTCATGAATCCGCCAAGGTCTATTCGGAAAATCTGGTGTTTCAAAATACTTCCTTTCTGTTCCATTTACTCTTGCAAAAAATTTGTTGGATTTTGCAAAACACACGACCCATTCATAATCTTGTGATACGCCAAAAGGAACATCGGATTTTGCCGTTCGCTTACGCCACGGAAATGTTGCCACATAATTATCTGCGCCGAAAATTTCCGAGCAAATCTTTTCAAGATTATCACGCTCATTATCATCAATAGAAGCAAAAATCGCTCCATCTTCCGCAAGCAAATCCTTTGCAATTTTCAGGCGAGGATAAATCATATTGAGCCAATCCGTGTGAAAACGGCCATTGCTTTCGGTGTTGGTCACCATGCGGTTGCCTTCTTCATCGTACTGGCCGCTATTATCCATATAGTACGCCGCACTCTGTGCAAAATCGTCCTCATAGACAAAATCGTTGCCGGTATTGTAGGGCGGGTCGATATAGATCATCTTGACCTTGCCCAGATAGGTTTCCTGCAAGAGCTTCAGCACTTCCAGATTATCGCCCTCGATGTAGAGGTTCTCACTGTCAAAGCCGCCGGGTGTGCCATCCTTGCCCACGCTGTCTGCCACAACCGGGCGCAGGGTTGCCGTAATGGGCGCATTGGCCGCCAGCATCGCCTTTTTCTTGTCCGGCCATGTAAACTGGTAGCGCTCTTCCCGACCCTCTACGATGGAATCGGAAAGTTCCTGCCGCAGAACGTCAAAATCAATGGCGTGTTCTACTTTGCCGTCACGTTTTACCTCGGTAATGGCGTTGGGGAATAGCTTGCCAATCAATTCTATGTTGCGCTGTACGCCGTCAAGGCTGTGCATTTTAAGGGTGTCCATCATATAACCTCTCGTTCTTTATAAATAGAATTTAACGTCTTCATGTTTATATAGTGGCAAATCTTTTTCTTCAAATTCCAATCCTTTGCAGATGCCACGATAAAGAAGACAACAAATTGAATCATAGTATAGTTTTCGCCTCTGTACAAACATTCCTATCGACATGCTTCCAGTTGCCGACATAAGTCCCTCTGGGATATCATCATTTGGGAAATCCAACGTAAGAGATGGTTCCATCTGTATACTGAAGTTTTTTGCCTGATAGCATTGAGACTCTATTCCTAAATATTTTGAATTATCGAGACTATCACAAGTCAGCTTATAAACATATCTATTTTGAAGAAGATATTTATTTGTGTCAAAGATATTATGATACGTTTTTTCGTACAACTCAGGCAATTTAGAAAACAGTTTTCCGCATATATCATTGCACCTGGAGATATACTCTGGTTTATTGAGTTGAACTAAATCGTACCAATGATATCCCCAAACAGGAGTAATCTCTTGCACCTTCCGTTTTTCAAGTTCAAGAATCGCCAAAAGCCACCGTACACTTTCATCTGTCAAAAGCTCAAGCACACTTCCTCGAAAACGGTCTTCATCATCCCTTCCAGAAGCACAATATTTTTTGAAATCTTCTGGACATGAACGTGCGCACTCAAAGATATCGTAGAAATTTTTTCTTCCACGAGAGAGAATTTCATTTGTCCGTTTTACATACGCAATTTCCTTATCCGAAGACGCATATCCTGAGAGAATAAAGCACATGTAATTGTGCAGCAATACGAATCTACGACGAATATCAGACCGCAAGTATATATTCGATTTTGATTTTTCAAAGAAACAGTTGCTTTTTTCAATGAAGTCCTCCACCTGTTCTAACAGCACAATTGTTGGTAAGCAGTCGTGCTGTATTCCGATTCTAAAATAGTTTTGAATAATTTCATGTAGTGTGTTTTTACTATATTTCTTCAAATCGGTTTCAGATATAAAAGAAAAATGTGTAAACATATTTTCTTTTATATTCCAGTCATATTCGTGCACTCCTGTGTCAAGATTTCCACGCATTTGAGGATACAACGCAACACACCCAGCAACTTGAATCGTTCTATCATTAACCTGAATATCACGGTTCGAGCTATACTTAATGCCAATCCTCCACAAATCCGGAAAAACACATTCCTTTATCTTCTTCAAGTCACCATTCAAGTGCTGGTTAAGGTAATCCACGGCATCTTGAAGTTCTGAAATCTGCTGAGGTGTTTTATATACAAAAAGTCGCTTGCGTTCTTGAGCGATATGCCTCATTTCTAAAATGAAAGCATTGATATCAGAAATAAACTCTATCTCCTGAAAATGATACATCACTGTCTTTTTTCCTTCAAAATTCAATCGCATGAGCGTTTCATCTGAAAGATATATCCAGAATACCTTTTTGGTCGAAAGATCTACGACAAAGTAAATTGCCGGACATTCCGTCACCTTGTCCTTAACATACTGCAAGAAATTTGTTTTGAGTGAATAATCATATTTTCCAATGTTTTTTCCTTTTGTATTCTGTATCAATTTGTCAACTTTTTTTATTTGGACGATAAATTGCTTGACAGGTTCACATTCATTGTTTACAAGTTCAAATGTTCCATCATAATTTGGAGTTCGATCATTTTCGCTAAAAAAAGTTTTAATTTCACGTGTTGATTCCAAAAGTTCCTCTAGAATTCTGATTGATTCAGACTCGTCAAAAGCTGATTTGCTATGCTTTGAAATCATTGAATTAGACATCTTTCAGCCTTTCCTTTAACATTTTAATTTTTCGAACCATCTCAAATTTCTTTTTCGGCTGCTTTTCCTTACGGATTTTAGCTTCCAGTGCCACAATCTGCTTTTCCAGCTGCTCTCGCTGCTTCTGCTGCTCCACGCTGTCTTTCAGGGATGTGCTTTCTCCTGCACCAAGCGCATCACCTGCGATCTGCCGGACAAAGTTCCCGTATACAGCATCCAGCGTAAATCCTTCCAGATGCACCGGCAGGTCGTCCTCGTCCAGCCAGTCCGTAGAATAATAGCGATCAACCTTAAAGGCCGTCTTGCCCGCCGCAGCCTCCTTGTAGCCGATGACAGCACGATACTTGCCCTCGTATTCCAGCAAAAAGAGGATGTGATACGGAATTTCCCGGTCGATTTGGCGCAGGACACTCTCATCCAGCTTCGGGGCAGACAGACGTACCTCGAACACCTCGATCTCCGTCACCTGCTCGCCAGCAGCCAAATTCAGGGTAGTGGTCGCAATCTTATTGCGCCAGTAGATGATTTTGATCTGCTCGACAAAGGCTTTCTTCATAGCCGGAGTAACGGCGATGTTCTCATAGAACTTCTGCTTCGGGATGCGTTTATTGAACTCGGTAGATACAGGCAAGCCAATCACAGCAATCCTCCTGACTTTTAGTAGTCCATTCGATATATAATCTCTTCTAAATTGCTATATCTTCTACCTTGAATTGCACGCTTTGTGGTTTCTTCCATCATCAACGAATACCACACATCCTCTGTATCGTAAGAATATGTATACGCTTGACCTTGGTGATTCGCTGCATATTTAGATTTTTTACTTGTATTTTGAGGGGCATATTTTTTATAAGGGGTGCAGGTTTGAAATGTAGCCTCAAAAAAGTCAGAAGAACAACTTCCAATAAGCCACTTAACAATCCGAATCACATACTGCCTGTTTCCAATTCCACCAAGCGGAAACATTTGAATTGCATGAAGAATTCCAAAATAAATTTCACGCAAGGACCCATCTGCATTTAGTTGCAAATTGACTTTTTGGACAAACAATTTTGCTTCATCAGATTTAAAATCATTATGAATCCAATGAGAAAATGCTGGATTTTGTAAAATATTTTTATCTGAATCCACCTTTCCGATTTGATATGCGCAAGCGGATAGCAGGTATTTATCCTTATATTGTACAACAAGCAGCGTAGGATACAGAATTGCACGGTAAATTGCTTTAACAGCATGGTATAAATCATTTGTGTCAGAAACACAGATATGAAGAATCTGTATTTCATTGTATGACTGATATTCGTCAGTGTACGATGTTACATTGGCTGAAACAGGAGAAATTGTACCAAGCCATTCAATAGAAGAAATCGTTTGGCACTGACTTTCCTGCCCTTTGGAAATCTGGTCAATCTTAATTATTTTTGGAGTTGAAAATCTACATTTTTCCGGTATATTTAAGAAATCCATCATTTATAAGTCACTCCTATTTCACAACAAGGAAGCAAATTAGCTCAAAATCATCCAGCCCGGACACCTGACTAAGCAATGCTGTTGTTCCACCGCGCTTAAAAAGACTGTCGATATCGCTTTCTTCTTTAACATCAATGATTGAATCAATGGCTTCACTCAGCAATTCGGACATTTCTGCCATGTCCTTTCCATCGTCTGTTTCCCGGTTGAAGCGTTCATACACCTCTTTGATTGGCTCAGTCTTTCCACGGCACAGCAGCCGGATATCGTCCAACATCTTTTTGGGGTTCAGGTAGTCGCAGATGATCTGCCCATCCATGCCGATGTAAACCATGTAGAACGGATGGATGCGGTTCCGATTGTCCACATTGACGCTGTTATTGATGTTTTTCAGCACGAAGATCACTCCCTCCGGCAGTTCATCCGTAGCCGGAACCACTGCATGAAGTCCACGGGGCTTCTTGTCCAGATCACCATTGTGTTTGATGTAATCCAGCAGGTCGAGCCGGAACTCGTTCAGGCCCAGATCCATAATGGAGATGCCGTCCGACATATCTTCGATGTCAACGACCTCTTCCTGCAAGCGTTTCAGCTGTGCCTTGCGGTACTCCAAATCGCCCTTTTCTTCGGGGTTAATAAGGTCATCATCGCCGGTGGAGGTCATAACGGTGATTTTCATGCGGGTCTCCACACGGGATTTCAGGTTGATGTAATCGTCCAGCGTCAGATCAGGCCAGAAGTTCACAAGTTGGATGTACTGGTTTCTGCTGCCGATACGGTCGATTCGTCCAAAACGCTGGATAATGCGTACCGGGTTCCAGTGAATGTCATAGTTGATCAGATAATCGCAGTCCTGCAAGTTCTGACCTTCAGAAATGCAGTCTGTCGCAATCAGCACATCAATCTCCGTGGTACTACCGGGCATCAGAACATCCCGGTCTTTGGAGAGCGGAGAAAAACAGGTCAGTACATTGTTGAGTGTTGCCTTGAAGCCCTTGATCGTGGTTCGCCCATCAATCGATCCGGTAATGACAGCGGTATCTAGCCCATACTTCTGCTTTACGAATGTACTCACATTGTCAAAGAGGTACTCTGCAGTATCCGAAAATGCAGAAAAAATCAGCACTTTCTTGTTGCCGGCATTGATCGGATGCTCAATTTTTTCGGACAGCAGCTGGAACAGTTCTTGTAGCTTTGTGTCGTGCTGCGGTGTGATATCTGCCACCATAAAGGTCAACAGCTCCAGAATTTCTGCATCTTTCCGAAGTTCATCACGCCAACTCTTCCAATCCATATCCGCAAGATCGATTTTGACTTTTTTGCCGACGGTGAAAAAGTCGGTGTTTTCATCGTCCATGTCAAAATCGTCTCCGGCCATGTCGTACATATCCAGATCAGCGTGTCCGGAGCGTTCAAACTGGTCAATGGACTGAATCGTACCATCAATCAGTTTCTTGATGCGCATCAGGGTCAGCTGGAACGAATGTACAGAGCTTTCCAGCCGTTTCAGCAGGTTGATACTCATCAACCGACAAATACCCTGCTCACGGCCTCTCTGGGTCAGATTCTCTCCCTTATTGTGCGTCAGCTCCTGATATTTCTGGATCTTACTTGCGAAGATGTAGTTGGAGGGCATATAGACGCACAAGCTCAGCTGAATCAGCTGCTCATAAATTTCGTTGTAGTTGATGGCATTATTCAGGTCTGTCAGACATGGCCGAACGGAGATCGGCTTCAACCGCTCTGGGAACTTTCCGATAGCGTTGGTGTTGTAGTACTTCTCGATATGCTTCCGAGAACGTGCGATGGTAACGCTGTCCAGCAGCTCGAAGAAGTCGAAATCCAATGTCCGCAGCAGCGCATCCGTGGTTCTCTCTTCTGGTTTCAGTTTGCTCCATGCGTTAAAGGCTTTCTGCGCCTGCTTAAAGATGTCTTCAATGCTCTTTGAGGTGTTCAACCTTTCATCCAGATATTCGGAGTTTTCCTCATAGGCAAGGGCCAACTGATTTTTCAAGTCAACAAAGCGGTTGTTGACAGGCGTTGCCGAAAGCATCAGCACCTTGGTCTTGACTCCGGCACGAATCACCTTATCCATCAGCCGCTGGTAACGATTGTCCTGCGTCTTGCTATGAGTTCCGATTCCATTACGGAAATTGTGCGATTCATCAATGACGACCAGATCATAGTTGCCCCAGTTCAGGCGATCCAGGTCGAGGCCATTCGACTTTCCGCCGCTTCTGGACAGGTCTGTATGGAACAGGACATCATAATTCAGCCGATCCGATGCAATCGGGTTGTTCACATAGTTGTCCTTGTAGGTATTCCAGTTCTCTGCCAGCTTTTTGGGGCACAGCACAAGAACCGACTTGTTTCGATTCTCATAATACTTTACGACAGCCAGTGCGGTAAAGGTCTTGCCAAGACCAACACTGTCCGCAAGGATGCAGCCGTTGTACTTTTCCAGCTTATTGATGATGGCAAGCACCGCATCCTTCTGGAAGTCGTACAGCAGACTCCAGATTTTGCTCTGCTTAAAGCCGGTTGCCTCATTCGGCAGTTCATCTTCTGAGATGTCGTCCAAAAACTCGCTGAACACATGATACAGCGTCATAAAGTAGATGAACTCCGGGGAATTTTCTGCATAAGCCGTGCTGATATTTTCCAGAACCACATCTGTGACATCCTGCATTTTGTCCCGGTCGTTCCAAAGAGAATCGAACAACTTCATGTACTGCTGTGCGAACGGAGCCTCCATGCAGTTGACCATGTTGTAGCTGTTATTTCCGCGCTCACAGCCAATATCAACTGTCGTAAATCCGCCAATCGGCATATAGGCGGTCTGTGCTGCGCCGGAATCCACAGTCATAAAGCCAGCCATATTTTCACCGGTGGTGTTCGATTTGAACGTAGCCTTTCTTCTGATCCAGTCTGCGCATTCCTTTGCGATGGCTCTCTGGGTCATCTCATTGCGCAGTTTGATTTCAAACTCTGTACCGTAAAGGCTCGTTTCACGAGAAATGCGGGGAATGTAGAACTCCCGCTTCTGCTTTTCAGCCTTTTCTTTCACAAACGTGGGGGATGTAAAGATAAATTCAAACTCGTCTATGGTTTCCAGCTGCTTCTTTAGCTCTTTGTAGGCATACATCGAAAAGCAGGCTGCCGCAATAGACACCCTGCTGCCTTTTTTGATCTCGACCCGTAAATCATCTCGAACGGTATTGGTGATGTTATCCAGAATTTTCATATCATCCACCGGCTTTATGCTTATCCGTATTTTTTATAGCCTTGACTATGAAAGCACTCTTACAAAACTCTATTTCTATTATACCACCCACTTTTTCCCCTGTAAACGAAAAAGCTGACGGTGTGTAGCGTGCAGCATCCATCAGCTTTTCGTGACACAAAAATCGGCACCCGCTTTTCAGCGAGTGCCGATTTTGTTACCCTATAGTGCGCTTTGATTTTTGGCGTAAGTGGCGTAAGTTTGGCGTAAATCCGCTTTTGCGCACTCCAAAAATCAAGGATTCATGCGGTTTTCAGGCAGTTATTAGTACATGCCGCCCATGCCGCCCATATCACCAGCAGGTGCTGCGGGTGCCGGGGGTTCCGGCAGGTCAGCGACCAGGCTCTCAGTGGTCAGGACCATCTCAGCAACGGAGGCTGCGTTCTCCAGAGCGGAACGAGTGACCTTGGTCGGGTCCACAATGCCAGCGGCGATCATATCGTCCACGAAGACCTCGTTCTGAGCGTCGAAGCCGTAGTTGGGCTTGTTGGCAGTGATGATCTTGTCGATGATGACACTGCCCTCGAGGCCGGCGTTCTTGGCGATCTGGCGCAGAGGAGCTTCCAGAGCCTTGAGGACGATGCGGGCACCGGTGCGCTCGTCACCCTCCAGGGTATCACACAGCTCACGGACAGCGGGGATGGCGTTGATGGGAGCGGTACCGCCGCCGGCCACAACGCCTTCCTGAACAGCAGCCTTGGTTGCGTTCAGAGCGTCCTCAATGCGGAGCTTCTTATCTTTCATCTCGACTTCGGTAGCAGCACCGACCTTGATGACAGCCACACCGCCGGCCAGCTTTGCCAGACGCTCCTGC
>OGQU01001815.1_pt1 | contig 15723 bp, 12 predicted proteins | sample 1553341 | NCBI WGS metagenome assembly OGQU01 (sample SAMEA2579920, study PRJEB22360) | human gut metagenome | biome: human gut; feature: human-associated habitat; material: faeces | place: Denmark | collected 2008/2010 | reverse complement strand
GTACGGCCAGGTATCTACGCCCGTCGTAAACTCCTGTAAAAGCGCCGGTTCCGCCTGCACCGGCGTCCGGTAATTTGCCATCCAGAATGCCTGCGCGAAATGCACTTCCTCATCCCAGCTCACCTTATTTGCCGGGAGCGACAGTGAAAATATTGTTCCAAACGTCAGGGAGATCAGCAGAAATCCAACCTCGATGCGCTTTGCCACGAAATCCCGGAAACTAATTAAATAGCGTAAGTAAATTCTATCGTCAACCCCTTTATTCTCCGGTTGACATATTTCAAAAAACTTGCTAAAATCAATTATTAACATCAGACAGTTTTCAATGTCCGGTGTTTAAAATTTACGAAAGTGAGGAAGAATTAATGGGTAAGATTATTGGCGATGGCATTACATTTGATGATGTCCTGCTTGTGCCGTCCTATTCTGAGGTTATTCCGAATCAGGTAAACCTGACGACACATCTGACCAAGAAGATTCAGCTGAACATCCCCCTGATGAGTGCCGGCATGGATACGGTTACAGAGCACCGCATGGCGATTGCAATGGCAAGACAGGGTGGAATTGGTATTATTCACAAGAACATGTCGATCGAGGCGCAGGCTGAGGAGGTCGATAAAGTAAAACGTTCTGAGAATGGTGTAATCACTGACCCGTTTTATTTATCCCCAGAGCATACATTAAAGGATGCGGATGAGCTGATGGGCAAGTTCCGGATTTCCGGTGTTCCGATCACAGAGGGAAGAAAACTGGTTGGTATTATCACAAACCGTGACCTCAAGTTCGAGGAAGATTTCTCCAAGAAGATTAAAGAGTGCATGACTTCTGAGCATCTGGTTACCGCTCCGGAGGGCATCACCCTGACGGAGGCAAAGAAGATTCTTGCCAAGGCACGTGTCGAGAAGCTTCCGATCGTGGACAAGGATTTTAACCTCAAGGGTCTTATTACTATCAAGGATATTGAGAAACAGATCAAGTATCCGTTCTCTGCAAAGGATGCACAGGGACGTCTGCTCTGCGGTGCAGGGGTAGGTATCACTGCAAACGTGCTGGATCGTGTGGAAGCCCTGGTGAAAGCAAAAGTAGACGTAGTTGTTCTCGACTCTGCACATGGACATTCTGAGAATGTTCTGCGCACAGTGCGTATGGTCAAAGAAAAATATCCAAATCTTCCGGTCATTGCAGGAAATGTTGCTACAGGGGAGGCGACAAGAGCCTTGATCGAAGCCGGTGTGGATGCCGTAAAAGTTGGTATCGGACCTGGATCAATCTGTACGACTCGTGTGGTTGCAGGTATCGGTGTACCACAGGTAACAGCTGTTATGGACTGCTATGCAGTGGCAAAAGAGTACGGAATTCCGGTTATCGCAGACGGTGGTATCAAGTATTCCGGAGATATGACAAAGGCGATTGCAGCAGGAGCGAATGTTTGTATGATGGGAAGTATCTTTGCTGGATGTGACGAGAGCCCGGGAACATTTGAATTATAACAATTTTCACACCACAATGTCAGATCATAAAACGTATCCCGGTAAACCCGTCTGGAAATCCCCTGTTCACAATACCGATCATAAACCTCACAGGCCATTTTTGAAAAACAATATAAAAATACCAGCCGGAAATCTTCTCTTTTTTTCACTGCTTCATAAAACAAATTCACATCTCTGAGAAATAACTCCCGCAGCTTCTCATATTCCCCTTCTGTGATCTCCAGCGTTTCAAGCTGCCGCACAGCGTCCGGCATCAGGGATATTTCCTCCCAAAATTCCAATAATTTCATTGTGCACCTCCGTTTTTTGTTTTCCTCTGTTGATTCTATCTGTCAGCATACTTCATTCTTGTGGTATTTGCAATTCGTTTTACGTCTTCCCTTTCTCAATCAGATATATATACAACATTTTGCACATAATCATAGAAAAATCTACTAAAAAATTGTATAATATATAAAAGTTTATGAAAGAGAGGATTCACTATGAAGCAAAATAATATGTTAGCAATGATCCTGGCGGGCGGACGAGGCACCCGCCTGCATGACCTGACAAATAAAGTGGCAAAACCCGCGGTTTCATACGGCGGAAAATACCGTATCATCGATTTTCCACTCTCCAACTGCGTGGATTTAACATCCAGTCCCATGTCATACCTGCAACGATAATCGGAACCAGCCATGGGATAAATACTAAAGTACGGAAGATTGCTCTTCCTTTAAATTTCTGATTCAATAAAACTGCAGTAAGCATACCCATAATATATTCACCAGCTACAGAAAATACTGTCCAGAAAATTGTGTTTCTTATTGCCTGTGCAAAGTGTTCATCTGATACTACTTTCTTAAAGTTATCCAGACCGGCAAAACCTGTCATACTCTTATTGATCAGATGTACGTGTGAAAAAGCATCATGAAGAACCTTTCCCAGAGGATATGCAATCAGGCAGGCAAGGAAAATAAGAGCCGGCAGTAACATAACCAAAGCATATCTTCTTGCCTGCTGATCTCTTGTCAGTTTTCCGTCCGTTTTTTTCAGTAATTTTGACATATATAGCCTCCTATCTAAACATTTTCAGATAAGAAAAGCTGGAATGCTTTCACATCCCAGCATTTCTTTTAAAACGTTTATTCGCTCAGTTCACCATTTTCCTGTAAAGATGCATTTACTGCGTCACTCAGCCAGGAAGCTGCTTCTTCTGCAGTTTTACCTTCCTGAAGGACCTTAGCAATAGAATCTACCATTGCCTGATTGATTCCGCTTAATGTTACAGGAGGGAATGTTACACCTGTGTCAGCCAGTGCGGAGAAGTCTTTACTCCATTTGGAATCTGTAGATACGTCAGAACGTGGGGATCTGTCAGCAAATGCTGCTTCCTGCCATTCTTTGCTGCAGAATGCTGTTGCAAGATCAAATGCTTCGTCCTTGTTCTCGCTGCCTTCCATAACAAACATTGGTTTACACTCCATGTATGTAGCAGGCTGTCCATCAGCCGGGTATGGAATCGGAGCTACAGATACATCACCCATAGTGTCCGGGTTAGAGGATTCTCTCTCAGCAAGCCAGTTACCAGTTACATATGTTGATGTGATTCCTGTTGCAAAGTTTTCATCAGTTTCTTCCCATCCCCAGTTTTTAGCACTGGAATCGATAATCTTGTTATCAATCAGATCCTGATAGAACTGGAATACTTTTGTTGCTTTTTCAAGTTCATCTTTATTGTCATTCCATGTGTTTTTGTATTTTCCATCGTCCTGTGCAGACGCGATTTCCAAACCGTACTGTGCAAGATAAACCAAGAGTTCCTGAGAAGCACGAACGCCTGTGCATGCAATCTCTGTCAGATATTTATCATTATTATCATAGTAATCTGACTGAGCAAGTAAATCTTCCCATGTCGCAGGAATTTCGATACCAGCTGTTTTCAGATCGTCATCATGTACCAGATATGCGCGAACTGTCATTTCATATGGGATGCCAATAACTTTGTTATCAATTGTCATTGCATTTACAACAGAATCTGAAAGAGCATCTTTATCTTCCCATTCATTGAATTTATCTGTAAGGTCAGCTACGATTCCCATGTTGTAGAATTCACCAACATATTCCGGAAGTCCCCAAATCAGATCTGGTACATTTCCACCAGCTGCAGCTGTCAGGATTTTTTCATGAAGCATATCATAGGTGAAGTTTGTCTGGTTCACAGTATTTCCTGTTTCCTCTTCCCATTTCTGGATCATTTCCTGACTTGCTTTTTCTGTGTCAGCGCCCTCTGTCCAACAAGTCCATAATTCAATTGTTTTTCCGCCGTCTTTTGCAGATACACTTACCGGTGCCATCATCGTTCCCACCATTGCTGCAATCATAATTGCGGATACTACTTTCTTAAACATTCCTTTTCCTCCTTGTTTGTTTTTAGTGATTCGGTATATTTCATACGATGTTTATAGCATACCATTTGTATATTTACAACAATTTTGGAGGGACATCCAAATAATACCACTCTTTTCAATTAAAAACCCCACGTAAAATCATCTGTGGTTCTTCTTATATTTCGCAGGACTGTATCCATAAAAATCTCTGAATTTGTCCGTAAAAGTACGCACATCCTTATAGCCAACTTGACTGGCAAGCTCATAGGTTTTCATGTTTGTTTCCATCAGATACTGTAATGCTTTTTTCATTCTGACTTCCAGCAGATATGCCTTAAAATTCTCACCTGTTTCCTTCTTGAAAAAGGCACTGAAATAATAAGGATTCATATAAACCATCTGTGCCATTTTTTCCAGTGTAATGTCTTCACTGAAGTGTTCCGAAATATATTCTTTTACTTTAAAAATGGAATCATTCTCCTGGTTTCCTTTGCAAAATACACATTCATTTACAAACCGTTCCATAATACTCTTAAATTTTTTCTTCAGGTCTTCATATGTATTTTGTCCTCTCAGTGCTTCTACTTCTCTTTCCAGTTTCTTCCTGTTTTCCTCATCAATTACTTTACATTCCAACAGATCATGACATACATTCATCGCCAAGATAACACATCTGCTTTCCACTGCATAACAGCTTCCATAATGAAGATTCCTTATAATTTTCAGACTTTCGTCAAAAGAATCCTTCCAGTTTTCATCATGTCCTAATATTTTCTGAGTCAGCTCTTTACACTTCTTTTCAAACTCTTCAAAAGAATAATTATATACTCTTTCTACGTTTTGATAATAAATCGTTTCTTTCTGAGTAAAATAGTAAATACCAGCAGAGAATTTAGCAGTTTTATAAAGATATTCCACCTTATCTGCCTGCGTTGTAATTTCCCCGATTCCTGCTATCAATTCTACTCCATATTTCCCATAAACGATTTCTCTGATTCTGGAAATAATTGTTTCGGTTTCATTCTGCAAGTCTGTAGAATATAATACCAGGATGATAGTGCTACTATTTTCACTTCTTTTGGTTATAAATCCATTCCTGTTTTCTTCCAGATATTCTTCAATCTCCTTAAAAACTGCAAATCTCATTAATTCAAAACGGTTACTGTCCTGAATTCTCTGTACCAGATCACCTTTCAGCACAAAGCAGACACCTGCAAAATATTTCCCTTCATTCAATAATTCTTTTGAAACATGCAATTTTCTTTTTTTTCTTTTTACCGGAAAATTATTAATCTCTTTAAAAACGTTCTCTACATTTTGCTGTTCAATCTTCCAGACTGCCTCTGGCTGTTCCTGAACAATCTGATCCTTTGCCCTGTTGATTGCATTTTCCAGTTCTTCTACAGAAACAGGCTTCAGAAGATAGTCCACTGCCCCATATGTTACAGCCTCTTTTGCATAGGAAAACTCTTGAAATCCACTCAGAAAAATAACCTTTGTTTTCAGCTTACGTTTATTTATTTCTTTTAAAACATCCAGTCCTGTCTTTTCCGGCATACTGATATCCGATATAATAATGTCTGGTTCCAGAGTATCCAGCAGATTCAAAAGTTGTTCTCCATCTTCAGCCTCCCCGACAACCTCCGTGTCCATCTTTCCCCATTCCATCATCTTTTTCAGACCACGTATAATCAGTGGTTCATCATCCGCAATGATAATTCGGTACATCTTAAACATCCTCCCAGATTAATGGCAGCCAGTATTTTACAATGGTGCCCATTCCTTCATATGCATCAATTTCCAGTCCGTACTCATTTCCGTACAAATGTTTAATACGGTCAGAAACATTTTTGACTCCTATGCTCATTCCTTTAATATCCTCTTCTGCTACTCTGGCATCACTCTTTAATAGTGCCTGAACTTCTTCCAGCCTTTCTTTATTTATTCCCACGCCATTATCCATAACTGTAATCTCAAGAAAATCCATATTTTGTTTCGCCTGTACTACAACCTCTCCAGGTCCTTTATTCGGACGCAACCCATGCTTGACAGCATTCTCAACAACCGGCTGAATAATCAGATGCGGTACTCTGCATTTCCATAATTCCTTTGGTATTTCCACACTCAGAGAGAATCGGGAATCGTACCGCACTTCAATCAGTTTAAAGTAATTGGAAATACATGCGATCTCCTGCTGCAAAATAACCATATTGCCGGTTGTCCCGATCAGATATTTTAACTGCCCGGACAAACTGTCGATCATAGTAGCCACCAGCATGTCATCGTTTGTGATTGCAGACATTCTTATGACATCCAATGTATTATACAAATAGTGTGGCTGGATCTGTCTTTTCAGTGCTTCCAGTTCTGCATCTCTCTGTCTGATTTCCGCAACGTATGCCTTCTGAACATATTTGTTCAGATTTTCAGCCATCTGATTCATTCCATTTCCAATATCCTGAAACTCATCATTTGAATCAATATGTACTCTTGCATCCAAATCACCCTTTTCAATACAGCTCATGGTCTCTTTCAGCATCTGTACAGGTTTATTTAGTTTCTTTGAATAATACATATACACAAGCGCCAATAAACTTACTCCAATCACGATCAACAGCATTGTTGTATTTCTTATCATCTTGTAGGCACCTTCAATCGTTCCTGGTATTACCCTGTCAATAACAAGCCAATTTGTACCATCAACCTTCTGATATACAAGACATTCATTTTTCTGCTCCAGATATCCACTTTCCTTATTTTTCATAGCATCCAGGAGAATTCCATCATTTTGAGCATTTATTCCTTCATACTGTTTCTGTGAATGATAAATATATTTTCCTGAAGCAGAATCTACTACATATATTTCATGGTTTGTTCCATAACTTTCCTGTGTCAGCATCTTTTTTAAATAATCCGCCGAAATATCAATAAACAACGTCCCCAGAACTTCTGATCCTGCTTTTCGGATTGTAGCTGTATTCATAATATTTCTGTAAATTGTAAAATCATTTTTCTGTGAATTTCTATAATATTTTGTTTCATGAGTGGACATGATCTGTACATTTCTGGAACCTATCAGATAATGACTCTTATACCATTCCTGCATTTCCTGTTCATCGATCAGCAATTCCGGCGCTTTCATAGAAGAATACATTTTTCCATCCGGAGTAACAAAAAATACATGATCAATTGCCTCATTCATATACAGGATTGTCCGAAGAATTTTTGTAATCATTGCATTCCTCCCTGTTTCAGACATTCCCGTATCTTCAAACAACTCATAAAAATAATCATAATCAGAAACACTACTCTTATAAATATATTCCGTATCATCCGCAATTTCGGTTATAAGATCCGAAATATTCTTTGCCATAATCTGATCTGTCATAGAAAAATTTCCAAGAATATTTTCATACATCGTATTTGAATATACATTATAGATCAGCATTCCCATGAGCAAAAAAGGAATCAAACCCATAAACAGAAACATAATTACCAGTTTTGCGTAGAAACTCCTGAATCTGATCTGTGGTTTTTTCATAAAAATTACTCCTCCTGTGCCTCTCTGTCCCATGCCTGATCTATTTCTTCAGCAGTCTTTTCTACCGTATATTCTCCTGTATACAGTTCTTTTAATATCTTGTTGACATCAGTCAGAAAAGACGATGCTGTTCCCTGCATTCCCAGATACACTGTATTCTTATCTGCATATCTGTAATCTTTCAGAAGTTTCTGCTGAGCAGAAGGTGCCGGATAAATAATCGCCTCCTTCGTTACCGGAAGCCCATACATTCCCTGTATCATACTTCTGTAATTTTCTTTTGTGTAAAAAAATTTCAGAAACCTCTGTGCAGCCTCTTTTTTTCTGGTATCTTCTGTACATGTCTCTGACAATGCCCAGTAAGCATTATTTCTCGTCAAAGCCGTAAGATGTCCATTGTCATTTCCCAGAAAAAACCATCCCAGACGATAAGTTACCGGATCCTGATTTTCTGGAATTTCCTCTCCCAGAGGAGTTTTATCCGATTCTGTAGACATTGGATATGCATCTATTATCTTGGTAAAAAGCCAAGGTCCCGCATATATCATTGCAAACTGATTTTCCGTCATTCTGGTTACAATCTGGTTCTCTGTCATATTTTCCGAATCTTCCAGAATATATCCTTTTGAAAAAAGTTCCTTTAAGTCTTCTAACATATGTATGGATTCTGCACTTGTAAATTTCACGCTTCTCTCTTTTCTCATTTCCAACCAGTCCGGATTCTCTTCCATAATATCTTTCTGGAAGAAATAATTAAGCCAGTATGTCATATTTTCTTCCTGATTACCGCCAATTGCCAATGGACAAATTCCTTCTGCCTTCAACGTATCACAAATCTGAATAAATTCTTCATAAGAATCCGGTATTTCCAGATCATATTTTTTAAATATATTTTTGTTATAAATTACACCATTTGTGGTCGCGTATATCGGCAGACCATAACTCTTTTTATTAATCACAATCACATTGGTCACCATATTGCTTACCTCCGCATCAATTGCCCCCAGCTTTCCCGCATCAGCAAACGCATCAACATTTTCCAGCTCAAAAATATCAGGAAATTCGTCCAGTGCCTCCTTTACCTTAAGTTCATTTTCACAATTTGCTTCTCCTGAATTTTCTGTGTTAATAATAATGTTAGGGTTCTGTGCCATAAACTCATCGCATAAAGTTTCTATCGCTGCCACCCATGTTACATCTGAACCAGAATACAAAAGTGAAAGTTCAACTATATCCTCTATACTTTCACTGTCTTCTGCCTTTACCTCTTTCATATTTGCACTCCCGATTAAGCTTCCTATAAGAATCACAATAAAAAACATATATTTTTTTATTCTCATTTACATAATCTCTCCCTTTAAATCTCTATCATTTTCAAGACTATATCTGATGTTTCTGGTGTCAGTTGTCATATTTCGTGCATGAAGTCCCCTATATGCAGACGGTGTAAGTCCATAAAATTTTTCAAAAGTATAAGAAAAATGCTGTCTGCTGTTATACCCGGAAGCAAATGCAATATCCGTAATTCCAAAACTACTATTGCAAAGCAGAAATATTGCCTGCTCCAATCTTTTCTGGTTTATATAATGATTGATCGTACATCCTATCTTGTCTGTAAACAATGCCTGAAGATATGATTTGTTAATATCCACATATGCCGCAATCTCTGGTATGCTGATTTCTTCCAGAAAATGTTTATCTATATAATCACAAGCTTTTTTCAAATAGATAACTCCTTGTGTGTTTTTCTTTAAGCTTATACAATATGTTAATTCTACCATCGTTCTACTGAACAGAAGTCCAAAAAGGAACTCCTGATCATCCACCTTATTCTGGCTCTTCTGAAGATAAGACAGTAAATCTTTTATTGCATATCCCAGATTTCTTCCATCATTTGCAGCGATATATCCCTGTGGCATCTGAAAACATTTCTGAAAATCCCGAATCTTCTCAAGCAAAATTTCTGCCTCCACTGCCGTTTCTTCTGAAGTCAGCGCAAACTCCAGATTCAATACAGAACACGGCCTCCCTTCTGTAATTTCCAGTTGATGCTGTACTCCGGGCAAAATATAAATAAACTCACCAGATTTCATTCGTAACCATTCATTCTGACAAAAAATCCTGCATTCTCCTGACGTTACATACATAATTTCAAAACTCTCATGAATATGACATTTCATATGATATTTTGACAACGATAATGCATAAAATGCAGTTACTTTAAAATACTGTTTCTCTCTTTGAAATATTCGATACATGCCCAACTCTCCTTGTGTACCAATAAGTTGATTTCCTGAACAATCTCGCATCTATAACAATCCTAACACATTTTTTTGCTTTTTTACATCCCACCCAAAAATTAAATGCGATAATATCTTGCATTTTATTATACAGCCGATAATAACTGTCACCAAACTTTTTAATAAACTATATACTGTAAAAAACACAGGAGGGATTTTTATATGAGTTTTAAAATTGCATTTATTGGTGCAGGAAGTCTTGTATTTGCCAGAACATTATTTACAGATATTATATCTGTACCTGAATTTCACGATATCGAAATTGCCTTCACCGACATTAACCCGGACAATCTGGAAAAGACAAGAGAATTATGTCAGAGAGATCTGGACGCAAACAATATTCCAATCAAAATTGAAGCAACAACCAATCGTCGTGACGCCTTCAAAGATGCACGTTATATTGTTAACTGTGTGCGTATCGGTGGACTTGAAGGATTTGAAACAGATGTAGAGATTCCATTGAAGTATGGAGTAGACCAATGCGTAGGGGATACCTTATGTACTGGTGGAATTATGTATGGACAACGTGTTATCGCAGAAATGCTGAACTTTTGTAAAGACATTCGTGAAGTTTCCGAACCTGGAGCAATCATGCTGAACTATTCCAATCCAAACGCAATGGCTACATGGTCCTGTAACAAATATGGAAAAGTCCGCACTATCGGACTTTGTCATGGCGAAATTCACGGAGAACAGCAGATTTCAGAAGTTCTTGGTATTCCAAGAGAAGAGCTGGATGTCATCTGTGCCGGAATCAATCACCAGACCTGGTACATTTCTGTAAAACATAATGGAGAAGATATGATTCCTAAACTTCTGGCAGGATTCGAAGCGCATCCTAAATTCAGTCAAGAAGAAAAAGTCCGCATTGATATGTTAAAACGTTTCGGATACTATTCTACCGAATCCAATGGACATCTCTCCGAATATGTAGCCTGGTACCGCAAACGCCCTGATGAAATCAAAGACTGGATTAATCTTGATAACTGGATAAACGGCGAAACTGGTGGATACCTCCGTGTTACACGAGAAGAACGTAACTGGTTTGAAACAGATTTCCCGAAGATTCTGGCAGAACCAGCAAAAAAATTAGATGGTTCTGAACGAAGCAAAGAACACGCTTCTTATATTATTGAATCTCTGGAAACAGGACGTCATTACAGAGGACACTTTAATATTATGAATGAAGGATGCATCACAAATCTTCCATGGGAATCGGTAGTTGAAGTTCCCTGTTATGTAGATGGAAACGGAATCAGCATTCCTAAAGTAGGTGACCTTCCACTTGGCTGCGCAGCAGTATGCTCACAATCAATCTGGGTACAAAAGCTGGCAATTGAAGCTGCAGTTCATGGCGATGTACAGCTTCTGAAACAGGCAGCTATGATGGATCCACTGACAGGTGCTGTATGCAACCCACCTGAAATCTGGCAGATGATTGATGAAATGCTGGTCGCTCAGGAACAATGGCTTCCACAGTACACAGAAGCAATCAAAGCGGCCAAAGAACATCTTGCAAATGACCCGCTGATTCCAACAAAAGATTACCATGGTGCTGCAAGGCTCCGCGAAAAAACCCCTGAAGAAGTAGCCGCAGAACGCGATGCACGTAAAATCACAGCCTGATTTTTCCAGAATGCTAATATACGAAAAATATACAAAATACAGCATGCTTATTAATACATATATCCTTCTAAATACAAAAGCTGACACATTCATCTGTGCCAGCTTTTTGTATTTTATCTGTAAATTTATATCAAATAATTCCCTGTCACTTCTCAGAAACAATTTATACTGTTTCTAATACTGGCAAAGCCCTGCCCTATGCATATTGCATTTTTTAACCGAATCAAGTAAGTCCCCTGCTTCAATTGCAAATATCCGCTTGACTTGAAACGTATGACTTACTTATTTTTAATCAGTCTATAGCAATTAAAACAGGAAACTTTCTCAGTTCAGCTAAAATCTCGTACGTTTATTCACATATTTCGCCTTATACTTAGAATAAACAATCGTCTGATCCTTATACAATCCATAATATCCCGAAGCCGCATAGCTGATAGAAACCGCAATCAGATAAAAGGAAACGCCCTTAAATCCAAACATCTCAAATGCGATCAGAATCGATGTAATCGGGCAGTTCGTTACTCCGCAGAATACTGCTGCCATTCCACATGCCGCGCATATAGACGGGGAAAGTCCCAGCCAGTTTCCCATCATACATCCAAAAGTAGCTCCTATACAGAACGAAGGAACAATCTCCCCGCCACGGAACCCTGCACGCATCGTCAATGCTGTCAGAACTAATTTCCAGAAGAAATCCAGCGGTCTTGCCTGCCCCTCTTCTACAGCTTTCTCTATCAGTTCCGCACCTGCGCCCATATAATCTGAAGTTCCCAGAAGTAATGTAATTCCAATCACCAGACAGGATCCCACAACTACACGCACATATGGATTCTTAAACCACCTTCCATATGCTCCGGCAACTCCATTTAGCACCATACAGAATACAATACTAATCACTGCACATCCAACAGCGATAGCACCCATTTTCAAACCCGTTTCAATAGTCAGCTTCGGAATATCCACTACATGAAAAGTCTCCGGTGTAACTCCCATTCCTGCCGCAAATCCGGATGCAACCAGGGAAGCAATCATACAAGGCATCAAAGCTGTATAATACATCACTCCTACACTGACTACCTCCAGTGCAAAAACAGCCGCAGCCATCGGTGTTCCAAACAATGCAGAGAATGCTGCACTCATACCACACATAACAATTACATGTCGGTCTTCCTCATCCAGATGAATCCAACGTCCAAGCTGATTGGCAATACTTCCACCAAGCTGTATTGCCGCACCTTCACGTCCTGCAGAGCCACCTGCCAGATGCGTAAGTGCTGTAGAAATGAAAATCAGAGGTGCAGATAAAATCGGCACATCGTCCTGTGATCTCACAGTAGAAAGCACCTGATTCGTACCTCCATCATCCTTACCAAATTTCTCATACAGGTATACAATAATTAAGCCCATCACCGGAAGCAGATAGAACATCCATTCATTTTCTTTCCTGCAATTTGTCACACTCTTCAGCACAAAAGAAAACAGTGTACTCGCCGCTCCTGTAATACATCCTACAAGTACCGCGATCATCAGCCATTTTACAAGATTTCCCACATCACGCTGAATCTCACTACTATAATATTGAAGCTTTTTTTTCAGTAAGCTTTTCGCTTCCGTACTTTGTTCTTCCGTGTCATTCTCCTGATCTGCACGCTTTTCCTCTTTCTCCATTTCCCCCTCTTACCTTTCCTTATTATTTTACATACAAATTTGCTATTTCTATTTTAGCATACATTTTCCATATCTACCAGAAAGATAAGACAGAGAAAATAAAGGTTATTGGAATTATATGTTACTGTTCACTCCGTTCACAGTAACGTAGCCAAAATTCATTCCAGATTGCCTGCGGCAATGGAATTTTGGCTTGTATGTCTCGGGATTTTGGCATATTCATGCCAAAACACCTCGCGGAATAGTGGTGTGTGAACAGTAACAATTATATTACTGCTCACTCAGGCGTAGATTCACAATTGTATCCGATAACTTACTTAATTCGTTTAAAATGCAGTACATATATTAACGTTTTTCCCAACGTCTTCCTTCTCTGCAAAAGGTCCGGGAATTACCTTGGCACCTCTGTGTCCTCCAAAGTAATCGGTATCAAATGTTATCGGTGTTCCATCCGGATTTTCGAAGAATTCTTCCGGCTCAAAAGCTTTTCCCAAAACTTCTGTATTGATCATACGTCCGGAGAAATCTTCAAGAATCTCATATATATTTGTATCCAGGAAATATTTTCCGTCTTTCTCTGTTAATTCTACCTTCACATTCTCAGAAGAAACGAACCCATTTTTCTCATGTTTCCATGCCTTTGCACCATTAAGATAAACATTTCCTTCACTCCATACCGGTAAATGATCAAAATGAACTGATTCCAGTTTCTTCATGTCTGCAGGTTTTGTAAAATCAAACTGTGAAATCCATTCATCATACGTTGGATACTCATCAAACATCCAGGTTCCGACTTTTCTGTTTTCAGAATCAAATCCATCATCAGAATCATGCATTGTAATAAAATCTTCTGAAGGCCATTTCTGGACGAAAATATTATTATAGAAACGATCATCTCCATGAAGTATAGTCATAAATCCCATAACCTCTGTACGATGAGGCATATGATATGGTGTATAACGCCAACTGGTTCCTTCGCCTACACAAGTTAAAGCACCGCAGATCAGATTATGTACCATAGCAACACCCTGAGTAGCAAAACGCAGGCTGGCATCTGATAAAAGGATATTGTTATCAATAAGAGTAGGACCATGACCTACTTCAACAAAAATATCCTGGCACATCATACCACCTTTCAACTGTTTAGCAAATGCCGGACGCTGATTGTCATGGAGCAGGTTCTGAGAAAGTCGTGTACCCTGAGCTTCCCAATCACACCAGATTCCCATAGTACAATGATGAATATGATTTCTTCTCATAATAACATCAATTGCAGCATGCATTTTAATTCCGGCAATTTCTGCTCCGCCCAATTCCATCATATTGTTGATATGGTGAATATGATTATCCTCAATAATACTGAATACACCACCCATACGCCCGATAATACCACCCTGCTCACAGTGGTGGATATTGTTTCGGCGGATAATATGACTTCCTACTTTTTCCTTAAGCCAGCCATGATACTGTCCACGGCATACCGCGTCTCTTTCCATTTGAGTTGGACTCTTAACATATTTATTAGTAAAATAATGATCATTTTCCGGATCATAATATTTTCCAAGAGAAATTCCTGCACATTTGCTGTTAGAAATTTCGCAGTCCTCAATGATCCATCCTTTACTCCAGTGAGGCCCGATCATGCCATCCTGATAAGCTGCAGGCGGTGCCCAAGTAGTTGCTGCTTTTGTAACTACGAAACCACTGACTGTGATATATCCAACACCTGTTTTTGATGGCATAAAGCATTCACGGCGTACATTAATTTCTACATTTTCCTCATTTGGATCTGCTCCATGAAAATTCGCATAAATTACTGTCTCATCTTTTTCCTGATCCTGTTCTGTGTACCATTTATAAGTAGATTCCTCCGGAACCCAACTACACTCATAAACCTCGGCTTTAATACATTCCTCTACACTTCCAGCCTCATAAAGTGCTCGGTTATTAAGATATACACATCCTGTATGTTTGTCAGCTTTAGCAAAATACCAGTCTCCATATACCATAGTTGTATATGGATTATAGTTGCCAAAAAGACTGTTCGCAACACGGCATACCCATACGTTTTCCTTATAAGGAACCCATGACTGAATTCGTTCTGCTCCGGTAATAACTGCCCCAAGAGGCTCTACACTCCTGTAAGTAATTCTGGCATCCTCTCTACCCGCATGAACAGGATCTACATATTCCCGATAAACTCCAGGAGCTACCCAAACTTCATCCCCCGGCTGTGCAATTTTTGCTGCATCATTAATATGACGAAACGGCATCTGTTCTGTACCATTACCATCATGACCAGCATTTACATTTACATAAATCTTCATGAAAAACCCTCCCATATATGTTTCTATTATAACAGTCCTCGTAAATAATGCATTTAAGACAGTTCAGCATGATTTCACACTCTGATGGGCTGGATTAAGATGTATTATTTTAGAGGATTAATAGATTCTATAAATTTTGCTTATAATTTTAAAACCCATTTTCCTGCAAGACAATATATTTTTAATCCCACTTTCTATAATTTTCTATGTAAATGGTCAGAAGTTTCAGACATTCCTTTCTATAGATTTTTGCACACAAAAAAACCAGCTAGATGATAGCTGGTTTTTACTGTACCTTCAAAACTACATACATGTTGACATTTCCTTGAGATTCATTCTTCCTGCGATTCTTGGTCAAGCCCTCACCCGATTAGTAACAGTCAGCTCCATGTGTTGCCACAC
>OGQU01001813.1_pt1 | contig 15735 bp, 10 predicted proteins | sample 1553341 | NCBI WGS metagenome assembly OGQU01 (sample SAMEA2579920, study PRJEB22360) | human gut metagenome | biome: human gut; feature: human-associated habitat; material: faeces | place: Denmark | collected 2008/2010 | reverse complement strand
GGGCGGCAAGGACGCGGCACGCGTGTTCATCGACAACCTGCACCTGTTCAGCCTGCTGGCCAATGTGGCCGACGCCAAGAGCCTCGTGATCCACCCGGCCTCCACCACGCACTCCCAGGAGACGCTGGAGGAGCTCGAGGACCAGGGCATCCACCAGGGCACCATCCGCCTGTCCATCGGACTGGAGAACATCGACGACATCATCGAGGACCTCGAAAGCGGCTTCAAGGCCTTGCGCGAATCCGGTCTGGCCAAGTGACTTTGGTCTGAAACAACTGTCGGGCGGTCCGCTGCACCATGAGAAGGGGGTGTTGCGGGCCGCCCGCTTTGCACTGCGCTTGTAACGCGGATGGGATAAAATTTTCGCTTGTTGCGATATGGTATGTCGCAATTTGATACATCGAAAGAAATTCCTTGCGATTTCTTTACAAATCGTAGGAAAAGCAAGATGATTTTGCTATTTTGGTAAAAAAGAGAGAAGAAGACTGTATTATGACGCAGGATGTCAAGAACGATATCAAGAAAGCTATTCAGGTCAACACCATCCCGTTGGTCGCCATCATGACCGCGGTCACCACCGTGCTGACCATGTTCGTGAAGATTCCGACCCCGACCCGTGGATACCTCAACCTGTCCGACACGATGATTTTCTTCAGCTCCTATGCGTTCGGCCCGTGGGTCGGCGGCATCATCGGCGGTCTTGGACCGGCGTTGTCCGACCTCATCTCGGGATACCCGCAGTGGGCAATCTTCACCTTCATCATCGACGGTCTGCAGGCGGTGCTCGTGGGTCTGCTGGTCCGTGAATTCAAACCGGCCAACGTCGTCATCGGCTCTCTGGTGGCCGGCGTGTGGAAGGTGTTCGGCTACTTCATCGCCGGCGGCATCCTGTCCGGCTTCGGTCCGGCCCTAGGCGAAATCATCGGCAACTCATTCCAGATGGTTGTCGGCCTGATCGTTGGCTTCGCACTGTTCTCCGCGGTGCGCAAGGCTTATCCGCCGCTGGTGCGACTCGGCAACCTCAGCGTCAAGGCCGGCGAGTGATACATTATTGTCTTGTATAAATAAAGCCCGTGGGTTCACCGATGAACGGCGATTCCACGGGCTTTATTTATACATATTCGTTCATATAGTATCCGTAGTGGCTGTGTTCGCGGCCGGTGCAATGGGCTGATGTGCTGAAAGATATGGAGAAGAGCGCATGATCACGGTACGTGATTTGAGTTGGCAGTATGAGCCATTGGTGGATGGCGGCAAGCCGGTGGATAGCCTCAAGCATGTCAGCTTCGATATCAAATCAGGCTCGTTCGTGGGCGTCATTGGACCGACCGGCGCCGGCAAATCCACCCTGTGCATGGCTTTGGCCGGAATCATCCCGAATCTGGCGGACGGCACCATGACCGGACTGGTGGAAGTCAACGGCATGAACACCAGCCGTCATTCCGTATCGGCGTTGTCCGAACGTATCGGCTACGTGCAGCAGGATCCCGAAGCGCAGCTGTTCTGCGCGAGCGTTGAGGATGAGATCGCCTTTCCTTTGGAAAACCGCGGCATCGCACCGGACATCATCGACAAGCAGATCGACGTCATGCTCGATCTGGTCGGCATGACCGGCTACCGCAAGCGCGTGCCGGCCAGCCTGTCGGGCGGGCAGATGCAGCGTGTGGCCATCGCGGCGGCATTGGCGGCGGAACCCGACGTGCTCATCCTTGACGAACCGACTGCGGCGCTCGATCCGGAAGGCAAGCAGGAAGTCTTCGATGTGCTTGAACGCATCCGGCAGACCCGTTCCATGACGGTGATCATGGCGGAACAGGACACGGAGCATATCGCCTATTGGGCCGACCAAGTGCTGTTCATGGTCAATGGGGAATTGGTGCGCAACGGCGACGCCAGCCTGTTCGTCCGTGAAAAAGGACTGCTGGAATCCTCCGGCGTGCAGGTCGCGGACGATCCACTGCCGCAGGTCAAGGCCGTACAGCAGGGCAAAAAGCATAAGAAGGACAAAAAGAATCAGCCGGAACGGTCCAAGGACGTGGTCATCAGCCTGGACCATGTCTCCTACCAATATGAGCGCGGCGGCAATGCATCGAAAGCTCTGGACGACGTGACGTTCGACATCGAACGTGGCTCATTCATCGGACTCATCGGACGTAACGGCTCCGGCAAGACCACACTCGCCAAACACCTGAACGGACTGATCCGACCCACGCAGGGCACGGTGACGGTGGATGGGCTCGACGCCTCCAAACACAGCGTCGGCGAAATGGCGGCCCACGTCGGATTCGTCTTCCAGAATCCCGACCATCAGATCTTCTGCTCCACCACCAAGGAGGAAATCGCATTCGGTCCTACCGCGCTTGGACTGGACGGAGCCACCGTGTTCAAACGTGTCGACGAGATGCTGACGCTGTTCGACCTGCACCGTTATGAAGACGTCTCGCCGGCCACGCTCGGCTACGGCGAACGCCGTGCGGTGGCGCTGTCATCCGTGCTTGCAATGCGCACGCCGATCCTCGTGCTCGACGAGCCTACGGCCGGTCTCGACCACCGTCTCGCAGCACGCTTCCTCGGCACCATCGAGAAACTCAACCAGCGCGGCGTCACCATCGTCATGATCAGCCACGACATGCGCGCGGTATACCGGTACTGCACGCATGTGCTGGAATTGGAGGACGGAAAAGTCGTGCAGTATGGGCCGATCGACAGGTCCGAAGCGGCGCAGAAGCAATCTCGGACCATCCGCAAACCGCGTAAATCCAATGGGCCCGTTTCGGCGACGCATGTGCTGCTGAAAGTCACCAAGCATGAGGAAGGACGACACTGATGGACGCCGATTTGTATGTACCGGGCGACGGCTGGCTGCATCGCGCCGACCCCCGTGTGAAATTCCTCATCACCGTGGTCATGTTGGTGTTGTGCCTGGTATGGCGCAACTGGGCGTTCATACTTGACGTTCTGATCATCGAACATCTCATGCTCATCACCGACGGCGTGCCGCTGAAACGCATCGGCTGGGTGTGGAAGATCCTCGCCGTGATCATCGTGTTCATCGTGGTGCTCTGGCCGATTTTCGACCCATCCGGCACGCACGTGCTGTGGCAGTGGGGATGGCTGAAACTCACGCGAGAGAACCTCGTCATGGCCGCGGTGATGGGATTGCGCATTCCGGCGCTCGGATTCGCGTGCTTCCTCACGTTGTTCACCACCAGCCAGACCAAGCTGATCCGAGGGCTCACCTCCCTGGGCATGCCGTACAAGGCCGGACTCACGCTCGCCACCGCGCTGCGCTACATTCCGGTGTTCTTCTCCATCCTCCAATCCGTATCGGCCGCGCAACGGGCCCGCGGACTCGACTTGAACGGCAAGAAAGACGCCACCGGCAAGAAACGCAACGTATTCGTACGCTTGGTGGACCGGTTCAAATCGTATCTGCCCATCATCATCGCGGTGCTGATCCGCGCCTACAAAATGAGCCAAAGCGTCGGCTGGGCTATGGAATCGCGCGGGCTCAACCTCCAAGGCGTGAGACGCACCTACCGCATACAGCTGAAGATGAGACTCTCCGATTGGATCATCCTTGCGGTCACCGTCGCCGCGACGGCAGGCAGCATCTGGCTGATGCTGTGGCAGTTCTGAGGCAGGCCAATGTTCCAGAACGAACAACGCATCACCATCACAGCACGCGACCTGAAAGTGGTCTCGGCCCTGCAATGCGACGGCCGTATGACCATGCAGGCGCTTGCCGACAAAATCGGCATTTCCGTCTACGCGGCTACGGAAAGCTACCGCAGGCTTACTGAATCCGGCATCATGAGCATCGTCCCGGTGTGCAATCCATTGAGTCTGGGCAATTACAGCCAGGTGCTGGTGGGACTTCGTCTCGACGGGAGCAGGGATGAGGCTCTTGCCATGCTCCAATCCATGCCACAGGTCACCTACGTGGTCTGCGCTCTGGGGGATGCCGACATCATCGCTGAGGCTGTGGTGTATTCGGCTGAAGGCATGGATCATTTCCTCAAACATGGTCTGCGCGCGTTGCCGGGATTGTCCCGTCTGCAGGTGTTCTCATGCGGACGACTGGTGCTTGATGACCACAATGTCAGCGTGGTGAACCGTCTGCTCGCCGCGCATGGCGAAACCGGCTTCCTGACCAAACGCGAGGCGAGTGTCGGCACCGATATTCCCTCGCATCGTCTGGATCCACGGTTCGTGCACACATTCAACGAACTGCAGAAGGACGGCAGGGCCAGCTATGCGTCGTTGGGGGAGCGTCTCGGCGTGACCCATACGGCGATTCGCGGCCGCATCAAAAAACTCGAAGATTCCGGCGTGATGCGCATTATGGCCACGGTAAGCCCCATGCGTTTGGGAGGATTCCGACAGGCATTCCTCGGACTTGGAGTGAAACCTCCATATCGGCTTGACTCCGAACAGCTTCTGGCCATCGACGAAGTGACGTACGCGATGAGTGGTGTCGGATTGAACGGTGCCGATTACCTGATTGAAATCATCGCCGACAACGATGAGGACCTATGGCGCGTGGTGGACGAATCCATTCGCCCATTGCCAGGCGTGGAACAGACCTGGTGGGCGTCCACCGTCAGTGTGGAAAAGGAGTCGTATTGGCTTGAGCCGCCGCACGAAGGCGTATTGCTAGGCGATTGACGATTGCCCGATGCTTGGAACATGGTTTCTGATCATCCAGTTTTCGCTGTTCCCGCGTTGATCTCATACTCAAGGATGAGTCGCGGTTCAGCAGGATTTCAGACCAACGCATGATGCCGTTGACGTCGAATGTTCCGTATGTTGGAAGTAACTTCACAAAGAAAGGAACTTCCATGGACATCAGGGACGCCATCAAAGCCAATAACACTGCCATTGAAGCCATCGATCTTGTCAAGGACTACGGTTCCGGAAGCAACGCGGTGCATGCGTTACGTGACGTCAATATCGCCTTCGAACAAGGAAAATTCACCGTCATCATGGGCCCCTCCGGCTCTGGCAAATCCACGTTGATGCACACGCTGGCCGGACTTGATTCGGCCACTAGCGGACACGTCATGTTCGACGGCAAGGATCTGACCCGCATGAACGACGACCAGCTCACCCTGCTGCGCCGCCATCAGATCGGTTTCATCTTCCAAAGCTTCAATCTGCTGCCGATGTTTACTGCCGAACAGAACATTCTCATGCCATTGACCTTGGCTGGAGCGAAACCCGACCGACAGTGGTTGCGTCTGCTGGTGGAAACGCTTGGCCTTAAGGAACGTCTCAACCATCGTCCGAACGAACTATCGGGAGGCCAGCAGCAGCGTGTGGCCATCGCACGAGCATTGATCACCAAACCGAAACTGGTGTTCGCAGACGAGCCCACCGGCAATCTTGACTCCGTATCAAGCGCCGAAGTGCTAAGCTTCCTGAAACGTTCCGTCAACGAACTTGGCCAAACCATCATCATGGTCACGCATGATGCGGTCGCCGCGTCTTACGCCGACCGTGCGCTCGTGTTCGCCGACGGCCAGATCGTGGCGGACGTAAACAAGCCGACAGCAGACCAGATGAGTGAACTGCTGATGAAGGAACGCGAAGCCGCCACAATGAATGTGGCTTCCGCGAGACATTCCCGCTAAACGCACTATAGAAGCATTCGAAGAAGGGAACAGAATCCACCATGTGGTCCATCACTTTGAAACTCATGCGAAAAACCAAGCGCATGCTCATACCCGCAGGCATCGCCATCATGATCGGCACGGCGTTCATCGCCAGCACCTTCCTGTTCGGCAATGCCATGAACGACTCCCTGACACGGCAGCTGACCGCCATGTTCGGAAACGCCAACTATGCGGTGAGCATCAACAGCTCCGACCTGAGCGATAAGGAACTCAACGAGGCGTATTCCAGCACTGTCGGCGACTTTCATCTCGACCAGATCGCCGGCATCGAAGGGGTTGGCGGCGTCCGTGCCTCGGTGGAAACCGGCGTCAGCGTTTCCAAGGGAGACAGCACCGTCAGCGGCGAGATCATTTCCACCGCGGCACAGAAGAACATGCTCCCCGTGAATATCACGGAAGGGGACCAGCCGAAGGATTCCAACGAAGTCGCGCTGCCGGAAGACATGGCGAAACAGTTGAACGTCGGCGTTGGAGACACTGTAAGCCTGACCTCCCGATATGCGGTAGGCGACGATGGCAAAGCCAAGGCGGACAACGTGCGCGTGGTAGGACTCACGTCCGATCCGAACGGCGCCTACTCATACTATGGTGGTGCGATCGTAGGATCCAACAATCTGCTTGCCGCAATGCAGGGAGTGGACGATTTCAACGCCACCGGAACAACAATGGTGTATCTCGACCTTGCCTTGGATGGAAACAGCGTATCCGCAAAAACCATCAACGGTGTGAAAGCGTTGCTGCCAAAGCATTTCGATCTGATGTCACGACAGCAAATCAGTGACGAAAGCATCAAATCCTTAAGCGGCAACCAAACCAACATCGTCACCACATTCCTTATGTGCTTCGGCGTGCTTGCCATGTTCGTGGCGGCTCTGGTGATCGCCAACACGTTCCAAGTGCTCGTGGCGCAACGCCGCCGCACACTCGCCTTGCTACGCACCATCGGCGCAAAGAAAGGCCAACTGTATGGTTCCGTGCTGTTCGAAGCGGTGGTGCTCGGCTTCGTCGCATCCGTGCTTGGCGTGGTACTGGGAAGCCTGCTCATGTGGGGCATGTGCGTCAGCGACATCATGCAGGCGGGTATGCGGTTCAACTTCTCCTGGCAAGCCGCCGTCGTACCGATTCTCTTCGGCATTGTGGTGACGGTGCTTGCATCCATGGGATCCGCACGTTCCGCCACCGCGGTAACGCCATTGGAGGCATTGCGTCCGATTGAACTGACCGACAACCGTCGTTCCAGCCTTACGCGAGCCATAATCGGTATTCTGATGGTGGCGGTCGGTATCGCCATGGCCATATTCTCCATCTGGCAGGTGCAGGCCACCAACGGCGGCGAGGATGCGAGCGGCGATCAATTCACGATGATTCTGCTCATAGCCATCGCCGGTGCCGCACTGGTGTTCCTCGGCATGGTGGTCACCGCGGTATTCTGGATGCCGACCCTCATGAAGGGCGTTGGAGCGTTGGCCTCGCTGACAGGTCCTTCCGCAACAGTTGCACACGCCAACATTCAGAAGAATCCGCGACGCATCGCAGCAACCGGTGCCGCTCTGCTCATCGGTGTCACCTTGGTCTCCACCATCGCAACCGGTGCCGCTAGCGCCAAAGAGACTATGAATGGTGCGCTCGCCACCCGTTATAGCGTCGACATCGTGGCCATGGGCGATGACATCAGCCAGCAAATGGTCAAGGATGTATCTGACATCAACGGCGTGTCCGACACGTTGTATGCGCCGGCGGTTTCCGTGACCTTGGAGAAAGCGGATGGAACCCAGCCTACGTCCGCATTGCTGGTCGGCGTGAAAAACATCGATCAGGTCAAGCAGGTCATGCGTGCCAACTTGGGTAACGCCTCCATCGACAGTGATAGCGTGCTCATGCCAACATACAATGCGCAAACCGGCAAGGAGCTGCAGTTCGCCAATGGCACGGCTGATTTCTCCACTGAATGGAACCAGAACGGCGACGCTACGCGTTCGCTGACATTGCAAGCCAACCAAGCCGACTACCGTCGTGTATCCGCGCAATATGGAGCTGTCGGATTCGTGGATGAAAGCCATTTCACCAATGGTGACCTTGACGCCGCCACCCATGTGTTGCTGGTCAAGGCAGACACTGACAAGTCGGGAGTTTCCGTTGACGACATCTACAACGACATGCAGGCCGCATTGGAGAAGAGCACTGATGCGACAGTGACCGGACCGATCGCCGAACGCATCGTATGGGCGAACATGATTGACTCCATGATGATGCTTCTGGTGGGGTTGATCGCCGTGGCCGTGCTCATCGCACTTGTCGGCGTAGCCAACACGCTGTCGCTGTCAGTGATCGAACGCACCCGAGAATCCGCCACACTGCGTGCCATCGGCATGACGCGAGGCCAGTTGCGACGCTCCCTCGCGGTGGAAGCCCTGCTCATCTCGCTGGTATCCGGCATCTCGGGCGTACTGCTTGGCACACTGTTCGGCTGGCTGGGCGCATACGTGGTGTTCAGCATGTACGGCAAAGTGGTGTTCCCGTTCGAATGGGGCATTAACGGCATCGTACTCGCCGTGGCAGCCGTGGCAGCACTGCTCGCCAGCGTATTCCCCGCACGCAGGGCAGTGAGCACGCCTCCTGTTGAGGCGCTCGCCGAAGCCTGAGCTTCATAGCAAACACAACGAAAAGGACTCCTACCACAAACATGGTAGGAGTCCTTTTTGCGTATCATGCATACGCAAAACAACAAACCAATCAGACCAAATGGTTTTCGTAAGCGAACACCACCGCCTGTACGCGGTCACGTGCATTGATTTTCGCCAGAATATGCGCCACATGCGTTTTCACCGTCGGCAGGCTGATGAAAAGCTTGTCGGCAATCTCCTGATTCGACAATCCATGCGCGATCTCAATAAGCACTTCGCGCTCGCGGTCGGTCAGGTCATCCAATTCCGGATCGGTATATGTTGAATCCGTAGTAGAAGTAGTTGCGGAATTTTCAGGCCTACCAACGTTCGCAGCCATGAAATCGCCTTCCATCATTTTCTCGATAAGACGTTTCGTGGCGGACGGTGCGATAATCGCATTACCTTGAAAAACCGTGCGAATCGAATTCAGCAATGTTTCCGGTTCCGTATCTTTCAGCAGAAAACCGGAAGCTCCGGCAGTGATCGCAGCCATAACATATTCATCCAAGTCGAATGTCGTCAGAATGATCACTTTGGTATGAGTGACTTCTGATTGCGTTCCATCGGCAGCGAAGCGATGCCGCAACGCACTGATCTGCCGGGTCGCCTCGATACCATCCATGCCGGGCATGCGCACGTCCATCAACACCACGTCAGGATGCAGCGTTTCCGCCAACGCCACAGCTTCCGCGCCATCGCGAGCCTGCGCCGCAACCGCCATATCAGGTTGGGAGCCGATCACCATGGCGAAACCGGCACGTACCAATTCCTGATCATCGGCAATGACCACACGAATCTTCTGTTCCTCGCTCATACTCTCCACCTTATCGGCATTGTTCCGCTCACAGCGCGAAACAAACCCTTAAATCTCCCTGAAAAACTTGAATCGGCTATCGAGACACGCGCTGCAGCTGCTCCTCCAACGGTGCTGCGGGCCTCAACTGCAGTTCGCTCGCACTACCGGCATGAGCGTCATCGCTGAAACCAGTCTCACGAAGCACGCCAAGCAGTTCGCGCATACGCTTGAGCGCGGCGCGCCCCTGCTCGCCAATGGCTTTGAACGCTGCGGAAATCTCGTCGGCGGTAGGCTCCTTGCCTTGTGCTTCGGCGCTGTCCAACATATGAATACCATCGACGGCCTGGCTGATCACGCTGTTCAACGTGGCGGTGACTTCAGCCTGAATGCTGGCACTGATACGGTCACGTTCCATATTCGCCGCGAGAATACGCTGCTTCTCCTGCTCGGCCACCAGTGCCTCTTCGCGAGCCTGCAATACCAGTGCGTTTGAATCGCTGGAACACGCCCAACGTGCCCACGCCATGATGCCGGCGCACAGCATCAGCACTGCAACCGTATACATGACACCGGTAAAGAACGCTGCACTACTACTTGACGTGGCTGAAACCGGTTTTGTTAAGCCCGCGGAAGCGGCGATGGCGCCGAACAAGGTAGTGTATCCGTGCTGATCAGCTGCGATTTTCAAGCCCATCAGAGCTGAACAGGTGACAGCGGCAAGACCGGTCCAGCGCCATGCGTGTTCACGCCCATACAATACGGCTGAATACAGCGCACACAGCGACGCTACGATATGTCCAACCTCAATCAATCCCAAAAACACCAATTGCACAACCGACAATACGAACACAATAAGCGCGCAAATCTCGGGGAGCCTTCGTCGAAGAGCCAGTGCCAGCAAGCAGCATGCGGCGATCGCATGAGAGAGCTGCGCATCGCGTGAACTATCAAAAAAGAACGTAATCGACATGCGATTCAGCAGCATGACCAATATCACGGCGCCAACGGAATCCATGAGCACATAATGGTGCTGCGTCCACGCGGAAACACGTTCCACCCAATTCAGCCCTCGCGAATTGGATGTATTGGCAAGTTCTACGGATTTCAGTTTCAACGATGTGAGCAAATCATGCAGATTGGGTGCGGTAATGCGCAAGTGTTGCAGGGCGTTCGAACGATGATCGCGACCGGTTGGTGGGTTGGTTTCCTGCGTCTGTTCCGATGGTTGATCTGGGATTCGCGCCGATATGTTGACGGCTGTGTGAGGTGCGATTGCTTCGTCGGATAATTTCGCTTTGCTGGATATGGCAGTTGTGTTGCAAGATTCGGACTGTTCCGAGGCATACTGTTCGCCGGTTTCGTCTGTCGCTGGCTCTTTACCGCCGTAAGGCAGGGTGGCCATAACTTCGAAGCCTCCGCCGAGTTGAGGGCCAGCCTGCAATGAGCCTCCGGCCGATTCGATGCGTTCCTTCATGCCCAACAGGCCGTAACCTGGCGTATGCCCGTCGATATTGGCCGCCGCGCCACGACCATTGTCGGTGACGCTCAAAGTGAGCAAACCGTTGTTCCATGACTCTTTGATATGCACATCGACGTGCGGCCCCGCATACTTGCGGATATTCGTCAGCGCCTCCTGCACTACATGGTAGGAAGCTATCGAGGCTTGTTCACCGAGTTGTTCTGGGCTGGCGGTGCCGGTGATATTCCGTCGGATTCGAATGTCGGGGGAGACGTTTCGCGCTTGTTCCACAAGATTGCCGATATCGTTATAATCGGCGTGCGGTGAACCCCCGAATACTCCCAGAAGACGTTGCATGTCATGCAGTGCGCGTTCCGATTCGTGTCGAATCGTCTCCATGGTGTTTCTAGCCACCGCGGGATCATGCGTGCCTGCATAGCGGCCGCCATCAGACTGCACGATGATGATTGATAGGGTGTGCGCCACCACATCGTGCATGTCACGTGCGATGCGTGCTCGTTCCGCCAACGCGGCGATATCGCGTTCGTCCTGGTCTCGCGCGGCGATTGTCTCATTGCGTTCCCGCATCATGCGAACGGTTGCCAGACGGGCACGCTGCCAGAACGCTACAATGACGGTGGAAATGATACATACTTCGAAAATCGGCGTCAGCACCAGCATGTATTGCGCCACCATGTCGGCGACTTCCGACATGGATGTTCCTGTGTAGATGGAGCCGAGAGTGACTTCCGTGACCATTGCGCCATTTGGATTTGAGCCATTCCAACTGCTCCACGTATGCACTTTGCCACCGGTGAGCAGCGGCCCATTGGTCATGGTCCATGCCATCAACGCCGAAGCCAGAAGACCGATGGCCAACGCCAAAATAATGAAGGCTTTCGTGTTTTTGGGATTGCCGTAGACGATCACCGAATACAGCATGACCAATGCCAGAATATCGGCGCCCAATATGCAAGGGCCGAATATGAGATGCGTCAAGGCCAATGCCACACAGAGCAACGCTCCGGTCTGTGGCCGCCATCGACGAATCAGCAGCGGGATCAGCATTGCCGCTTCCCACGCCATCTGTATGGAAGGATTAAGGTCAAACAGCAATCCCGGATTATAGGTGATGCTGCCGGTCACGCCGAACAGCAGAACACCTATAACAAGCGTGAGGATGAGATCGCCTGCGAAGACATGACCATGCATCCACGACAAGAGACGCTGCTTGAAATTCGACATATGCTCCACCCTAGCGCCAGATACGCTGTGGCGCCATCATGCGCAGGAATGAAATGGCGGTAAGATAAAGCCGCTTTTGTGAGGTAAGGTTGTCTCCGCGTGTGGGTGGGATGGAAGCCATCAAGAAGCCACTACTCGCATTGAATATGCCGATGACGCCAAAGGAAAGGTGAATGCATGACGTTGCTGAGCGAATACTACGTGCCCGGATTGCATATTGAGGATCGTTCCATCAAGGTGCCGTTGGATTGGACGGGCCACGAGCCCGGTCATGGGTTCGATGGCGAATCGATCAGCCTGTTCTACCGTGTGGTCACCGCTCCCGAACATGTGCATGACGACCTGCCGCTACTCGTGTTCCTGCAGGGCGGCCCAGGCGGTTCCGGTCCACGTCCGCTCGGCCCAAGTTCCGATGGCTGGATCGAGGAAGCGATCAAGCATTTCCGCGTGGTATTGCCGGATCAACGTGGTACGGGGCGTTCGTCTCGTGTCGACACGCATGTGATTGAGGGCATGGACGGCGACGGCAAGGCCGGTGCCGCGTTTTTGAAGCGTTTCCTCGCTGATTCGATCGTTCGTGATTTCGAGCATCTGCGTCGCACCGAATTCGGGGGCGCACGTTGGGTCACGCTTGGTCAAAGCTATGGCGGATTCCTGACATTGACGTATCTTTCGCTGTTCCCGCAAGGGGTTATCGCCAGCTTCACTACGGGCGGTATTCCGCACGTTCCCGCCGATGCGACCGACGTGTACCGTCATACGTTCCCGCGCATGGCGGCAAAGACGAAGCAGTTCTACGAGCGCTACCCGATCGATATCGAACGTGCCGCTACGGTTGCCGACATACTGCGATCTCGCAAGGTCACATTGCCGAACGGCGATCCGCTTACGGTGGAACGTTTCCAATGCTTGGGATCCGATTTCGGTATGAAGCCAAGTTTCGAACGCGTGCATTGGATTCTTGATCAGGCATTCCTTGACGGAGACGGTTCGGCCTCGGCCTCGGGGGAACTGTCTGACGAATTCCTGTCTTCCGTGATGGATGCGACCTCGTCTCGCCCACTGTATTGGCCGTTGCAGGAGTTCATCTACGCCAACGGCGAGCTGAAAACGCCGATTCGCTGGGCCGCCCAGCGCGTGCGCTGCGAGCATCCGGAATTCGCGGGTGACATTCGTCCGCTTAATTTCACCGGCGAGGCCATGTTCCCGTGGATGTTCGAGCAGGAACGTGCGTTGCGTCCGTTCAAACCTGCCATGGACGTGCTTATGGAAGACACGCACTTCGGCACGATCTACGATGCCGACCAGTTGGCTCGCAACGAGGTTCCGCTGCAGGCCGCCGTCTATTTTGACGACATGTACGTCGATTCTGGATTGCAGCTCGACACGCTGTCTCGCGTCGGTCGTTCACATTATTGGACTACCAACGAGTTTGAACATGACGGCGTGCATGGTTCCACCGTGTTCAGACATCTGTTTACCGAGGCGTTGAACCGCGGAGATTTGGCGGAGTTGTTCTGACGATTGTTCGGCAACGACGAGTATCGATAGCAAAGGAAAGAAACATGGCCAATCCAACCATCGGATTCATCGGATACGGCAATATGGCACAGGCGATCGCCGAAGGCCTAGTCAACGCTGGCGTCGTCAATGGCGGCGACATCGTGGCCTGTGCCGCGCATTACGACAAGCTGGAACGCAACGCCGCCAAACTCGGCGCAAAAGCGGTGCGTACCGCCGCGCAAGTCGCCGAAGCAGCTGACATGGTCGTCATCGCCATCAAACCGTATCAGATCGAAACCGTGATCGCACCGATCATTGATCAGCTGGCGCAAGAGAACACCATCGTCGTGTCCATTGCGGCAGGCTGGGATCTGAACAAATTCCGCGACCTGTTCGGAACGTCTTTCGAGCAGGCACACATCCAATGCACCATTCCGAACACGCCGATGGCTGTCGGCAAAGGCGTGCTGGTCACGGAAATCGACAACACGCTCACGCAGGAACAGACGGAAACCTTCGAAAGCCTGTTTTCGTCAATCAGCCTGATTGAACGCGTGGACACCGCATACATGGGCATCGGCATGTGCATCGCCGGCTGCGCGCCGGCCTTCACCGACATGTACATCGAAGCATTGGGCGATGCCGGTGTGAAATATGGATTGCAGCGTGCTACCGCGTATCGTCTGGCTGCCAAAATGGTGGAAGGCGTGGGCGCGCTCTATTTGGCCAACGAAACGCATCCGGGTGCCATGAAAGACGCTGTCTGCTCTCCGGGAGGCACCACCATCAGGGGTGTCGCATCGTTGGAGGAAAGCGCGTTCCGTGGTGCCGTTATCAAAGCAGTCGACGCCATCGAAGCCTAATACTAAGCTAGGGAACCATGTCTCTTACTATCGGAATCGTCGGACTGCCGAACGTCGGCAAGTCCACCATGTTCAACGCATTGACCCGCAACAACGTGCTGGCGGAAAACTATCCGTTCGCCACCATCGAACCGAACACCGGCATTGTGCCGTTGCCGGATGACCGTCTGCCGGTGCTCGCCAAGCTCGTGCATACGGAGAAGATCGTGCCGGCCACCGTCACGTTCGTCGACATCGCAGGCATTGTCAAGGGCGCTTCGGAAGGTGAAGGTCTGGGCAACAAGTTCCTCGCCAATATTCGCGAAGCCGACGCGATCTGCGAGGTCGTGCGTGCCTTCGAAGACGATGATATCGTGCACGTCAACGGCAAGGTCGATCCGTCCGACGACATTGAAACCATCAACACCGAGCTGATCCTCGCCGATCTGCAGACCATCGAGAACGCGCTGCCGAAGCTGGAGAAGGATCTGCGCGGCAAGAAGATCGAACCGGCTTACATGGAAGCCGTCAAGCAGGCGAAGACCATTCTTGAAGCTGGCGAAACCATTGATAAGGCGACTCGCGAAGGTCGTTTCGACAAGGATTCCGTCTACGATCTGCACTTGATGAGCGCCAAGCCGTTCATCTACGTGTTCAACGTGGACGATGCCGAACTGCAGAATAAAGACATGCAGGCCAAGCTCGCCGCATCCGTGGCTCCGGCCCCCGCCATCTTCCTCAACGCGCAGTTCGAAGCCGATCTGACCGAACTCGATGAGGCCGACGCGCGTGAAATGCTCGCCGACGCCGGTCTTGAGGAGTCCGGCCTGGATCAGTTGGCGCGAGTCGGCTACGATACGCTCGGCCTTTCCACCTTCCTTACCGCAGGTGAGAAGGAAGTGCGTGCATGGCAGATCCACAAGGGCTATACCGCCCCGCAGGCTGCCGGTGTGATTCACACGGACTTCGAAAAAGGCTTCATCAAGGCCGACATCGTCTCCTACGACGATTTCGTGGCTGCCGAAGGCTCCATGGTCAAGATCAAGGAGGAAGGCAAGCTGCGTCAGGAAGGCCGTGACTACGTGATGCAGGACGGCGATATCGTCGAATTTAAATTCAACGTCTCGAAGTAAGTGTTTCTCTGGCTCCCCTCTTTTGAGGGGAGCTGTCGCTACAAGCGACTGAGAAGCGGCACGGATAAGGCCTGAGAAGTCGTCTTCTCAGGCCTTTGTCATGACATTGTTCTGCAAGGATTGGCTGCTGCAGCAACATAATGTGTGTTTTATTATTCGGCCTTGGCGGCTTGCTGGTCAATCCAATTGTTGACGTCGGTGATCGCCTCGTCAAGGGTTGCTTTGGCGGCTTTGTAGTATTTGGAATCTACAGGTTGACGATTTCCGCGCCGAACGGCCAGAGCGCAAGCTTGGCCATCTTGAACGCTTGAATGCCGAGCGGAATGCCGATGATGGAGATGCACAGAATCAGTTCCACCACTGCCCATCCGATTGCGATGGCCAATCCACCAAGAATGATCCACAGGATATTGCCG
>OGQU01001798.1_pt1 | contig 15889 bp, 11 predicted proteins | sample 1553341 | NCBI WGS metagenome assembly OGQU01 (sample SAMEA2579920, study PRJEB22360) | human gut metagenome | biome: human gut; feature: human-associated habitat; material: faeces | place: Denmark | collected 2008/2010 | reverse complement strand
GCGGCGCGGTCCCGCGGGCCGGGCGGCATCCGGAGGCGAGACGGATGCGGCCCAGCAGCCAGCGGTCGAGGCCGTATGCCGCGACGACGCGCCGCAGAGGCGCGGCATCGAGTCCGCAGGTCACGCCCGTCAGTCCGGCGACGGTCTCGGCCAGCAGGCGCTGCGCCCCGGCACGGCGGATCATCGGGAAGCGCGGCACGGGACCCGCGCCCGAAAGCAGGTAAAGCATCAGAATGCGCAGGTATCTGCTTCTCAGCACGGTATCGCGGCCGCTCCGGCGGCGGGAGCGAAGCTCCGAGATGCACAATGCCGCGAGCAATGCGGCCGTAGCGAGTGCCGCAAGCGCCGTATAGGCGATCAGAAGTCGTTCGGTCATAACTGGCGGTCCAATTCGTTGGCGACCTTCGTCCGCAGCCGCTGCAAGCTCACGGGAAAGGTCAGATACTGATCGACGCCGCATTCCAGCAGGCTCAGCACCGACTGCTCGGCCTGCTGCCACGCCACGACGTAGACCAACGGCCTCCGCAGTCCCGGAGGACGCAGGAGGCGGACCACGTCGCAGCCCGAAAAGAAAAGCGACGTACCCACGACGATCACCAGGTCGAAAAGCATGCGCCGCGACAGACGTTCCATCGCGGCCACCCCCGACACACAGCGCACGTCGGTCCGCATGTCGGCCAGCGACAGGCGGATCACATCGCTCAGAAACTCCTCTTCGGATACGATCAATATTCGGTGCATGGGCGTCATGCCGGCTTTGCCGGCCGGGAATGGCACGCCCAAAATCGTGCCAGAACGCCGTGCGGACAAAAAAAATTGCCGGACGTGTTGTTTATAAGATAAATATGCGTATATTTGCACTCCGAATTTATGTTCAAATACATAACCGAATTCAATGTACGTTATAGTAGAGATTGCAGGTCAGCAATTTAAGGCTGAGAAAGGTCGGAAACTTTATGTCCACCGTCTTCCGGGCGAGGAAAATTCGTCCGTAAGTTTCGACAAGGTCCTGCTCACAGACAACGACGGTCAGGTCAAAGTCGGCGCACCTGTAGTGAAAGGCGCCGCAGTGAAGTGCAAGATCCTGAAGCATCTGAAAGATGACAAGGTTCTGGTGTTCAAGAAAAAACGTCGCACGGGATACCAGAAGTGCAACGGCCATCGCCAGTACCTCACCCAGATTCTCGTCGAGGAAATCGTTGCATAAACCTTTATAAACTGAATCAACATGGCACACAAGAAAGGTGTAGGTAGTTCGAAGAACGGCCGTGAGTCGGAAAGCAAGCGACTCGGCATCAAACTGTTCGGCGGTCAGTTCGCAAAGGCGGGCAACATTATCGTTCGTCAGCGCGGAACGGTGCACAATGCCGGTGAAAACGTAGGCATGGGCAAGGACCACACGCTCTTCGCTCTCGTAGACGGAACCGTGGAGTTCTGCAAGAAAGGCGAAGGCAAATCGTATGTAAGCGTATCTCCGCTGAGCGAATAAGCACAGCGTCAAGAGCATAAGGAAACGGCCTCCCGAAATCGGGAGGCCGTTTCCTTTTCGGGGCGGTTACGCAAAACCAAAACCCGCCTCCGGAATGACCGGGAGGCGGGTTCATTCGCCGGACGAATCCGGACGGTTACTTCTTGGCCGGGGCGGGCACGGCGCGGAACTCGGCGACGACCTTCTTGTCGTCGTAGAATTTCAGCTCCGAACCTTCGATCGCATAGCTGTCCACCTCGTCGAGCATCTTCACGAAAGCATCCTCGTACTGCATATCGGGACAGGCCATCCGGGTCATACCCAGATTTCCGAACGACAGCTTCTGTCCTTTCAGCTCGTATTTGCCGAAGAAACGGTTGCAGTTGGTGCGTCCGGCCACCATCGTATCGGCAGCGTTGAATTCCAGGGTGAAGAAATCGGCTTCGGCGGCGACGGCCTTCGCGGGAATGGCCTCCATCCTGGCGAGTTTCCATTGGGTACCCTCCAACGGCAGGGCTTTCTGCTGCGAGCCGCCGCAGGCGGTCATCGTTCCGAGCAGCACAGCGGCTGCGAAAATCTTTTTCATCATATCATTATAAATTATTCTCCGTTCCGAGCAATTTATACGCCAAACGCGTTTCAGCAGTAAAGATAGCAATTTTCCGGCCGGCGTCCAAATCATCGGTCCGAACGGCACAAAAAACGGCCCGGAAAATCCGGACCGTTACCGTATCGGCAGGCGGCCGATCAGATACGCTTCAGGGGAAGAGCTATCTCCAGTTCCGTTGTGTTGTCGAGAACCTTATTGACGATATCTCCGAGTTTGACGCCCATGAACGCGGCATCGTCACCGAGCAGCGAGAACACCATATCGAGCACCCCGCGGAAAGAGAGGATCATCGCACGATCGACATAGAGTTTGGTCACGCCGTCCTTGACGCTGTATTTCAAAGGAATTCCGTAATAAGCGTCCGTCGAGACGATATCGAGCTTATAGGTTTTGATCATCTCGTCAACGATCGACAGCACGTCAAGTTCGGCAGACACTCCTTTCAGGAAATCCTTGCTGATCGTGAAATAGAAGCGGGAATTCTTCGTGTAATAGCCCAGCGCCCCTTCGGGAAGCAGTTCGGCAGTAGCGGCACCGGGGAAAGTTTTCAGTTCGGTCCCGAAAGTGGGGTCCATCAGCGAGCTGATGATATCCGGCTCCCCGCTTCCGTCCGTTTTGATGACCAGATCGTAGTAATTCGCGCCGAACGAACCGTCGTTGCCGAGATCCAACTGATCCAGACCGCCTTTGACGATGGCAGATGCCATACTCTGAATCAAACCGCAAATCGTGTTCATCTTCAAGGGCCAACCTCCCAAATCGATCTCCGGGATATTCTCCGGATCGGACCACGTCGGGAGCAGAATGAAATAAAAATCCGAAGGATCATCGACCACATCGGGAATGGTCATCGTGACGGGAGTCGGTTTGTAGCTGCCGATCAGTTCGGATTTGAACGGTTCGGGACCGTCATTGTCGTCGTTGCATGCGGTAAAGGTAAATGCCGTCGCGGCAACGGTCAGCAGCATCGCTGCGCGTGTGAAAAGTCTTTTCATAATAAGGTGTATTAGAATTCAATTTGCCCGGCAAAAATACCTCCAAGAGATATTACGGGCAAATAAATTCAATCGGGGGGGGGGAAAGACATCACGAACCGGAGTGTTTTCATCACGAACCTTTTCGCCGGAATCCGAAAACCGGCGCGGAGCCGAAAAAAAGCCGCGGCATTGCTGCCGCGGCTTTCGCACTTATCACTCAACGGAGCTCTCAGAACTCCATCTTCGAAAGACGCACATAACCGTTGTAGCGCCACTTGGCGTTCTCCTCGGCAGCGGCGAACAACTCGTCGGCCTCGGCGGGGAATGCCTTCTGGAGCGACGTATAACGAACCTCCTTCATCAGGAATTCGCGGAACTTCGACCAGTCGGGCTCCTTCGAATCCAGCACGAACGGATTCTTGCCCTGCTCTTCGAGCATCGGGTTGTAGTGCCACAGGTGCCAGTAACCGCAGGCCACAGCCTCCTTGCCGACGGTCTGCGTGCGGGTCATGCCGCCCTTGATGCCGTGGTTGATACACGGAGCGTAGGCGATCACGAGCGACGGTCCGGGATAAGCCTCGGCCTCTTTCAGCACGTTGAACAGCTGCTGCTGCGAAGCGCCGATCGAAACCTGGGCCACATAGACATAACCGTAGGTCATGGCCATTGCGCCGAGGTCCTTCTTGCGGATGCGCTTGCCGCTCGATGCGAACTTGGCGACGGCGCCCACGGGGGTCGATTTCGACGACTGGCCGCCGGTGTTGGAGTAAACCTCGGTGTCCACGACGAGGATGTTCACATCCTGACCCGAAGCCAGCACATGATCCACACCGCCGTAGCCGATGTCGTAGCCCCAGCCGTCGCCGCCGATGATCCACTGCGACTTCTTCACGAGCCACTCCTTGTGTTCGAGAATCTTCTTGCAGGCGTCGCAGCCGCAAGCCTCCATCAGAGGAATCAGGCGCGCCGTAACCTCGGCCGACTTGGCCGACGAACCGCGGTTCTCGATCCACTCCTTCATCACGCCTTTCAGCTCGTCGGAGCACTTCGCGCAGTTGGCAATGGCATCCTCCATCGCCAGCTGGATGCGGTCGCGGAGTTTCTCCACACCGACGTGCATACCCAGACCGAACTCGGCGTTGTCCTCGAAGAGCGAGTTGGCCCATGCGGGACCGTGGCCCTCCGCGTTGGTGCAGTAGGGCGTCGAGGGAGCCGAACCCGAATAGATCGAGGTACATCCCGTGGCGTTGGCGACCATCATCTTGTCACCGAAGAGCTGCGAAATGGCCTTGATATAAGGGGTTTCGCCGCAGCCGGCGCAGGCGCCCGAGAACTCGAACAGCGGCTGTGCGAATTGCAGGTTCTTGACCGACTTGGTCTTGTCCACGACCTGCTTGTAGCCGATATGCTTGGTGATGTAGTCCCAGTTCTTCTGCTGAGGCATCTGCTCCTCCAGCGGACGCATGACGAGCGCCTTCTCCTTGGCGGGGCAGACATCGACGCAGTTCGAGCAGCCCGTACAGTCGAGCGGCGAGATCTGGATGCGGAACTTGTACTCCTTGGTTTCGCCCAGGCCCTGCTTCCAATCCACGCCCGAAGCGGCGGCCTCCTCCTCGGTGGCGAGGAACGGACGGATCACGGCGTGGGGGCAGACATAGGCGCACTGGTTGCACTGGATACAGTTCTCGATCTTCCACTCGGGAACGTTGACGGCGATGCCGCGCTTCTCGTAAGCGGCCGTGCCGTTGTCCCACGTGCCGTCCTCACGGCCGTTGAAGGCCGAAACGGGCAGCATGTCGCCTTTCAGACCGTTGATCGGCTCGACGATCTTGCGCACGAACTCGGGATACGACGCATCCGAAACATGTGCGAAGCCGTTGTCGTCGATCTGCGCCCATTCGGCCGGCACCTCGACCTTCACCACGGCGTTGCCGCCGGCGTCGACGGCCGCATAGTTCATGTTGACGATGTCCTCGCCCTTCTTTCCGTAGGATTTGAGGATGGCCTTCTTCATCTCCTCGACAGCCTTGTCGAACGGGATGACGTTGGCGATCTTGAAGAACGCCGACTGCATGATGGTGTTCGTACGCGAACCCAGACCCAGTTCGGCGGCGATCTTCGTGGCGTTGATGATATAGAAGTTGATCTTGTTCTTGGCGAGGAAGACCTTCATGTGGTCGGGCAGCGTCGCGCAGGTGGTCTCGGCGTCGTGCACCGAGTTCAGCAGGAACGAACCGCCGGCCTTCAGGCCCTTCAGCACGTCGTACTTGTCAACGTACGAGGGAACGTGGCAGGCCACGAAGTCGGGGGTGGTCACCAGATAGGGCGACGTGATGGGCAGGTCGCCGAAACGCAGGTGCGACGAGGTGTAACCGCCCGATTTCTTCGAGTCATAGGAGAAATAAGCCTGGCAGTACTTGTCGGTCGTGCCGCCGATGATCTTGATCGAGTTCTTGTTGGCACCCACCGTACCGTCGGCGCCCAGACCGAAGAAGAGCGCCTCGAACGTGCCGGGCTTCGCCAGCGAGATCTCCTCGCCGACGGGCAGCGAACGGAACGTCACGTCGTCCACGATACCCACCGTGAACTGATTCTTGGGCTCGTTCATCTTCAGGTTCTCGAACACGGCCAGCATCTGCGCCGGGGTGGTGTCCTTGGACGAAAGTCCGTAGCGGCCGCCGATGATGAGCGGTTTCTTGTCGCACGGGCAGGTTGCGAACGCCTCGACGACATCCAGGTAGAGGGGATCGCCGTTGGCTCCCGGCTCCTTCGTGCGGTCGAGCACGCAGATGCGCTTCACGCTCTCGGGAAGCACAGCCATCAGGTATTTCACCGAGAACGGACGGTAGAGGTGTACGGTGACGACACCCACCTTCTCGCCTTTGGCCGTCAGATAATCGACCGTCTCCTTGAGGGTCTCGGTCACCGAACCCATCGCAACGACGATGTTCTCGGCATCCTCGGCACCGTAATAGACGAACGGCTTGTAGTCGCGGCCGGTGATCTTCGAAATCTCCTTCATGGTGTCGGCCACCATGTCGGGCACGGCATCGTAGAACTTGTTCGAAGCCTCGCGCGTCTGGAAGTAGATGTCGGGGTTCTGGGCCGTACCGCGGGTCACGGGGTGCTCGGGGTTCAGGGCCCGGTTGCGGAACGCTTTCAGGGCGTCGCGGTCGAGCATGGCCGTTAGCGCGGCTTCGTCGATGAGCTCGATTTTCTGAATCTCGTGCGACGTGCGGAAGCCGTCGAAGAAGTGCAGGAACGGCACGCGCGATTTCAGCGACACGAGGTGTGCGACGCCGGCGAGGTCCATGACCTCCTGCACCGACGAGGTGGCCAGCATGGCGAATCCGGTCTGGCGCGTGGCCATCACGTCCTGATGGTCGCCGAAGATCGACAGCGACTGTGCGGCCAGCGCACGCGCCGAAACGTGGAACACGCCCGGGAGCAGCTCGCCCGAGATCTTATACATGTTGGGGACCATCAGCAGCAGGCCCTGCGAGGCCGTGAAAGTCGAAGTCAGGGCACCGCTTTGCAGCGATCCGTGCACGGCGCCGGCAGCGCCGGCCTCCGACTGCATTTCAACGACCTTGACGGTCTCGCCGAAAATATTTTTACGTCCCTGGGCAGCCCACTCGTCCACGAGTTCGGCCATCGTCGATGACGGCGTGATGGGATAGATGGCTGCGACTTCCGAGAACATATAAGCCACATGGGCCGCAGCGTAGTTACCATCACAGGTGATAAATTTCTTTTCTGCCATTTTAGTTGAAATTTTAGATGATATTTGTGTGCATTTCCTAACGATTCAGACACAGCCCGGACAAACGAGCGATGCAAAGATACGAATTTCGACCGAAAAACGATGTCGATTTTTTCACAAAAAAGTGTAAATTTTTACCTTTTCGAATGTTATTGAAATAACAATCAATCTGTTATTTAGCTAACAGAAAAGTCGCGGAAAATCACTGAGTTGACGAACGTTCTATCCGATAGCGCGTTAACCCGGAGCGCACACCGGAAACCGGAGTCCGACGCAAAATACGGACCTAAAAATAGGACTTTCGGATCAGCAGCGTTCATGTCCGGAAAAATTGTTAACTTTGTCCGCGCGATATTCCGTTATCCGCAACCGTTCTTGAATAATCGGATATAAAAGACGATTGTATTGGGGCTCCTGAAATCTGGAAAATTTTGATATGCAAATATTTAAATATTTATAAATAAATCGTTTATTATTTTTTTCTCGAATTAAGGAACAATACAGAAACAAAATCATCAATTAAAGCAAATTCAGACCTTTTCTATTTTCATTAGGTTTCATTCCCTTCACTTGTTTGCATAAGGAGTCGAACTTTACAGTGGGTTGTACTTCTCTCTGTTCCGAGAAATATTTATTGGTAAACATACTTGCAGCCAAAAAAGAAAAAGGATCTCAATTTCTCGTAGGCCACCTTTATTTTTCGCCTAACTTCCTCTTACCTTAAGTCATAGGCATACTGAAAAGCAAATATGCCTATATAAATATAGTTTACTTTGGTTTAGCTTATATATAGAGCTAATAGACTAAAGTAAACTGATTTTTTGTAGCTTCTACCCGTTTAACAGTTGCAGCCAAAAGAGAAAATGGCTGGAGCCAATGAGTCTTGGCGCAGCCATTTCTTTTTCTACCCTTTGTTTGACTTTACTTTAATGAGCGTATATATAAGACGGGAATAAAGTAAAGCTCGTATTTTTCTTTTCGCTGCAACCCTATTTTTCATTTATTAGAATCGTCATCATAATATCAAGCTGCTCTTTTGATATTTTCTTTTGCCTGTTAACATATTCATTTAGTTTCTCAAATGCTTTAGGGCGGAGCTTACTTTCTGCAATTTGAAGCAACACTTCAACATCATTGTTTTTGTGTACATTGTTATCTATATTCTCTAATGTATCAAATAGCTGTGATACCACAATACTTTGACCGTTGTCAAAATGAACCCCAAGTATCAGATTATATTTACCCTTTGTTAGAGTAGGTTGTTTGTCTATAAAAGTGATTTTTCCTCTACCTAATGGAATGAATTCTACTTCTGTATTCAAAGAAAAATCATCGTTATGTATGTTATTCAACGATTGTAAATTAGCATCTGATATAAATGGAACACTTACAAATCTATCTTCAGAAATAGATAAAAGCTGTTCTGCAATTTTGTCTAAATAGTCATTATCTTGGACAGCCTTCCATTTATTAGGGATTATACTATCGCCATGCAGTGCGCCTATAAGTCCACCTGTGAAAGCTGCAATACTATCAGTATCAGCTCCCAAAGCATTGACAGCTTCTATAATTGCATTTAGTGGTTTATCGTGGAATTTTGCAGCTAAATAAATTCCTGCAATAACAGTTGAAGTCCCAGAACCTTTTGTAGCTTGGTTAAAACACCCTAATTTCGTCAGTGTTTCTTTTACAGATAGATTTTGTTTGATGCTTTGAAATGCAAATCTCAGATAATTCTGTGTTTCTACTACTATTTCAGAATAAAGACGCTCAAACGTTATATCACTTAATTTATTCCACTCTTTAATCCATTCTTTTATTTCATATCTATTGGTAAATGCAAGGTCAAATTTTTGAAGAAAATCTAATCCTATTCGAATAATATAATTTTCCCAATTAAAATCTTCTGGTCTAAAAACTATAATTTGGTCAATAGCATAACCATATAACATTGCACCCAAAATCGCTCTTGGATGTCCGTGGGTTATTATACTATTACAGAAAATCTCCTCTTTAATTTTTTCGACATTTCCAAGATTAGCTAACGCAATAGGTAAAATCCTCATTGCAGCACCATTTGCACCACTTTGCCTATAATCTAGAATTCCACCATTCGTTTTATATGTATAAAAATTACTGAACCATGCAACTGATTTCCTTTGAATCTTTTCAGCAGCAATCTTTACAGTTCGACCTCCACCTCTCGCATAAGTTAACCAATTTGCAAGTTCAACTTTTGCAAAATAGTTATGATCGACCTCTCCGTTTTTTTTTATACTTCGTGCAACAGAAAGAAGTAATTGCGTATCGTCTGAATAAGATCCGGCTTCGATAATATCTACATAACCATAAAATCTACCACCAACTTTTTTTCCCCAAGTATGAAACTCTTCAATTCGAGCACTGCCAAATTTTTCTTTTAGCGATTGCGTATTTGTTTCAAACTCAGTCATCCACCCCAAAGCATCTCCAATAGCCGACAATTTAATGCTCCCTTTATATTTTGTTTCAGGTTTCATATTATATTCTTGAATTAATGAACAGTGAAGTATCTACTACAAAATTATCGGTATTATAACCACTTAATGCAGCTTTTCCTGCTGCTAAATCATTGGCATCTTTAAAACAAACTTGTAAAATATCAGATACAGGTATTTCATTTTTTACTAAAACCTCAGCTTGCTCATCCGTAGGATATTTAGATTTCAAATTTCCCCGTGAAATTACTCTTGAATTATAGGATGTTACGACAGTCAAAGATGGTGTAAACATCATTCGAAATTTATCAATATCACCTGTTACTCCCACATTCCTTTTATTATAACTATTTGCAGCATTTGTTACTGAAAATAAAGTATCTTGGTGATAAATATATTTCTTGTCTATTTTCAGAACACACCAATAAATATGGCTTTCATTTGCTGTTTTTTCTCTAAAGCGATTAAACAAAAACGAATTAGGGTGCTGTATTGAGAGATTGATGTAATTCTTATCATCAAATCTTATATCATCAGTAAACTCAACATAGTCACGAATATCAGTTTGAGCAACATCGAATTCTTCAAGCAATGCTCTAGAAAGTAATTTACCTTGTTCAAAAATACCCATAAGATTTATGGTTGGAGTGAAATGTATCAAATATTCAATTCCTCTCTCTTCTATTTCTTTTTCAAATGCAGTATGGTCTAATTTTAATTGCATAATCACAAAATATGAATATTATACTTTATTTAATTGTCGGCTTTTACAAGCAAATTTTCATCTATTTCAGTCAAATATCTAGAGGGCTCCCCACTTGATAAAAGATATAATCGCTCCCTAGCTCTTGTCATTGAAGTGTACAACAAACGTCTTTCTGTAGAAATATGTAATTCATCATCTTCTCCATTGAATCCTGGAGGATAAGGAAGTATATCATCATTCAGATCTATAATAAAAACATTGTCAAACTCAAGCCCTTTCACAGATGATAGTGTACAGATTTTAATAGATTCTCTTTCAAAATCGATTTCTCCCGAGTCTAATAATATTTGTGTGTCATATCCATTTCCCTCTAAAAATGACTGAATTTCATTTAGGCCGCTTCGACTTCGATGAAGCACGACTGTTGAGCTAATATTATTATTTGCCTTTAATTGATTTAATGATTTTAATAAATATAAATTTTGCTCATTCTTATTCTCAAAATATCCGACTATTGGTTTTTCATCTCCACTCCTTGCAGTTTCAACAGTTGTAAAATCGCTTTTATCATTTTCCTTTTCCAAAAGAGAGAGAGCAGCTTTAACTATTTGCACAGTATTGCGATAATTCTTTTTGAGTTCTATTGTTCTTCCACCTCGTACATTGAGACCAACTTCACTCCATGTAAAACCACTTTTATAAATTCTCTGTGCAGCATCAGCAATTACAGAAATACTTTTTGTCTCATCAGATACAAGTCGTGAAATAACAAGAATTTGAGCTTTACTCAAATCTTGTGCTTCATCAATAATAATATGGGAGAAAGGCTTCTCTAAATTAGGCTTTGAATCCAATATTCTCAAACAGAGTAAGGCATAGTCATCAAAGTCCACTTGTCCGTTTGTCTTAAGCTGATTATTATAGTCTGCAAAGATGCTCCAAATTATTTCTTTGTCTGACTTTGTAACTCTATCGCTAGTTCCTCTACCAGTTCTTTTTGCATCGAAATATTCTTCTTTTGATTGAAATGCCTTCCCTTTTATCCAAGAAATTTCTTCACAGAAAAACTCAACAGGTTTATTAGAAATGGCATAAGAAGAATATTTTGCTTTAATCCTAGATATGACACCTAACTGAAAATTTCCCGAAATTGTCTTGTATATTCGTTTATTATCAACAATATCATGTAGAGGAATCCCATTTTGTTCTATAAAATGATATGCCCATTTATGGAAACTTGTTATATAAACATTCAGCCCCTTAGGTTTAGTCGGTTTTATCTCATTTGTATCTGGTCGATAGCCTCCCGATATTTGTGGAGCAATGGCATTAATATATTTTACCAAAGTTTTATTATATGTAAAAATAGCAACCTTTGCTTCATTAAACAGATTCGCATAAGTATCGAGTAAATGTTTTGCTCGATACAATGCGACAGTTGTTTTCCCACTACCTGCAACTCCTTTAATTTGAATAGGATCAGTTGCTGGCAAAAATAAAACTCTTTTTTGCTCCCCTTTTAAGATAATTGGCTTTAATGACATATGAGGTTATTTTTTTCTATCGTTGATAAAATTAGTGATTATTCAATAAACCAAGTGTGATTTATTGTTTTTAACATTTGCTGAATTTAATTCCGCTAATAAGCCTACAAATTCAGATGTTGGTCTAATCAATAGTTTAACTCTGAATTTTATAATTAATTTTTCAAGCATCCAATCGGCACAACATACACTCCATCTGTTCGTTTATAGGCAAAATCGCCAACACCTGTCAACACCATACAAAAAGCAGGGGCTTTCATTCGGGAGGTATCTATGATATTTGAAAGTGCCATTAAGGTTTTTGCACCATCCTCAATCAACTTTTCCCCACCCAATTTTATTTCAATAAGACCATACGAACCATTCCGCAAATGTACCACAGCATCGCATTCCAAGCCGTTCTTGTCTCTATAATGATAAACAGAACCATCTAAGGCATCAGCATAAACCCTAAGATCTCGAATACACATTGTTTCAAAAAATAACCCAAATGTATTTAGGTCATTAATCAAATCATTAGGACCTAGGCCAAGAGCAGCCACGCCAACTGACGGATCAACATAGTACCTTGTATCTGATGTGCGAACAGCAGTTTTACTCCTTAAGTTGGGATTCCACGCAGGCATATCCTCAATTACGAATATTTTCCGCAAGGCAGTGAGATATGAATCTATTGTTTCATCACTGACATCTTCCGGCTCATTTGTTGATATATCTGCAAGTATTGTTGCAATACTTGCTTGTGCCCCTTGATGCCTGGCATAGGAACGCATAATTCTCTTTGCTCGTTCTGCATCACGTTTTACATTATCAACTCGTGATATATCGCTATTCGTAATAGCCTTATAATATTCTGTTGCTTGCAACAGTGCCGCCTTTTCTGTTTTCTTTTGTAAAGCCTTAGGCCACCCTCCACGGCAAACAACAAATGCCAGCATTGGTAATGTAAGTTTATTCAAGGCTCCTATTTTATCCGGCATAAGAAATAAATCCGATAGGCTTATCTCACCAGTAGAGTCTCCAGATTCCCATAAACTCATAGGGCGCATAGTAAGCCATCCATATCTTCCAGTACCTGTATGATGAATATCTTTGGTGTCAGCAGGTACCGCAGACCCCGTAAGCATAAATTGTCCATCCTTGCCTCTATGGTCTACCTCAAATCGGATGGCATCCCAAAATTGAGGTACTTCCTGCCATTCATCAATCAAACGAGGAGTTTCCCCCTCAAGCAAAAAGCTAATATTTGTTTGCGCCATCTGTTTGTATTGCTGCTGTTTGGTAGGGTCATCCATATAAATAATGCTTTTGGCCTGTTGCTCTGCTGTAGTTGTTTTGCCACAAGCCTTGGGGCCTTCTATCAACACAGCACCCATTGCCTCTAATTTATCACGTAGCAGTTGATCTGCTATTCGATTTTTATATTCCATAGAATTGTGTTTTTATGCAAATATAGCACATTTCTTTGTAATTCAATTCATTTTCGAAGATTATTTGGAAAAATGGCGGAATTGTATTTGGAAATTTGGCTTTATTTTGATTGGAAATTTGGCGTATAATTATTTTAGATTTTGTACTAGATTTAAAAAGCGCACTATTGCAGTGATACTCTTTTATGGCATTTTCATTGAAAAATTCCCAATCTCTGACTTCATAGTAGGTATTAGACGTTCGCCAAAGCCGTTTTAGTTCGGGCTTGCCCGTATGCTTGTAATAAACCCTTCTGGGGAGCCTAATACCCCAATCGCCTTACGTCGTTGGGAGGGTTGCCATACAATCTGCAAGCAGCAGCGATGAGATTGTCCGCTATCAAGGTGATTATAAAGCGGCAAACGGATAGGCAGGGTGTTTTGCGCATATCGGAGAATTTAGCCTATACCTGTTCGTGTCGAGTAGGTATCCGACAAGAGGGATAAGAAAGAATTTGCCCCTTATAGTGTTGCCTCATCCGACAAGAACGGGGTTATATCTTGTTTGTCTTTCATTGGTCTTTCAACACCACCGTCCGAGCAATGACATCCCAGTTTTAGGTGCAGTTTCGGACAACTGAACAGTCTCCAATTTTCTTTTCAGTTATTTACACGAAAACGGTTTACTTTAGTTTTTCTCCCTTATATATAAATACTAAAGTAAATTGAATTATATATGCACGCGCGGCTGGTAAACTTTAGTCGAACAATCCGTTTACTAAATTGACTGCATCGTCCTTTTTCTGATTGATGATTTTGGCGTACACCTGTGTCATCTTCACATCGGCATGGCCGAGCAGTTTCGAGGTCGTGTAGAGGTCTGCACCGAGCGTCAGCATCATCGTTGCGAACGTGTGCCTGCTCGTGTGAAATGAAAACCGCTTATCTATTCCAGCCGCTTTCGCCCAAGGTTTGAGAAGCGTGTTTATCATCGTTGGGCTCGGCAAATCGAATACATGGTCTTCCGATGTCTTCTCTCCACGTTCCGGCATCCACTTCAAGGCTTCGGGGGAAAGTGGCAGATAAATCGACTCTTTGGTCTTTTGCATGGATACAGCCAAACGGTATTGTCCTCTATCGACAAACACGTCTTTCCACTTCAAGCTGATAATATCACTTATCCGCAGTCCGCAGAAGCAGGAGAACAAATAAGCCTGTTTTACGGCCTCGTTTTTCATCGGAGTAGCAATCAGTGCCCGCACCTCTTCGATGGTCATATACGACCGCTTACTCTCCGGCAGACGGATTTTATCCGAATTGTTGATTTTGGTAAAAGGATTGACTTTTATAATCTCCGCACGCACGGCAGCATTTAAAGCTCCGTTCAGAATGCGGTAGTAGGTATGGAGCGTAAAGTTCGATACACGCTTGCCCTTTGGCCGATATTCCGTCAGCAGATAGTCAATATACTCTTGACAGAACGCCTTGTCGATCTGATCCATCGTTACCCGTTCTCCAACATAATCTTTCAAGATGCGGATAGTAACTTGGATTTGGTTTCCATCTTTCTTTCCTCGCTTCGCCTGATTCTCTTTGTAGGTTTCCATCCAGTCCAGAAGAAAAACCTTTTCACGGGTTTCGATACCCGCTTCTCCGTTGGTAAGTTGAATGATCCGTTTCGATTTGATGGCATTAGCTGCCGCCATAGTCGTTTGGTTCCGCACACGGGCATTATTATCCGTTTCGGGGATAAGATACATCTTCAGATACTCATATGTCCGTTTACCGTCCCGATAGATATCCAAATACAGACTTTTGTTTCCGTTTGCTAAATCTTTCATCCGAAGACGGATAGGTTCTTTGACTTTTGCAGGCTTTTTTACTCGTGGCATAGTTCCTCCTCTTTTACTCGTTATTTCTGCTGCAAAACTACAAATAAAAGCCGAGATTAAGGAACAAATAAGAAACAAAAATGTACCAAAAAAGAGCCAAGCGACAATAGCCAAACAAAACAAGTGAAGATATAAATACACTATAATCACTTATTATACAGTGTATTTATTTTCATTTGATTGGCTTTTATTTTCTTCTTCAATTCATACTTTGTAAATCTGGTAAATTTTTGTAAACCCACGATGATCGTACCTAAGGGTGCGTGCTGATGCGAAGGGTTTACAGGCTTACCAGAGCCGCAGGAGCCAGACTGTCGGCAGCACTCTTCTCGTTTCTGCCGGTCATGAATGAAAAACATGCAGCGGCGGGAGCGATGGATTCTCTACATCCCAAACTTCTTCATAGTCACCGAATCCATTTTTCTGAAAACAATGAGGCGTCACTTGTGCTCCCCGCCGCTGCTTTTTGAAAAACTGCACGCAATTTGAACCTATCCTCCGTCCGGTATTTTTATTACCTTTGGTGCCGTAACGGCACTTTTACCGGTCGGGACGTTTTGACGAACCGCACGCAACCCGGTTTTGCACTCGTCCCCACTTTTTTGTACTTTTGTAAATTATGATTCCATACACTAAGAAAATACTGCCGAACGGCCTCACCGTCGTCGTCAACCGCGACCGGGCCTCGAAACTCGCCGCCGTGAACATCCTCTACAAGGTCGGAGCGCGCAACGAAGATCCCCGGCGCACGGGATTCGCCCACCTGTTCGAACACCTCATGTTCCGCGGCACGCGCGAAATCCCCAACTTCGACCTCCCGGTGCAGATGGCCTCGGGCGACAACAACGCCTTCACGAACAACGACTATACCGATTTCTACATCACGCTCCCGAAGGACAACCTCGAAACGGCCCTCTGGCTGGAAAGCGACCGCATGGAGGGGCTCGACATCACCCCCGCGAAGCTCGAAGCCGAAAAGAAGGTGGTGATCGAAGAGTTCCGCCAACGCTACCTCAACCAGCCCTACGGCGACCAGACGATGC
>OGQU01001788.1_pt1 | contig 15993 bp, 9 predicted proteins | sample 1553341 | NCBI WGS metagenome assembly OGQU01 (sample SAMEA2579920, study PRJEB22360) | human gut metagenome | biome: human gut; feature: human-associated habitat; material: faeces | place: Denmark | collected 2008/2010 | reverse complement strand
AAAGACACTTATTGTAAATATTAACGATGATGATATTTACAAAAATGAAACTTCATTCTTTATTTTCCTTACTGATTGCGATGGTGCTGAAATTGAAGATGTAAATTCTGGTTATGTCGTTATTGAAGATAATGTCGAGATTGGTGCCAATGCTTGTATTGACCGGGCAACTATGGGGTCTACCCGTATAAAAAAAGGCGTAAAACTGGATAATCTGGTTCAGATCGCTCACAATGTGGTGGTGGGAGAAAATACGGTGATGGCGGCTCAGTGTGGCATTGCCGGAACAACTAAGGTGGGTGCGCATTGTATGTTCGGCGGACAGGTCGGTATTGCCGGACATCTCAGGATTGAAGACAAGACGATGCTTGCCGCTCAATCCGGGGTTACGAACGATGTCCCCGAAGGATCCGTATTTATGGGAGCACCTGCTTTCGATGTTTCGAAATATCGGAAATGTTATGTGCTGTTCAGAAAATTACCTGAATTATACGGGCAGCTCCGGGATTTGGAAAAAGAAATACAAACATTAAAGTCAAAACAATAATGTCAGTGAAACAAAACACATTAAAAGGAGAATTTTCATTAAAAGGCAAAGGTTTGCATACGGGTAAAGAAGTATGTGCTACCTTTAAGCCGGCAGCGGAAAATACCGGATATAAAATTGTCAGAGTCGATCTCGAAGAGAAAACCGAGATTCCGGCACTGGCGAAATATATTGAATTGGTAGATCGCGCCAGTTGTCTGCAAAAAGACGGAGCCAAAGTATATACTTTAGAGCATGCTATGGCTGCTTTATACGGTTGCGGTATAGATAACTGTGTGATCGAACTGTCGGGAGAAGAATTTCCGATTTTGGATGGGAGTGCCCGTTATTATGTGGAAGAGATTCAAAAAGTTGGGATTGAAGAGCAACAAGCAGAACGCCGTTATTTTTCAGTAAAGAAAAAAATGGAATTTTATTGCGAAGCTTCGGATACCCGCATTACATTATTGCCGGATGATACGTATTCTATCAATACCATGGTAGCTTACGATTCTCCTTATCTGGCGATGCAGTTCGCTTCTTATTCGGAAGCTTCTACTGATTTTGCGAAAGAGATCGCCCCTTGCCGTACTTTTGTATTTCTGCGGGAAGTGGAAATGTTGCTGGCCAATAATCTGATTAAAGGAGGAGATTTGAGTAATGCGATCGTTATCGTCGACCGTAAGATGGATCAGCCCGAAATCGATCGTTTGGCTAAATTGTTCGGTTACGGGAATATTCAGATCAAAGAAGGTGTTCTCAATAATCTGGAACTTTATTTCGATAATGAGCCTGCCCGTCATAAATTATTGGACGTTATCGGTGATCTGGCTTTATGTGGCCGTTTTATCAAAGGCCGGGTGATTGCTGAGAGACCCGGACATAAAGCAAATACTTCTATGGCCAAGATGATCTATAAAGAAATTCTGGCTGAAGAGAAAGACGATGCTTATCCTATAGATCTGGATTTAGATGCCACTCCGCTGATGGACATCAATAAGATCCGTACTTTACTGCCTCACCGCCCACCGTTTTTATTGGTCGATAAGATTTATAAAGTAACTGAGAACATGGTGATTGGTTGCAAGAATGTGACCATGAACGAGCCTCATTTTGTCGGACATTTTCCTGATGAGCCGGTGATGCCGGGCGTGTTGATTGTGGAAGCGATGTCGCAATGTGGTGGTATATTGGTGCTGAGTGGAGTGCCTGATCCCGAAAACTATTCGACTTATTTTATGAAGATCGACGGGGTGAAATTCCGGAATAAAGTAGTGCCCGGTGACACACTGGTCTTCAAATTAATCACTACTGCACCTATAAAAAGAGGTATCGTGCAGATGAAGGGATATGCTTATGTTGGAAAAAAACTGGTTTGTGAAGGAGAATTTATGGCTCAGGTCGCAAAAACCAAAAACTTATAATTATATTTGCAGGCTGAAATTTTTTATTCAGGTAATATAGTATTCATTAAATAATAAACGAATGAAACAACCGTTAGCATATGTTCATCCGGAAGCTCAGGTTGCTGATAATGTGGTGATAGAACCCTTTGTGACGATTGATAAAAATGTGGTGATAGAAGAAGGTACGCGGATCGGATCGAATGTAACTATTCTGGAAGGTGCCCATATCGGTAAGAATTGTAAAATTTTTCCGGGAGCAGTGATCGCTGCTGTACCCCAGGATTTGAAATTCAGAGGTGAAAAGACCATTGTAAAAATCGGAGATAATACGACTATCCGCGAATGTGTGACTGTTAATCGGGGCACTGCTGCTAAGGGAGTTACTGAAATCGGGGATAATTGTTTGATTATGGCTTATGCCCATATCGCTCATGACTGTAAGATCGGTAATAATTGTATCATCACCAATGCCTGTCAGTTGGCGGGTGAAGTGGTCGTAGACGATTTTGCGATTCTGGGAGGAATGACCGCTGTCCATCAGTTTGTGCATATCGGCAAACATGTGATGATCCAGGGAGGCTCTTTGATTGGAAAAGATGTACCTCCTTATGTAAAAGCCGGCCGTTTACCGCTTTCATATGTCGGAGTAAATTCTATCGGTTTGCGCCGTCGGGAGTTTTCAAACGAGAAAATTAATGAAATCCAGGATATTTACCGCATTCTTTATCAATCGGGTCTTAACAACTCCGATGCTATCGAAAGAATAGAAGCTGAAATGCCTGCTTCCAGAGAAAGGGATGAAATTATCATGTTTGTCCGCAACAGTAAGCGGGGAATCATGAAGGGATATATGGGATAATAGGAAAAAGAGGGTGAAGTCACCCTCTTTTTTCATAATAGAATTTCTTTTAGGACACATTGGAGTGAATTGTTCGAGCCGAACAATGCTTCTAAAGTGTATTTGTTGTCTGAAGTCTTCTCGAAGCATTCGGATAATATGTGTTTTTACCCTATTATTTTTTATTATCGGGAATTATTGTGAGTTTCTGCTTTATTTCAAATTACATGCTTTTTCGATAGGTTTTGGGAAGCTATAAAAAAAACTCCCGTTTCCGGGAGTCTTGTAATTTAAAGTCTCGGTCCTGCAGCAACCAGAGCTTTACCGGCAGCATTACCCTCAAATTTCTTGAAGTTTTTGATGAACCGTTCTGAAAGATCTTTTGCTTTGGTTTCCCATTCGCTTGCGTTAGCATAAGTATCGCGGGGATCGAGGATTTTCGGATCTACGCCCGGCAGAGCGGTCGGAATCACGAAATCGAAGATAGGCATGGTCTTGGTCGGAGCCTTGTCGATCGAACCGTCGAGGATCGCGTCGATGATGCCGCGCGTATCCTTGATCGAGATACGCTTGCCGGTTCCGTTCCAGCCCGTATTCACGAGGTATGCCTTGGCACCCGACTTCTTCATCTTCTTGACGAGCTCCTCACCGTACTTGGTGGGGTGCAGCGACAGGAATGCGGCGCCGAAGCAGGCCGAGAAAGTCGGCGTGGGCTCGGTGATGCCGCGCTCGGTGCCGGCCAGCTTGGCCGTGAAGCCCGACAGGAAGTAGTACTGCGTCTGCTCGGGATTCAGGATCGAAACCGGGGGCAGCACGCCGAATGCGTCGGCCGAAAGGAAGATCACCTTCTTGGCGGCCGGAGCCTTCGATACGGGTTTCACGATATTCTCGATGTGGAAGATCGGGTACGAAACGCGGGTGTTCTCGGTTACCGACTTGTCGGCATAGTCGATCTTGCCCTTCTTGTCTACCGTCACGTTCTCCAGCAGCGCGTTGCGGCGGATGGCGTTCCAGATGTCGGGCTCGTTCTCCTTCGAGAGGTTGATGACCTTGGCGTAGCAGCCGCCCTCGAAGTTGAACACGCCGTCGTCGTCCCATCCGTGCTCGTCGTCGCCGATCAGCTCGCGCTTCGGGTCGGTCGAAAGCGTGGTCTTGCCGGTACCCGACAGACCGAAGAAGATGGCCGTCTCGCCCTTGGCGTTGGTGTTGGCCGAGCAGTGCATCGAAGCCATGCCCTTCAGCGGCAGCAGGTAGTTCATGTAGGAGAACATACCCTTCTTCATCTCACCGCCGTACCAGGTGTTGATGATGACCTGCATCTTCTCGGTGAGGTTGAAGACAACGGCCGTCTCCGAGTTCAGACCCAGTTTCTTGTAGTTCTTCACCTTGGCCTTCGAAGCGTTGAGCACCACGAAATCGGGCTCGCCGTACTTCTCCAGCTCCTCGTCCGTCGGACGGATGAACATGTTCTTCACGAAGTGAGCCTGCCAGGCCACCTCCATGATGAAGCGGATTTTCAGACGCGAGTTCTCGTTGGCGCCGCAGAACGTATCGACGACGTAGAGTTTCTTGCCCGACAGCTCCTGCGAAGCGATCTTCTTCAGCTCTTTCCAGGCAGCCTTCGTGACGGGCTTGTTGTCGTTCTTATACTCGTCGGAAGTCCACCAGATCGTATCCTTGGTGGTCTCGTCCATGACGAAGAACTTGTCCTTGGGCGAACGGCCGGTGTAGACGCCGGTCATCACGTTCACGGCACCGGTCTCGGTCAGCTGACCCTTCTCGTAGCCGCGCAGGCCCTTCTTGGTCTCCTCACGGAACAGCTCGTCGTAGGAGGGATTGTACACGATCTCGGTCACGCCGGTGATCCCGTACTTCTTCAAATCCATTTTGTCCATAGTGCAATTATTTTTGATTAAAATCCACTTCTCAACCTCATGTTATCGTCCGGACTCTCCGGACTCCAACGGCACAAAGGTAGAAAAACTTTCAGAATTGTGAAAAAAATAACAGCCGAAATTACAAAAAATTTTTATTATTTTTTCCCGCCGCGCTATACGCTTCATTCATAACGGCGTATCCCGGTTTCCCGAAACCCGCCGGCAGCGCATTCCGCACCGCAGAACACTCCCTGCAAACAAGCTGCCGGAAATTCTCCGGACCGTTCTGCCCGGCGAATTTGCGGACGAAGCACAATCCGGTTTTGGTACCTTCCGTTATTTTTCATATCTTTATAGTATGGCCGGACTCTATTTCCACATACCCTTCTGCAAACGCATCTGCGCCTACTGCGATTTCTACAAAAGCGTCGGACTGGGACGCATGGAGGAGCTCGCGGCAGCCATGCACCGCGAACTGGAGGCGCAGCGCGAATATCTCGGCGGCGAAGCCGTCCGCACCCGCTATTTCGGCGGCGGAACGCCGTCGCTCTGCCCGCCCGGAACCATCGCCGGGCTGCTGGATCATGCGGGAGAGCTGTTCGACTGCTCCGCAGCGGAGGAGACCACCCTCGAAGCCAACCCCGACGACCTGACGCCCGAATACCTCGCGGCATTGCGCCGGGCGGGCATCGACCGTCTCTCGATCGGCGTACAGTCGTTCGACGACGCATGTCTGAAACTGATGAACCGACGCCACGACGCCGCACAGGCCCTTCAGGCGGTCCGGAGTGCACAAGCCGAAGGTTATGGAAACATCACCGTGGACCTGATCTTCGGGGTGCCGGGATTCGGCGGCGATTCGCTGCGCCGCACGCTCGACACGGCGCTCGGACTGAACGTGCAGCACATTTCGGCATACCATTTGACCATAGAACCCGATACGGCTTTCGGACGGCGTGCCGCCCGCGGGGAGTTCGCCCCGGTGAACGAGGCGGTCAGCGAAGCGGAATACGCCCTGGTGCACGAAACGCTGACCGGGGCGGGCTTCGAACATTACGAGGTCTCGAACTTCGCCCTGCCGGGGTTCCGGGCGCGCCACAACGCCTCGTACTGGCACGGCGCGAAGTATCTCGGCATCGGTCCGGCAGCCCACTCGTTCGACGGGCGGGAACGCCATTGGAACGTCAGTTCCGTGGAAGACTACCTTGCGGGAGCCGCCGCGGAAACCGAAACGCTGACCGACCGCGACCGCTTCAACGAATATGTGATGACGCGGCTGCGCACGGCGGAAGGCATCGGCCTGGCGGAAACGGAGGCTCTTTTCGGTCCGGAACGCACGGCGCGGATGCAGCGCGGCGCGGCGCCCTGGATACGGGCCGGAGCGCTCGTCGTTTCCGGCGGACGGATGGCCGTGCCGGCGGCCCGGATGCTGGTTTCCGATGCGGTGATCGAGGCGCTTTTCGAAACGTAACGGCCCCGCAACCGGGTGAAACAGAAATGTTAAGTTATTATTAAATTTTTTTAGTAAATATGGCTTCGGGTTGTTTTATAGAAATATAAGCGTTACCTTTGCAGCCGGATTTCGAATCCGACTCCGTCCCGAAAAAATTACAAACAAACACAGTATATGAGCAATGCAAAACACTCCCCCGACTTCCTGTTCGAAGTAAGTTGGGAGGTATGCAACAAAGTCGGCGGCATACACACCGTCATCTCGACCAAGGCACAGACCGTGACCCGCAAATTCGCAGACCGCTACATCCTGCTCGGCCCCGACCTCTCGCACGAGGGCGTGAACCCCGAGTTCGAGGAGGACCCCGCGCTGTTGAAGGCATGGCGCCAGAAACTCTACAACGAGGGCGTCCGCGTGCGCGTCGGCCGCTGGAAGATCAAGGGCGAACCGACGGCGGTGCTGGTCGATTTCTCGTCGCTGATCCCCCGCAAGGACGAGATCCTCAAAAGCCTCTGGGAGTCGTACCACGTGGATTCGATCTCGGGACAGTGGGACTACATCGAGCCGGTGCTCTTCGGCTGGGCCGCAGGCGTGGTGATCGCCTCCTACGTCGAGACCTTCTGCGCCCCGACCGACAAGGCCGCCGCGCATTTCCACGAATGGATGACCGCCGCCGGCGGCCTCTACCTGCGCAACCGCGCCCCCTACGTGGCCACGGTGTTCACCACCCACGCCACGGTCATGGGCCGCTGCATCGCCGGCAACCGACTGCCGCTCTACAACGACCTCACGAAATTCAACGCCGACGAACTGGCCCGGCGGTTCAACGTCACGGCCAAACATTCGATCGAGAAGATGGCCGCCGCATACCACGACGCCTTCCTCACGGTGAGCGACATCACGGCCAACGAATGCAAATACCTGCTGGGCCGCGAGCCGGACGGCGTGACGCCCAACGGCTTCGAAAACGACTTCGTGTGGACCGGCGAGGAGTACTACGCCAAGCGCGACGAGGCCCGCAAGGCGATGATCGCGGTGGCCGAAGCCTGCCTGGGCGAGAAGTTCGCGGGCGACCCGCTGATCGTCGGCACCAGCGGCCGCTACGAGTTCCGCAACAAGGGCATCGACATCTTCATCGAATCGCTCAAACAGCTCGCGGAGTCGGACAAACTCCGGCGCGAGGTGCTGGCCTACATCACCGTACCCGCGGGCAACCGCGGTCCGCGCGCAGACTTGCAGGCCCATCTGGCCGATGCGTCGAACCCCATCGACGGAAGCCAGTACAAATACACGACCCACTACCTCGAAAATCCGGCCTGGGACCCGATCGTCAACGCCCTCAAGGACTCGGTCCTGACCCGTCCCGAATCGAAGGTGAAGGTGATCTTCGTGCCGACGTACCTCAACAAGGCCGACGGCATCTTCAACAAGGACTATTACGAACTGCTGGTGGGCATGGACCTCACGGTCTTCCCCTCCTACTACGAACCGTGGGGCTACACCCCGCTGGAATCGGTGGCTTTCTCGGTGCCGACCGTCACCACGACGCTGGCGGGATTCGGGCTCTGGGTGGACAAACACCGCGAACACGCCGGCGTGGAGGTCGTCCGCCGCGACGACTACAACGACCGGGAGGTCGAACAGAAGGTCGCCGAAACCCTGCTGCGCTTCAGCCTGCTGGACGAGAAGCACGTGAACGAGATGCGCACCTCGGCCTACGAGATTTCGACGACGGCGCTCTGGGAACACCTCTTCGCCGCCTACGAGCAGGCTTATTCCGAAGCGGTCGAGAGTTCGATCGTGCGCACCAACCGCGCCGTGCTGGACGACGGAGGCGCCAAGACCGAGCAGATCAACTTCGTGCGCCAGCAGCTTTTCGTCGAGAAGCCCGTCTGGAACCGCATGATGGTCGATAAGACGCTGCCCAAGCGGCTGCACGCCCTCGAAGAGCTGTCGCGCAACCTCTGGTGGTGCTGGAACCCCGGCGCCCGCGACCTGTTCGAAGGGATCGACCCCGTGCTGTGGGCCGAATGCGAGCGCAACCCGATCGCATTCCTCGACGCGCTGAGCGTCGAACGCCTGAAACAGCTCGAAAAGGACTCGAACTTCCTCGCCATGCTCGATGCCGTGCACACGCAGTTCCGCGACTACATGAACGAAAAGCCCGACCCGAAGACCACGACGATCTCCTACTTCTCGATGGAATACGGCCTGCACTCGTCGCTGAAAATCTACTCGGGCGGCCTGGGCATTCTGGCCGGCGACTACCTCAAGGAGGCTTCGGACAAGAACGTCCCGATGGCCGCCGTGGGCCTGCTCTACCGCTACGGCTACTTCACGCAGAAACTCTCGGCGCAGGGGGCGCAGGAGGCGACCTACGAGGCGCAGAACTTCTATAAACTCCCGATCTCGCCCGTGCGCGACGAGGCCGGCAACTGGATGACGGTCACCGTCGCATTCCCGGGCCGCACGCTCTCGGCGCGCATCTGGAAATGCCAGGTGGGCCGCACGGACCTCTACCTGCTCGACGCCGACATCGAGGACAACCTCGAAGAGGACCGCCAGATCACCCACTACCTCTACGGAGGCGACTGGGAGAACCGGCTCAAACAGGAGATCCTGCTGGGCATCGGCGGCATCCGCGCCCTGCGCAAGGTGGGCGTCAAACACGAGGTGTACCACTGCAACGAGGGGCACGCCGCCTTCATCGGCGTGGAGCGCATCCGCGACCTGGTGAACCACCGCAAGCTCTCGTTCTCCGAGGCGCTGGAGGTGGTGCGCTCGTCGTCGCTCTTCACGACGCACACCCCCGTGCCGGCCGGCCACGACGCATTCCCCGAGTCGATGATCCGCCAGTACATGTCGCACTATCCCGACGTGCTGGGCATCACCTGGGAGCAGTACATCAACCTGGGCAAGACCAACCCCAACGACCCCAACGAGAAGTTCTCGATGTCGGTGCTGGCCTGCAACCTCTCACAGGAGGTCAACGGCGTATCGTGGCTCCACGGCGAAGTGTCGAAGGAGATCCTGGGCAACATGTGGCCGGGTTATTTCAAGAACGAACTCCACATCGGCTATGTCACGAACGGCGTACACTTCCCGACATGGATCGCGACGAACCTGCGCCGCCTCTACGCCCGCTATTTCGCCGACGGCTTCGAGGGGCACGCCTACGACATCCCGGCATGGCAGAAAGTCCACAACATCCCCGACGGGGAGCTGTGGGCCGGGCGCATGCACCTCAAGAACAAGCTCATCAAGCATATCCGCAAGCGTTACAGCGACCCCAGCCAGGTGCGGCTCGACTCGCCGCGCCAGATGTTGCAGGTCATCGAGGGCATCAAGCCCGACGTGCTGTCCATCGGTTTCGCACGCCGCTTCGCAACCTATAAGCGCGCCTACCTGCTCTTCACGAACCTCGACCGGCTCTCGGCCATCGTGAACAACAAGGAGCGCCCCGTGCAATTCATCTTCGCCGGCAAGGCCCACCCCAACGACAAGCCGGGGCAAGACCTCATCAAACGCATCGTCGAGGTGGCCGCCATGCCGCAGTTCGTGGGCAAGATCATCTTCCTGCAAAACTACGACATGGAGCTGGCGCGCCGCATGGTGCAGGGCGTCGATGTCTGGCTGAACACCCCGACGCGGCCGCTGGAGGCTTCGGGGACCTCGGGCGAAAAATGCGTGATGAACGGCGTGATGCAGTTCTCGGTGCTCGACGGCTGGTGGGTCGAGGGCTACAAGGAGGGCGCCGGATGGATGCTGCCCATGGAGCGCACGTTCACCGACCAGCACTTCCAGGACGAACTCGACGCCGAGATGATCTACAACACCATCGAGGAGCAGATCGCCCCGAAATACTACGCCCGCGGCACGGACAACATCCCCCACGAATGGGTGGCCTCGGTCAAGAAATGCGTGGCGGACATCGCCTCGAACTTCACGACCAACCGCATGCTGATCGACTACGAGGAGCGCTTCTACGACAAGCTGGCGGCCCGCAAGCGCAAGCTGAGCGCCGACTCCTGCCTGCTGGCCCGCGAGATCGCGGCCTGGAAGCGCAAGGTCTCAGCGGCCTGGGACCAGGTCCGCGCGGTGGACGTGGAGCGCGTGAAGATCGACAAGGAGGCCGTCTGCGTCGGCGAGAAGTACCGCTTCTCGGTGACGGTGGACATCGCCAACCTCCGTCCGGAGGACATCGGCGTGGAGATGGTCATCGCCCGCCAGATCGTCGGCGGACAGGGCGTCAACGTCGTCCGCACGATCCGGCTCGAACGAACCCGGACCGACAACAATCTGGTGACCTATGCGTTGGACTACACGCCCGACGAGACGGGCACGTTCGACGTGGCGCTGCGCATCTATCCCTGCAATCCGCATCTTCCGCATCGCATGGATTTTGCATTGGTGAAATGGGCATAGGCTTCCGAAAGGAAACGGATAAAAAAGATGTCGATTTTCAGTCGCAGGATTGCAATATTCTGAAAATTTCAATATCTTTATAAGGACGAACAGCATTTTACAGCGATATGTCAGCACTTACTTTCGACAAAAGCGAATTGGGCAACCTGGAGTACTCGCTCCAGCGCGAGATGCTCGCAACGGACCGCATCGGCGGATACATGAGCACGACCATCGTCTGCTGCAACACCCGCCGCTACCACGGCCTGATGGTAGCGCCCATCGACGACAGCGACAGGACGTATGTCCTGCTCTCGTCGCTCGACGAAACCATCGTCCAGCACGACCAGACATTCAACCTGGCCCTGCACCGCTTCAAGGGGGTATACGAGCCGCGCGGACACAAGTATATCACCGATTTCAAATATACGCCGACCCCCACGATCACCTACCGCGTGGGCGGCGTGATCCTGCGGAAGGAGATGCTGTGGATACACAAGCGCACGCAGCTGATGATCCGCTATACGCTCGTCGATGCGCATTCGGAAACCCACCTGCGGCTGCGGCCCTTCCTTGCCTTTCGCGACAAACACGCGCTGACGCATGCCAACATGGATGCCGACGGGCACTCCTACCCGGCGGTCAACGGCGTGAAATGCCGCCTCTACGGGTCGTTCCCGTGGCTATACCTGCAAACCAGCAAGCCCGGCGCGGAGTTCGTGCCCGCACCCGACTGGTACTACGGGTTCGAATACCAGCAGGATCTGGCGCGCGGTTACGACGGTTACGAAGACCTGCTCACGACGGGCTATTTCGAAACGGAACTCAAGAAGGGCGAAAGCATCATCTTCTCGGCCTCGCTCGACGAAATGGGATCGGTCAAGACCATCGAAGAGGTATTCGCCGCATCCATCGCCCGGCGCACGCACAAGATCGACTTCATCAGCTGCCTGGAGCACTCGGCGCGGCAATTCGTCATCCGGCGTCCCGGCGACCGCACCGAAGTGGTGTCGGGCTACCCGTGGCACGGGGTTTCGGGGCGCCAAACCTTCGTTTCGCTCCCGGGCATCACGCTCGAACAGGGGCATAAGGAGGACTGTATCGACGCCCTCGACACGCTGGTGCGCGAAATGCGCGACGGCATGTTCACGGGCAACGCCTCGGCGGCCGTCGCAGCAGATGCCCCGCTGTGGTTCTTCTGGACGCTCCAGCAACTCGAACGGGAGGTGGGCGGCAAGCAGATATGGAAAGCCTACGGCCCGGCCATGAAAGATATTCTGGAAAGCTACCGCCGGGGAGTCGGCGGTCGCGTCGCGCTGCATGACAACGGGCTGGTGTGGGCCGCTGCGGACGACGTCCCGATGACATGGATGAACGCCCTGATCGACGGCCGCCCCGTCACTCCGCGCAACGGTTATCAGGTAGAGGTGAACGCATTGTGGTACAACGCCGTATGCTACACGCTCGAGCTGGCCGGCAAACACGGCGACAAAGCCTTCGTCAAGGCCTGGGAGTCACTCCCGGCACGCACGCAGGCGTCGTTCGTCGAACTGTTCCGCCTGCCGGAAGGCTATCTGGCCGATTTCGTAGGGACGGACGGGCCCGACAAATCGACGCGCCCCAACATGATCGTCGCCTGCGGGCTGGATTACAAGATGCTCGACGAAGAGCTGCAACTGGAGGTGATCCGCACCGTACGCCAGCACCTGCTCATCCCCAAGGGGCTGCGGACACTCTCGCCCCGCAACCTGCTCTACAAAGGTTCGCAGGAAGGAGGTTCGCCCGCAGAGCGCGATTTCGCGGGCAAGAACGGTTCGGCATGGCCGTGGCTGCTGCAATTCTACGTCAAGGCATGTTTCGATATCGACGGGGATGCATTCCTGCCGCAGGCCCGGGAGATACTCGCCAATTTCGACGAAGACATCCAGAGCTACGGTATCGGGTCTATTTGCGAGCTTTACGATGCCGACCCGCCCTACGCATCGCGCGGCGCTATCTCGCAGGCGTGGAGCGTCGGGGCCGTGCTCAATATCCACAGCATGATCCGCGAGCGCACGAAGGAGGAGGCCCGGGAAAGCAACACCGCTGGGAAAGCCGCGAAGGCGGTGAAGCCCGTGGCGAAAAGTACTGCCAAAAAAGCTGCGGTAAAGAAAACCGCAACGGACAATACACCAAAGAAAACTGCGGCAAAGACGGCCATCGCAAAAGAGGCCGCAGAAAAGAAACCCGCAGCGAAAAAGAGTGCGGAGAAGAAACCGACGGAAAAAAAGCCGGCCGCAACAAAGGCCGCGACAAAAAAGATAAAGACTGGGAAATAACAGGCTGTGACGGGAGGAAAATCCTGCCAAGGCGGGATTCCGGGGCGTCCGGACTTGCAACCGCGGCTTGTGGCCGTGAGCCGGGACGTTCCTGTGAGAGGAAAGGTAAAAATTGCAAAACAAGGATATAGTTATGAGAGTTTTAATGTTCGGTTGGGAGTTCCCGCCCCACATCGCGGGTGGTTTGGGAACGGCATGTTACGGGATGACCCGCGGGCTGGCACGCAACGATGTCGACGTAACATTCGTAGTACCCCATGCCTACGGCGACGAGGATCAGCGATTCACGCACGTCCTGAATGCCAGTGACGTGGAGGCGCTTTACGGATCTACGGGAAGCGGCGCGGACGATATTCTCGAGAAGATGTCGTTCATCCACATCGACTCGAACATGGTACCTTACATCTCCCCCGAAGAGTACGAACAGTACCAGGAGCGCTACGTCAAATCCGGACAGAAAGTCTGGTCGACGACCGATGCCTGGAAACAACGCTATACCTTCTCGGGCAAGTACGGCGCCAACCTTATGGAGGAGGTCGCCCGCTATGCCGTAGTCGCGGCGCAGGTGGCCAAAGACCTCGAAGGGCAGTTCGACGTGATCCACGCCCACGACTGGCTCACCTACTATGCGGGCATCGCCGCCAAGCGCGTCTCCGGAAAACCGCTCGTGGTGCACATGCACGCCACGGAATACGACCGTTCGGGCGAGAACGTCAACACGCAGGTCTACGCCATCGAACGTGCAGGCATGCATGCCGCAGACCGGGTGATCGCCGTTTCGAACCTCACGCGCAACATCGTCATCAACCGCTACGGCGTCCCGGCCGACAAGGTCGTGACGGTACACAATGCCGTGCGGTTCGCCGCAGGCCAGTGCAAAATGCCCGAACGGGGCGTGGACGACAAGATCGTCACGTTCCTGGGGCGTATCACCTACCAGAAAGGGCCCGACTATTTCGTCGAAGCCGCGGCCAAGGTGCTGAAGAAAGTCCCCAACGTACGTTTCGTGATGGCCGGCTCGGGCGACATGATGAACCATGTCATCCGCCGCGTGGCGCGGCTGGGTATCGCCGACAGGTTCCACTTCACCGGATTCCTGCGCGGCGAGGACGTACACAAGATGTTCCAGTTGTCGGATGTCTACGTCATGCCGTCGGTCTCGGAGCCGTTCGGCATATCGCCCCTCGAGGCAATGCGTTCGAACGTCCCGGTGATCATCTCCAAACAGAGCGGCGTGGCCGAAGTACTCGACTATGCCGTGAAGGTCGACTATTGGGATGTCGACGCCCTGGCCGATGCCATCTACGGGCTGATCCAGTACCCGGCGCTGGCGGGAATGTTCGCCTCGAAAGGCCTGGAAGAGGTCACGAACCTGAAATGGAACGATGCCGCAGCCAAAATCAAAACCGTATACGAAGCGGTGATCGAAGAGAATAAAAAACAATAAAATAGCTACCCTATGAAAACCGTCTGCTTATATTTTCAGGTACACCAGCCCTGGCGACTGAAGAAGTACCGCTTCTTCAACATGGGCAAGGACCACAACTATCTGGACGACCTGCTGAACCGCTCCATCATGCAGAAAGTCGCCCGGCAGTGCTACCTGCCGATGAATGCCCTGCTGCTGAAGCTCATCCGGGAAAACAAGGGTAAGTTCCGCTGCTCGTTCTCGATCACGGGCATCGCCATCGAACAGTTCCGCACCTATGCGCCCGAAGTCCTCGAATCGTTCAAGGAACTGGCCGCCACGGGTTGCGTGGAGTTCCTCGCCGAGACTTACTCCCACTCGCTGGCCTCGCTGGCTTCGAAGGAGGATTTCACCGAACAGGTAAAGCTCCACACGGCGCTCATAAAAAAGGAATTCGGGGTGAAACCGACCGCCTTCCGCAATACGGAGCTGATCTACTCCGACGACATCGGCGCCGCCGTGGCCGAAATGGGCTTTCGTACGATGCTGGCTGAAGGCGCCAAACACGTGCTGGGCTGGAAATCGCCCAACTATGTATACGCCAACGCCGTCAACCAGAAGCTGCGCCTGCTGCTGCGCAACTACAAACTCTCGGACGACATCGCCTTCCGCTTCTCGAACCGCAGTTGGAACGAATGGCCGCTGACGGCGGACAAATATGTGAAATGGCTCGCTTCGGACGATACTCCGGGCGAGGTCATCAACCTCTTCATGGACTATGAAACTTTCGGCGAACACCAGACCGCCGACACGGGAATCTTCGAGTTCATGCGCGCGCTGCCGAAGGCAATCCTCGCCAAGAAAAACGGTCTGGAGTTCGCGACCGTCACCGAAGCCGCCAAGAAACACCAGCCCGTAGCAGTACTCCACTGTCCGCACGTGATGTCGTGGGCCGACGAGGAGCGCGACGTGACGGCATGGCTCGGCAACGAGTTGCAGAACGAAGCGTTCTCGAAGCTTTACGCCCAGAAGGAGAAGATCGCGGCACTGAAAAGCCCCGACTTCGACTATGTGTGGAGTTTCATGCAGACCTCCGACCATTTCTACTACATGGCTACCAAATGGCTCTCGGACGGTGACGTACACTCCTATTTCAACCCCTACGATTCGGCCTACGACGCTTTCATCAACTACATGAACGTCCTCTCGGATTTCATCATCGAACTGGACAAGGCTGTGGCGGCAAAGGCCGCAAAGGCGAAATAACGGGCAAAAGAAAGATTTACGACACACTACACTACCGAATAGCGAAACAGCCGGGATCCGAGGATCCCGGCTGTTTTTCCGTTGGTCTGTCTCGGGCGGGCCAAACAACCGCCCGTAAAAGGCAGGAATATCCGCCGCTACCCGATTCAACGACGGGTATTCCATAAGATGCCCGGGCATTCCGTGCCCGCAGCCTTGCGATCGTCAGAAAGCCGCAATCCGCGCAAGAAACGGGAGCCGCACGAGAAACAGGAGCCGTACAAAAACCTCAACCCCACAAAAAAACCGGGCTCCAGGGTAACGAACCCACAATGCGGATCGAAGAGAACGCAGGGAAACTCCCGGATATAAAAAAAGCGGCAGACCGCGCCTCTTCGGTCTGCCGCAGGCAGGAGTTTTACTTGAAAAGTGGGAGTTGTTGTTACCAAAAAACTTTGGGGATGTGCGACTCCTGCCTTGGGAGTATTTCCGGGTTCCCGGCGCTGCTGCGAGGCAGC
>OGQU01001762.1_pt1 | contig 16220 bp, 13 predicted proteins | sample 1553341 | NCBI WGS metagenome assembly OGQU01 (sample SAMEA2579920, study PRJEB22360) | human gut metagenome | biome: human gut; feature: human-associated habitat; material: faeces | place: Denmark | collected 2008/2010 | reverse complement strand
CGGGGGCGGTCTGGAGCAGGTGACGTGGATGGATGTGCGGATTGACAAGGAGCTGCCGACACCGCGTCACGGGAAGCCGGTGGAGATTAATGCGTACTGGTATAATGGTCTGAGGATTCTGGAAAAGCTGGCGCCGTTTGTCGGAAAGGATGGATCGGCGTATGGGAAGCTTGCGGAGCAGGTGAAGAAGAGTTTTCTCGAAAAGTTCTGGATGGAAGAGGAAGGATATCTGAAGGATGTGCTGAACGGCACGTATGAAGAAAAGCAGTTCCGATGCAATCAGGTCTTTGTGCTGGCACTTCCGTTTCAGATGGTGAGTCAGAAGCAGGGGCAGCGGATCTTACAGGAGGTCAAAGAAAAGCTGTATACGACAGCAGGACTGCGGTCATTGGAGATGGAGGATCCGGCGTTTCATCCATGGATCGGCGGAAGTCAGCCGGAGCGTGACAGGGCATATCATCAGGGGACAGTCTGGGGATTTCCGCTTGGGGCGTATTTCCGTGCGGTGCTGAACTATTTCCCGAAGGAGGGAAAACAGGAAGTGCGCCGCGGACTGGACCGTCTTGCGAGCTGGATGCAGGAAGGATGCCTGTTTCATCTGGCGGAGATTTATGATGGTGCGGCGCCGGTGATGTCGAAGGGCTGCTATGCGCAGGCGTGGAGTGTCGGAGAGATTCTGCGGGTTTACAAAGAAATGGAGGGAAAGAAGATGAATGCGGTGGTGAAAAGAACGCCGGCGGAGTGGAAAAGCTTTTTTGAATCGGAAGAATTTGTGGAAAACTTTACGTATGAAGGGGATGACCTCGGTGTCTCGGTGAAAAAGGATGAACAGCTTGTGACAGAATGGAAGCTTTGGGCGCCGACGGCGATGGAGGTTTCACTGGAGCTGTTTTCCCGCGGAAGCAGCCGGGAGCACGGGGACCGAAAAATAGCTTCGCTTGCGATGACGCGCGGCGAAAAGGGTGTCTGGAGTTGTGCATTGCAGGGAGCCTGGTATGGAACGTATTATACGTATCACATTCTGCACTCAGATGGCGTTTTTGATACGGTCGATCCGTACGGCGTGGCTTCCGGTATTGATTCGGAGCGGAGTATGGTAGTAAATCTTGCAGAGACGGACCCGGTGGGCTGGGAGCAGGATAAAAGACCGGAAATCCGGCCGGAGGACCGCTGTGTGTATGAGCTTCATGTGAAGGATTTTTCAAGCGATCCGAATTCCGGTGTTTCGGATAAGCACCGTGGAAAGTTTCTGGCATTTACGGAAGAAGGCACAACGCTGAATGGAGACGGAATTCATGCGACAGGGCTCGATTATCTGAAGTCGCTTGGCATTTCTCATGTGCATCTGCTTCCTGTTTTCGATTTCGGAAGTGTGCCGGAAGACGATGCGGAGGCGTTCAACTGGGGCTACGACCCGGTGCAGTACAATGTGCCGGAGGGATCCTATGCAACCGATCCTTTCCACGGAGAGGTACGTATCCGGGAAATGAAGGAAATGGTTCAGGCACTGCATAAAGCCGGCATCGGCGTGATTATGGATGTGGTATACAATCATACGTACAATCTCGATTCGCCGTTTCAGAAAACAGTTCCTTATTATTATTACCGTGAATGGGAGGATGGCACGATTTCCAATGGCTCCGACTGTGGAAACGAGACGGTAAGTGAAAGGGAGATGTTCCGCCGCTTTATGGTTCACTCGGTTTGTTACTGGGCGAAGGAATATCATATCGACGGTTTCCGCTTCGACCTGATGGCGCTGCATGACACGGAGACCATGAATGCGATCCGCACAGCTCTGAACCAGATGCCGCGCGGTGAGGAGATTCTGGTTTACGGTGAACCGTGGAAAGCAGCGGCAAGCGCAATGCAGGAGGGATATTTCCCGTCGGATAAACAGAATATCGGAAGGCTGATGGATGGCATTTCCATGTTCTGCGACGATACGAGAGATTCGATCAAGGGAAGCGTTTTTATTGCCGCAGAGGGAGGCTATGTCAATGGAAAAGAGCGTCTTTCCGCAGGAATACTTTCTGCGACAGATGGCTGGCTGGACGGAAAAGGAGCCTATGAGCCGCGCAATGCGAGCCAGCTGATTCCGTACGTGTCGGCACATGATAATTATACGCTGTGGGATAAATTAAAACTGTCCGATCCGAAGCGGAAGGAGGATACGGAGCCGGATTTTGACAAGATGGATGAGCGGACGCTTTCGATGAACCGTCTGGCGGCGGGCATTGTGATGACCTGCAAGGGAATGCCGTTTTTCCAGGCGGGTGAGGAATTTGCGCGCACGAAGCATGGCGAAGGAAACAGCTTCAAATCGTCGTGGCAGCTCAACAAAATTGACTGGACACGCGCCTTAGAGCAGGAAGAGCTGGTGGACTATTACCGTGGTCTTCTCGCTCTGCGCCGAAAATTTCAGGCATACGGAACGTGCGAGCCGGACTGTAAAAAGACATTTTTCCGTGAAAACCAGATCGCAGGTTACGAATTGGAATACCCGGATGGCCGCGCAGTCTGCGTCTTCTACAATCCATGGGAAAAAGAAGCTTTGCAGAAACTTCCGGAAGGAAACTGGAAACTGCTCTGCGATGGAAAACGCTGTGCAGAGGATGGAGCAGAGATGAAAGAAAGCATGATGCTTCCGGCAAAATCGATGGTTCTGCTGGCGCGGGAGTAAAATTGTAAATTTTGTCCCTTTTTGTCGGAATGCCGTCTGTGGAAACGGGCATCGATCATTCTGCCAGGCAGCGAGTGGGAATCAATTGTTTTTCGTTTAAGATAAAAATGCACTGTGAAATTGTCCGACGACGTTCCACAGTGCATTTTTATGTTTATGTGAGCAATGAGTCAGGATCTGTGCTTACACGAGATCCTGGCGGTATCTAAGAGTTCGGATCATTATTCGTCCACAACTTCCAGTACATCCATCGGACAGGCTTTCGCGCAGATACCGCAGGCAATACATTTGGAAGCCGGATTGCCCTCGGTTTTTACGATCAGGCCAAATGGACAGGCCTTCGCACAGGCTCCGCATCCCGTACATTTTTTCTTGTTGATCATGTAAACGCCTTTCGGGTTCTGGGTAATGGCGCCTTCCGGACAGGCCTCGGCACATTTACCGCACTGCGGACAGGCGATCGGGCGGACAGCCTTTTTCTCTACGATCTGCAGACATGCCTTGTCCGGATCAAATACCTTATAAAATGCCTCAGAACATGCTCCCACACAGGCAAGACAAGCCATACAGGTACTGCCTTTTTTAACTTTCAGTTTTTTCATTTGTTTTATCCTCCGCTTAAAGTTTGTGTTTTCCTTATTCTACCATTTTTGATATTTTTTCTCAACGATATTTCCGGAATTTGCCATTATTTTCCTGCTTGCGATTTTTCTTCCATCTTCCATTTCGCATGGCTCTGCATAGCTACAAAAAATCTTAAGGAAGCGGACAGAAAAATTGCAGTTTTTCTTCGGAAAATATACAAAAAGAAAAATCGGAAATTTGTTATGATGAAAGAGAAGAATGTACTCTCAAGCATCTCACAAAATCAGGAATGGAAAGATTTTGGGAGTACACAATAAGATCGGGAGGGGGATTTTTCATGATCCGTGAAAGCAATACACTGACATGGCAAGAGACGGCAGAACAAAAAAAGATGATGCGAAGAAGAGAAAGAGTGCGGAGACGAAAAAGAAAGGTGTGGCGAATCCGCGGGCTGCTGCTGTTACTTAGCTGTCTCCTGATTTTGGGCGGTGTGCGGCACTTCCGGCAGAATCCGATCCAGCGATATGCGAAAGCAAACAGCATTTCAATGGATCAGTACCCGGAGGAGCTGTTGTCGCTTTACGAGAGAAACAATGAGACGGAGACGTTCGTCGAAGAATATCCGTTGAAAAAGGATGGGGAGCCGGAGATTGACCTGAGCGACCTGTCATCCGCATCGGAGGTTCCGCTTCTCTTGCAGTGGGATCAGAGATGGGGCTATCACCGATATGCCGGTGAAGTGATGGGATTAAGCGGCTGCGGACCGACAGCACTTTCCATGGTTGCCATTTTCATGACCGGCGATATCACAAAAAATCCGCGCTGGGTCGCCGATTTTGCCTCACAGAACGGCTATGCCGTAGACGGCAGCGGAACCGCCTGGTCTCTGATGCTGGAAGGAGCCCGGCAGATCGGCCTTTCCAGCAAAGAAATTCCTGTGGAACGGGAACGGGTGGAAAACAACCTGCAGGCCGGAAACCCCATCATTGCCCTGATGGGACCCGGGGAGTTTACCAGCAACGGTCATTTTATCGTTCTTACCGGATTGCAGAATGGCAGACTGAAAATCAACGACCCAAACAGCAGAAAAAATTCCGAAAAAACCTGGGATATCGATCAGGTGCTGGAACAGACAAAAGCGGTATGGGTATATTACAAATAATAAAATAGAAGACATACCCATCATAGCCTCCGAATACACTGTAAAAACAGCGTCTTCGGAGGCTTTTTGTGAGGGACTATATCGAGGAGCGTGCTGTAGAAACAGCGATTTACATGATCGAGACGAAAGCGACAGTACGGCAGACGGCGAAAAAATTCGGGGTGAGCAAGAGCACTGTGCATAAGGATCTGACCTCGCGGCTGGTGCTGGTGAATCCGCAGCTGGCGGCGGAGGCGCGGAAGATTCTTGATGTAAACAAGTCCGAGCGCCACATCCGCGGCGGGATGGCGACGAGGGAGAAGTATCTGCATGTCACAAAGTTTTAACATAGCTTATGTTGTATTTTTCTCTGATTTGGGTTAAACTTTTGATGATTGTATAATAGTGGACTAAGTGTGCGCTGTTAGAAAATGGCAGTTTAACTATAGATTAGAGGTTAGGATATGAGATTTATTCATGTTTCGGATGTGCATTTGGGGATGATTCCTGACAAGGGAAAGCCTTGGAGCGATGTCCGTGCGAAAGAGATAGAAGAGACATTTGACAGGATCCTGGATATTGCGGAGGAGAGAAAGGTAGATCTGCTCCTCATTGCCGGCAATCTGTATCACAGTGCGCCGAAGGCTGCGGATCTTGCAAAGCTTGATGCCAGACTTGCAAAACTTACAAATACAAGAACGGTGATCATTGCGGGCAGTAGTGATTACATTGAAAGTGGATCTCCATCGGAGAATTATGAGTTCACATCGAACACAGTGCTTCTTCCGGCTGGGGAGTTCAGCAATGCGTATTTTGAAGATATAAATACCTGTGTGACCGGTTTCAGCTATGGACAGGCGGAATACACGGAGGATTTCTCAGAGGGGATAGATGCCCAGACGGAAGGCGCTGTCAATATACTTCTCATGCATGGAGGAGATGCCAGCCACAGTCCATTTAATTTCCGAAAGCTGGCTGACACAGGATTTGACTATGTGGCACTCGGACACCTGAGAAAGCCGAAGCACATGGTGAAGAACCGTATGGCATATCCGGGATCGCCGGAGCCTTTGTCACCTTCTGACACAGGAAAGCATGGCTTTATTTATGGACAGATAATAAACGGAGAGACAAGGATAAAGTGGGAGCCTGTTGCCTGCAGGAATTACATCAACCTTGGACTTGAGATAAAGCCGGAATATACTGACAGACAGATCGAGCATGCTGTTCTGAAACAGATCGATAAGATGGGAACGCAGAACATATATCGGGTTATCCTGAAGGGCCAGAAGGGGCGCGGAGTGAGACCTCAGTTTGATGATGTGTCTCAGGATTACAAGATATATGAGGTTGTGGATAATACGATGTTCGAGTACAATGCTGATGGTCTCAAGAGGGACAATGAGCACAATGTACTTGGAAGATTTATCGCTGAGTTGTCCGGTGAGGATGACGAGGTCAGCAAAAAGGCACTTGAATATGGTCTTGAGGCGATCATAGCAACTGGAGAAAAGTAATGTATATAAATAAACTTTTTTTGAAAGAATTTGGAAAATTCAATAACAAAGAAATAAAGCTGGACAAAGGCTTGAATGTGCTCTATGGAGAGCCCGGAGCCGGCAAGAGTACGATCAGGGATTTTGTGTCCGGTATACTGTATGGTATGAACAAAACCAAGGGTCTTGGAGCCCGGGGAGACAATTTTGCATTAAGAAAGCCATCCGGTGGAAATGGATATGCTGGAAAGGCACAGGTGACAAATGCTGGAAAGAGTCATCTTATGGAGAGAAATTTCAACATGTCCACGGACGGTGCAACGCTCACTGATATAGAGAGCGGGAAGGATGAGAGACTTGTGTCTAAGAATTCCTACAGAGGTGTCCTGTTTGATATGGACAAGAGCACATTTGTGGATGCAATGTGTGTTGATCCGCCGGAGGAGATGGGCGGAGATGACAAAGCTTTGTGTGACAGACTCGAGAAGTATCTTCAGAATATGAAGGAGACGGGCTGCAGCGGAATAAACAGAGCAGACGCAGTGGCGTATCTTGAGAACGAAAAGAAGAAATATGACAATCAGAAGTATCTGGTTCAGATAGAAGAGCTGGAAGCCCAGATGGATGAGCTGGGTGAAGTTGATAAGGAGCTTGAAGACATCCGAACTGCCAGACGTGAGGAGCTTGATGCTTATAATATGGAGATCGCACGTTTGAAGAGAGAGGCAAGGCAGCTTGTGAATGAAAAGGATGCTGAGATCCCTGACGATGATGAGGACAGGGAGCGAAGCAGAATATTCCTCGAGGTTGAAGCTATAGATGATGAGGACGAGCTGAAGGAGAAAAAGAAGCAGGAGAAGAAGGACAAGAAGCTGACGGACAATATATTTGTCATAATGGCAACAGGAATACTGGTTGTTGCGGTGGTCATGCTAGTGGTTCACCTTGTTGGTTTTCAGAAGTCCATACAGCAGCTATTCACGATATGTACGATTGCGTTTGTTGCTATAACCATCATAGATGGATTGTTCAGGAAAGGCGCATTTGACAGTGATAAGCTTCCGTCTGAGGAGGAGTTCAGGAGAACCATATATGAGATGGGAAGAGCAACTGAGTCGAGGACGGTTCGCGTTGAGATAGACAGAGCTTTTCAGGAGGAGCATGACAGGAAGCTTGATATGTTCAAGTTCCAGGAGCATGATGCCATAGAGAAGAGGGATGCCTACTATGAACTCAAGGAGAAGAGAGACGCCATATTTGCGGACTATGATGTTCTTGAGACTGAGAAGAAGGCCATAGATAAGGCTATCAATACCATAATGGACATATCGGAGGAGTTCTCAGGACTGTTTGCCGGTATGGACGGCAGAGTATCGGATATTCTTAGCGCACTCTCCGGTGGACAGTATCAGGAGGCAAAGCTCGATGATGAGATGCATGTTGCAGTGAAAAAGGATGACCATTTCTTCCGGGCGGAGTTCCTGGGACATGAGGTCGTTCGGCAGGTGTATCTGGCTGTGCGGCTGGCTGTTGCAGAGATACTTAACAACGAGAAAATGCCACTTGTGCTGGACGATGTGATAGATGTAACCGATGAGAGTCAGCTCACGGGAGTGCTCAAGGCGATGAGTATGGTGAACACGGAGCAGACGATATTGCTTACATCCGATAAGGATCTGGTTAACAGACTTGAGGATATGCATATAGCATGCAATGTGGTGACATTGTAGAAAGTTTCTAATAATAAATAATTAAAAGACCTGCGGAAGCTTGCGATACATGGTATGTATCAGGTGAGCTTACGTAGGTCTTTTTTGTAAGTCTATAATTGTATATTAGTAATTCTCGTAGTTATCTGAGATAGTGTGCTTCTCCTTGTACTCAGCAATTCTCGCACTGATTCTCTCTGATGGATCAAGAAGATCGCTGAGAGATGCATCGTGGTTGAGGTGATCGATAATGAGTGCAATGTACTTGCTCATGTCGGCTGATACATACCAGTCGCGGTCTGCAAGCTCAGGAAGCTGATAAGTGAGGTTGGTTGTGATGACCTTCTCAATGAGACCTTCCTCGTGACACTTGTCAAATACCTCAAGACCCTTGGTGAAGAGACCAAATGTAGCAAGTGCAAATACTCTCTTAGCCTTTCTTGCCTTGAGTTGCTTGGCAACATCTATCATACTCTCGCCTGATGCGATCATGTCGTCGATGATGATAACATCCTTGCCTTCAACTGAATCACCGAGGAACTCATGGGCAACGATAGGATTACGTCCGTCCACAACTCTTGAGTAATCTCTTCTCTTGTAGAACATACCTACATCTACACCGAGAAGGTTAGCGAAGTAGATAGCTCTGTGCATAGCACCCTCGTCAGGTGATATAACCATCATGTGGTCGTTATCTATCTCAAGATCAGGAGTTGATCTAAGAAGTGCCTTTACAAACTGGTAAGTAGGCTTTACGTTCTCGAAACCGCTCTTTGGAATAGCATTTACAACACGTGGGTCGTGAGCGTCAAATGTAACGATGTTGTCTACACCATACTGCTGAAGCTCCTGGAGCATAACTGCACAGTCGAGGGACTCGCGTCCTGATCTCTTGTGCTGACGGCTCTCATACAGGAAAGGCATGATGACAGTGATCTTTCTAGGCTTGTCTGTCATGGCAGAGATGATTCTCTTCAGATCAGCATAGTGATCGTCAGGAGACATTCTCTGAGTCTGGCCACCCATGGTGTATGTGCAGCTATAGTTTCCTACATCAAGCATGATATATATGTCTTTACCGCGGACTGACTCGTTGACAATACCCTTTGCCTCACCTGAACCAAATCTAGGGCAGTCTGCCTTGATAAGGTAAGAGTCCTTCTCGTAACCGTGGAATACGATGCTTGACTTGTTCTCGTTCTGACGGTTCTTTCTCCATTTTACGATATAAGAATCGACCTTCTCTCCGAGAGGTACAATGCTCTTATGAGCAATGATTCCTAAGCTTCCTACAGGTATTGTTTCCAACTTGCTATCGTCTGGCATAATAAAAATCCTCCTAATTTGCTTTCGTTGTCTACCTTTTGTTCCTGGCTATGCTTTTCATTCTTTTTACATAGCGGATGTTATCTCCGTAGAGATTGAAGATGAGATAGCTATCAACTATTCGTGACATGATACGCTCTGTATACCTGTTCTTGAATTCCTGCAGATCAAGATTGGTAGAAATGAGAGTAGACTGTCTCTTGATAGTTCTCGTATTTATAATCTCAAATAACTGAGACAGGACAAATGAGTTGGTGTACTCTGTGCCCAGATCGTCAATTATAAGAAAATCGCAGTTATATATGTAGTCATACAGCATCTTCTGATGCGGTTCATGACCACCCTTTATTATAATGTCCTGTAAGATATTATCAAATAAATTTATCGCCGACAAGTATAAAACTGTATAACCTTTGTCTAAAAGTTCCTTAGCGATACAATTTGTCAGGAAGGTCTTGCCTGTTCCGGTCTCTCCATATATAAGAATGCCCGGTCTGCTGTCCTGAAAATTCTCTGTGAACTGTCTTGATGCAGACAATATGCTCTGTGCATTCTGGTAAGGAGTGTAATTGTAGCCAGCAATGTGTTCATCTCTGTAGAAATCAGGATTGAAGCTGGCAAAATTCTCCGTCTCCAGCACCTTCTCTATGGTGGACTGCTGGTACAACTGGCTGATGACCATGTGTTTCAGACATGAACATGGCTTACCATCTACATATCCGCTGTCTCTGCATGCGGGGCAGTTGTATATCGGTGCCAGATAATCGTCAGGGTATCCGGTCTGTGCCATGAGCTGATGCTTCTCATCGCGGAGAGCGTGGTTCTTCATGGAGAGTGCTTCTTCATCCACTTCCTGATGCAGTATCCTTGCCCTTGATGCCTGGACGGCACTGTGGGCGATGGCATCGTCGATCTCCTTTATACGAGGGATCCTGGCATATACCTCAGCTTTTCTGTTGTCCTGTCTGCGAAGATTGTCCTGTCTGATCCTGCTCAGTCGGGACAAAATATCATCATAATTTATATTGCCCATAATATGTATATATTACCTCTTGTCAAGATTGAGTTCATCTGCAAGCATCTGTTCCAGCTTGTCCAACTGGTTGGACATGTCTGTCTGCTTGAAGTTCGCAAATCCATTCGGATTCCTGGTGGCTGCAGGCTGCGCTGTGGCCGCTGATTTCTTCTTGAGGAACTCCTGATCGAGCAGTTCGACATCCCTAATGGATTGTACACCATTCTTATGCCAGTTTTCAAGAATTCCATTGACATATGCGAAGTTGGCGGACTGTGGCTTGGAGATTATGGCCTTCTCACATGCCAGAAGGATAAGATCCTCTGAGAAATTCATCTCACCTGTCCACGCGTCAATGTATGCGGTCTCTATGCTGGTAGGATTGCTTCTGCGTATTCCGAGTGCAGAGAAGACCTTTCTGTAAAATGGGTTGTAGGCGGAGCTGTCTGCCTTGGCCTTGTCGACCGTGTCGATTCCTTTTTCATACCATGCTATGGCTACGGTCTCCGCATATCTGAAGCTTGCCTTGCCCATGGTCAGACAGTATTCGATCAGATATTCGATGAGCTCCTGGGAGAAGCCAAGCTGGTCGTATATGTATATGAGACTTTCTGATTCAGGCATGGAAAGCGGTCTGCCAAAATATGCCTCTGTCTCAAACATAATATCAGAGAGAACCTCGTCCTCCTGTTTCTTCCTAAGAAATTCTGGTGTAACTGTTATCTTGTCAGGCAGAGTGCGCTCCGGCACCTCGGCCTTGTCTTCGTCTGCGATCGTCGCCGTGATCTCGCTGTTGTTATCGTCATCTCCGGTGGAATAATCCACGCCGAGAATAGAGAGGTCGTCAACTCCGCTGTCGGAGGAGCTGCCCTTGTCGTGAAGAGGGAGAAGAGTTATTCCTGTAAGCTCCTTCTTCTTGTTGTAGTTGAGCTTCATAACATCCTGGCTTATCCAGTATTTTATGGCTCTGCAAATATCCTTCTCTGTGAGATTAAAATGATCTGCTATGTTGGCGACAGACACGGGTTTACTGGAAGACATAAGTCTGACCAGATACAGATATACCTTAACAAACTCTCCGCCGGCGGAGGTCATGTAATAGTCTATAAAAAAGTTTGATATAGAGGAATATGTTTCGTTTTTTTCTGTTGTAATAGTAATGTAGCTCATGTCAAAAAACTCCTTGATCATACTCCTGAAATAGCGCATTTCCCTTAGCGCAAATGCATTATAACATGAACTTTTTGGAATGCAAACAGAACATACAGTCGGTTGGGAAAAATGGTGGGGATGTGGATAATGTGGATAATGTGGACGAAAAAGAGACATAAAAATACAAAAGTCATAGTTTAACAGGGCTTTGTAATATTTCTGTAAAAATTATGTCAACAAAAAAATATAAGCTCTGTGGGGAAAACTTTCCCACAGAGCTGTGTGGATAATGTGGATAACTAATTTTTTATCAGGTCATTTCCGATAGAATAGACGTTTCCGGCGCCCATAGTTATCAACAAATCATTTTTTTTGCAATTTTTTAAGAGATAATTTTCTATATCGTCGAAAGATGGAAGATAGAACGCATCAGTACCCGTCTCGGCGATCTTCTCGGCGAGTTGCTTTGCTGAGACAAGTCCGGTATCCTTCTCTCGGGCTGCATAAATATCTGCCACGATGACGTGGTCACATACCTTGAGTGCGTCTACAAACTCATCGAACAGAGCGTAGGTTCTTGAGTAGGTGTGTGGCTGGAATACACACCACAGTTCGTTGTAGCTTGTGTTCTTTGCTGCCTTCAGTGTGGCTGCTATCTCAGTTGGATGGTGAGCGTAGTCATCCATGACTCTAACGTTGTCGAGGATGGTTCCCTTGTACTCAAAACGTCTCTCGGCACCGACACACTCTGACAGTCCCTGTTTGATGACATCTATGGAGATTCCAAGTTCAAGGGATGCCGCTATGGCTGACAGTGAGTTGTATACGTTGTGCTCACCGAATACCTTGAGTGTTATGTCAGTGATCTCTTTGCCGTCCACAACCAGTGTATAGGTTGGATGACCGAAGTCATCGAATCGTATATTGTGTGCTGAATATTTGTTCTGTGCGCCCTTTCCAAATGTTACCACGCGGCACTCGAGGTCTCTGACAACGGTATCATAATACTTCATATCGCCGTTCACGATGACCAGGCCCTCCTCTGGAGTCTTGGTGGCAAATACATGGAATGACTCAGCGATCTCATCTATATCCTTGAAGAAATCAAGGTGGTCGGCATCCACGTTCAGTATGATACTGATAAAAGGCTTAAATGCGTGATAGCTGTTGGTGTACTCACATGCCTCTGTTACAAAGTATTCAGATTTGCCTACACGGATATTGCCGCCGATGCTGTCGAGGATTCCTCCGACTGATATGGTAGGATCAGTGTCCGCATCTATGAGGATGTAGGACAGCATGGAAGTCGTTGTTGTCTTGCCGTGGGTTCCACTGACGGCTATGGAATATTTGTAATTCTCCATGATCTGGCCGAGAAGCTGGGCTCTGGTGAGCATAGGAATGTTCTTCTCCACTGCGGCCTTGAACTCTTCATTGTCAGGATGTATGGCTGCTGTGTATACGACCAGATCTATGTTGTCTGTTATGTTAGATGCACACTGACCGATGTTGATAAGCGCTCCCATGTCGGCAAGCTGATCGGTGATTTCGGATGCTTTCATATCTGATCCGGTAACCTTGAATCCGGCCTTCAGAAGTATCTCTGCGAGACCGCTCATGCTTATTCCGCCTATTCCCATGAAATGGACGTTGATTGGCTTTGAAAAATTGATCTTGTACATTTGTATTTCGCCTTCCTTATATAAAAGATTGATTACTATATTTAAAAGTGTTTTTTATTATAGCATAACTGCCCTCAAATGAAAATAAATGGTTTTGGTCAATTGCATAGATTGTTATTGAACGAAAATTATGTTATAAATGGAGGTAGTGTGATGGAAGCTGAGGAGAAAACTGCAAAGCTCATGCGGATCGTAGAGGGCGCAGAAGAGGTAGAGAAGATGGATGCATTGCTCAGCCTGGCTATAACGGGCGGAGATTATAACTGGATCTAAGAGGTATACATATTAGGTATACAGGGGCAAAGATCAATATAATATGAGTAGAGGTTAACATATGATTACAAATGACGCTACATTATTAAAGGTAAAGCACGAGGTGCTTTATGAGGTGGCAAAGCTTGCGTATGAAGGCAGGCTGGATGATGAGAGGGACAATCTTCCATATAAGATGGTTCCCGGTCCACAGCCATTTTTCAGATGCTGTATATACAGAGAGAGGGAGGTTATCAGACAGAGGATCAGACTTGCCGAGGGCAAAGCCCCTGGAACAGAGGATGATGGGAATGTAGTCCAGATCATCAATTCTGCCTGTGAGGGTTGTCCGATCTCACGTTACGTAGTAACTGATAACTGCCAGAAGTGCATGGGAAGAGCGTGCCAGCAGGCGTGCCGTTTCGGTGCCATCAGCATGGGACGTGACAAGTCCTACATCGACCCATCAAAGTGTAAGGAGTGTGGACAGTGTGCCAAAGCATGTCCGTACAATGCCATTGCACATTTAAAACGTCCGTGTAAATTCAGTTGTCCGGTCGATGCGATCACCTACGACGAGCATGGCATTTCCATAATCGACAAAAACAAATGTATCCGCTGCGGTAAATGTATCCACAGCTGTCCATTCGGTGCAATTGCTTCCAAAACATTTATTGTTCCGGTAATCAATGCTTTAAGAGAAGGCAAACACATCTACGCAATGGCTGCTCCTGCCACAGAAGGTCAGTTTGGTGCTGACATTACCATGGAAAGCTGGCGCAAAGCAATGAAAGAGCTCGGATTCGTAGATTTCTACGATGTAGGACTCGGTGGAGATATGACTGCTGCTTACGAAGCTGAAGAATGGGCTGAAGCTTACAAAGAAGGACAGAAAAAAGTAACCTCCTGCTGCCCTGCATTTGTAAATATGGTTCGCCTGCATTACCCACAGCTTGCTGACAATATTTCAACAACTGTTTCTCCGATGTGTGCAATTTCCCGTATGATCAAAGCACAGGATCCGGAAGCGATCACTGTATTTATCGGACCTTGCCTTGCTAAGAAATCCGAAGTTGTCGATCAGCAGATCGAAGGAAATGCAGATTATGTTCTTACATACAGCGAGATCCGTGCGATCATGAAAGCAAAAGACGTTGAACTCGAGGCCTGTCCGAACGACAACCAGACCGCTTCTACCTTCGGAAAACGCTTTGCAAATTCCGGCGGTGTAACAGCAGCCGTTCTGGAAAGTCTGAAAGAATCTGACAACTGCATCGATGCGAAAGTCTGTCGTGCAAATGGTTCTCAGGAATGTAAGAAAGCCCTCCTTCTCATGAAGGTTGGACGTCTTCCGGAAGACTTCATCGAAGGCATGGCATGTGACGGCGGATGTGTCGGCGGTCCAAGTTCATTCAATGACCAGATGGCTTCCAAGAAGAACCGTGATGCCTTGATCTCTCAGGCTGACGATCGTGGAATTCTTGATAATCTGAAGAATTACGATATGGATAAGTTCTCTATGCATAGAGACTAAAATTATAAAGGCGTATGAAAAATGAGAAATCATTTTTCATACGCCCTTTTTAACAAAAATTCTTATTCAAATGCATCAAAAATCGTGCAGGCATCTATTTATTATCCCCTATACCACGGCAGCCTGTCCCGCAGCATCATCTTTTCCATCCGCTCCAGATTCTTATCCGAATGCTCAATCTCCCGCGAATACCGGTACACCAGCTCTACGATCTCTTCTGGTGTAAGCTCTCCTTCATTTTTTATCCACCGTGCTTTCCACAGCTCATAAATATGGAAAGTACTTATTACTGCCATCTGCACCTTCGCATAAATCCTTCCATCATAAACTGCGCCACAGAAATAAGTGAAAATGAAATACACCAGCAGCTGCTCTGCCTGGATCTGGATATTGCTCTCTTCCTTCGCCCACCGCTTAAAGTCAGACGAGATTCCTTTATACGCATCTGCTCCATGTGAATACAGAAGTTCTTCGCTCTCCATCAGAAGCATATCCCAGTCCTCACGTAGAAGTTCCAATTCATAAAGTTCCCGGAACATCTTATGCGCCATCTCCCATTTTTCCTGCACAGACGGCTTTTCTTCTTTCCAAAGTTTCCGTACAAACTTTCTGGCACTCTTTGTCTGATAACGTTCAATGACTTCCTCGCAGGAAAATAACTGTTCCCGGTTAAATCTGCCCTGCAGATCATGCGCCATTCCAAGAATCAGTCCCACTCTTATTTTTAATGAATGCTCCCGGTCCTGCAGAATTCCAAGCATTGCATCTCTCGCATCTACAAGCATAGAATACAGAAACGGATCAAATTCCTCGTATTCCTCTTCTCCTTCTTTTTCATAAGTAAGAAAACGGACCGGCTCTTTCTTCTCCATCAAAATCCTTGCCACCTCCGGACAGGATACCGACAGGGTAATCTCCCGTACATCCTCAAACTCCTCGACATGTCTCGGATACAGGCGGCAGGTTTTACACAGACTTTTCTCTCCGAGATTCACATACATCTCACACAGATTACAGTCATTTAAAAATGCACATCGCTTTTCTTTATCCTGCCTGAAAATGCCACGGATCCAGTCCACGGATTTCAACATCGTAAACCAGAATTTTCCTTTCACATGCTTATACTTATTCAGTGATTTTTTGTCAATTACAATCTTCCACCCTGCACAACAGGTATCTTCACATTTGTCTGCGATGCAGGTGAACTCTTTATAATAATCCGGAATTGTATATTGCATTTATTTTTCTACCCCAACCTTCTTACAGATATCCGCCAGACAGCATCTGTCACAGTGCGGCTTCGTCCTTGCCGTACAAACTTCTCTTCCGTGGTACACCAGTCTGTGACAGAAATCGCTTCCTTCCTCTGGCGGAACCAGCTTCCAGAGTTCCATCTCTACTTTCTTTGGATCCTTAATCCCGTCTACCAGTCCAATACGGTTCACCAGACGGATACAATGGGTATCCGTTACGATTGCAGGCTCACCAAATACATCTCCCATGATCAGGTTCGCGCTCTTTCTCCCAACACCTGGCAGCTTTAAGATCGCATTAAAATCCTTCGGAATCTTTCCGCCATACTCATCCCGAAGCATCTTCATACAGGCACTGATATCCCGTGCCTTGCTTTTTCCCAGTCCGCAGG
>OGQU01001730.1_pt1 | contig 16472 bp, 13 predicted proteins | sample 1553341 | NCBI WGS metagenome assembly OGQU01 (sample SAMEA2579920, study PRJEB22360) | human gut metagenome | biome: human gut; feature: human-associated habitat; material: faeces | place: Denmark | collected 2008/2010 | reverse complement strand
TTTCACTTTTGAAATTGGGGCGTAGGGTCAGCGGCGACCCGCCGCTCGCCGCAAAAAACGGAGATGCCACAATTTTGTAGCATCTCCGCAGAGAAATATGCAATGATTCAATGCAGCGTTTACGCCGCAGCAGATTCCAGAAGCTTCTGGAATGCAGTGTAGGTTTCCAGCACCTTGTCTTCACCACTCAAGGCACGCTGCCGCACAACGGCGTGGGTGAATTTTCCGTCAATGAATGCCCAGTAGGTGGTGTCGTCCTTTTTCACAAGGTCTACCACATGGGTGCTGCCGTCCAGCATGGTAAACTCCAAGTGGAGAGCCGGCTCGGTATCTGTCGGAACCTGTGCAGAAGTGTCCAGTGATTCGTAGGAGATCTCGGACAGTGCGGTGTAGAAGGTCTTGAACGCCTCGGTCAGTTCCGTGTCGTCGCTGTTGAAGCTTTTTCCGTTGCAGCTGTAGGTGGTGCTGGCATCGTCAAATGTGAAGCTGTCGTCGATGTCTATGGTCTTGTCATTGAAAGAACCGTGATACTGCATGGTCAGTGCGGAAACCTCACTGATGCTGAAATAGCAGACGGTGTCGTCCATGTAATCTGAAGCATTTTTTTGCAGGAATCCCAGATAGCTGGAGTCCAGCTTCAGGATCTCGTTGGTTTCCTTGTGCAGACAGTCTACATAAGAAGATGTCAGCGGATCGAAATCCTGCACCAGCAGGGTGGTGACTTCTCCGGTCGCCTGTGTAAACTGGAACATGTATGCCGGCTTGTCGAATCCGTACTCGGCATACTTGTCCTCGGTCACATCGCTGTCCCCGAAATCGTCAGCTTCCAGTTCGGTAAGTTGGATGAACAGGGTAGAGAGGTTGGCGTTGTTGACTGCGATCGGCGTTTCCAGCGGTTCTGTCAGTTTATAGTCAGAGTTTCCGGAAGTGTCCTCAAAGGTATAGACCGTTTCGCCGTTCCGCTGTAAGGTCAGCTTGAGAATGTCAGAACTCTTGTCGTCCATGAGATAGCGGTAACGCATCTGCGTTTTGGTGACATAGAGATAACCGGCGGTGTTGGCATCTGCCAGATACACATGGTCGTCATCGTCCTGCATCACATAGAAGCTGGACTTGGTGGGATTCTGACCGCCGATGTACAGGGTCTTTTCCGGCTTGTCTGCATCACTGGTGTAGTAGGTGATCGAAATCGGATCGGACAGCCCGTAGGTTTTCAGCTTGTCGCTGTCCGCAGTTCCCAGATCCTTGGTCGCTGTCAGAGAACAGCCGTAGGTGCAAAGAGCATCAATATAATAGGTATTGATGTGCATCGCATCTCCCTCGGCAACCTGCCACTGGCTGTTGTCGTCCTTGTCAATGGTGTAATCCAGTTCCGGTGTGTGGATCACCAGCTTTGTTACTGCATCGGAATCAAAGGAACTCAGCTGGAGAGCTGCCGCTTCTTCCGCAGCTTTTTCCTCTTTTTGGGTCTGGTAGTAGTCCACGCCGAAATAGGCACCGAAGCACATACCGATCAGCAGAACCAGAATCAGCCCGATAATGAGTTGTCGTTTCATATTGTACAATTGCCTCCTTGGGGCAGAAACGGATTACGAATTCCGGCGTTTGATCCAGATGCCAATGCCGGCAGCCATGATCGCTACCGGAATGACGGTGAGCACTACCATCAGCCCCTTGGCGAATCCGGCATCCTGCAGGGAAATGTAGTCGTTCGTGGTGGACTTTGTGGAAATTTCCATGTCGATGTCGCTGTCATACATCCAGCTGATCGTGCTCAGGAACAGGTATACCGGAACGATAACGGTATCATCGCTGACATGTTCGTCATCAATGAATTCCGCGTTGCCGAAAACGACCATTTTGGAATCGTTTCTGGCGATGCTGGTGGAGTCTGCCGCCAGAAGCATCTGTCCGCTTTGTTTTTCCGGATCGTCGCTGATGCCGCCGTAAGGTTCGCCCTCTGCACTGTCATAGGTGGTGATCAGGGGAGCGATGGTGTACTTGCCGCCCTCGTCGTTGTAGCGGAAGCTGCGGGATTCCGGCATAAAGGTGTACAGTCCCTGATTGAGCAGAGAGGAAGTCAGGTCGGTGGCTTCACTGTCGTCGTCCAGTTCGTTCAGTTCACACTGAATGGTGTACTTGTCGCCGGAAATGTGATAGTTGGAGTTGGTTTCCGAAACGCGGTCATAGTCCATGTAGAACCCGTAGTCCTTCATGATCGCTTCCAGATTGGTATAGGCGAATGCACCGCCGTTGGGGGACATCAGCAGGCTGATGTTGCCGCCGTTGTCCAGATATGCATTCAGCTTTTCCGCCTCTGCATCGGTAATATCCTTGGAGGGTGCTGCCACCAGTACCAGAGCCGCATCGTCCGGCACACTGTCCGTTTCCGACAGGTTCAGTTCCTTGGCGGCGTAGTTGTAGTTGGTCAGGTTGGTGGTGAACTTGGTGTAGCTGTCCAGCGACTTTTCGCCGTGACCGGACAGGAAATACACAGTCGGTGTGCGGTTTTCTGCCACTCCCTTGATTGTGCCGGTAATCAGGTTTTCGCCCTTGAAGTCCTCGCCGGTGGTGTTGCCGTCATCATCAGTATAGACGGTATACATGGAAGAACCGGGGACACGTTTTTTCACGTTGTCGCAGATAAAGACCATGTCACCGGTGGACAGGGTGAATGCGTTATCGGAGTTGATCTTCTCCATGGTGTCGTTGTCGGTGTCCGGATCTACCCAGATCAGGTTGATCGACTTGTGGGCATCATAAGCTTCCAGTGCCCGATAGAGGGTGAGGGAACTCATATCGTTTTCCAGACTGTCCTTGGTGGTCAGAATGTAGAAGTCTACAGTTTTTCCCTCGCTGTCCAGCTGGTCCAGATATTTTTCCGTGGTGGAGCTCAGGCTGTACTGCTTGTTGGGAGAGATGTCCCAGCTGAAGTCCAGACGGGAAACGATCATGTTCAGAACCACAGCAATGACCAGCACCAGAATGGCAAGCGTCACTGCCATGCCGGCGAATTTGGTGTTTTTCCAATTGTGGAAACGGTTTGTTTGTTTGTTTTGACTCATAGCAGCTTACCTCCGGCTCCAGCGTCTTTTTTCAATGGAAATGATAGTCCAGATCAGGAATACCGCGATTTCCGTTACATATCCCAGCAAGTCGGAGAACTGCATCAGACCTTGGGAGAATACATAGAATTTGGTTTGGTTCGAGAACCAGCTCAATACATCAGAGAGCACCGGAATGCCGGAGAGGAAAGAGTTGACACTCAGGTTGTCCATCAGGATCAGCATCAGCATGGCAAGTTCGCTCAGCAGGATCGCCAGCAGGGGCATTTCTGTCAGAGAGGAGATGAAGATGCCCAGGGCGATGCACACCAGACCAAACAGGAAGAAGCCGATATAGGTACAGATCAGGCTGGACCAGATAACACGGCCATAAATGGAGGTGATGATCGGATAGAACAGGGAAGCCACCAGCATGATCAGCAGAATAGTCGCCGTGGCGAGAAACTTTGCCATGACGATCTGCGTGACGTTCAGCGGGCTGGAGAGCAGCAAGGTTTCCGTGCCGTTTTTGCGTTCCTCGGAGAATGTCCGCATGGTCAGCAGCGGCAGCAGGAAGATGAAATAGAAGATGTTGACGTAAAAAATCGAGGAGAACGAAAACGTATAGGTAGATGAAGAAACATTACCGATCTCCTGAATGAACGTCAGGGAGAATGTCGCCATAAAGAACGCGATGACAAAGTACGCGATCGGCGACAGAAAGTAACTCTGTAATTCCTTTTTATATAGTGAAAACATGGGTGGTTAGTCCTCCTTCTTGCCGTCTGTTCCGGCAGCATCTTCCGCCGGAGCATCTGCGGCAGGCTTGTCCTCTGCCGGCTGGGCTGCGGGTTCCTGTGCGGCTTCGTCGTCCATTTCCTGCAACAGATCCTCCAGACTGGAGTGCTTGGTCTTCTGATTGACCAGCTTGACAAATACCTGTTCCAGATTTCTCTTTTCGGTGGAAATTTCCAGTACTTCCAGACCGTGCTGGAGCAGTGCAGAGAGCAGAGCGTTCCGCACACCGTCATTTTCCAGTTCCACATCGTATGTATAGACACCAGTCTGGACAAACTGAATATTGTCCACGCGGACAACGCCGTCCACACTTCTGGCGACCTTCGGCACTTCTCTGGAACTGCCCTGCACTTTCAGCTTTACCACCAGACCGGAATCATCAGCTTCTTCCAGCCGTTCAATGGTGTCGTCTGCCTTGATCTCGCCGTGGTTGATGATGACGATGCGGTCGCAGACAGCACTGATCTCGCCCAGAATGTGGGAACTCAGGATAATGGCGTGGTTCCGCCGCAGATCCAGGATCAGGTTGCGGACTTCCATCAGCTGTGTCGGGTCCAGACCAACGGTAGGTTCGTCGAGGATCAGCACCGGCGGGTCGCCGAGGATCGCCATGGCAAATCCCACACGCTGCTTATAGCCCTTGGAGAGGTTCCGGATCAGCCGCTTCTGCACGTCAGTGATCTTGAGGCGTTCCATGACACGTTCCACTTCGCCCTTGCGTTTTGCCGCCGGAATGCCTTTCAGACCGGCAGCGAAGTTCAGATATTCCCGTACCTTCATATCCGGATAGACCGGCGGGATCTCCGGCAGAAAGCCGATGCATCGCTTTGCTTTGACAGGCTGCTGGGCGATGTCATAGCCCTGGATCTTGACGCTGCCGCCGGTGGCGGGAATGACACCTGCCATAATATTTAATGTAGTGGACTTGCCGGCACCGTTCGGCCCCAGAAAGCCCAGTACCTCGTTTTCCTTTATGGTAAAGCTGATGCCTTTGAGAGCAGCTTTATTTCCATAGTATTTGGTCAGGTTTTGAATTTCAACCATATCATGCTCCTTTCTGCAAAAAGCCATTTTGTAGGCAGTTTGCACCTTCCTCTTATTATCGCAAAATAATATGTTGTTGTCATATACAGAATGTAACCATATCATGAAATATAGAAAAAATGGATAAAAGGGCTTCTGCAACTGGCAGAAAAGCTTGTGCGTATCGCAAAAAGCAGTATGCCATATTTGTGTGATAGGGCTGTGAAAAACAGACGGAAAACCGGCGAAAGTACAAAAAACTACGGAAAAGATATGTGATGCCATAAAAATATAGGTCAACTTGCACAAAACACCGATGGAAAATCTGTACATTGCTACAAAAATGCGTTTTTCAACAGCAGGAATTTGTGCAAAGGGTTGACATCGATTGCAAAGGGGTGTATAATTTTTGGTATGAAAGAGGGTATCCTTGTGTGCGTTCTGTGAAAATGGACAAAGGATACGCTCAAAATTATGTGTCGCCTGTTCGCCGGGTCCTGCCATGAAGAAAGGATGCGAGCCTGCGGCATTCCACCATTTCCTACATTTATCTTTCAGAGAGGGGAATTTCTAAACATGCAATTCAAGAAAAGCAAAACATTTCTGGCTGCTGTACTGGCTGCTGCAATGACATGCTCGGCAATCCTGCCGACTGCTGCATCTGCTGCCGGCTCCAGAACTAAGGACGAGGCTTACGGTGATGACTCTTATGCAGCACGCTTTATGTCGCTGTATGATGACGTTGTAACCAACGGTGTGGAAAACGGCTATATGTCCAGCACAAACACCGTTTCCGGTGGTCTGGGTATCCCGTTCCACTCGGTAGAAGAACTGTGTATCGAAGCTCCGGACTACGGTCACGAAACTACTTCTGAAGCACTGTCCTACCTGGTATGGGCTGCTGCAATGCGTGATAACATCGTAAACGATGCAAGCAAGGGCGAAGTAACCGTAAAGAACACCAAGGATGCTTCTACCGAATCCATCGGCGATCTGGCTAAGGCTTGGAAGACCATGGAAGCAACTATGATCCCGGATCAGCAGGGCGGCAACTTCATGCAGAAGGGCGGCCAGCTGAGTGCTACTTACAGCGACGAGTGGGGTCAGATTGAACAGTATCCGACCGATATGGCACAGGGCAACACCGCACAGAACCCGATCCACCAGAGCTTCTGCTCCGCATACGGCAGCGATAAGGGTCTGTACCTGATGCACTGGCTGGCTGACGTTGATGACTGGTATGGCTTCGGCGGCAAGAACGGCTCTAAGGGTGCACAGAGCGGCGTTACCACTTCCGGCAGCAGACAGTTCACACTGATCAACACCTTCCAGCGTGGTGAACAGGAATCCTGCTGGGAAACCATTCCGCACGCTTGTACCGACCTGCACGATGTAGGCTATGGTCTGAACGGCAACGGCGGTATGAAGGGCTTCTTCAACACCGAACAGAATCCGGCTCAGCAGTGGTCTTACACCAACGCACCGGACGCAGAAGACCGTGCAATTCAGGCTGTTTACGATGCAAACAGATGGGGTGTCGGCGATCAGACTGTTGACTCCAAGTGGGGCGGCGGTCAGTCCATCTCTGCACTGGCTGGTAAGATGGGTGACGAAACCCGTAACAATATGTACGATAAGTACTACAAGGCAATTGGCTGCCAGGACAAGTGGGCTAAGGGCGGCAGTGATAATGGTAAGCATTATCTGATGAACTGGTACACCTCCTGGGGCGGTGCAATGGACGGCTCCTGGGCATGGCAGATCGGTGCATCTCACTGCCACGAATTCTATCAGAACCCGCTGGCTGCATATGCACTGGTAAATGATTCTGCACTGAACGCAGGCATGAAAGCACAGGGTGCTACAGAGGACTTCGAAGCTTCTCTGAGCAGACAGATGGAACTGTACCTGTGGCTGATGTCTAAGGACGGCCCGATCGCCGGCGGCTGCACCAACTCCTGGAACGGCCGTTATGAGCAGTATCCGTCCGGTCAGGCTACTTTCTATAATATGGCTTATCTGGAACACCCTGTATACGCTGACCCGGGTTCCAACCACTGGATCGGTAACCAGGTATGGGCTGTACAGCGTCTGGCTGAACTGTATTATGTTGTAAAGAGCGACAATGCAAATGATCCGCAGGTCGGCAAGACTGGTCTGAAGCTGAGCGAAGCTCTGGAAAAGATCCTGGATCGCTGGGTAGGCTGGTTCATGGACAACACCATTCTGGGTAAGGCAAACGGCGAAAAGACATTCTCTGCAAAGTATGAGCCGTATGATACTACTGAAACAGAGTTTACAATTCCGGATCTGTCTAAGGGTATAACTGATGACGGCGAATCCTTCTCGATCCCGTCCAGCCTGATCTGGTCTGGTCAGCCGAACGATTGGAAGGGCACATATCAGGATAACAACAACCTGACCTGCACCATCGTTGGCTACGGCGACGGTGACCTGGGTTGTGTATCTTCTCTGGCAAACACTTTGATCTACTATGCAAAAGCAAAGGGCGTTGCAACAAGCGACATGGCTGCTGCAAAGACTTCTTATGAGAACAAGACCACTGCATCTGCTGCTTCTGCTACAGAACTGGCACAGCAGTCCCTGTACCTCGGCAAACAGCTCCTCGACAGAGAGTGGAACAAGTATCGTGATGATATTGGTCTGGGCGTTTCCGACCACAACACCAACCTGAAGAGACTGTGGGAAACCAAGCTGGCTCTGCCGGACGGCACTCGTGCAAACGGTGAAAACAAGGTTCTGTCCGCTAGCCGTTACACCGGTACAATGCCGAACGGTGATACCGTTAAGGACGGCGTAGCATTCGTAGACATTCGTTCCAACTATAAGGATACCACTGGCGAGTACATGAGCAAGGACGCTAACGGCAAGACCATGTACGATTATGCTAAGGAATGCTATGATGCAAAGGGCAACACCGATGATTACTACTTCACTCTGCACAGATTCTGGCATGCAGGTGACATCATGATGGCTCTGGGTACTATGCATGAACTGTATCCGGATATGCCGGTTGATGGTGACGATACTCCGTCTGAAGATCTGGTTGTAACACCGTCTGATATTGAGATCACTGTTGGCGAAAGCGAAACCTTGAAGCCGAATCAGACTGGCTGCACTTTCGAGTCTGCTGATTCTACCATTGCTTCTGTAGATGCTGATGGTAACGTAACTGGTGTTTCCGAAGGCGAAACCACAATCAAGGTTTCCAAGGACGGCAAGACTGTTGAAGTAAAGGTAACTGTTAAGGCTGCTACTACTACTGAAACAACTGCTACCACTGATGTAACTACTGACGCTACAGATTCTGATGTAACTACTGCATCTACTTCTGTTTCTTCTGTATCTATCACTCCGGGTCAGCTGCTGCTGGGCGACACCAATCTGGACGGCTCTGTAGACGTTACAGACGCAGTTCTGCTGAACAAGAAGGCTGCAAATGTTGTATCCTTCAACGAACAGCAGACTCTGAACGGCGACTGCTACGATCAGAACGGCGAAATCGACGGCAACGATGCAACTGCTCTGCTGAAGTTCCTGGTTCACATTCTGAAGGGTCTGCCGGAAAACTCCAGCATGAACGCATAAGAGAATCACGAATCTCAACGATTTTCATCTATTACAAAAGGCACTATGGCTGTAAAGGCTGTAGTGCCTTTTTGTATTGTCAGTGTCTGCTGTCTGGGTGGCACGGAAAAAGTTTCACAATATGACTTGATTTTTCTGTGCCAAAATGCTATAATAAGATACTATGGAATATTATTGCATGGAAACTCTGGCGGTTTCCGGAGGAGTGTGACATTTTTGAAAAGTATGACGGGATACGGTCGTGCGACGGCACGGACGGAACGCTATGAGATCACCGCAGAGGTGCATTCCGTGAACCACCGGTTTCTGGAAACCTCTGTTCGGCTGCCCCGCAGCTTCAGCTATCTGGAAGAAAAACTGAAAGAACAGGTGCAGCAGAAAATTTCCCGCGGCAAGGTCGAGGTAACGCTCACCATGCAGACGATCGGTGCAAAATCCACTGTAGTGGAAATCAATCACGACGTGGTGACGGCATATCTGCAAGCCGTTGCGGCGGAAAATGCACTGCTTCGGGAGTCCGGCTTCCGCAGGAACCAGATCATGCTGGGCACTGCGGCGGACGAAAACAGCAATGCGACAGATGCTCTGCCGCTTTCCACACTGCTGCGGATTCCCGATGCCTTTCAGGTGCAGCAGGTGGCAGATGATCCCGATGTGATCTGGAACGAAGTCCAGCCAGTCATGGCAGAAGCGTTGCAGCAGTTCGTGGCAATGCGGGAAACCGAGGGCAAGCGTCTGGCAGATGATGTGGCATTTCATCTGGATCGTCTGGCGGAAATGACCGATGCCGTGGAAAAGCTGGTGCCGGAAACCGTGCAGCAGTACTATGAAAAGCTGTACCGGAAAATCACAGAATTGCTGGGCGACCGGACTGTGGACGAATCCCGTCTGGTGACAGAAGCTGCCGTGGTTGCGGAAAAAATCGCGGTAGACGAAGAACTGGTGCGGCTGCGGAGCCACATTGCACAGTTCCGTGTATTCCTGACCAGTACGGAACCGGTAGGCAGAAAAATGGATTTTCTGGTGCAGGAACTGAATCGGGAAGTCAACACCACCGGCTCAAAATCGCAGCATTTGGAAATCACCAAATTGGTGGTAGATATGAAATCTGAAATCGAAAAAATTCGGGAACAGATTCAAAATATCGAATGAGAAAGGAAGTATGCAGCATGAAAAAAGGAACATTGTTTGTCATCTCCGGTCCGTCGGGCTGCGGAAAAGGCACCGTGCTGAAAGAGGTGCTGAAAAATCCTGACCTGTATTTTTCCGTTTCGGCAACCACGCGTGATCCCCGCCCCGGCGAAGTGGACGGTGTCAACTATCGCTTTATGACCAACGAAGCTTTTGAAGCCCTGATCGAACAGGACGGTTTCTTGGAATATGCCGGCTACTGTGACCACTATTACGGTTCGCCGAAACAGCCGGTGGAAGAACAGCTGGCAATGGGAAAAAGTGTTATTCTGGAAATCGAAGTCGAAGGTGCTATGAAAGTCCGTGCGGCTCGTCCGGACGCAGTGTTCGTGTTTATCCTGCCGCCGTCTATGACAGAACTGGAAAACCGGCTTCGCGGTCGTGGCACTGAGGCAGAAGAAGTGGTGCAAAAGCGTGTGGCACAGGCAAAACGGGAAATCGGTTTTGCGGAAAAATACGATTACGTTGTGATTAACGATGACTTGTCTGCGGCGATTGCTGATGTCAATGCAATCCTGTGTGCAGAATCTCATAAAACAAAGAAAAATTTGGAAGAAATCAAAGAGGTGCTTGGAAAATGAATATGTTAAGACCGTCTGTCAATCAGCTGATTACAAAAAATGAAAGCAGTTATTCTCTGGTAATCGGCGTGGCGAAACGTGCCCGCGAGATTGCCGATGAACTGTATGAAAATGGAAAAACATTAGAGGAAAAGCCGGTGAAAACAGCCATTCGCGAACTGGCTGCCGGAAAATATCGTATCGTAGACAACTTCGAAGAACCGGCTCAGAACCACTAAGTAAATGGAAAAACAAGCGGAATTGCCGAAAATCTGGTGCGTAGGCGTGGCAGTCTGTGCGGCTTCTTATACGTTTGACCGGCTGTTTTCCTACATTGCCATGCAGGAGATCCCTGCCGGCTGCCGTGTAGTCGTGCCGTTCGGCAAGGGAAATGCCAAACGTGTGGGAATCGTGCTGTCCTGTGCAGAACAGGCTGCCCAGCCCGAACAGCAGCTGAAGCCGGTGCTTGCGGTGGTGGACAAACAGCCGATCCTGTCGCCGGAAATGCTGGATCTGGTGTTCTGGCTCAAGGAAATGACGTTCTGTACATATTACGATGCAGTGCGAACCATTTTGCCTGCCGGCATGCAGGTGCAGCTGGTGGAAACCATTTCGCTGGCAGAGCCGCAGCCGGACTGCCCGCTGACAGATGCCGAAGCACACCTGCTGTTTTTCCTGCGGGGAGCAAAGACCAAGCAGGAATTCCGGCGGATTCTGGCGGACGCAGATACACAGGGCAAAAAAATCGTGGATACGCTGGTACAGAAAGGCTTTCTGCTCCGGCAGGAAACGGTAAAGGAAAAGACCCACGGACAGACCGGCATCAAGATGCTGCGAATGGCAGTTCCGCCGGACGAAGTGCCGCCTGTGACCAAAACCCAGCAGAAGCTGGTGCGGATCTTACAGGAAACCGGTGCCGTTTCGGAAAAAGAGGCGTGCTATCTCAGCGGCGTGACTACAGCGGTGGCGAAAAAGCTGGTGCAGAATGGCGTGGTGGAATCCTATACGGTGAAGCCGCCGCTGCACACATATGCCGCCAGCGGTCAGACTCGCCAGCCCGCAGACATCGTGCTGTCCGCGGAACAGCAGGCAGTATATGACCGCATGGTCGCTGCACTGGGCGAGGGCATGCACTGCTTTTTACTGCACGGCGTTACCGGCAGTGGCAAGACCAGCGTGTTTATCCGGCTGATCGACACCGTGGTGCAGCGTGGAAAGCAGGTGATCCTGCTGGTGCCGGAAATCGCTCTTACGCCCCAGATCGTGGAACAGTTCTATCAGCTGTTCGGCAATATCGTGGCGGTGATCCACAGTGAGCTGTCCTTGGGGCAGCGGAGCGAAACGTGGCGGAGCATCGCTTCCGGTACGGTGAAGATCATCATCGGCACCAGAAGTGCCGTTTTTGCACCGGTGCAGAATCTGGGGCTGATCGTCGTGGACGAGGAGGGCGAGCGTACCTATAAGTCGGACAGTGCCCCGCGGTATCATGCGATCTCCGTGGCAAAAAAACGCTGCCAGACCCATCACTGCCCGCTGCTGCTGGCTTCGGCAACCCCTTCGGTAGAAAGCTACTACTTTGCCAAACGGGGAATCTATACCCTGCTGGAGATGCACCAGCGGTATAATCAGACACCGCTGCCCCACGTGGAAGTGGTGGATATGCAGGAGGAGAGAACTCTCGGCAAAGAGGGCATGTTCTCCGAAACGCTTGCACAGGCACTGCGGGACAATTTAGAATCGGGCAGCCAGTCGCTGCTGCTGCTGAACCGCCGCGGGTATCATACCATTATCAGCTGTGCGTCCTGCAATCAGCCGGTGTACTGCCCCAATTGCAGTATCCCCATGACCTATCACAAAGTCAACAACAGCCTGATGTGCCACTACTGCGGACATACGCAGGACATGGTGGAAACCTGTCCCTCCTGCGGCGGAAAGCACCTGCGGAAAATGGGCTTTGGCACCCAGCGGCTGGAAGAAGAACTCCGGCTGATCGTGCCGGAAGCACGGATACTCCGCATGGACGCGGACACCACCATGTCCCGCTATGCCTACGAGGAACGGTTTCAGGAATTCCGGCAGGGCAAGTATGACATCATGCTGGGAACGCAGATGATCGGCAAGGGGCTGGATTTCCCCAATGTCACGCTGGTAGGTGTGCTGTCGGTGGACAAGGCTCTGTACGCCGGCGATTTCCGCAGCTATGAGCGAACCTTTTCCCTGATTACACAGGTCGTGGGACGGGGCGGCAGAGGTGAAAAAGCCGGCCGTGCCATTTTGCAGACCAGCATGCCGGAGCATTATGTGCTGCGGCTGGCGGCACAGCAGGCGTATCCGGCGTTTTACGAACAGGAGATCGCCCTGCGGCGGCAGCTGATCTTCCCGCCGATCTGTGATATTTGTGTGGTCGGCTTTACCGGCATGCGGGAACCGGACGTGCGGACAGCGGCAATGCACACCGCAGACGTGCTCAAAGATCAGATCCGGAAAACCGGCTTTTCCTATCCGATCTGGGTGCTGGAACCGGTGCCCTGTGTTTACGGCAGGATCAACGGAAAATACCGGTATCAGCTGGTGATCAAATGTAAGAATACCAAGCCCTATCGTGATCTGATTCATGCGGTGCTGACCGAAGCCGGTGCAGACCGCAGCTTTGCCCGCGTGCATCTGTATGCGGACATGAACGGAGATGTGGGCATATAAGGCTGTCCTGAAGTTGCGGGGCAATAGGAGGAATATCTATGGCAATTCGACGTATCGTAAAAGAGGGCGACCCGATTTTACGCATGAAGTGCCGTCCGGTGACCGAGTTCGGGGAAAAGCTGAACCAGCTGCTGGACGATATGCACGAAACATTGGAACAGGCGAACGGTGTTGGTCTGGCTGCACCGCAGGTGGGCTACTGCCGCCGTTTTTTCATTATGCATCTGGGTGATGTGAAAATCGAAGCGATCAATCCGGAGATCAAAAAAACCAGCGGCAAACAGTACGTGCTGGAGGGCTGCCTTTCCGTGCCCAACAAGTGGGGCTATGTGACACGCCCGAACAAGTGCAAGTTCCGTGCCCAGAACCGTAAGGGCGAGTGGTACGAAATGACACTGTCCGGATTGGGAGCACAGTGCGTCTGCCATGAAAACGCTCATCTGGACGGACAGCTGTTCATTGATGTGGTAGAAGAATTTGTAGATCCGGAGGATTTGGAAGAAGCATGAGAATCGTTTATATGGGAACGCCGGACATCGCAGTGCCGACGCTGCGGTTTCTGGCAGAGAGCAAGCATGAAGTCGTGGGTGTTCTGACCCAGCCGGATCGTCCTAAGGGGCGGGGACACCACACCATTCCCACGCCGGTGAAAGCGGCTGCTCTGGAATATGACATTCCGGTATACCAGCCCCTGTCCCTGCGAAAAGGGGAAGATGCAGCGGCGGCTCTGGAAACGCTGCGGCAGCTGGCACCGGATTTGATCGTGGTGCTGGCATACGGACAGCTTTTGCCGAAAGAGGTGCTGGAACTGCCGAAGTATCGCTGCATCAACCTCCACGCTTCTCTGCTGCCGGCATACCGCGGAGCAGCCCCGATCCAGTGGGTGATTCTGAACGGCGAAACCAAAACCGGTGTCACTGCCCAGCAAATGGCAGAGGGACTGGACACCGGCGATATGCTGGTAAAAAAGGAGATCGCCATTGGAGCAGAGGAAACCGCAGAGGAACTGTATGAACGGCTGTCGGAACTCTGCGTGGAAACCCTGAGCGAAACGCTGGAACAGCTGGAAGCCGGCACCTTGCAGGGCACTCCGCAGGACGATGCACAGTCCTCTTATGCATCGCGTATCACAAAGGAAATGTCTGCACTGGACTTCACCCGTCCGGCGGCAGAACTGCATAATCTGATTCGCGGCATCACCGGATTTACCATGCTGGAGGGCAAACGCCTGAAGGTGTATGGTTCCCGTGTGGTAGAGGGCGTTTCCGGAGAAGCCGGAACGATTGCAGAGCCGGAAGATTTCGTCGTTGCATGCGGTGACGGAAACGGGCTGCGGTTCACGGAGATTCAGCCGGAGGGCAAACGCCGCATGGCAGCGGCAGATTTTCTCCGCGGCAAGAAGCTGAAAAAAGGTGAAAAACTGGGGAACGCAGAATAAGATATATGCCCTGCTATAGCAAACGAAAGTGAGGAACTCCTATGCTGTTTTACGGTGGTTGGTTTGATGTGGGATATGGACTGGTGATCGTCGGCCTGATCATCAGCCTTTGGGCATCGTGGAATGTGAAGTCCACATTCCGGCGGTATCAGAATGACCGCAACAGCCGCGGGCTAACGGCGGCACAGGTGGCACGGCAGATTCTGGACGACAACGGTCTGTATCAGATTCGCATTGAACAGATCGCCGGCAATCTGACTGACCACTATGACCCCAGCGGCAACGTGATCCGGCTGTCCGAGAGCGTGTACAATTCCACCTCTGTGGCAGCTATCGGCGTAGCTGCCCATGAATGCGGGCATGCCGTACAGCATGAGGTGAACTACGTCCCCATGCAGGTACGCAGTGCCATTATTCCCATTACCCAGATCGGTTCCCGCTTCTGGTATATCATTTTTGTGCTGGGCATGATATTCAGCAATTCTTATATCGGTGCTCCGCTGCAAATGATCGGCATTCTGCTGTTCACCCTGATCGTGGTGTTCCAGCTGGTGACACTGCCGGTGGAATTCAACGCCAGCCGCCGTGCCATGCAGACGCTGGAGAGCCGGTATATTCTCTCCGGTGAGGAACTGACCAAGGCAAGAAAAGTGCTGACCGCGGCAGCCCTCACCTACGTGGCAGCCCTGCTCAATGGCATCTTACAGCTGCTGCGTCTGCTGTCAATTTCAAAGAGGAACAATCGAAGATGAGTGCAAGAAAACTGGCAGTACAGCTGCTGAACCGAACCGAACAGGAACAGAGTTATTCCAATCTGCTGCTGGACAGTGCCCTGTCCCAGTCCCAGCTGGACGAACGGGACAAGCGGCTCTGTGCCTCTCTGTACTACGGCGTGATCGAACGGCGTATTACATTAGATGCGGTGCTTTCGCACTACAGCAAGCAGCCCCTGCGGAAGCTGGACAGCACCGTGTGGAACATTCTCCGTCTGGGCATTTACCAGCTTCTCTACTGCGACCAGATCCCCAGCCGTGCAGCAGTCAATGAAAGCGTCAAGCTGACCAGAAGCTGCCGGAAAGCCAGTGCGTCCGGCTTTGTCAATGCGGTGCTCCGCGGTTTCCTGCGGGACGACTGCAAGATTCCGTACCCGAAAGATCCCAAGGCGGCAATGGCTGTGGAATATGCCGTTCCCCAGTGGCTGCTGGAAAAGCTGGTGAACGCTTATGGTATGGATACCACAAAGGCATTTCTGGCGGACGCTCTCCAGCCGGCTCCGCGGTTTATCCGGCAGAATCCGGCGGCATGCACCTGTGCAGAACTGGAACAGGCATTGGGAGATGCCATTCGTCCCACAAATCTGACAGGTGCCTATGAACTGCACGCCGGCGATATTCGCAAACTGCCGGAATTCCGCAAGGGCTGGTTCTATGTGCAGGATCTCTCCTCCCAGATCTGTGCTCTGGCACTGGGGGCAGCGTCCGGCGAAACAGTACTGGACTTGTGTGCTGCACCGGGCGGAAAAACCTGTACCATTGCGGCAGGCATGGAGCAGACCGGCTGCGTACATGCCTTTGATCTGGCGGAGCATCGGGTAAAGCTGATACAGGACAACGTGAAGCGGCTGGGGCTGCGGAACGTGCAGGCGGCACAGGGCGATGCCACCCGGTTTCAGGAAGCTTACGCCGGTGCAGACTGTGTGCTCTGTGATGTGCCCTGCTCCGGTATCGGTGTGCTGCGGCACAAGCCGGAGGTCAAGGAAAAATCACCGGAGGCACTGGCAGAACTGCCGGCACTACAGCTGGCAATTCTGGAAAACGGTGTCCGCTATGTGAAAGCCGGCGGAATCCTTCAGTACTCCACCTGCACCATTCTCAAAGAGGAAAACGAGGGTGTGGCAGAAGCCTTTTTGCAGGCACACCCAGAGTTTGAACCGGTACCGGTGTATCCGGCTCTGGGCGGCGTACTGGAACAGCCTATGGCAACCATTTTGCCGGAGATGTTCGGCAGCGACGGCTTTTTTGTGGCGAAGTTCCGGAAAAAAGGATAGGGCAATCCCGCACAAAGAGCGTCTGGCGACTTTGCACGCCATCTGCTTGCAAATTTCCCTTC
>OGQU01001696.1_pt1 | contig 16761 bp, 10 predicted proteins | sample 1553341 | NCBI WGS metagenome assembly OGQU01 (sample SAMEA2579920, study PRJEB22360) | human gut metagenome | biome: human gut; feature: human-associated habitat; material: faeces | place: Denmark | collected 2008/2010 | reverse complement strand
AAGAACTCTCCAGATCCGCCCCCCCACCCCCCAGCCACAAATACGTGGCACAGACCGGTGCCCGGCTCGCGGGCCTCGACTTCGAGAATTCGAAGATCATCACCTGCCACATCGGCAACGGCGCATCGGTCACGGCCGTGCTCAACGGCAAGTCGCATGACACGTCGATGGGCTTCTCGCCCGTGGACGGGCTGGTGATGGGTACCCGCTGCGGCAACGTCGACCCCAGCGCCATCACCTTCATCGGCGAAAAGGAGGGCATGTCCTACGCCGAGGTGAACGAGATGATGAACAAGAAATCGGGCGTTTTGGGGCTCACCGACCTTTCGAGCGACATGCGCGACATCGACCGCGCCTACGACGAAGGGAACCCCCGCGCCATCCTCGCCCGCGATATGCACTACGGGCGCATCCGCAAATTCGTCGGGGAGTATGCCGCCGAAATGGGCAGCGTCGACCTGATCGTCTTCACGGGCGGCGTGGGCGAGAATTCGTGCGAGATGCGCGAGACGGTCTGCACGGGGCTCGAATTCATGGGCGTCGAGTTCGACCGCGCAGCCAACAAGGGCGCCCGCGGCGTGGACAAAATCCTTTCGAAACCCTCCTCGCGGGTCAAGGTCGCCGTCATCGCCACCGACGAGGAACTGGTCATCGCCACCGACACGTACAATCTGGTAAAATAAATAAAAGCAAAACACCACAATGATCCAACATCTTACAGAAATCGTCGACGAGGCGAGAAAAAGGGGTAAAAAACGGCTGGCCGTAGCCTACGGCCAGGATTCGCATACGCTGGAAGCCGTCTACGAAGCCTACAAGGAAGGTATCGTGGAGCCCACGCTGTTCGGTGAGAAGAAAGTCATCGAGCAGGTATGCGCCGAAAACGACATCGACATCAAGGCATTCAACATCGTCGACGAGGCCAGCGACGTGAAATGCGTGCAGCAGGCCGTGGCCGCCGTCGTGGCAGGCAACGCCGACGTGCTGATGAAGGGACTGGTCTCGACCGACAAATACATGCGCGGCATCCTCAATAAGGAAGCCGGATTGTTCCCCCCGAAGGGCGTGCTGAGCCACGTGTCGATCGTCGAGATGCCCTGCTACCACAAGTTGCTCGTCATCTCCGACGTCGCGGTCATCCCGCTGCCCGATTTCAAACAGAAGATCAAGCAGATCGGATACCTGGCCAACGTTGCCAGCCTGCTGGGTATCGAAACTCCGAAGATCGCCTGCATCGCCCCCTCCGAGCAGCTGCTTCCCAGCGTCATTTCGTCGACCGAAGGCGCCCTGCTGGCCAAAATGGGCGACCGCGGACAGCTGGGCAACGTCATCATCGACGGCCCCCTGTCGCTCGACGTAGCACTCTACAAGGATGTCGCCGAGCACAAGAAGGTCAAAGGCTCGTCCGTAGCGGGCGACCCCGACTGCCTGCTCTTCCCCAACCTGGAGTCGGCCAACGTCTTCTTCAAGTCGGTAACGCACCTCTGCGGAGGCGAACTGGCCGCCATGGTCGCAGGCACGAAAGTACCCTGCGTGCTGACTTCGCGCGGCGACACGAGCAAGACCAAGCTCTACTCGATCGCACTGGCCTGCCTGGCCGTAAAACAATAGGCACACACCTACACCAACCTACCAACTACTAACCGGAACCGAATTTATGGGCTTCAAAATCTTAGCGATAAATCCCGGCTCTACTTCCACCAAGGTCGCCCTCTATGACGAGGAGCGTCCTTCGCTGGATCTGACCCTGCGCCACACGGCCGAACAGATCGCACGTTACACCAACATCATCGACCAGTTGGGCTGGCGCCGGGAAATGATCCTCACGGCGCTGTCCGAACACGGGTTCGACATCATGCAGCTGTCGGCCGTCATCGGACGCGGCGGGCTCGTACGCCCCATCCCGGCCGGCGTATACGAAGTCAACGAAGCCATGCGGCGCGACCTGACGAACGCCACGATGGAACATGCCTCGAACCTCGGGGGATTGCTGGCCGCCGAGATCGCCGCCATGGCGGGCGTCAAAGCCTACATCGCCGACCCGGTGGTCGTCGACGAGATGGAGGAGGTGGCACGCCTGAGCGGCCATCCCGACTGCCCGCGCAGGTCGATCTTCCACGCACTCAACCAGAAAGCCACGGCACGCCTGCACTGCGACCGCATCGGCATCGTCTACGAAAAGGCAAACCTCGTGGTCGCACACCTGGGCGGGGGCATCTCCGTCGCCGCGCACAAACAGGGACGTGTCGTCGACGTCAACAACGCGCTCGACGGCGACGGCCCCTTCGCACCCGAGCGGGCGGGCAGCCTGCCTGCGGGCGAATTCGCCGACCTATGCTTCTCGGGGCGTTACACGCGCCGCGAAGTCCAGAAAATGCTGGCCGGCCAAGGCGGGCTCGTCGCGCACCTGGGCACCAATTCCATGATGCAGGTCTCGGAGCGTATCGTGCAGGGCGACGAAAAAGCCCGGCTCGTGGCCGAGGCCATGTGCTACGGCATCTCGAAGCAGATCGGCGCCATGGCCGCCGCCATGTGCGGCCGGGTCGACGCCGTCATCCTCACCGGGGGCATCGCCCACAACGAGTTCGTCGTGCGGTACATCGAACAGCACTGCTCGTTCATCGCCCCCGTTTCGGTCTACCCCGGCGAGAACGAACTCGAATCGCTGGTCGCCAACGCACTGGTCGTCCTCCGCGGCACCATCGTCCCGAAGGTCTACGCCTGACGGGCAAAGGAGCTGCGCACGCGACGGAGCCGCCCAAGCGGCAGCGACCGCCAAGGCAGCAAGTCCCGGACACCGCATACGCCGTGCAAAACGGCGAACCGCGCCGTAAACGGAACCGCGCGTCAAACAGCAACCGGGCTGCAAAACATAACCGCGCACCAAAGAACCTCACTGGCAAACAGGGAACACACTGCCAAACAGGTACCGCGCCGTAAAAGAAACGCCCGCCGGATATTGATCCGGCGAACGTTTTTCCTATATATCCCGTAGCGACGACCAGCCCTGGCTGCCACCCCGGCAGCCGGCCTATTTGCGGATAAACTGGCGCCTGGCCAGTGCGACCACCTCGCGGAAGGCTTCGAGCCGGAACAACGCCGAAAGCAGGACGTAGCTGCCCACACCCGCGGCCACTTCGGCCAGCAGCCGCAACAACGCATTGCCCGGCACCGCCAGTGCCGTAAGCTGCACGACGGCGTACATCGCCCCGGCCACGAGCAGCGTCGGCAATACCGTGCGCACGAAGCGTCCTGCGCCGAATGACGTGAAACGGGTCGTGGCGAAGAAGTTGATCGCCATCTCGCAGAAGGCGATCACCACCAGCCCCCAGATGACGGCCTGGACGCTGACCGGAATCGTCACGGCGAACACCACCGACATCATCACCTTCTTGGCGACCTCCAGTTTTACGATCAGCGCACCGCCGCTCTTGACTTTCAACACATTGTAGGCCACCAACCCCAGCGGGTAAAAAAGCCCGGCCAGGCATACCGCTTCGAAATAAGGCACCGTCGCCATCCACTCCCCTCCCAGGAAGACGGCGAACATGTCCTCGGCGATGGCCGACAGACCGAGCATCACGGGGAACATGGCATAGGCCACGACCATGACGATCTGCCGGTAACTTTCGGCCAGTTTCGGCGCGTCGTCCTTGATCTTGGCCAGCGCCGGGAAGGTCACGTTCTGCACGGCCTGCATGGCCGAAGTCGCCGGCTGGTCTTTCAGCTTGACGGCCTGCTCGTACGAGCCGAGTGTCTCCTGCGGATAGAGTTTCCCGAGAAATATCTGGGGCACCTTGTTATAGAGGGTCGAGATGAAATCGGTAGCCAGCAGGCTGAAACTGTACGGCGCCATTTCGCGCAGCGGCCGCCGGCTGCACTTCCCGCAGGGACGCCAGTCGCTCAGCCACCACAACAGCAAGGCCCGCACGGAGGCCTGCAATACGCGCTGCACCACGATGCACCAGATCCCGAACCCGGCCAATGCGAGGCCGATGGCCACCATCCCGGCGATGAACCACGAGGCGAAGGTGACCTTCGAGAGCAGTGCGAAGCGGAATGTCCGGACAAAAATCGTATTCTGGATCGCACATGCGGCGCTCAGCGGCAGCTGGAGGAAGAATACCGGTGCTATCCGCGTGATTTCCGGCATGTCGTAGAACCGCGCGATGCTCCCCGCCAGCGCTACCAGCACCCCGTAAAGCACGAGCGCAACCCCGACGTTGAAGGCGAAGACCGATTTGTAATCGTCGGCCGTAGGTGTCCCCTTGCGGATCAGCGCCTGCGAAAAGCCGCTGTCGGCAATCACGATCGCCACGGCAAGGAAGGCCGTCGGGATCGCAATCACACCCATGATGGCGGGGTTCAGCAGCCGCAGGATCGTAAGGCTCACGGCCAGCTGGAGAAGCATCGTACCGACTTTCTCGGCCATGCTCCACGCCACGCCGCTGGCTACCTTATCCCTGAGCTGCCCGTCCACAGCCTAAGATTTTTGCGCGGCAACGATCTCTTCGTTACGCTTGCGGATATTGAGGATATTGGCGATCTCGACGTAAGACGCACCGCCGTCGGGGCCGAAACTGCCGCCCACGATTGCCAGCAGGTCTTGCCCGTCGAGCTTCTGGTGCTGTTCGATGACCTCCAGCGCGTCGATCAGGAAGTGGTACCTGTCCTTCAGCTCCTGGTTGCGCAGGATCGGCACCACGCCGTACGACAGGGCCAGGATACGCTGCGCATGCAGCTGATAGCATACGGCCATCACGGTTTTCTGCCCGCGGAATGCCGCCAGGTAACGGCCCGTACGGCCGGTCTTGGTATCGAGCACCACATATTTTATCGGCAGGTTGGTCGAGGCACGCACGGCCGAACGTGCCAGCTGCGCCGTGATCTCGTGGTTCACCGAGACCATGTCCATGTCGATCATCGGTTTGAAATGCGTCTCGTCACGCTCGATCTCGCGGGCGATGCGGGCCATCGTTTCCACCGATTCCACGGGAAAGTCGCCCATCGCCGTCTCGTCGCTCAGCATCACGGCGTCCACGCGCTCGTAAATGGCACTCGCCACGTCGCTCACCTCGGCGCGCGTCGGACGCGGGCTCTTGACCATCGAATAGAGCATCTGAGTGGCGATAATCACCGGACGCTTGGCGCAGATGCACTTCTCGACGATACGCCGCTGGGTATTGGGAATCGCCTCGGCGGGAAGCTCCACGCCCAGGTCGCCGCGCGCCACCATGATGCCGTACGACGCTTCGATGATCTCGTCGATGTTGTCGAGCCCCTCGCGGTTCTCGATCTTCGAGATGATCTTGATCTTGCTGCCGTGGGCATCGAGGATGTCCTGCACGGCTTTGATGTCCCTGGCGCTGCGCACGAACGAATGTGCGATGAAGTCCACGTCGTTCTTCACGGCCCACTCGATAAACCGGCGGTCTTTCTCCGTCACCGAAGGCAGGTTGATCGACACCGACGGCACGTTGACGCTCTTGCGCGAACGCATGGCGCCGCCCACGACGAATTCGCAGATCAGCTCCTCGGCGGTCTTTTCCACAACACGGATCTCCAGCTCGCCATCGGCGATGAGCATCCGCGCCCCGACGGGTATGTCATCCACGATGTTGGGGACGTTCATGTAAACCACCTTGCGGGTCGTCTTGTCGCTGCCGTCCGAGCCGCGCACGGCGACACGGTCGCCCGGCCGGAAATTGATGCTGTTGCCGTACTCGTCGGCGATCGTCGTGACACGGATTTCGGGGCCCTTCGTATCTATCATGATCGGGATAGCCGGGTTAACGCGGTGTACGGTCTCGACAATATGCGTAGCGCCCTCTTCCGAGACATGCGCCGAATTGACACGAACCACGTCCATACCGGCATCGAAAAGGTTTTTCACGAACTCTTCGGTGCAACGGAAATCCGACATTGTTGCGACGATCTTGGTTTTTTTCATTCTATACATAAAAGTATGATGCTAAAATATTAGTATTTCGACATTTTACGTTACGCCCGGTGCCGCTCCTGCACACGCTCTGCGCGGACAGCCCCGGGGAACTTCCGCACGCCCTCCCCTACCGGGCCGGGGAATGGGCCGCTCCGGGAACCCGGGGCTTACTCCCTGCCGCGGAGCAACAGGGCCTCGACGCCCAGCCGGTATGAATCCAGCCCGAAACCCATGATCGACCCCACGGCCACGGGAGCCAGGAGCGAGACGTGGCGGAACTCCTCGCGCGCGAGGATCGACGAAATGTGCACCTCGACGACCGGCACCGACACCGCCGACACCGCATCGCGCAGCGCCACCGACGTATGGGTATATCCGCCGGCATTGAGCACCACACCGTCGTAGGTGCCGTCGGCCTGCTGTACGGCGTCGATCAGCTCGCCTTCGAGGTTGGACTGGAAATAACCGAACCCGACGGCCGGATAGAGTGCTTCGAGCTCCCCGAAAAAGGTTTCGAAAGTCCGGGTGCCGTAGACCCCGGTATCGCGCCGCCCCTGCAAATTGAGGTTCGGGCCGTTAAGAATCAATATCTTCATCTTCGAGACTGTTTGACACGCACGGCATACCCGGGCGCAATCCGCAGGCAAAGATAGTGATTTTAAAGAATTTTTAATACCTTTGTTCGACATCGCCCGTTAAATAATGATTTCAAACGCCGCCCACGCCCCTGCCGCGGTTCGCACAGGCTTCGTTCCCGTCCCCAGGCGGGGACTCCGCCCCCGGGGCGGCAGCCGCACGTGAAAAACCCGAAAACCCGCACCGGCCGGCGGGGCGCCGCGGCCGGACACACCCGAGAACCATGACCGAATTCGGATTCATAGACCACATAAAAGAACTCTTCGCCGCTCTGCCCGACAACGGGTTCGAAGGAATCGGCGACGATTGCGCCGTGCTCCCCGTCGGGGAGGGCGAATCGCTGGTCTTCACGACCGACATGCTCGCCGAAGGCGTCCATTTCCTGCGTCCCGCAACTTCGCCCCGCGAACTGGGGCGCAAATCCCTTGCCGTAAACCTGAGCGACGTCGCTTCGATGGGCGCCCGCCCGGTGGGCACCCTGCTGTCGCTGTCGCTCCCGGCCGACACGGCCGGCACATGGGCCGAAGAGTTCATGCTCGGCTACCGGGAACTCTCCGAAGCGTTCGGCGTCACGCTCGCCGGGGGCGACACGACCCGCTCGGCGGCAGGCATCACGATCAATGTCACGGCCATCGGCCGCATCGCCGACGCACACATCAAGCGCCGCAGCGGGGCACGCCCCGGCGACGCGATACTCGTCGCCGGAGAACTCGGACTTTCGGGCGCCGGGCTGCGCGACATCCTCGCCGGGCGCTACGACACCCCCGCCGCCGCAGCCCACCGCAACCCGCAGCCCCAAGTGGCCGAAGGCATCTGGCTCGGCGCACGCCCCGAAATACACGCCATGATGGACCTCTCGGACGGACTGGCTTCGGACCTCGGACACATCCTCGACCGTTCGTCGGCGGGTGCGGAGGTGGAGCTTTCGCTCATCCCCGTCGCCCCGGGGTCCGACCTACGCACCGCCGCCTGCGGAGGCGAGGACTACAAGCTGCTCCTCACCGCCGATCCGTCCGCCGCCGACCGCCTGGCCGCCGACTACCTCGCCCGCGTCCGCACCGGCGAGCGCGACTTCCGGTTCTAGGAGGAGTCCGCATGTCTCTGAACGATACCCCTTCCGGCGAGCGCGCCCACATCGTCTTTTTCGGCGTGCGCAACGCCGGCAAGTCCAGCCTGGTGAACGCGCTGACGAACCAGACCGTCTCCGTAGTGTCCGATGTGGCCGGCACCACCACCGACCCGGTGCGCAAAGCCATGGAACTGGCGCCGGCCGGTCCCGTGCTCATTGTTGACACTCCAGGTATCGACGACGCCGGCGACGTAGGCGACCTGCGCGTCCAGCGGGCCGAGGCCGCCCTGAACGAGGCCGACGTGGCTGTGCTCGTGGTAGATGCCACACGCAGCCTCACCCCTTTCGACGAGAAACTCCTCGCCGCCTTCCAAACGCGCCGCATTCCCTATGTGATTGCGGAGAATAAGGCCGATTTGCTTGCGGAAAGCGGGCGAGCCGGCGCTGCGGAGTCGTCGCTGCCTTCGCCGCGCCCGGGGACGGACGCTTCGGATAGCGAGGCCCTCTCGGAAGGCGCTGACCACAACGCCACGGCCTCCGCCGAAAACGATGGCGCTTCCGCACGGGCCGCCCGCGTGCGCGTGTCGGCGCTGACGGGGGAGGGGCTGAGCGACCTGAAGCGCGCGCTTGCCACCCTGGCCACTGGTGCAGTGGAGGAGCGGCGGCTCGTGGGCGACCTGCTTACGCCCGGTGACGTGGTGGTGCTTGTCATCCCGCTGGATTCTGCCGCGCCCAAGGGTCGCATCATTCTGCCCCAGCAACAGGTCATGCGCGACGCGCTGGACGCCGGCGCCTTCCCCTGCGCCACCGGCGTGGAAGGCCTGCCCGACCTGCTGGCCGCCCTCGCCCGACCGCCGCGCCTGGTGGTGACCGACTCCCAGGCCTTCGGCGAGGTGGACGCCCTTTTGCCGGCGGATGTGCCGCTCACATCGTTTTCCATCCTCATGGCCCGCTACAAGGGCGACTTGGCCGCTCAACTAGAAGCGGTACGCGCCCTGGAAAGCCTCACCGACGAGGACACCGTGCTCATCGCCGAGGGCTGCACCCACCACCGTACCTGCGAGGACATCGGCACGGTGAAGCTGCCCCGGCTCATCCGCGTCATCAGCGGCGCAGACCCGCAGTTCGCCTTCACCTCCGGCCGCGACTTCCCCGACGATCTTTCCCCCTATGCCGCCATCGTCCACTGCGGCGGCTGCACCTTGAACGCCCGCGACATGGCCTCGCGCCTCCAGCGCGCCCGCGCCCAGCAGGCCCCCTTCACCAACTACGGCATGACCATCGCCTGTGCCCACAACATCCTCCCCCGCGCCCTCGTCCCGCTGGAATGAAGCTGCTACGCGAGAGGAAAAGCGGTCAAAAACCGTGTGCAGACTGCACGGGTGCCCCTCGCTAGGTCGTTACTGGCCAAAAACGGCGCGCAAACTGCACAAGCGTCTGCAAACTGCACAAGCGTCTCATGATTAAGCCGCTGTTGGCCAAAAACCATGCGTGAACTGTATATAAAGGGGCGTGCCTGACGCTTTTTGGCCAAAAAACCCGCGACAGCTGCAGTATCGGTCCGCGATTTTGAAGGCGTCGCTTCCCGCGTGTCAAGTTTTACCAGGTCAGAATCCCGTTGTAGCGAACGTGCGAGCGCGGAGGAAAGCGAAAGGAGAAAAAGAGCCCTCCGAAAAGCAGTCAGCGCGTATTTTTTGGCCATTTGACGAAAGCGCGGCGAGGCTCGTCTCATCTAGCTTGGCGAGCTTAAGACCATCGACAGGTGCCTGTACGCGGCGAGGCGCTAGAGGAACTTCGTCTCGTCCAGCTTGGCGAGCACCCACCGGTTCAGCCGGATGACGGGGCGCCGCAGGACGAGGCCGAGAATGAGGCTCGGCACCAGGATGGCCGCGAGCAGGCCCATCTGCACAAGGTACTGGTCGCCGTAGATGCCGGCCATGGCTCCTTCCAGCGCCGGCATGGAATGGGCGAAGGGCAGCCACGGGTAAATCTCCTGGAACAGCGGAGCCGACAGCATCTGCACCGGCATGAGGCCGCCGGCGCCGGCCAGCTGCAGCACGAGACCGATGATGGCGAGCGCCTTCCCGATGTTGCCGAAGGACACCGTCAGCGTGTATACCAGGTTCGTGAACACCACCGATGCCAAACAGCACGCCGCCAGATACAGCCAGAAGTGCTCGCATTCCACGCCGAGGAAGAACACGTTGCCGAGTCCCACGATGAGCGCTTGGGCGAGTCCCAGCAGGCAGAACACCCCGTAGCGACCGAGGTACAGCTCGGCCGCCCGCGGCGCGCGCCCGAACTTTCGTGTCAGGGCGGCCTGGCGCGCGGGGGAGACGGACACGCTCATGAGAGCCACCATGAAGATGGCGCCGATCCACAGGGCGAGGGAGGTGTAGAAGGGGCTCATGGCGCTGCCGTTGTCGGCCATGGGGTACACCGCGTGGCGCTCGAGGTGCGTCGGCGCGGCGAGGAATTGGGCGATGGCGGCCGGGTTGTCGCCGATGATGCGGCGCACCTCGTCGATATCGCCGGTGTCCAGGGCGTGCCGCAGGTCGTCGCGGGCCTGGGCGAGCTGGCTTTCCGCCGTGCGCAGCGTTTCGGCGGTCTTGCGCAGCGACGCCTCGGCGCCGGCGAGGTTCGCGGCCAAGGAATCGGTGGCGTCGCCCAGGCTGTCCGCCGTGTCCTTCAGCGAGTTGGCCAGGGTTTCGGTGTCGGCGCCCACCTTCTGCAGGCTGTCGGACAGCGACGCCAGCTCGCCCTTCAGCTGGTCGTTGTAGGTGCTTTCCGAATCGTTCAAGCCGGCCCGCGCCTGGTTGATGCTGTCGGTCACCTTGGTGTGCGCCTCATCGATGGATGCTGCGTCGCTTCCGATGGCGCTCTCGGCGGTGGCGAGGTTCACCTCTAGCGTGCCCAGTTGGGTGATGATGCGGTCAAGGGCGCCGACGGCCGGGCTGTCCGGGTCGGGTCCGGCCAGGGTGTCGCGCATGGTCTGGTAGGCCTGGGCGAGCCCCTGCACGTCCGAGCGGCAGGCGGCCAGGACGTCCTGGGCCGCAGCTGGGTCGTCTTTCATGGCGGCGAAGGCCTCATCGGCGGCGCGGGCCACAGCGTCGTAGCTGGCGTCGGCAGTTGTGAGCGCCTTCTCGGCTGCGGTGCTCGCGGCGGAAAGCCCGTCCTGGGCGCTCGTCAGCCCGTCGCGCGTTTCGCTCACCAAAGGCGCCGTGGCATCCGGTGCCTTCCCTGCCTCCTTTAGAATGCTTGCCGTCGCATCTACGAGCGAGGTGGTGGAGCTCATGAGGTCGGCGTAGGCCTGGGCCTGGTCAGCCGCCGCACCCACTTCGCCCACGGCCTCGCCAAGGCGCGACCCCAGCGTCTGCGCGTAGGTGAGAATGCCCTCCCCGCTCATGAACGAGGTGAGGCTGCTCGTGGTGCCCAGGGCCACCGATGCCACGGTTTCCGTGAACGTCTCGTCGATGGTCTCCTGCAGGGTGCTCGCGCCTGTCGCCGTCACACGCTGGGCGATGGCGTTCTCCTTCTCGTTGTCGTAGTAGATGATCTTCGGCTCGGTGATGTCGTCGGTAAACACGGTCATGAGGTCGCGCGAGAACTCCTTCGGGATGACGAGCGTCGCGTAATACTCGCCAGAGCGCACGCCGCGCGCGGCCTCGTCAGCGCTGACGAACTGCCACGCGAACTGATCGTTGGCCCGCAGTTTGCCGATGATCTGCTCGCCGGCATTGATGGGCGTCGGGATGAGGTTGGAGGTATAGCCGGCATCTTCCGAGGCCACGGCCACCTTGATGCTGCCGGTGTTGCTGTAGGGATCCCAGAAGCCGAGCGTCGTGAACCAGGCGTACATGGGCGGCACGAGCGCGAGCCCCATCACCACGATGGCAGCAATGACGTTCCGGAAGAGGCTCCGCACATCACCGATGAAAATGTCCCAAATCACCCTCACGCCGAATCACCACCGATTTGCCCGCTGGCGCGCTTCTGCAGTTCCTCGGTGCTCAGGTTCGCCAGGGCGAGCTGGTGCGCGAGGTTGGTGTCCAGGTATGAAATCACGATGAGATACGTGTCCACCACGATGACCCCCACCACCATGGCCATGAGCATCATGACGCGCGCATCCACGTCGGCATGCACCAGCACCATAATGGCGAAGGTGACAAGCGGCTGCGCGACAAGCGCCACCCAGCCGATGCGCCGCAGCACCGGGTAGGCGCGGTGGAAACGCTCGGCTCGGGCGATGAGAGCCTGGCGGAAGGCGTCGATGTTCAGCAGCGCGCGGACGAGCGTGCGCGTGCGGTATCGGGCGGGCGTCTGCCCCGCGGCTTTGGCGCTGGCCGTGACCGGCTCGGCCAGAAGCAGGTCGGTTGCTCCCAGCTTCTCGTCGAACATGAGGTTCAAATTGAAATCGCAGCGCCCGATGCCCAGCCCGATGGCGAACCCCAGGGGCACGAACAAAAGTCCCAGCAGCAACATGTCGTGCAGGTAATCCATCGCGTAAAAGCCGCCGATGGCCTCGCGCATGGCGTCGATGGAATAGGTGAAGGGCAGAAGCGGGTGAATGACCTGGAAAAAGTCCGGCATCATCTCGATGGGGAACATGCCCGAGGAGCCGGGAATCTGCACGATGAGCAGAATGACCGCGATGGCCTTCCCGATGTGCCTAAATGCGTAGGCCAGCGCGAACATGAGGTTCACGTCCACGAACACCGTGAGCAGCCCCGCGCCGATGAAGGCCGCCGGACTTTCGCACTGAATCCCGAGGGCCAAATCGCCCACGCAGCAGACGAGCCCCATGGCCAGCCCGCACACCACGTAGAACAGCCAGCGTCCGAAGTAGGCCTGCACGGCGGTGAACTTCGGCAGCCCCTCCGGATCGACGCGCAGCTTCACCATGGCCATGAGGATGAAGCCGGCCACCCACAGGGCCAGGTTCGTGAAGAAGGGGGCAACACCGCTGCCGTAGTTCTTCACGGGATACACCAGTTGCGTGTCCAGGGCCACGGGCGCGGCCATGAAGGCGCCGATCTTTCCCGGGTCGGCCTTCAGGTATTCCGCCAAGTCCTTCACGGTGGCGGAGTTCTGCAGCGCGGTCAGGCCGGTGAGCGACTGCTCCAGGTTCGTCTCCATGGTGCCCAGGGAATCGGACGTGGTGGAAAGCGAGGTCTCGGAAGAGGTCAGCGTGTCGCTGAGCTGCCCCAAAATGGCCCGCGCCTCGGCGAGCGAGGGAGTGAGCCCGCGCAGGGCCCCTTCCAAGGTGCCGCAGGCTTCCACCAGGGAATCCAGGCTGGTCGTGATGTCTGGCAGCACGCTGTCCTGGAAGGTGGCCGCGGTGGCGCGAATAGTTTCAGAGGCTGATTGCGCCGCCGTATCCAGCGCGCTCGCCTCGGTTTCCAGGGAGTCGGCCGTGGAAGCCAGGTCGTCTGAGGCCGTGCGCAGGGCGTCGGTGGTGGTCGTCAGCCGCTCGTTGGCGGCCCGGGCTTCGGAGAGAGCTTGCGCGATGGCCGGATCAGCGCCGGCCGCTCCGGCCTGGGCGGTGAGGTCGCTCACGAGCGTCTTGTTGTCGGCCAGCAGCCCCTCGGCCGTGGCGAGGGCCGTATTGGTGGCCGCCTCGGCCGCTGCGACATCGCCGCTCACAGTGCCCAAGGCGCGCTGGGCCTGCGCAGCGGCGCTCGACAATTGCAACGCTCCGTCGGTGGCGTTCTTGGAAAGCGCCGTTCCGTACTCGTTCACGGTGCTCCGCGCCTTCGCGAGCAGTTCCTTCGATTGCCCGATGGCCTCCAGCAGATGTGGCACATCGTCTTGAAGCCCCGCCAGAGTATCGTCGGCGCGAGCGACGGACGTCCGCGTGTCGTCCACGGTGCCGACGAGTCCTTCCAGGGTCGCGCGGGTTTCGCCCACGGTCTCCTTGGCGCTGCGAACGCCGGCGGTGAGGCTGCCCTCGGCGGCGTCGGCCTTCTCTTCCGCCTCGGCCCCCACCTTCTGGGTCGTTTCCACCACCTTCTCCGACACCGTCTTCACGAAGTTCTCGTTGACGGCCGCCTCGACGGCGTTGGCCGCCGCGTCGGTCACCTTGGGCGCGATGGAGGAGGGCTTCTCGTTCACGTAGTAGTCGATGGTCGGCTGGGTGAAGTCGCCGGTGAACACGCTGGCGAAGTCTTCGCTGAAATCCTTCGGGATGACGAGTGCCGCCCAGTAGCGTCCCTCGTAGACGCCATTTATGGCCGCCTCGGCGTCGGTGAATTCCCAGCCCATCTCGTGGTTGTCGTGCAACTGGGCCACCACCTGTGCGCCCACGTCCAAATGCCCCGTCTCAGGGCTGTCGGCCCCCGCATCCTCGTTGGCCACGGCCACCAGCACATCGGCCGTGTTGCTGTAGGGGTCCCAGTTGGCCGCTACCACGTACCAGGCGTAAGCCGACGGCATGACGATCATGCCCAAGGCGATGACGAGCGCCACGGGGTTGCGCAGCACCCGTTTCACATCCCGCGCGAAGATGGCGAAGATCACTCCCAGGTATGTCCGCATTCGCTTCAGCATATGCGCCCGCTTGCGCCTTTCTCTGCCCGTTTGCTGACCTTGCTTGTAATGAGAAAAGTTTCCCACATCAAGTTCTCTGCGCCACGGACAGCGGGGGATTGTCGCTATGCTGAAACGGGTGCTGCGTCTGACGATAAAGTGACGCGCTCCGGTCGCCGCTTGCCCCCGCCGAACTTCGTTCTTGCTCTGCGGCAAGGGGCGAAGCCTCACCGAAGCGGTTGCCCGCGCTGCCCGTTTGTCGCCGTGTTGTGGCTTGAGTTGCGATGCCGTTGCTTTACACTACGGGCAAGCAACGAAGCGTCGAAGGAGGCGCCCCGTGATGCAGGCCGACGCGCAGGAGGTTGCGCCGCCTGTGAACCTGAAGGAAAGGAGGCCCTCCGTGGCCGATCGCAACATTGAGAACGCGAGCACCGAGGTGCCGGAGATTCCCGACGAGCTGGAACGCGTGCTCGTCTTCGCCCTGGACGAGGCCAAAGAGAAGATCGAGGGCGGCGAGGACGTCATCCCCTTCACCACGCTCGTCGTGAAGGACAATCTGTTCATCGAGTCGCACCCGGGCGATTCCGCCGAGGAGTGCTTCGAGGCGGCCGAGAAGAACGTGCGTGGCGCTCGCGGGGCCGACTGCTACGCCTTCTGCTACGACGGCTACATTGAAACCGACGATGGCGTGAAGGATGCGCTCATTGCTGAGGGCGGCGTGCCGGGTGCCGATGAGGGTTACGCCATCGCCTACCTGTATGAGGTCGATGACGAGGGCGCTTATACCTTCGAATCCGAGGCCGCCTACATCGGCGAGGCCCCGAACTTCATGGCGGCCCTGAAAGAGCCGGTCGCCTACACCGACGACGAGATCGACGAGCGCTACCGCGACGAAGATGACGCCGAAGAGGGTGCCGAAGTTGCCGAGGCCGCCGACCTCGCCGAGGCTGCTGAAGAGGCTGTGGCCGTGGTTGATGCGGAGGATGCTACGGAATAGTTTGACCGCGGCTCTGCCTGAGTCGATAGGTTTGAACCGAGCGCCAGCTCATGTCTTTGTGGCAGAGCTGGCGTATTTTGTTTGCGGCTTAGGATATGTTTGCCGGATTTTGCCTCTCGATAGAAATAGATGTGAGTTTCGAGCATAGCGAAGGAGAATTTCGGAAATAGATGCGAGTTTCGGGCGCGATTTGGACAAAATCAGCGCGTGCGGTGCGAAATGATGCTCGAAACTCTCATCTACTTCCGGATTTGGGCGGTCACTGTGAGATTTGCCCGGTTCGGCTGCTCGAAACTCGCAACTATTTCCAGAATTCAGCAGACGCAGAAAACTGATGCCTACAAAAAAAGCCGGCGGAACTCCGATCCAGTTCCACCGGCTTGTGCCAACAGGGTTGGCAGGTTGCTCATCGTCGCGAGCACGGCGCTTGTTTCAAGGGCAGCGCCAAAAAAGAAGTGAGGCGGCAAGGAGGGGTGCCTCGCCGCCTCGGAGGAGGGGGTAGCGGCATCGAGTGCCGCATTCTGCTTTCAAGGGGATTGAAGCAGAGCGATGGAAGCAGGGGAACTTCCAAATCGCTGAAACGAATTATAGGTCAAGACTTGTTTTGGTCACCATAATGTGCTTCATTTTCCACGAAGAACGGCATCATTTCGGCGGTGAGTAGCATATAACCCCTTGTCAGAGCCCGTTTACCTGCGTCAGAAGCCCGTTCGCCCTCTGAGAATTTTCTTCACATTCAATAAGAAAGTTTCAGATTGCCCGTCTCCCTCCTTTCCGAACCTTTTATCTTCCTTCGTTGATGCAGGGCCCTCGGCATCGGAAAACGCCTTCTGGATGTACGAAACGATGCGCAGGATGCACGGCGGTGTTATGGACGAATAAGAATGTCACCCCCCTGGTTGTTTGATTTTGTCACCCTCTAGGACGCAGGATGCACGGCGGTCGCAAAAGATCATTTGGAAGGGGTTCATGTCGAAAAAGGTTTATCCCTCAAGCAATCTTGTATCATGGAAGGCAGCAAATTCGTGGAAAGGAACTCCTCATGGCCGATCTCGCGCTGCGCTTTGGCAAGGACATGCTCGTCGTTTCGTCGCCGATTCAGGAGGCCCTGCGTCGGGCCGGCATCGAGTCGGTGTGCGATCAGGCGCTCGCGCTTTTGGTGGAGCCGGAAACCATCGAAGAAGCTTACCGCATGGAAACGGTGGCCGGCCCGCAGTGTATGGTCACCCCCGTGGCCGATTTCACGTCGGCTCGCTTGGTGGCCGTTGGTGCCGAGGGCAAAGGCGAAGCGCTGGCTGAGGCGGCTCTTGCGGTCATGGCGGAGTTCAAGCCTCAGCACACGCTTGTGGAAATCGCCCCCTGCGGTTTGCCGCTGGATCCCGACTCCAAGGCGTCGCTTGTGGAAAATCGCGACCAGTACGCTCGTGCGGCGCAATTCTTCGATGGCCGCACCTTTGATGCGTTCTTTTTGAACGGGTTCACGACGGCCGATGATCTGAAGTGTGCGCTCATGGGCCTGCGCAAGGTGACTGATGCCCCCATCATTGCTTCGGTGGATGTGCAGGGTGACGGCGGCTTGGCGAGCGGCCG
>OGQU01001651.1_pt1 | contig 17188 bp, 23 predicted proteins | sample 1553341 | NCBI WGS metagenome assembly OGQU01 (sample SAMEA2579920, study PRJEB22360) | human gut metagenome | biome: human gut; feature: human-associated habitat; material: faeces | place: Denmark | collected 2008/2010 | reverse complement strand
GAGGGTGGTAGGTTATATGAAAATTATAGGTACAAAACATTAGTTGCTGTGCTATAATACTAATAGAAGATATGATAATGTAATTATAATGACAGACTATATTTACATATTCATATATTCATATTATATATTTTATGAAAGGAGAATGTATATGAAGATACATAGATTATGGGCAAGAAAAATATCATATGATACAACAAAGAAACGTGACAGAAATAAAATTAAATATATTGTAATACATTATACTGGTAATAAAAATGATACAGCAGAAAATAATGCTAAGTATTTTGCTACAAGTAATACAAGAGAAGCTGGCGCACATTTCTTTGTTGATAGTAAAGGTATAGTTTATCAATCTGTTCCAATGAATAGAACTGCTTGGTCTGTTGGTGGTATATTTACAAAGTCAAATGGTGCTAGTAAATATTATGGTAAATGCACAAATTATAATTCTGTAAGTATTGAGTTATGTAATTGTATTGACAAGTATACTGCAAAGCAAGTTACTTCAGTGAAACAGTTAATTAAATATATAAATAAAAAATGTCCTAATGCTAAAACAATAATAAGACACTGGGACGTAAATGGTAAGAGTTGTCCATTACCAATGATAGGAACTGATAATGAAATGTGGAAAGAGTTTTTAACTAAAATAAAGTAAAGGAGTAGTATATGAGAGTTCAAGATATTATTGATAAAATTACAGATGAAACAAAAGTTGATGATTTATTAATTGATTTATCTGAATTAGCAGAAGAAGAAAATAAATATGAAACTAGAATATCTGAATTAGAGAATGATGTAAAAGAAAGAGATGAAAGAATTAGAGATTTAAAAGTTGATAATCACGAACTTTTAAAGAAAGTAGCAAATAGTGTTGATTTTTATAAAGACAAAAAAGATGATGATGAAGAAGTAGAAATCAAATCAGAAGATGAAATATTAAAGTCATTTATGGATAGATAAGAAAGGAGTTAAGAATGGCAGATACAAAATATTTAATTGATTTATTTAATAACATTAGAGCAAGTGCAACAGATGAATATAAAAATACAGTTCCATTTATGAATTATGAAGATAGTATTTCAACTATTGCAAATCCTATTTTAAATTATGAGGCAGTTAAATCACAGTTCTTAACTGGTGTAACTAATATGATTGGTTTAACTATTTTTAAAGAATGGGAAGAATTTAGAAATCCACTTGCAATATTAAAACAGAGAAATCTAGATTTAGGTGTTGATGTTAGAGAGATTGCTGTTGATATTTTAGATGAAAATTTATATTCATTAACAGATGAGGGATTAGCTGATGTATTAAAATTAGATGCCCCAGTAGCAAAGGAATGTATTCATAGATTAAATAGACAGGTTTATTTTAAAATTTCAATATCTGACGCAGAGTTAGAGTTAGCATTTAATAGTTGGTCTGATTTTGATAATTTCTTTGTAAGAAAAGCAGAAATGTTATATATGTCAAATGAGATTGCAGAGTTTAAATGGGCTAAAGAATTATTAAGACAGACAGTACAGAAAGGTTATGTACCTACTGTATCAGTTAGTGAAGTTATTAATGAAACAACTGGTAAAGAATTTGTAATTGCAGTAAAAGATTGTGTAGCAGATTTTATGTTTCCATCTAAAGATTATAATATGTTAAAAGCAATGACTAAAGGTTCACAGACTATTAATACTTGGGTTAAGCCAGAGAACACTGTATTAGTTGCACCACAGAAATTATATAACAAAGTTGATGTTAATGTTCTTGCTAGTGCATTTAATTTAGATAAAGCAGATTTTCTTGCTGGAAATAAATTAGCAGTAGATGAATTAGGTTATATTAGAATTAATACAGCAGAAAGTGGAAACCCAGTATATAAATATTATAAATTACAAGGAATGATTTTTGATAAACATTTCACACAGATTTATGATAAAAAAATCACAATGAAAAATAATTATATTGCTAGTGCATTAGTAGACCAAAGATATTTACATATATGGCAGACATATTCTACAAGTCCATTTGCAGATGTAGTAGCATTTGTAACAGAAGTTAATCAGAGTGATATTCCATCAGATTATGTTTTTGAAGTTGATATTGAAAAAACAGTAGAGGGTACAGATATTAAAGGAGAATAATATTATAAAATAGATAGATGATTGAAATATATCATCTATCTATATAATATAGAAAGGAGTATTATGTTAAATCATATTACAATGTTTCAACCTAGTGCTATTGATAATGCTTTATCAACAATGCAGATATTACATAAATTAATAACACAGATTAATACTATTATAGATGAAATTAATTCTATTGATAGTAGAGCAAATGAATATACAGATGAACAGATTAAAATATTAAAAGATTTTTTAGTTGATAAAATAAATACTGATATTGAAAATACTGTTAAAACATTAACTGAATATATTGATAATCAAGATGAAAAGAATTATAATATATTAAATACAAAAATTGATAATGTTATAAAACAAGTATATATAGATATTGCAAAGTTAAAAGCTGATTTAATATTATATATAGATGATAATGATAATAAAATAAAAGTTATTATCAATGAAGTTTATGAGGAATTATATAATCTTATTAAAAATGGTAATGATATTATTTATTCCCCAGTAGATGGAAGTTTAAAATCAACAAAAGATGTTATTGTAGATGTAATGAATATAATACAACAGAAGAATGGTATTAATTGGAAAACATTACAAACATTATGTACTATAAATGATGGTGTAACATATGATAGTTGGTTAAATAAATTAAAAACATTATCTAAATTTAATAATTGGTATTCATTAGCATTTTATACTTGTATGTGTTTAAATGAGAGTTTAACTACAATTAGTGGATTATCTGTTAATGTTCAAAATCAGCCAATGTTTATGTCATTATTAAATGATGATTTTTATTAAAAGAAAGTGAGGATATATAAATGCAGAAAACTGAAAATTTAGAGTTAAATATTATAGAGGGTACAGATGTTCCCGCCTATGCACCATTTAATGAAAATATGATTAAATTAGATGGTAATGTAAAAAAAGTTGATGATGAAATAAATGCTTTAAAGACATCATCTGAAAGTGTATTATCAAGATTAGGTATTATTGATGAAGAACAGACTAATCAAAATAGTTTAATATCAAAAAATACAAATGATATATCAACATTAAAAAATGATGTAGAAGTTATTTCAAAAAATATGTCTAAAGTTAAAATAGAAGAAAATGGTATAATAAAAACTGGTACATTACATACAGTTAAATTAAAAAAGACACCTACTTTTACTTCTAGTTCTTTTATTGTACCAATATATGATTATAATGAACACACTATTAAAAATAATAAAAGATATTTTGTTGGTATAACTATTGCATTTACTACAGTTGATTTAACTTCATTATTTGGTATAACAGATGTTGAAGATTTTGAATTATTATCTTGCACAACATATGCAAAAGGATATTATAATTATGCTTCATCACATAATCCAGAACCTATGTTAGCAAAAACTGTAGCAGTAATGACACCTAGTGGAAGTAATAATATTATGTTAGAATTAACTGGTAATAGTATAAATACAGTAAAACAGTCAGTTGGTACAGTTCCTGGTACTTGGCAACCTAGTGGATTTAGTACATCACAAGATGGAGAATCAACTATTATATTAAGATTTATTAAATATGATAAGGAGTAATATAAATGACAGAAATTATATCATTTGGATTTATGTTAATATTTATTATTATAGATATATTAACTGGTTATATTTATTCAAAAATATCAAAAACTTATAAATCATCAAAAATGAGATTAGGTTTTTATCATAAGTTTGGAGAGATAGGATTAGTATTATTATTATATTTAGTAAGTTATTATACTAAATTAATTACACCTAATGTTAATTTAATTGAAATGTTTAAACTTATTGAATGTAGTTCTATATATGTAATAATAAATGAAATTGGAAGTGTTAAAGAAAATTTAACTTTAATAAAAGAATATAACAATTAATTATAGATGTGAAATTCAAGCCATATTGTACCTCCTTATATGACAGTGATAGCCTGTAAATGAAAGGAGTTGATTATATGATTACAACAGATAGTAATGTATTATTTGAGGATGTGTTATATAATGATATTGAAATAGATTTGTTATTAAGAATTTATGGTGCAGAACAATCTATATTAGAAAAAGAAAAAGATAATGATAATAATTTTTTATTTAACAGTGAGGTATAATATATGGAATTATTTTTTAAACCACAAGACCAATATGATGATACAAAAATGCGTCATAATTATTATTTGAATTTATATTATGGTGTGTTTTCAAATATATTATCAAATCTATTTACATTTAAAAATCTTGATATTATATTATCAAATGATTTAAAAAAGTGTTTTTTTAGTTCTTATTATGTAGGTGCATATAAAGATAAAGATGATAAATTATTATTTACACCACTTGAACCAACTGGTGTACCTAATGTATTAGGAGATTATAGAGAGTTTAAACCTTTATTATATAATAATGAACAGATAGTAACAAGTAATGATATTGTTATAGGTTGTGATAAAACAATGCGTACTTTATCTGATAAAATTATCTGTTATATATTTGCTAATAAGATAGCAGATGTTTTAATATCTATTGATACTGCTATTGTTGATAGTAGAATTAATAATATATTTGTTGGTAGTGAAAATGAAATAAAAGATATGCTTACATCTTGGGAAAAAAGAAACATAGGTGTTCCAGTTACAGTAAAGTTACCTAATAAAGATAACTTTGATGTAAGGGCAGAACAATTAGTTAAACCAACAGCAGTAACAGAATTTTATAATTCATATAGAGATATAATAAATGAGTTTATGATTACAACTGGTTTAGCAAGTATAGTAAATCCTAATAAAACGGAACGTTTAATAACTGGGGAGTTAGGTGCATATGATGGATTGAAAACAACATTATATTTAGATAAGTTTGTACAAAGACAGAAGTTTGTAAAACAAGTTAATGATAAATATAATACAAATATAGAAGTAGTTCCTAATGTTGATATTGATTTATTTAATGATACACCTAAATGATAATATGGAAGGAGTTGACGATTATGTTTCTGACAAGTTATAATTATGGAATTAGATTAATAGATTTAGTTGACTATACTAATTCAAATACAACTTTTTCAGATGTTTGTAATAAAGTAAATGATTTATTAACATTAAATTGTAAAGAAGAATTTTATGTTGAGAATAATGATTTATGGAATGATTTTATAAAAAGATTTACTAGAAGATTTATGTATAGAACATTATCATTTGATACATATTTAAATTTTTGTATTAAGTTAAATGATGTATTAACATCTAATAAAGTAAAATTAAATAATATGTATAAAGCAAAACTTATAGAGTTTAATCCTTTATATAATAAATATATTACAACAGATATAGATAATGAAAATAATAAAACTGGAACTAAAAAAACTGATAGAGAAGAAAATGGAAATACTACAAGAAATGAAACTGGTACAAATGATAAAGAATCAATAGGTGGTTCAATAGAAAAAACAACTAGAACTGATAATTTACATACAACAGATGATACAACAAATAATGGAACAGAATATAATTTACATTCTGATAGTCCACGTTCATCTGTTAGTGTAGATGATATGTTTAAAACTGATAATAATTATATTACTGACGCACAAAATAAAAAAACAAATTCAAGAAATAATACTACTGGAACACAAACTGGTACTGTAAAAAATGATGGTAATGTAGAAAATCATAATAACGAAAATGGTTCATTTAATACAGATAGTACAGATACATCTGTATTTAATAGTAATATATTATCAACTGATAATATTAAAGATACATTAGTTGGTAAACAATTATTATATGGTTATGATGGAAACCCTACAGATTTATTAAAGAAATATATTAATTTTGTTATTGATACAAATGAATATTTGTTAAATAAAATAGAAGAAGAATGTTTATTTATGAATATAATTGTTTAAAGGAGATTAATATGACAAAGAGTTATTGTACAATAAAATTTTATAGTAATTTTCCTATTAATGAATATTCAAATCAAGTATATTATTCAAATTCAAATACAAGAGATAATGTATTTGATGGATATTGTAGTAATAGAGAGGGTGTTGATTTATATAAAAATATAGCAAGTCCTAATAAAACATCTATGTCATTTAGATTAGAAACTAATTATAAAAATGCTATGAATTATAATTATGGTGTTGTTATAGAAGATAATAAAAGATATTATTTCTTTATTAATAATGTTGAATGGAGTTCTAATTTAATTACTGCTACATTTAGTTGTGAAGTTGATTGGTGGCAAACATATTGTTATAATGTAGAATTTAAAAAATCATTTGTAGAAAGAGAACACGTTACAGATGATACATTTGGTTTACATACATTAGATGAAAATTTACCTATATCAGATTATTTAATTAATGATTATAATATAATTAAAGCAGATAAAGATGATTATTTTTTTAGATTTTGTGTTGTATTATCAGATAATAAATATATTTATGGTGCTTATAAAGTAGGTGATAAAAGAAATAGATTATCATTATTTACACAAACATCTAAAGGAATAAATATACAAACTTTGACTTTATCATTTGCTAATGGAGATTTAGCAAGACAAGCTATTGATATTATGATAAATAATAATTTACAAGATAGTATTATAGGATATTATTATTGTCCTTTACCAAAATATCACGCAGATACAGATAATTCAGATGGAAGTGGTACTGGTAAAGATGATATTATTGGATTAGCACTTTTTAATACAAATTCAGATACAGATGTTTTAGATGATGGTAATTATTTTTTATGTGAATATATTAAACAACCTAATAATATATATAATACAAATACTATGTCATTACCTAAAAGAATATCAGGATATAAACCTAATAATAATAAATGTTTTTTATATCCATATAATTTTGTTTCAATAACAAATAATCAAGGTAACATATTAGAATGTAAATTTGAAGATACTAATGATAGAGAAAATATTAACTTTAGATATAATTTTCCATCACAAGAAGGTGCTTGTATTAATGGATATTTATATAATTATCAAGGTATTATTCATAATTTAGATTTTAGTTTAAATGGTGCTATAAATGTAGAATTACCATATATAACTAATACATATTCTGCTTATTATTCTGCTAATACAAATACTATTAATAATTCATATGCAGAAACATTTAGAAATTATACTACTTCAATGGCACAAACAACTCTTAATACTGCAAGTAATATGATTGGTACTGCAACTAATCTTACTGCATTAGCATTTAGTGGTGGTGTAACTGCTACTGCTAGAGGTGGTGCAAGTGCTATGAGAGGTGTAACTTCAACTATAACTGATTTAGCAAGTGATATAATGTCAGCAGAATTAACTGCAACTAATTCATTAGAAAAAATTAAAGCAGCATTAGCAGACCAAAAAAGTAAAGGAGATATTCAAAGAGGTTCTTTTACTACAAGTATTATGCAAAATATAGGACAATTAGGATTTAAAATGCAATTAAAACAAGTAAGAGAAGATAATATAAGAACTATTGATAATTATTTTGATATGTTTGGATATAAAGTTAATACAATTAAAGTTCCACAATTTGATACAAGACCATCTTGGAATTATATTAAAACAAGTGATTTAAATGTCATAGGTAACATACCACAAATAGCCTTAAATACTATTAAAAAAATGTTTAACAATGGTACTACAATATGGCATAATATTAGAACTATGTATGATTATGACCAGAATAATAAATAGGAGTTATTATGGCAAGTATAAAAAAAGCAATACAATGGGCAGTAAGTATAGCAAATAATAATAAATATTTATATAAATTAGGTGGTGGACACGGAGTACAATTTGAAAAATATAATGGTATATATTTTGATTGTAGTTCGTTTCTATCATTCGCATTATATCACGGTGGATTTTACAAAGGTACAGATACTTCATTTAGTACAAGTGATGAATATAATGCTTTAACTAAATTAGGATTTACTGTTAAAAATTTTTCAGAAGTTGGTAAAGATAATTTAAAAAGTGGTATGATTATTTTTTATTCTGATAGTCCATATGGTCATACTGCTATGATGATTAATAATAATGAATTAGTAGAGGCAAGTACAGATAATGCACCAAAAAATGAACAGATTAGAGTTGCTAATTATTATAATGCTAATTGGCAATATGTAGCATATACTGATGATACAGATTTTGATATAGGTATATGGGATAGTAAATCTATATATGCTTTACTTGGAAATATGTGGTTTGAAAGTACAATGAACCCACAAGTAGAAGAAAATTTAGGACAAGGTGGTGTAGTTGGTTTAGGTGTAGGATTAATTCAATGGAGTAATGCTGGAAGTTATCAAGCAAACTGGAACGCTATTACAGAAAAAGCAAATGCATATGGATTTAATTCAAAAAATCCAAAACAAATATCAACACAGTGTAAAGCAATAGAATATGAATTATTAGATGGTACAATAAAAACAAGTGGTGGATATTATTCATCAAGTAACTTTCCTTTAACTGGAAAAGAATTTGTATATAATTCTAAAAATAAATCTATTGAATATTTAGTTAAAGCATATAGTTATGGTAGAGGAGAATTTGCACCTAGAAAAAATAATTGGCAAGGTGTAACAAAAGCAAAAGAATTAAGTAAAGCATTACCTAATTTTAATAAGACTATAGAAGATATAGGTTATGATAAATATATTGTTGAAGATGAAATATTAGGAAAATTTTATGGAACTAATATATACTTACCTAATGATGATTGTAAATTATATAATTGTAAATTAATTTATGATTATTTATCTAGTGGTAGTGATAGACCAATAATATATGATAAGAAAAAAAGAAAAGGAATGATTTTTGTTTATCCAAAAAACAGATAGTGTTATTCACTATCTGTTTTATTTTTCTGAATATTCTTTATTATAAAAATCATTTAATTCTTTATAAAATTTAGTTTGTGATATATTATATTTATTTTTTATTTCTTTTACTGTAAGATTATTATATAAATAATCATATACTATAGGATATTTTTTACACATCATTTTATTTAAAGATATATTATCATATACATTATGTATTAAAGTATCATCATAATTACTTTCTACTTTATCTTTATTTCTTTTATAATATTGAAACATTCTTTTAATCAAACTTGATATAATAATATTTTTATAATTAGTATCTTTATTATATTTATTACTAATACGTTTACATATTAAATAATATTCCCATAATAGCATTTCTTCATAATCAAAATAAAAGTTACAATTAATTTTAATATATCTTTTAGCATATAAATAACAACCATAATATTTATTTACTATTTCATCTATTATACTTTCCATATATTACACTCCTCAATCATATCAATTAAATCTGTAGTTCCTAATATATATTTTTTATTATCCAATATATATAATGGTAATTTTAATCTTACATCTATACCTACTTTTTTATTTGGTTTCATAGTTTCAAATTGTGTCATTAGACCATAACTATCATCATATGAATTTTTTATTAAGTATCTAATATTATCATCATATTTATATACTATTTCTAATACAGTATCATATTTAGGTAGTCTATCAAAATCAATATTATTTTCATCTATATCTGTTTCTCTTATCCACGCTATTACATTTTTAATATAATAATAATCATTAAATTTTTTATTCTTTAAACAATAATATAACCAATCATTAGTTTTTATTATATTGTTAGGTAAAACATATCTATCTAATGTTGTTGCTTGTGCATTACCACTTACTCTTAATAATTTTGGTATATCACTTTCATTAGAATATATCATTTCTACAAAGTCTAAACCAACTTTAGCATATTCTTTAAATTCATCACCACATTGTGCAAATGAATATATATTACCACTCTTTAATTTACTTGCGTCAATACCAAAATAATCAAAGTATGGATTTTTTAATGATAAAGCATTACCTATAAAAAAAACTTTTACATTATCTCTTGAACGTATTATTGTACTAATTAAACTCATTAATTGTTCAACTTCATTTGGTAAATACATATATTCATCTGCTATAGCAAATTCATCAAATACTATTGTAGATACTTTACTTCTATCACTAGACTTATATCTTGCTTGTTGTGATAAAGGAATAACATATCCCCATACATCTGCTTTCTCTTGTACAAATTTTTTTAAACCATAATCTTCATAGTCTTTTATTAAACCAATATAAAATGTTTTCCTATAATATACATATGTTAATCCTTTGTTTTTTAATTTGTTTTTTACATTAACATCAATCCAATCTTCATTTAATAAAGGTACAGTATCATCATTAGTTCTAACAATTTTTACAAATTGTTCTTTATCATTTAAATAATTTGGTAATGCAACTTCTAATTGATACCCAGTTGTTTTACCATTACTTCTACCACCTACTATAAAATTATAATCAAAATCGTGTTGAAGTATTCCATTTTTATAACTATAATATTTTTTCTTTGCCATAATTTATACCTCATTTATAATTGTAATAAATCATTAATAACTTGATACATTTCATCAGACATAACACCACTTTGTCTTAATGGTTTTATAATAGATACTCTAAATTCTGCTTTACTATCTGCAAGTTCATCTGCTATTTCTTCATAGTATGGACTTTCATTTGCACTACCAAACAATCTATCATATATATCATCTGTTGAATATGTTGTAAAATTATCTGTCTTTCCATTTTCTCTTTCCATCTGTTCAGTTAAATTATTTATTATATCTGCAACTTGTGAAAATTTATTATCTAATTCACTTACATTTTTTACACCTTTAATACCACTTAATCTAGCATTTAATAATTTTTCACTTTCATCTAATAAGAATTTTTGATATTCTATATTTCTTCTATCAAATATACTATTATAAGTTGCTAATGTACCTTGTAATTTTTCTTCTGCTAATTGTACTTCTTTAATATTTTTTATATCTCCTTTATTATATTTCTTTATTGCATTTTTATAATTACTATAATCTATATTTATTTCTGATAATTGTTTACTGAAAGATACATTTACTTTTTTACTTTTATCTTTATCAAAAACAATTCTTCTATCTCTCCTATTAATTTTTTGTTTTAAATTACTTACTTGTCTTACATAATTATTTTTTAACTTATTATCCATTATAATATTTCCTCTCTATTAATTTTAGTTGTTACTATAAATTTATCATTAACTAATTTTATATCTGTATGTATATCAAAAGTTAATGAATTTACAGTATCATAAAATGTACTTCTTATTATTCTACCATAACTTCTCCATAATTTACTTTCAAAAGACTTCATTTGTACAGAAGTATCTGATAAAACACAACCACTTATTACAGTTTCTTCATATAATTTATTTACAGTTTTATCATAAACTTTTATATGTTCTTTAACATTACCATATGTATGTGCTAATTTTTTAATACAACTTTTATCTATAGTGCAATCATAATGATAACATTCAAATATTAAATCATTAAAATTATAATTATAATTTTCCTCATACAATCTTTGAAATATTCTTGTTGCATTTGGTACACCACTAATAGTTGCGTCAATATTATTATCCATTAATGTTATATAACTCTTTGTTCCTATTGTAACAAATTTATTATAAACGTGTTCTTTATCTAATGTTCCAAACTTTAATTCTTTATATTCATCTCCTAACATTTTATTTATTAATCTATTAAATTCAATTATTATTTTATCTGCTTTTATATCATCTTTATATTTAACACTATCTGTATCAGAATAATATATTTCTATATCATTATTTAATAATTTATATATAGCATAACATAAACTACTTCTAGCATAGCAAGCAACATACATACCATATATATATGAACTCTTACATCTTTTATTTAAATAATATTCAAAACTATCAGGATTATTTATCCAATCCATTTCATCAATATTATATCTCCATCTATCGTGTAATAAATGCATAGCATTTATTCCATATAGTGCATTTAAATCTGATTTAACAGATAATAATAAACTATGTGCTATCTCTTTTTGTTCTATGTAATCTTTCTTTGTATTTACACTCTCTCTAAAATAATCATCTTTAATTTCTTTATTAGAATACTGTTTATATTTTAAATTATCTTGTATTAAATTATTATATACTTTATACTCTACTTTTTTCATTCCATTATATACACACGCATTAATCATATATTCTGTACTCTTTTTTGTTTTTCTTGTACTCTCTAAATAACTACAATCTTCTATTTCAAAATCATAAAATAATGATATAATAAATAAATCTAAACTTGATACTGTAATTGTAATTCCTATATCACTATTAATTATTTTACCATTTAAAAACTTACAATTTATATCATTATATAACTCATTAAAATTTTCAATCTTTGCAATAGATAATGGATAAAAAAAGTATTTTGCTTTAACATTTTTTATTGTTACTGTACAATTAAAATATGTATAAAATGGTTTAGGTAATATTAATTGTGTATAATCATTAAACTCTTGTCTAATATATTTTTTAATTGTATCTAATTTATTTTCTTTTATAATTTTAAAATCATATGGAAAATATCTATATAATATTTGAGTAGGATAACTACTACTAAAATCTATACTAGCAACTTTATCAATAACTACTCCACAATATTTTGGATTAGAAAAAACTAAACCACCTTGAAAACATTGTTCCCACTTCCTTAATTGTTCTTCTGTTTTTGCTTTATCATCTTGACATTTTTTAATATGAAAATCATATATTTTTCTTTGTCTTTTACCTTTACTTTTTCCTTTACTATTATATTGTTTCTTTTCTAATTTAATTGTTTTATTTACTTCTTTATTCTTCTCACAATTTAATCTACTAATTCCAGTTTTTGTTAATGGAATATCTTTAACTGAATTAATGTATTGATTATTTGTATATAATTTATAGATTGCTTTCAACATAATCTCTACATCTCTATAGTTATAATCTATTTCTTGTTGTGATAATATAGTTAATGGTGTTCTTACTTTAGTATATTCATAATCTAACTTAGGTATTTTTAATTCATTTCCTAATTGTGCTATAGATTTTGATAATAATTTTAAAGAACATCTAAATGTTAATCTACCTAATTCTATATACAAAGGACTATTCATACTCATAAATAAATATGATGTATCATCATCTTCATTATACATTTCTTTAAAATATTTTAAATTATTTTTAAAGAATGAATATTCATAATCAAAGTTATGTATATATATTAAATATTCTTTTTTATTATCATTAGCATAATCATTTAATTTATATAAAAATCTATCTAAATCATCATATGTTCTACCTACTTCAACTTTTTCATATTCTCCATTCAATATATTAATTTTAGATATACAATATGAAATCATATAAGATATTTTTTTATCATCATATATCATACTATCTATTGTAGAGGTTTCAATGTCAAGTCCATATATTATATTAGAAAACATTCATATAAACCTCTCTTTCTAAAACAATTAAGTATATCTTCTAACTACATTTTGAATGTTATTATCAATATCATTTAATCTTATAAATTCTTTATTTGATTTATAAAATTTACAATCTTTACATTTTGTTTCTATTAATGCTGTACATTTATCATTTAGTAATAAACAACAATCTTTATGTAAGTTCTTATTCATTTACTAAACACCCTCTTTCTATTAGATAATTCATAATAACATTATTAATATCAATATATATTTTATTCATAATGTTTTGTATTTCATCAGATGTTACTATATATTTTTCATTCATTAATGATATATCTGATATTACAATGAGTTCATACAAATCTGTTTCCTTATTATGATATACTAATATATTAAATATTCTAATAACTTTATCTTTAAAATATTCTATAAAAATATCATACTGTTGAGTTGCAAAATTATATTCTGTAGTTTCATTTACACAATCTGTTATAACTTCTACACCATCTAAAAATAATCTTGTTATACCAACTAACTTATATAATTTATTTAATCTAATTTTAAATTCTAACTCATTCATATTTTTAAATAATTCTTTTACTTCTTTAATGAACATCTAAAACTCCTTCAAAATAACTAATAATATTTTTTCTTGCTTTTAATAATTCTAATCCATATATTTCTAATATATCTTCTGTATCTTTATATAAACTTACTCTATAAAGTTCTTCAACATTTATATTATAAACAGTTATAATAAATCTATCTGTTGTTTCTTCTATTTTTATCTTTCCTATTTTCATTCTTCTATATACAACTGTTATATATTGTTCTAATATTATATCTTTAATACTTTTTACTTCTCTAACTTCTATCATTTTTATTATCTCCTTATTTAAATTTATTTGATATAAATCTTCCTATACAATTAAATAAATATGTAAATGCATATAATGAACAAACTACTACAAATAAATATTGAATTTATGTTCACAACACCAAAAATCATTCTTAAATAATATATATGTAATTAATATACTTATTATAAAATTTGAAAAATACATTGAATTTTTATAATTCATATTTACACCTCACTTTTTTATTTTACCACTACACCAAACCCATACATTAAAGGCTGTACTTACCTTATATTAATTACTCTACATCTTCAAAATTCCAACACTGAAATCCTTTTTTAGTTGTTACCTTTGTAAATGTACCACTAATAGTATCTTTACCATCATTAATATTATCAATATCTTCATCTGTTATACTACTTGCAAAACTATCTGGCATATAGAAATAATGAACACTATCTTCTGCTACTGTGAATACTACTTTTCTTGATGATTCACCAGTTTCTTCATCTGTTGTTTCAAAACTATGAATTTCATTTACAGTAATTTTCTTTCCATAAATTTCATCTACAATTTTTGCCTGCTCTCTATCCTTAAAATATGTTACAAAACTCTTTCCTAATTTCATTATTTTATTCTCCTTTACTTATTTATTATAATTCAATTTCTCTAATTTCTTTTTCTACTCTTGGTGTAGTTCTTAAAATGTCTTTATCAAAATTATGTTCCTTTGCATATGAACTTGCTTTAGTATTTACAGTTGCATATTCTCCGTCTGTTACCTTTGCAATAATTTCATATGCTCCGTTTTCTGTTGGTGCTAAAAAGTATACGTTATAAGTTTTTACTGTTGCATTAATTTTCATTTTAAATACCTCATTCTTTCTAAATTATTTAATTGTCTACAATAGTTTTAATATTAATTAAATTTCAATTTCTCTAATTTCTTTTTCTACTCTTGGTGTAGTTCTTAAAATGTCTTTATCAAAATTATGTTCCTTTGCATATGAACTTGCTTTAGTATTTACAGTTGCATATTCTCCGTCTGTTACCTTTGCAATAATTTCATATGCTCCGTTTTCTGTTGGTGCTAAAAAGTATACGTTATAAGTTTTTACTGTTGCATTAATTTTCATTTTAAATACCTCATTCTTTCTAAATTATAATTTTTATTATGTTACTATTTGTATATTTGTGATGCTAACACACTAGACTTATGCACTTTAGATGTATATACTAACACCTATTTCAATATTCAATTTTTTATGTATACCAACTACTATTGTAGACTTGTTGGTAATTAGTGTATATAGGAATCGAACCTATAGCCAACATATATGTTATGCTACCACTACACTATACACTATTATATTACATTATACTTTTTATTTTATCTATATTATAATTATTCATCATAGTTATATAAGTTGTAAATAAACTACCAGCAAAATATGATAATTCAATTATTTCTAAATATCTTGTAGTACCTATATGCCTACCAATTTTATTAGTATTTTCTGTAACTAATCCAACAATCCAATTATTATTAAATCCTTTTTCAACAAATACATTTTCTATAACTTTTATATTAGTAAATTTATTATTTTCTATTTCTAATTTAGTAATATTGTATATTATTTCTTTACAATAATCTATATCATTACTTATAAACCAATCGTGTTCAAAAATCTGTTTTTTTAATTTATTATATTTACTCATATTATTTTACCTCACTTATATAATTGTGACTTGGTGTGATATATAAATGATATTTTTTACCATTATATATAATACCCATTGTTAATGTAAACATATTACAATTATAAGAATGTACTGTTAAACTACCTATTCTATTTTCATAATCAAAATTATTATAATACCAATTTTTCCACCACTCATATATGTTTTGTTTAGCATATGATGGTTTGTTATAACAATCATATAAATCTCTACCACTATAATATAGTGTATCGTTTATTGCTTTTTGTACCTCAAATGTTATTCCTTTTAGTTCAATAGTTTTTTGTTTTCTCATAGTTTTTACCTCTTTTCTTTTTTGTTTTTTATTTTATAACATATGCTATAACACTATATATAAAACATTCATCAAAAATATTATAACGTTCATCATATGTAATAATAACATTATTATGTTTTATACATTTTTTTATACTATTAAAATATAATTTACTATTATCATTAAAAGTTAAACTATTGCTATTTACTTTTATACATTTTCTAGGATTAAATACTTTAAAATCTCCATTATATAATATATCCATTATCTTTGTGAATCCTTTATCCATTAAAGATAAATTTGAATATAATAATTCATTATTTGAATTAATTAAAATATTTATAAATTCTTTTTTTGTTATATTATTGTACATATATTACACCTCACTTTTCTGTTTAATAGTTTAATAGTTATCTTGTCTTTGTAATAATATCTTATCACTTTAGTTTTGACTTGTCAACTACTTTTTAATTAGTGGCTATTACTTATCAAGTGGCTACACTCTAATTTATTATGTAGTTATCTTGTCTTTGTAATAATATCTTATCACTTTAGTTTTGACTTGTCAACTACTTTTTAATTAGTGGCTATTACTTATCAAGTGGCTACACTCTAATTTATTATGTAGTTATCTTGTCTTTGTAATAATATCTTATCACTTTAGTTTTGACTTGTCAACT
>OGQU01001645.1_pt1 | contig 17257 bp, 10 predicted proteins | sample 1553341 | NCBI WGS metagenome assembly OGQU01 (sample SAMEA2579920, study PRJEB22360) | human gut metagenome | biome: human gut; feature: human-associated habitat; material: faeces | place: Denmark | collected 2008/2010 | reverse complement strand
AGACGTTTGAGGTACAACGCCGGCGGCAAAAATTTTATTCTTGTTTTTTTTCACAACCCGGAGAAAAACAATGGAAAAGATTTTCCGCTATTCAATCAAAGCCGTCATCATCCGCGACGGCAAACTGCTGGTCGAAAGCTGCGACTACGGCCGCGGCCGTTTCTGCAAACTGCCCGGCGGCGGCCACCGGTGGGGCGAAACCATGGAACAGGCTCTGATCCGTGAATGCCGGGAAGAACTCAACCTTACCGTCCGTCCGGAACGGCTGCTTTTTGTCCGCGACTATATCGCCAAAAACCACGATTCGCCTTTTGACGACCCCTGTTTTCATCAGGCGGAACTGATGTTCCTCTGTACGGTCGAAGACTTCTCGCCGCTTTGCAACGGCAGCATCCCCGACGGCGAAAAACAGCAAATCCGCTGGATTGAAATCGACCGGCTGGCCAATTCCGATTTTTTTCCCCAAGCAATCATTCCCTGGCTTAAAAACATTGACAAAATGACACAGACGATTGTCCTCGGCGACGTCAACTGAGCGCCGGCGGCGTCCCGGCACCGGTTCCGCACCGACAGGATTTGTACTCTCCGCCGGATATTCCCCAATCATCTGTCTCAACTCACGTCAAACACGCTTCCTTCGTTAACGGACGCAATTCCGTCCACAGAAGTTTGTTTTTTGACACAGGAAAAGGGACGGCTTAACCGTCCCTTTTCTCTTGCCTCCGAAACATAGCTTCCGGCGCATTTTCAGCGATTTACCGCAGTTTTCCCTTCAACTGCGGACGGCCGAGCTTTTTCGCCCGTTTGCTGATCTTGCGACGAAGAATGTTTTCCTCGTCAAAAGTCTCGCCGATAATCGCGAACATCATCGGCACAAACAAGGTGGCAACAAAGGTCGACAAAGTTAAGCCGTCGGTCAGCCGGGTACCGAGGGCGGGGCGCCTGCCGGCGCCGGCACCGGTGGAAATAGCCAGCGGCAAAACGCCGAAGGTAAATGCCAGCGAAGTCATCACGATCGGACGGAAACGCAGTTTGGCCGCGCTGACCGCCGCTTCCGCATAAGTCAGCCCGCGCTGCACTTCCATTACCGCAAACTCAACGATCAGAATGGCGTTTTTCGCCGCCAGACCGATCAGGGTAACCAGACCGACCTGGAAATACAGATCGTTTTGAATGCCGCGCAGATAAATTGCCAGCAAAGCGCCCAGTACCGCAAACGGCACCGACAGGATAACCACGAACGGCAGCGACCATTTTTCATATTGGGCGGCCAGAATCAGGAAGATCATGATCAGACCGAAAACAAAGGCCTGGGTCGATGCACCGCCGGTCAGCTTTTCCTGATAGGCGGAACCGATCCACGACAGCGAATAGTCGTCGCCCAGAACCTGACCGGCCACTTCCTCCATCGCCGCAATCGCCTGACCGGACGAATAACCGTCGCCCGGATCGCCCAGCACCTTGGCGGCCGGGAAAATGTTAAAGCGGTTAACCAGCTCCGGTCCGGTAACGCGCTCGACTTTCAGCAGAGTCGACAGCGGCACCAGCTGGCCAGCATTGGACTTAACATAGACATAGCGCAGATCGTCCGGAGTGCGGCGGAAACGTCCTTCCGACTGCAAAATTACCCGGAAATTACGGCCTTTGTAAGTAAAGTCATTAACATAAAGACTGCCGAAGGTTGACTGCATAACCGCATAGATGGCATCGATCGACACATTGAGGATCCTTGCCTTTTCGCGATCGAGATCAACCCGGTACTGCGGCGTGCTGACCGAAAACGTGGTACGCACGTTTTTCAGCTCCGGCCGTTCGTTGGCGGCATTGACAAATTCGGTCACCTTATCCATCAGCTCGTTTGAACTCTTGCCGCCGCGGTTTTGGATATAACCTTCAAAACCGCCGGACATGCTCATGCCCATGATCGGCGGCATGGAAAAGGCATAGCCGATGCCCTCGGGCCGGCTCATGCCGAATTTGGTATAAAGCTGAGCCAAAGCGTCCGCCGACTGGTCGGCGTTTTCCCGCAGTCCCCAGTCTTTTAAGATGATGAAGCTGATGCTCGAATAGGTGTTCTGGCTCGACGACAGCATGTTGTAACCGTTAACCGTCAGCACGTCTTCCACGTTCTCGTCTTCCCTCAACAGTTTGACCACGGAGTCGCTGAAATTCGTCGTCCGCCTCAGCGACGAGGCCTCCGGCATGCTGTAGGCCATCAGCAGGTTACCCTGGTCTTCACCCGGCACCAGCCCGCCCGGCACGATCTTGAACAAAAAGGCGATCGCTGCCAGAACGGCGACGAAACTGACCGTTGCCGTTTTCCGGTGGTTAAGGAAGAAACGCACGCCGGAAAGATAAGCCTCCGTCACCCATTCGAAAAAGTTGTCAAACCATTTGAAGAAACCTTTCGGTTCCTGATGCTGACGGTTGGGTTTGATAATCAGAGCGCACAGAGCCGGCGTCAGCGTCAACGCGACAAACGCCGAAATAAGCACCGAAACCGCAATCGTCACCGAGAACTGTTTGTACATAACGCCGGTCATACCGCCCAGAAAGGCAATCGGCAAAAACACCGACGACAACACCAGAGCCACCGCGACCACCGGTCCAGACACTTCCTGCATCGCCTTGATCGCCGCTTCTTTCGGGGTCAGCTTTTCCTCGCTCATCAGACGTTCGACGTTTTCCAACACGATAATTGCGTCGTCAACCACGATACCGATTGCCAGAATCAGCCCGAACAGCGTCAGCAGGTTGATTGAAAAACCGAGCAGATACATACCGGCAAACGCGCCGATAATCGACACCGGCACCGCCAAAATCGGGATCAGGGTCGCCCGCATATTCTGCAAGAACAAATAGACGACGACGATAACCAGCAGCACCGCCTCAAAGAAGGTATGGATAACCTCGTTGATCGACACGTTTACGAACAAAGTCGTATCATACGGAATTTCGTAACTGATGCCGTCGGGGAAACTCTTCGACAGTTCGGCCATTTTGGCTTTGACCAGGTTGGCCGTTTCCAGCGCGTTGGCGCCCGGCTGCAGATAAACAGCAAAGGCCACCGCCGGTTCGCCGTTGAAATAGGAATTGACGCTGTAGTCCTGCGCACCGAGTTCGATCCGCGCCACGTCTTTCAAACGGAGAATGCCGCCCTTGTCATCGCTTTTAAGAATAATGTCGCCGAATTCCTTTTCGTCGACCAAACGTCCTTTGGTGTTGACCGAATAGGTATAGGGCAGATATTCGTCCAGCGGTTCCTGACCGAACTGGCCGGCCGCAAACTGCGAATTCTGTTCCTGCACGGCGGCAATCACGTCCTGCGGCGTCATGTCAAAATCTGCCAGCTTGTCAGGTGACAGCATAATCCGCATCGAATAGTCCTGCGAGGCAAACAGCGAAGCGCTGCCCACGCCCTTGATACGGCGGATTTCGTCCAGCACGTTCAACAGCGCGTAGTTGGAAACGTAAATCGTATCATAGCGTTCGGAAGAAGACTTCATCATCACGACCTGCAAGATCGAGTTTGATTTCTGTTCGACCGTCACGCCCTGCTTGGTCACTTCGCTCGGCAGTTTGGAAGTCGCCGCCTGCACCTTGTTGTTGACGTCGATCGTCGCCTGATCCGGATCGGTGCCGATGTCAAATACCACGCCGATGGTCAGATACCCCTGCGAAGTGGCGTTGGAATACATGTAGATCATGTTCTTAACGCCGTTGACTTCCTGTTCGATCGGCGCCGCCACCGTATCGGCCAGCACTTCCGCCGTCGCCCCCGGATAGGTGGCGCTGATCTGAATTTCCGTCGGCACGATGTTGGGGTACTGCTCAATCGGCAGCACCTTCATCGAAACCAACCCCGCCAGCACAAAAACCAGCGACACGACGGTCGCAAAAATCGGGCGGTCAATAAAAAACTTGGAAAACATTGCTTTTTCCTCCCGGATTATTCCTCGACGGTTTCCCGTTCAGCCGGCTGCCCCACGTTTTTGGGATCAACCGTCATGCCGGGACGGATCTTCATCAGGTTGCTGACGATCACCTGGTCGCCGGCTTTCAGACCGCTGTCGACGATCCAGCCGCCCTCCTTGGTCATCAGTCCGGTCTGGATATTGACCGATTCGACCATATTTTTGTCGTTGACGATATAAACGTAAGAGCCGTTGGCACCCTGCATGATCGCTTCCTGCGGCACGATCAGGGCGTTGACCCGGGTCAGCCCTTCCATCACCAGCCGCAGAAACTGTCCCGGTTTCAGACGTTTTTTAGGATTGGGGAAAACCGCGCGCAATTTGATGGTACCGGTTCCCTCGTCAATGCCCGAATTGATGAAATTAATCTCTCCGGGCAACGGATAAACGCTGTCATTGCTGAACTTGACCTTGGCAACGACTTCGCTTTTGTTTTCCGGGTTGCGGATCAAACCGTTGTCCACCATGTTGGAAAGCGACATCATCTCGCTTTCGGAAGCCGAAAAGATAACATAAATCGGATCAAGCTGGGTAATGTTGGTCAAAAGGCCGGTTGCCGAAATCAGGCTTCCTTCCGACTGCACTTCCATGCCGGTAACGCCGCTGATCGGCGCGGTGACTTTGGTATAGTCAAAATTCAGCTGTGCGGTTTCCACTTCCGATTCCGCCATCAGCACCGCCGCTTTCTGCGCTTCCAGTTCGGCCTGAGCGTCATCGCGCGACTTTTCGCTTACCACCCGCTGTTTGAACAGCTTTTCGATTCGCGCCCATTCGGTTTCGGCCCGCCGCAGCTGTGCCTTGGCCTTGGCCAGGTTGGCCTTGGCGTTGTTGAGCCTGGCCTTGTATTCCTTGGGATCGATTTCAAACAAAACGTCTCCCTCTCTGACTTCGCTGCCTTCGATATAATTTTTCTTCAGCAAAATGCCGCTCACCCGCGCCCGCACTTCCGTTTCCTTGTATCCCTGCGCCCGGGCGGAAAATTCAAAACTGAGAGGCACGTCTTCCGCCGCCACCTCAAGCACGTTTACCGGCAGCGCCGCGGTTTTGGCCGCCGCATTCTGAACCTCGCTTTTGTCTTCCTTGCAGGCGCACAAAGACAGTACCACCGCCAATCCCGCCAACAATTTGCTACTTTTCCACATTTTTTCACCTTTCGTTTTAAAAACCCGACAAAATTTTCTCATACGATAAACTGTTTTTTTACACCCGTCATCTTAATTTTTCATAAACAAACAATTTTACCGGCGGGCAGAAAAATGCCGCATTTTGTACGGCCGGCGTTTTTTCCTGCCGAACCACAGGTAACAGACGAACAAAAACAGCAACACGCGGGAAACCGGCATTGCCAGCCATACGCCGTCCAGACCGAACCACAACGGCAGCGCAAACAGACACAGGGGCAGCGCGACAAAAGCGTCACCGTAAATCAACAGCGAAGAATCCGTGATTTTGCCGGTCGCCTGATAATAATAACCGGCCACCCGGATCACTCCCAGCAGTACGAACGCCGTCGAACTGATAACCAATCCGTGTGCGGCAAGAACCGCCGCATTGCCGTGCAAATTGAACCAGGCGGGAAAAACGTCGTGTCCGACAACCGATACGCACATCAGCACAATTCCCAATCCGAAAGCGGTATAATAGCCCATGTTGCCGATAATGTTCTGCCGGCGGTGGCCGCCGCCGTAAAGATAGGCGACCAGCGGCTGCACCCCGAGTGCCAGCCCGGTCATCAAAAGCGAACCGAGCGATTCGACCGCGCCGATAAAGGTATAGGCGGCCAGCCCGTCCACCCGTCCGTATTTCAACGCCTGATAATTATGGAAAAACAACATCGCGATAATCGACAACTGGTTGCCGAGCGAAGGGAAGCCGCTTACGACAATGTTTTTCAAATACTTCGGCTTCAGCTTAAACATCTGCAGGTCGAAACGAAGAGCCGTTTTCCGGGTAAAGAAATAGGCCAACCCGGCAACAGCAATCAGCATCTGCGCGGTAACCGTGGCATAGGCCGCGCCGGCCACGCCGCCGCCGAGCGGAAAAATGAAAACATAGTCCATTACGATGTTCAGCAGCAGTCCGCCGACCATCAGCCACATCGACAGCACCGGCCGGCCGTCGTTACGGATTACCGCCAACACGCCGGTTACCAGCATATAGGCCAGATTGCCGTATATCAAAATCCGCGAATAACGCACGGCACCGGGCATCAGTTCGTCGGTAGCGCCGAACAGACGGAGTATGTCGGTCAGAAAACAGTTGACGACAGTCATCATCAGCAGGCTGAACAATACCTGCCAGACCAGCATGTTGCCGAGACTGAGCCGTGCCAGCCGCAGGTTACCGTTGCCTCTCGACTGCGCGATGATAATTGCCGCACCGGTTCCCAGCATGTCGCCGACCGCACCGAACATCATCACCAGCGGCCAGGTAACGGCCACCGAAGCAAGCCCGAGTTCTCCTGCACTCCAGCCGATAAAAATGGTATCCACGATACTGTAGGAACCAACGATGAGCATGCCGACCATCGACGGCAGCACATAAGAAAGAAAAAGTCTGGCATTTTTATTCATCGACCGCTTCTCCCGCAGCGGTCTTCTCCGCCTTTACCGCCCAAAAGGCAAACAGCGACGCGCCGAGCGCCGACACGACCAGAATGATCCCGGTCGAAACCATGATGTTTCCCAACCCGGCCAGCGGCGAAACAATGCTGCCGGACAAAAATCCGGAAGCCCCCATGAAAGCCGACGCCGTTCCCGCCTGTCTGCGGGCGGCATCCATAGCCAGCGCGGTAGCCACGGTAAAGGACAAACCCATCATAAAACAAAGGGCAAACAGCAAAACCTCAAACCAAACCACCGAAGTCCCGGCCGCCATTACCGCCGCCAGCGCCAGACTACAAAGCGTCATGCCGGCACAGCTGACGAAAAGACAGTGCCGGGGCGAACCGAAGCGGACCGAAGCCGCCGCTCCGACCCCGATCGCCATCGCATTGGCGGCAAAGAACAGACTGAAGGCAAACGGGCCGAAACCGTAATGCTGCTGAATGATAAACGGCGAAGCGGCAATATAGGCGAAAAGAATAGCCATCGCAAAAGCCAGTTCCAGCGTATAAAACAAATAACGGCGGTTTTTAAGCACGGTTTTGAACATTTTAAAAGATTTGGCCGGCTTTTCCCTTGACCGTCGCAGCCGGGACAGGCTTTCGCGGAAACGAAGGCAAAAACCGAGCAGCACGCAGCCGATCAGAAGCAAAATGACAAAAATGCCCTTCCAGCCGACCGCATCCAGCACCGCGCCGCCGACCACCGGCGCGGCGATCGGCGCCACTCCGTTGATGGCACCGACAATCGCCAGCGCCTTGGCCAGATTTTTGCGTTTGAATTTGTCGGCGGCAATTGAACGGGCAATCACGATTCCTCCCGAAGCAGCGATTCCCTGCAAAAAGCGCAAAGCCGCAAAAACCTCAATCGTCGGGGCAAAAATGCAGGCAAAAGTCGCGGCAACAAACAGAACCAGCGAAACGAGAAGCGGCGGACGGCGGCCGTACGCATCGCTCAGCGGACCAAACACCAGCTGCCCGAAAACCAGCCCCAGCATTGAAAAGGTCAGCCCCGTCTGCACCATTGACACGCTAGTGTCAAAATACGCCGTCATCACCGGCAAACTCGGCAGATACATATCGGTCACAAACGGCCCGAACGCCGTCAGCAAACCGAGAAAAACAAAAATAAACCGCGCCGAATTGCCTGCGGATTTTCCTTTGACCGTCATTTTCCGTTCCTTAAAAAAAACTTTTTCCAACCGGTGTTTTTTAATGCGGATTTTTTTAAATTTCAAACGCTTTTTTTACATCCGGAGATCCGCATTTCATTACCCCGCCGTAAAAAAACTTTCATATTCCGCATACGTTTCATAACAAAGAAAACAGCCCTAAAGGCCCCCAAAGGACAGCCGGACCGACAGTAACCGGCGGCCTCAAAATTCAATCAATGTTCAACAACCGGCCTTATGAATGATTCCGTTCCGAACCGGCATTTTAACAAACGCAAAATTTTGATGACAATTTTGCGCCGCCAATATATATTCGCCATAAAAGACTAAAAGTAAAGGCAGCCGTCATGAAAAGCATTCTTCTCTTTTTCATTGTTCTTCTGCAAATTTCCGCCGGTCAGGCAGCGGAAACATTGCTGGATTTTTCTTCAGCCGACAATCACGTCGTCACCGTAAACGGCTATCCTCTGTTGCCGATTGAACCGCAGCGGAAAGTTTTTGAAGCGGTAACGCTGAACACGCGCGGCTTTAACACAATCGAAGTCGACGGTGTTCAAAAACGGTTCCGCCTGTTTCGCATCAAGCCCGGTGACATTTTAAAATTTTCCGTTAACGGCGAAATTTATCAACTGAATCTGTTTCCTCGAAAACTGCCGGTTCCCGATATCGCGGAATATACGGGGGGGGGGTACATAGCAACCTCTTTTTTCAGTCCGAAAGGTGATGCCCAATCGTTTGCAACAATCATGACAACAGACGGAACGATAGAATTTTACCATACAAATCCGATAAAAAATTATGGAATTTCAGACTTCAAGCGGCAAAAGCTTACCGACGGCAGCATCCGCTATACATTTATGCAGCAAACTAAACCCATGCCCCCTTATGCCTGGTGGTACGGAAAGCTGATCGTACTCGACGAAAACTTTCAAAAAATCAACGAGCTTTCACTGATCGCGCCGACGGCAGACGAGGGCTTAATTGAAAATCACGACTCTTTGTTATTGACGGACAACCATTATATACTAACCGGTTACCGACAACGGAAAGAAAGAATAAACGGCAGGGAAAGCTCCGTTGTTACCCTGCTTTTGCAGGAAATAAAAAACAACCGGGTCATCTTTGAATGGAACAGCGGTGACCATCCCGAACTGATCAAAGAATCGCTGACAGCCTGCAATTACAAAAAAGACCTGGATTACGTGCATTTTAACAGCATGATCATCGATCCCTCCGACAACAACCTGATATTGTCTTTCAGACATACTTCCGCAATTTACAAAATAGATCGGAAAACCGGAGAAATCATTTGGCGTTTAGGCGGCAAAAACGACGACTTCGGCCTGACGCCGGAACAACGTTTCAACTTTCAACACACGGCTTCTCTGACCAACGACGGATATCTGATGCTTTATGACAACCACACCGCCGAAATCAACACCGAATGTGCCGGAAATTTTTCCTTTTTGCCCCGAAAAACTTCACGGATTTTAAAATTCAAACTGGATGAAAAAAACAAAAAGATACTGAACTGGCAAGAAATTCCATTGTCCGTATATTCCGAATTTATGGGCAACGTATTTGAAACGGAAGACAAGACATACATTGTCGGCTATGGCAGCAACAAGGGAAAAGCGGCGGAAGAACTGGACAAAGACGGCACCCCTCTTTGGACCTTCAAACTCCCGGATAATCTCTTTACTTACCGGGTTTACAAATACCGCTAACGTTACAAATACGGATTTCTCCAACGACATCAGACAGCAATTTCCGCGCCGGCGCTTTGGCCGGATTTTTGCGCTTGAACATGTCGGCGGTTGTCAAACGGACAACACCGGCTTTTTCCGCAACGGCAAACGGAAAACTCTCATACCTTTTGCCAGACAAACGCCCCTGTTTCCGCCGGCGCGGCAAAAGCTTTCACTTTCCGATTTTCAACTTTTACGCGAAACATTCAGGAAAAGTTTTCGACAACCTCCAAAAGCTCCCGTTCAATACGGGCTTTTTTCAGGTTTCGCCGCAAATCAACGGTTTTAAATTGTACGGCATACCCCAAATCTTCCGACGCCGCGTTCAAACGATGAACCGGCACATCCGGCGCAACATCGCCGTATTGCGGATAAATCAAAATCGCCCTTTTGGCACCATGCAGCATACAGTATGTCATAACCTGAAAAACATCGGCATTCGACACGTCTTTTAACGAATGAAACTCTTTATATTTCGTATCAATCACGATTTTGTTGTTTTTTTCAAAAATATCCACAAAAGTATCGCATTTCTTCCGCCCCGTCCCCGCTTCCGACAACAGTCTTTTTCCCTTTTGCAGCTCAATGTCCAACGTCGGACACTTTCTTTTGAAAACCTCTCCTATAAACTCCTCAAACAAAACATTCATGTCCCAGACCAGCGCAACGTTTTCTATCTTATTCCTCGAAAGGTCGACGGAACACTGATTAACAAACATTTTAGCCAAAGAAAGAGGCTTTTTAAACAAAATCTGGTTGCGCGGCAGCGCAATCCGGTTTGCCTCGGCCGCCGAAACGGGCAACGGCTCAACATCGGCGTAATAATTGACGATCCGCCGCAAAATCCTTTTATTGCCGCTGTTTTCGCTTAACTTGTAAAGACAAACGGCAACATACAAAAAGAGCCTGTTCAACATATTGTTTTCGGAAAACTCGTCATATTGACAATAAAACTTTGCCCTGTTGACGCAGCTTTTTCTTATCTGCTCCGGCAGCATCAGTTTGCCTTTGATAAAATTGACCTCCGTTTCTTCCGTTACATAGTTCCTAAGCGGCTGCTTTTTCAGACAGTCAAACAACGAAGAAGCATATTCATAAATCAGAATTTCGAGAAAAGGGTTTTTGCACGCCGCCAGCCTGGCACCGCTTTCGGTCCTGATGTCCAACCGGCGGGTATACGACAGCATATACACCAGATTTTCCATAATCTCGCGCCTGTCGTCATTGGCGGACAATATCTTCGGCAATATTTCGATTTGGACGTTTCCGCATCTTATGACTCCGACAAAAGATTTTGAAACAATCCCCTGCGGCGTCAGAGACACAACGTTCTGCAGCTTCTTTTTCCTCAAATAGGCCGAAAGCCTTTCCGCCTCGCAGCGGCTCAGGCTATTTTCGCCGGAAACGGAATATTCTTTCAGCCGAAATACCTTCACGCTAAGCCTCCAACGCTTTCAGCGCCTTCAGAAATTCGTCGTCCGCCATGTTTTCAACGTCACAAAACTTACAAAAAACGCTTTCCCCCGCTTCTTCGCGCAATTCCTGATCCCGGATTTCTTCGGAAACGACAAACCCCGGAACCAGCAACACCAGTTTTTTCCAGTCGCCGTAAAAGTACTCGTTCAGCAACGGCAAAACTTCGAATTGAAGCACCTTCCGCAATTCCTTAAGCGTCCGCACGTTCATAAAATAGCTATGGCCGATCTGATGGTCTTCATCCAGCAAAACGGATATTTTGCCGTTGATATTGCGTAAAATGCGCCGCAAATCGACTCCTTCGACATTATCGGCGACAAGACGAACGTCCGGCATTACCGGAACGAAGACGAAACGACGGCGCAAAGCAATGTCAACGCTTGCGATCGACCGGTCCGACGTATTCATTGTTCCGATGATGTAAAGATTTTTGGGAACGGAAAAACGATTGCGGGAATATGGCAGACAAACCGAAAAAGCTTCCCTTTTGTCATCTTCGATCAAGGTTATCAGTTCACCGAAAATTTTAGAAATATTGCCGCGGTTAATCACGTCAATAATCAAAATATACGGCTTGCGGCAAACTTCTTCGCCCGAATGCTCCAAAACGACGGAAACCAGCTTTTTCGTATCAATCACGTTGTAATTTTCCCGGCCTTCGTTCCTGGTTCGGTAAAAACCATAAATGGCCTGCTGAGAAAAATTCCTGTCGTATATTTCCGAAACTTCAATATCCTGCCCCGCATACAGCCACTCCACGCTGCGAAAATGGCAGTAGCGGACTTCGCTGTTCTTGTCATACCTGTATTCGCCGGTAATTCTGCCCACTGCCCGGAACTTCCGGTTGCCGTTGGCAATAATCACGACGTCCCCGATTCTCATTCGATCTTTGAATATTTCAAGAGCGCTTTTGCCCCATTTGTCCTCAATCATCGAAAAATCGTCCGCACAGTTGCAATTTGAAAAATCCTTATCGTTACTGTACCCCAGGGCGACAACGTTATGCCCTATGCAATAGTCGTACAGATTGTCGCCCGGTGCGGCCTTGTCTACCAGCGACATTTTAAATACGCGCGTGCGGGAAAAATCCACGTCGGCGATATTCTTCCCCATATTTGTTTTTCCGGCGCCGCTTGCCTTTCCGGCATTCTCGCAAATTTCCCGGAAAATTCCTTTTTTCCCCTCATATCGAACTTCGTTCGCCTTACCTTCCCAGGAAACGCAGGGTCTGATCCCCTCAACAAACTCCTCATAGGAATATGACTGGTGAAAGGTAACGAATTCTATCTGTCCGGCCTGCTTCAACCGGTTAAATTCGGCCAAAACGTCTTCATAACGCAAATCGGACAAAAATTCTTCATATCTCTTAAGAGCATAACGATAATATGAATTTTCATTTTTCCTAACCTCGTCGCCGTTGATGTAATCACCGGCAAGAATTTCCTCTTCCAGCCTTTTATATTTCTGCAAATCGTAATATCTGAAAATGTTGTCGCTTTTCAAACATTCCGAGTTTATTTTTTCTATATGCTTAACGTATTCGTTCAAAACCTCTTCCGAATATTTTTCCTTCCGGGAGCGCAAATAATCCGAAAACATTTGTTTAAAAGTAACGATTTCCATTGCTTTCAAAACGGCATGATAGGTCTTTCCCGTTCCCGGCGGACCATACAAAATCTGATTCAACGGAACATTCCCCGCTTCGGCAGCATTAAATTCGTCTTTCATTTTCTCGTTTTCTCCATTTGCGTTTACAACGTTTTCTTTTAACAGCATATCCTCAACGACACGGGCAAAAAGGGCGTTGGAAATTCCCGCTTCTCTCGCCATAAGAACAAGTTGCCCCATCCTTGAAAAAACATTTTTTTCCGGAACGACGCCAAACAGTTTTAATATTTTCAACTGCATGTTGTCGGCAAAGAAAGCGGGAAACTCGTCAGGAAAAACCATGTTCAGATATTTCCTCATCCACTGATTAAGAGAAACATCCCCGGCCAAATCTCCCAGTTTCCGATAATCTTCCAATGTCACCAGCGGCTTGCATTGTTCCGCCAAACGGCAATACTTCAACAGGGCGTCCCGGATTTCCGTTCCCCTGAGAACGGCCTCGTCGGGAGAAAGGGGACGAAATCTCCTGCCGTGTCCTTCGGCCCAGGATTTTTCCTTTTCAGAAAAATAAAGCCCGTACTTGGCCGCACTGCCGCCGCCGATTCCCCCTAAAATTTTACATTCTCCGAACTCTAATTCATAACACAGATTTTTACGAAATTGACGCGGATTGAGAAATATCGTGTCTAACAACGCCTCCCCTTTTAGTTCCGCCAATTTCGGAGGAGAATACTCTTTAGCAAATTTTTCATACAGTTCAACGGCTTTTTTCTCAAATTGAGTATAGTCGACATCGGTGTCCGATTTTTGCCTGATTTGTTCGATGATTTCCCGTTTGTCCATCATGTCACCCTATAAGTTGAATTTTTAAAATTTTAGAATTAACAATTACGATAGTCAACGAATAAATTAAGCATGTCCCTCTTCAGAGGAAAAAACAAAGCCGGATTTTCTCCCCCTGAAAACAGCCGGGAAAAGGTTTATTTAAAAAAACGGAGGGTTTTCGACAATTTAGCTTGCTTCTCCGACGTTTGTTTTATATTCTGCTTATGGACGAAATGGTTATCGCCATCCGTCTAGGGCTTCGAAAACCCTTGATACGTTTAGTCGTGTGCACACGACTTTAAATATTGTGCCGACTTATCTTGTCTGTTTTTTTCGGACGGATGTCGGCGAATAAGGCTCAGCCAAATAAGCCGAGCCGTCTGAACGTATACGGTTTTCGAACATCCGCCCGCCTTTTGCCAAAAGTGCGGGTTCTGTTTTAACTGGTTTTAAAAGGATGTTAAATCGTATGAAAAACAAACTCTTAATTTCGACAGCGCTGGCCGCCGCGTTTACCGTCGCCAACGCTTATGCCGTCGAACCGGCCCAAAGCGCCGTCAGCGATGTAAAAAATTGGAACGACAACATATATGAACTGGAAGAAAACACGTCACGGGGCGGCGGCGTGCTTCGCCCGGCGGCAGACGAAAAAGACCTTACCGCAGGCAAAATCGGCGACAACCGAATAACGGCGCGTCAGACTTCCGGCCACTCCGGCGAAGTATATGCTCAGGGAGCCGTATTATGGCTCGGCAAAAAACTTTCCTCTGTCAACGCCGGAGAAATTTCAAACAACGGTCTGAACGTAACGACGGAAAACAACAACAATGCCAAAGCAACCGCCAACGGCGGCGCTTTTGCGATCTATAAAGGCGGATATATCGATAATCTTACCGCAAACTTCACCGGCAACAAAGCTTCTTCCCGATACACGGGAGAAGGCGAATACAACGGCACGGGAAGCTCGGCCGGCGGCGGCGCAATACACGTTGAAGGCCAGTACGGCACGGACGAAAAAACCGGCATCAGGGAAATCAACGGCAATTTCACCGGCAACGGCGCCGAAGGAGCGGCTTATGCCAACGGCGGCGCGATTTACTTCAAAGCGGGCGCCGATCGTGACGGACAAACGGGAACCGGCCTCGTTACAACCACGATTAACGGCAATTTTGCCGACAACTTCGTCAAAGCGGTTACAGCCAACGCCGCAGCCAAAGCCTCGACCGGCGGCGCAATCTCGGTAAAAAGAAAAGACGGTAAAACCGTCGATCTCACATTAAACGGCAGCTTTACCAACAACCGTGTCGAAACCAACGCGACCGAAGCACTGGGCGGCGCGCTTTACAGCGAAGGCATGATCACCCTCGGCAACAACACCGTTTTCAGCGGCAACAGCGCAACTTCGACAACAGGCAAAGCTTTCGGCGGCGCGATTTATAATACCGCGGACGCCACGCTGAAAATAAGCAACGCCGTTTTCAGCGGCAACAAAGCAAACGGCCGCCTGAACGACATTCATAATCTCGGCGCGCTCAATGTTTCCGGCAATCTTACGCTTGACGGCGGCATTTCCGGCAACGGCACGACCACTTTTGCCCGGGGATCGCAGCTTACCGTAAAAACCGGGACCACGACCATTTCCAACCGGGTGATCAATAACGGCGCAACATTGAATCTTACCTTTGACAACGGTTTCAGCGGACGATATGAGCTGATCACCGACGGCGGTTCGCTTGACCGCGAATTTTCCATTGCCGGAAACAATCTGTACAACATCACCGGCATTGAAAACGGCATCTATAACGTAAACAAAAAATCCGCGGCCGAAGTCAGCACCGCTACCGGCGCCACCGGAAACCAGGCGGCCGCCCTCACCGCTCTCACCGCGGGCAAGGCAGACAACGCCGTATTTAACGCCGTCGCCGACGCCGTTTCCGCAATGGCCCAGTCGACTGACCGCACACAGGTCAAGGCCGCGTTGGACGCCGTTACCGCTCTTGCTCCCGAGGTCTCGCCGATGGTACAGCACACGCAGTCGCAGACCGCAAACCAGATCTTCGGCGCCGTCGGCACCAGATTTGCAGGAGGCACGATTGCCGCGGCCGAAGGAACTTCCTCCGGCGACAGCGTTTTTGAACGTGCCGCGGTATGGATTCAGGGCCTGTTCAACAAATCGAAAAGGCATGATACGGCAAGAACCGAAGGCTTTGACGCCGACAGCTCGGGCGTTGCCGTGGGCGCTGAAAAATTCGTAACCGACAATTTCAAAATCGGTTTGGGATACGCTTATGCCAACACCGACATCGACGGTTTCATGCGTTCAACCGACGTTGATACCCACAGTGCGATTTTGTACGGCGAATACAAACCCTCCCAATGGTATGTAAACGGCATTGCGACTTACGGCTGGTCCGATTATTCGGAAGGCAAAAACGTCGCCGGCATCGGCGTTGACGCCGATTATGACGTCGAAACGTTCGGCCTGCAGGCCATGACCGGATACGAACTGCAATCAGAGAGCTTCGTTTTTGTACCGGAAACAGGATTGCGCTACGTTCACATCAGTCAGGATGCCTATAAAGATTCCGCCGATCAGCGCGTTTCCGCCAACGACAGCGATCTGTTAACCGGCGTTCTCGGTGCCAGAATCAACCGCTCCTGGGAATTTGAGAACGGCATCAGCCTGAAACCGGAAGCCAGATTTGCCCTGACTTATGATCTGGTCAACGACGCCGGCGGTTCGGTCGTAACCCTGGCCAACGGCAGCGCCTATGCGGTTGACGGCGAAGCACTCGATCGTTTCGGCATGGAACTCGGCGTAGGCGTAACTGCGGAAGTCGACGACAACATTGAAGTTTCGCTCGGCTACGAAGGCAAATTCCGTGAAAAATACCACGACCACACCGGTCTGCTTAATGCCAAATACAAATTTTAACTTCGGCATTGCTGCAAACGCCCCGGAACTTTCCGGGGCGTTTCATTTTATGCGCGGCCATGGGCTTTCCGGCCGAAAGCTTAGCTAAACCAAAGGATAAAACGGACGCCGCAGCCGTTGGATTGTCGCAAACAAACACCATATACCACCATTATTGCGAAAACAAACAGACAATAAGGAGTAAATTCGGTGCGTACAGGCGTTGTTTTTGTTCTGACAGCGGTTTTGGGGTGTCCCCCGGCATGGGCCGCAGACTACGAAGTTCCCGTTTCCGGCACATTGGCCAAAGCCATCGCCGCCGCCAACGCCAACACGGACGGCGACACCTACGAAATCGAAATAGCCGGCAGTTCCGCCGATTCCGGAACCGTCCGCAAAAGCGCCTCAATTACCGGCGATTCGACCGCCCGGCTTTCCGGTTCGCTGACATTTACCGGCACCGGCGTCAAATCCGCGCTTGACAATCTGTCGTTTACCGCCGGCAGCGGTACGGCCGTCACCAACGGAACGCTCGGCTTCGGAGAAGCGCAGGACCTGACCGTCAACAACGTCAGCTTCAGCCAAAGAACCGGCGGCTACTACGGCGGCGCCTTTGCCAACCTCGGCAACACCGAGATCAACGGCAGCTCGTTCACCGGCAACCGCGGCAATCTCGGCGGCGCCGTTTACACTACGAGCAAAACGCTGACCGTCAACAACACCTCTTTTTCCGACAACAGCGCTTCCGACAACGGCGGCGCCGTCAACAACTGGGGTACGCTGAGCATTTCCGGCTCGTCTTTTGAGCGCAACCGCTCGGGCGGAAGCTACGGCGGCGCCGTCTATACCAAAGGCAAAACCACAATAACGGACACCGTCTTTTCCGCTAATACGGCAGGCGGAGGGGGGGGGGGTTACGCCTCTGCTGCCGAATAATT
>OGQU01001639.1_pt1 | contig 17348 bp, 16 predicted proteins | sample 1553341 | NCBI WGS metagenome assembly OGQU01 (sample SAMEA2579920, study PRJEB22360) | human gut metagenome | biome: human gut; feature: human-associated habitat; material: faeces | place: Denmark | collected 2008/2010 | reverse complement strand
AAAGGAGTTTTTTAGCATGAAGAATCCTGTCTTTACGGGTGCGGCTGTCGCCATTATCACCCCGATGTATGAGGACGGCAGTGTCAATTTTGACGAGCTGGGCCGTATCATTGAGGATCAGATCGCACGGGGAACGGACGCCGTTGTCATCTGCGGCACCACCGGCGAGTGCTCTACCATGACCGATGAGGAGCAGCTGGCGGCCATCAAATTCACGGTCGATACGGTCAACCACCGCGTCCCCGTTGTGGCAGGTGCAGGTTCCAACGATACCGATCACGGCTGTGCACTGGCGGCAAAATCTGCTGCCTGCGGCGCGGATGCCCTGCTGCTGGTGACCCCGTACTACAACAAGACCAGCCAGGCGGGCCTGGTGGCTCACTTTACCGCCATGGCCGAAGCCGGCGGCATCCCGGTCATCCTGTACAACGTGCCCTCCCGCACGGGCCTGAACATTGCGCCGGAAACGGCTCTGGAGCTGAGCAAGCATCCGCTCATCAACGGCCTGAAAGAGGCTTCCGGCAACATTTCTCAGGTGGCAAAGATCGCGCAGCTCTGCGGCGATGACCTGAACATCTACTCCGGCAACGATGACCAGGTGGTCCCCCTGCTGTCTCTGGGCGGCAAAGGCGTTATCAGCGTGGTCTCCAACGTCAAGCCGGAGCTGGTACACAACTGCTGCAAGGCATGGTTTGAGGGAGATGCGGCAAGGGCCTGCGCCCTGCAGCTGGAAATGCTGCCCCTGTGCGAGGCTCTGTTCTGCGAGGTGAACCCCATCCCGGTCAAGTACGCGATGAATGTACTGGGCTGGAACGCAGGCGAGTGCCGCCTGCCGCTGGTGGAGCCCAGCGATGAGCACAAGACCAAGATCGAGCAGGCTCTGGTGGAAGCCGGTCTGATCAAAGAATAACACACGTTGGCAGATGCCCGGCGAGAGGATTCTTCCGGGCATTTTGCCGTATTCTGCATTGCAGGAAAAAGAGGTAAAAACCATGACGGATATTATCATTCAGGGGATTAGCGGCCGGATGGGCCATGTGCTGTGCGACCTGATTGCCCAGAGGGAGGACTGCCGCGTCATTGCCGGCATTGATGTGAAAGACGGCGAGCAGAACGGCATTCCCGTGTATGACAGTCTGGACAAGCTGGAGGGCAAGGGCGATGTCATCATCGATTTCAGCTCCCCTGCTGCCGTGGAAAAGGCCCTGCCCTACTGTGAGGCTCACAAGCTGCCCATCGTGGTCTGCACCACGGGCCTTTCCGAAGAGCTGCAGCTCAAGGTGGTGCAGCTGTCCCGCAGCATCCCGGTGTTCAAGAGCGCCAACATGTCCATGGGCATCAATGTCCTGTCGGAGCTGTGCAAGCGTGCTTCGGCCATCCTGGGCGTGAATTACGACGTGGAGATCGTGGAACAGCATCACCACAACAAGTTGGATGCCCCCAGCGGCACGGCCCTGATGCTGGCAGACGCGATCAATGAGGAGAACGATGGCGCTTACCACTACGTCTATGACCGTTCCTCTGTGCGCCAGAAGCGTGACCCGAAAGAGATCGGCATCAGCTCGGTGCGCGGCGGCAGCATCGTGGGCGACCACGAGGTACTGTTCTGCGGCCCGGACGAGGTCATCACCCTCAAACACACCGCCTATTCCCGCAATATTTTTGCAAATGGAGCCATCAACGCGGCTGTTTATCTTGCGAAAAAGGAGCCGGGGCTGTACAATATGAGTGATATGATCGCGGAAATGTGAGCCAGATGTCACATGTTTCTCCGCTGAGGCCCACAAGGGCAGAATGGAGGGTTTTCTTATGTACGGTGTTTCCAAAATCAGCATTGAGCCAAGCCTCATGATGATCAGCGTGCAGGATGTCGAGTTCAAAGGCAACAGCCTGGCACGCTATTTGCAGATCTTTGCCGACACAGGCGTTGTGGTGGATATGATCAGTCAGAGCGCTCCCCATGGCACCACGATGGATTTCAGCTTTACGGCATCCAGCAGTGACCTGCCGTTGGTGATGAAAGCCATTTCGGCAGCCAATCTGGATAAGGACGCCAAAGCGGCTCCCCTCATCAGCGTGGGCTATTCTAAGCTGAACCTGTTTGGCGAAGAGATGGTCACCAGCTGCGGTGTGGCCGCCCGTGCTCTGAATGCCCTTGCCATGGCAGGCATTGAGGTGCTGCTGATTACCACCAGCGATCTGGATATCTCCCTGCTGGTGCGGGCGGAGAACGAAGATGCCGCCTATGAAGCCCTGAAGAAAGCATACGAACTGTAACTTCCCGGATCTGCTTCATTAAAAATTTTACAGGCAAAAAGAAAGCCCGGAACGGCTTCTCCGTACATGAGAAAACCGTTCCGGGCTTTTTACGATCAAATCGACAGGCCTTGCGGGGCTTATTACAGCATCACTTTGTGGTAGACCTTTTTCCCCTTTTTGATGACGATGCCCTTTGCCAGCTGTTCAGCGGTAAAGCTGGCCGTGGGAGCCGAAACTTTTTCGCCATCCACCAGGACGCCTCCCTGGGTGACGAGGCGGCGGGCCTCACCGTTGGAGGCAGCCAGACCGGCCTTGACCATCAAGGTCAGGATGCCGATGGAGCCATCATTCAGGTCCGCGTCCGTCAGCTGGGTGGTGGGCATGTGCTCGGTGTCAGCCTCGCCGCTGAACAGAGCACGGGCGGCGTTCTGGGCCTTGACAGCCTCTTCCTCACCGTGGACCATCTTGGTCAGCTCATAGGCCAGGATCTCCTTGGCCTCATTCAGGCGCTCGTCTTTCCAGGTGCTCATCTCGTCGATCTGCTCCAGAGGCAGGAACGTCAGCATCCGGATGCACTTCATGACATCGGCATCGCCGACATTGCGCCAGTACTGGTAGAACTCGAACGGGCTGGTCTTGTTGGGGTCGAGCCAGACAGCGTTGCCAGCGGTCTTGCCCATCTTCTTGCCCTGAGAATCGGTCAGCAGGGTGATGGTCATAGCGTAGGCATCTTTCCCCAGCTTACGGCGGATAAGCTCCGTACCGCCCAGCATATTGCTCCACTGATCGTCGCCGCCAAACTGCATATTGCAGCCGTAGTGCTGGAACATGTAGTAGAAGTCGTAGCTCTGCATGATCATGTAGTTGAACTCGAGGAACGACAGGCCTTTCTCCATGCGCTGTTTGTAGCACTCGGCACGGAGCATGTTGTTAACGGAGAAGCAGGCACCCACTTCACGCAGCAGCTCCACATAGTTCAGGTTCAGCAGCCAGTCGGCGTTGTTCAGCATCAGAGCCTTGCCCTCAGAGAAGTCAATGAAATGCTCCATCTGCTTTTTGAAGCAGGCAGCATTGTGGGCAATGTCCTCCTTGGTGAGCATCTTGCGCATGTCGGTACGGCCGGAGGGGTCGCCGATCATGGTGGTGCCGCCGCCAATCAGGGCGATGGGGCGGTTGCCGGCCATCTGCAGCCGCTTCATCAGGGTCAGGGCCATAAAATGGCCGGCGGTCAGGCTGTCAGCGGTGCAGTCAAAGCCGATATAGAATGTTGCCTTGCCGTTGTTGATGAGGTCAATGATCTCTTCGTCGGTGATCTGCGCCACCAGGCCGCGGGCTTTGAGTTCTTCGTACAAAGTCATAGAAAAATCCTCCTGTTTCTGGGGCAGAGGGAAAAGAAAACGCCCTCTGCCAAACGTGAAATTTGGCAGAGGGCGAGAAAAATCGCGGTACCACCTCTGTTTGCCGCTCCCTCACGGAAACGGCCTCACGAGTGCACTCCTCAGAGACGGAGGACACTCCTGCGTTTGTAACGCTCGCACGCGGCACAGCCTACTGGAAAATTCGTTCAGCCTGCAGCTCCGGGAGGTATTTCGCCTGCTGTTCTGCACGCCCCTTGCACCAACCGGGGCCTCTCTGGGCAGAACCGTTCAGGGTACTTATTCCCGTCATCGCTTTTCACAAGGGTTAGTTTATCACACGAAAAGCGGGTTGTCAACGCCCATTCCGGGTCTGCTCCAGCATTTCGCGGGCATTGGCACGGGAAAGCTCCGTCACGTGGTCGCCGGAGATGAGATGCGCCAGTGCATCCACGCGGCCGTCTTCATCCAGCGGATGGATCTCGGTATAGGTCCGCTCATTGGCGATGTTTTTCTGGATCAGCAGGTGGCAGTCCGCCAGGGCCGCGATCTGCGCCGTGTGGGTGATGCACAGAATCTGATGTCCCTCTGCGCTCTGGCGCAGTACCTCACCAATACGGCTGGCTGCTTTGCCCGAAACGCCGCTGTCGATCTCATCGTAAATGACGGTCGGCACAGCGTCTTTGTCTGCCATGGCGTTTTTGATGGCCAGCGTGATGCGGCTCAGCTCACCGCCCGAGGCGATTTTCGCCAGCGGTTTGGGCGCTTCGCCGGGGTTTGTGGAGATATAGAACTCGATGCTGTCCTGCCCGTGGCTGGCCAGAGGCCCGCGGGCGTGGTGCAGAGTCATCCGCACACCGGGCATGTTCAGGAAGTCCAGTGTCTCAGAGATTCGTTTGTTCAGCTCTTCAAAGGCTTTCAGGCGGGTCTGCGTCAGTGTCTCTGCCTTTTCCCGAGCCAGAACGTACAGCCGATGCTGCTCTGCCTGCAGATGTTCTACCCGCTCCTGGGAAGACTGGATCAGTTCCAGCTCCTCCCGGGCTTTCTGCCCGAACGCGATGATATCCTCGACCGTATCACCATACTTCCGTTTGAGTTTATAAATGAGATCAATGCGCTGCTCGATCTCATCCAGTTCGGCGTCATTGGTCTCATAGGCGTCCAGACGGCCGATCAGGTCTGCAGCAGCGTCTTTTGCATTGTAGTAAAGGTCCAGCAGCTGCCCGGCACTGGTCGAGAGCTCGCCGTCCAGCTGGGCGGCCGCGTCCACGGCATTGGAGGCCTCCCCCAGCAGATCGACAGCACCCGGTGTCTCATCGTCACCGGAGAGCAGCGCATAGCACTGCGCGATGCGGTCCCGGATGGTAGAAGCATTGGACAGCACCTTGCGGCGGCTTTCCAGCGTCTGCTCTTCTCCGGCGGTCAGCGCGGCATCTTCGATCTCCTGCACCTGATAGCTCAACAGGTCGATACGGCGCTGTTTTTCACTCTCGTCCGTAATCTGAGCGTCCAGTTCCCGCTTGATCTTGACCAGCTCCCGATAAACGGCATAATACTCCTGATACTCGGTACGATTCTGGGCATAGGCGTCCAGAATGCTCTCGTGGTGGGCCGGGTTCAACAGTCCAACGGAATCGTGCTGGCCGTTGATGTTAATGAGCCCGCCGCACAACTCCCGCAGGATCGCTGCGGTGGCAGGCATCCCGTTGATGCGGCAGGTGCTCTTGCCCTCAGCGGTGATCTCACGGCTCAGGAGCAGTGCTTCAGAGCGCTCATACCCGGCTTTTTCCAGACTATCCAGCACAGCAGACGGAACATTTTCAAATGCCGCCCGGATCACCGCCTTTGCAGCACCGGTACGCACCAGATCTTTGGAGGTACGGTTGCCAAGAATGGCGTTGATGGAATCAATGAGAATGGATTTGCCCGCGCCCGTCTCGCCAGTAAGGACGTTGAGACCTTTTTCAAAATGGACATTGGCCTTTTGGATGACGGCCACATTTTCAATTTGCAGGCTGCTTAACATGCTTTGTTCTCCTGCCCTACCCTTTTCTTGTTAGTGCTGCCCGATGTGGTGGGTCAGCTCATTGCAGATGGTTTTGGCATCCCGTTCGGAACGCGCCACAATGAGGAACGTATCATCACCGGAAAGGGTACCGACAACATTCTTCCACTTGAGTGCGTCAAACACCTCACAGGCAGCATTTGCCATGCCGGAGTAGCATTTTACCAGCACTACATGGCCGGCATAGTCTACCCCCAGCACCGACTCGTGAAAGATCGTTTCAAAGCGGCCCTGCATTTTAGGGTTCAGACTCTCATTGTGGCTGGAAACGTAGCGGTAGCCATCACTGGTGGCTGCTTTGACCAGGCAAAGCTCCCGGATATCACGGGAGATGGTAGCCTGCGTAACAGCAAAGCCCTCTTCCCGCAGGTGTTCCAGCAATACCTCCTGCCGGCTGATGGGATGCTCCTGAATCAGCCGCAGAATCGTCTGCTGACGCTCGGCTTTCCCTTTGGCGTCTCCGGAAGTGGTTCGGTTCATACGCAATCCCTCTTTCGTTATCGTCTGCTCCGCAGTTTCTGGTCAATGGCCTGGAACTGGTCGGCGTTTCCAAATGTGATGAGCTGTACGATCTGGTTGGACAGGCGGATCTCGGCCGTTGCACCTGCCCGCATAGGGTAGCCGGAGACCCCGTCACAGCTGAGGAAGACCTCATCATCTGCCACCTGCCCGACACAAATGTTGATCTTGCGCTCCTGTGCGAATACCATAGCGGGGCTGGCAAGGCTGTGGGGGCAGATGGGCGTTACCACAATGCCCTTGGTCCGGGAGTCCAGGATAGGCCCGCCTGCGGCCAGCGAATAGGCTGTGGAACCTGTGGGCGTGGCCACAATGACACCGTCGCCCCGGTAATGTTCTACCAGAATATCATCGCAGTAAATGCTGAAATCAATAGCCTGCTGCAAACGGCCCTTGGTCACGACAACATCGTTCAGGGCGTGGCCTTTCCAGTTGTCTTCTCCCAGCACCCGCGCATAGAGCAGCATCCGGCTGTCCAGCGAGTACTCGCCCCTGGCAACCGCCGCCAGCTTTGTCTCCATTTCGTCCACCTCACAGGTGGCCAGAAAGCCGCAGCGGCCCAGGTTGACGCCGAGGATGGGCTTTTTGTACTCCAGCGTGAGGTTGGCTTCGTGCAGGATGGTGCCATCGCCGCCAATGGTCAGGATGATGTCTGCCTGCTGCAGGCACTCTTTTTCCGGCAGGTAAGAAACGCCCATGGTGTTGCAACTGGCCTGCAGTTCTTCCCGCATCAGGACATGGGAGCCATGGTTGAGCAGAATCTGCGCGGCACGCACAGCAATGACATCCGCCAACTGTTTGTCAGGGTTCGGGGAGATCATAACGGTCATACGGCGTTTCCTCCTGCCAGTTTATTTGTCCAGCGTGGAATGGCTTGCAGCAACCACCTGCTCGGCCACAGAATCATCCAGAACGCCGGGCTGCTCACTCTTCTGTACAAACATCAAGTACTCAATGTTGCCCTCAGGGCCCTTGACGGGGCTGAAATCCAGCCCGCATACTTTGAACCCGTTGGCGGCTGCGTAGCCCATGGCATTGTGCAGCACTTCGCGGTGGGTAGCCGGGTCACGCACGACACCGTTCTTGCCAACTTTCTCGCGGCCAGCCTCAAACTGAGGCTTGACCAGGCAGACACCCATGGCGTCCGGCGTAGTGATCGCCTGTGCCACCGGGAAAATATGATGCAGCGAGATAAACGAGACATCCACGCTGAAAAACTCAATGGGCTCTTCCAGCATATCAGGGGTAACATTGCGGATGTTCGTCCGCTCCATATTCACCACCCGCTCGTCGGTGCGCAGGCTCCAGGCCAGCTGGCCGTAGCCAACATCCACCGCGTAGACCTTGACCGCACCGTTCTGCAGCATACAATCGGTAAAACCGCCGGTCGAGGCACCAATGTCCATACAGACTTTTCCATTCGGGGTCAGCGGGAAGCACTGCATGGCTTTTTCCAGCTTCAGGCCGCCGCGGCTGACATAGCCAATGTCGTGCCCGCGCACTTCCACCTTGGCATCTTCCTTGATCATCTCTCCGGCCTTGTCCACCTTTTGCTCATTGACAAAAACGATGCCGGACATGATCAGCGCCTTTGCGCGCTCACGGCTCTGTGTCAGACCATGCTGAACAAGATATTGGTCCAATCGAATCTTCACAGTAAATTTTCTCCTTTCGTCACGGCCATCTGCACGGCCTGTACAAGATGCGCTGCATCCAGACCGGTTGCCTGTTTGATCTGTGCCACACTGGCATGCGGAAGACACGCGTTCCGCACCGCACAATGGATAAAGCGCCCATTCCATCCGTTTTGCTGCAAAGCATATTCCAGATGTTCACCAATGCTTCCGTTTGCAATGCATTCTTCCGCAAACAGGATTATTTTATATTTCGACAGATCAGCGATCATTTTGTCTGTAAAGGGATACAGCTTTACAGCCTTTATCACATCACACGCAATGCTTTTTTGCTGTAATTCACGTTCTGCCTGCAAAAGGTCGGCCAGTTCGTCGGCGTAACTCACCAGAACGATTGTTGCATCATCCGCCTTGCGCAGGAAATCATAATCTTCGCCGGTGCAGCCAAATTCCGCCAGAGCTGCATCCTGCCCACCGCGGGGATAACGAATTGCCCGTGGGCCATGGAAGCGGTCACTCAACAGCTGCTCCAGCCAGTAATTCAGTTCCTGATAATTGGAAGGCGCATACAGCGGCATTCCAAGCTGGCTCAGGAAAGCGGGATCGTAAATGCCCTGATGCGTTTCGCCATCCGCTGGGACAAAACCGGCGCGGTCGATGGCAAAAACTACATTCTCCCGCAGCAGATTTACGTCGTGGATGATCTGATCATAGGAACGCTGCAGGAAGGTGGAATAAATGCATACCACCGGCAGCATGCCCTGACTTGCAAGCCCGGCAGCAAAGGTCACAGCGTGCTGCTCTGCCATACCGACATCAAAAAAACGCTCCGGGTGGCTGTGTGCAAAAAACTGCAGGCCGGTGCCATACTTCATTGCAGCAGTGATGGCGCAGATATTCGGGTTCCGGTTGCCTTCCGTCACAAGAGCATTGCCAAATACCGTCGAGAACGATTCCTTTGGTGCCACCTCCGGGTCGGGCATTCCATCCGGATCAAATGCCGACACGCCGTGATAGTTGCCGGGGTTTACCTCGGCCGGCTGATAGCCCTTGCCCTTTTTTGTGATCACGTGCAGAAAATGTGGCCCTTGCCGGTTGCGGATGGTGCGCAGTGTGCGTTCCAGCTCTTCCACGTTGTGGCCATCCACCGGCCCGATGTACTGGAAGCCCATATCCTCGAACATGGTAGAGTGGTACATTGCCCGACGCAAAAGCGTCTTGCACTCGGTGATGTTTTTTTTCAGTGGAGCGCCCACCAGCGGTACTCCATCCAAAAAACTGCGCACATTATCCTTGGCATCAAAATAGGCCGTGGTCGTGCGCAAATGAGTCAGATAGCGGGCAAGTGCACCGACATTTTTAGAAATGGACATCTTGTTGTCGTTCAGGATCACAAGAAGGTTGTCCAGCTGTTCAATGTTGTTCATGCCCTCGTAGACCATGCCGCCGGTAAAGGCACCATCGCCGATCACCGCGACCACAAGCCCTGCTTCATGATGCAGCTTTTTGGCCCACGCCATGCCGATCGCAAGCGAAAGCGCCGTGTTTCCGTGCCCGGCAATGAATGCATCGTGTTCACTCTCGTTCGGGTTCGGGAAACCGGAGATTCCGTCGAGCTGGCGCAGTTTATCAAACTGTCCGCGCCGACCCGTAAGGATCTTGTGTGTGTAGCACTGGTGACCGACATCAAACACGATTTTGTCCTGTGGTGTATCCAGAACACGGTGCAGTGCAACGGTAAGCTCTACCACGCCAAGGTTTGAGGCAAGGTGGCCGCCCGTCTTGGAAATATTCTCCAGCAGAAACTGGCGGATCTCCGCGCACAGCTGTTTCACCTGCTGTTCATTCAGTTGCTTTAAATCTCTGGGCTGATTGATGCTGTCCAGCAGCAATGCTCCCATAAATCACACGTCCTTCAAATGAAGATTTTCTGTTGCTGCAGTGCATTCCTGCGTGAAAAAGAATGCCTCAAGCCAGCGGATACAGGAAGCCGACGGCTGCACCGACCAGTACGCCTGCCACGACCTGCAGCGGCGTATGGCCGACCATCTCCTTCAGATGCATGTTCTGCAGGAAAGGAGCATTCTTCTCGCTCACTTCGATCCACTGATCGATCATCTGGTTCAGGACCTTGGCCTGCTCGCCAGTCTCATGCCGCACGCCCATGGCATCGTGCATGGTAATGATTGCCACCACGCTTGCCACTGCAAAAATGGCAGAGTCAACACCCACACAGCGTCCGGTTGCAATGACCATGGCACAGACCGTTGCGCTGTGGGCACTGGGCATACCGCCATCACCCCACATGCGTTCCAACTGGAACTTGCCCAGCAGGATAAAATTGATGATGGTTTTAAGCACCTGCGCCACAAGCCAGCCGAGCAGTGAAACCGTAAGGATCTGATTGAAAGACAGGATGTTTTGAATAAGCTGCATAATCTTTTTCCTTTATTCTGTATGGATTATTTTTAGTTTTTACGCACAAGAAGCTGCTGCGCAAGCTGTTCCAGAAACGCAGCTTTTTCGCCAAAATTCCGGTGCAGTTCCGTGCAGGTCTCCTGATTCAGGTCATGTGCAAGCTTCATGGCACCTTCCGCACTATAAAGGGTCACAAAGGTAGTCTTTCCATTTTCGCTGTCGCTGCCAATGGGCTTGCCCAGCTGTTCCGGTGTGCTGGTAACATCCAGCACATCGTCCACGATCTGAAAAACAAGACCCAGACCATAAGCATACTGTTCCAGCGCTCTGCACTGTGCTTCATCCGCTTTGGCCGCAGCCGCACCCATCTGGATGGCTGCATTGATCAGCGCACCCGTTTTATTGCGGTGGATCAGCCGAAGCTGGTCTTCTGTTGCGGCCAACGCTTCGTATTTCAGATCCAGTTCCTGCCCATAGACCATGCCGCGGCTGCCAGCGCCTGCACCCAGTGCCCGCGCTGCCTGTACACAGACAGACGCATCTGCCGGGGCATTGGCGACTGTCTCAAATGCTTCTGTCAGCAGCACATCACCGGCCAGCATGGCAGTTGCTTCGCTAAACGCCTTGTGGCAGGAAGGACGGCCGCGGCGCAGATCATCATTGTCCATGCAGGGCAGGTCATCGTGAATGAGCGAATAGCAGTGCAGCATTTCTACAGCAGCTGCAAACTGCTGTGCCGCCTGCATACTGCCGCCCAGCATATCGCAGACGCTGAGAACAAGAACTGCACGGATCCGTTTGCCGCCGCCCATCAGGCTGTAGCGTGCCGCACGGCACACCTCGGATTCTTCCGGTAGAAAACGGCCGCAGGCCGTTTCCAGCGCGGCCATTGCCTGCGCCAGATAATTCTGATACTGCTCCTGATAGTCCATTAGCTTTCCTCCTGCACTGTGCCCGCAAGCTTTGCGTCGATTTCGTCGATCTGCAGCGATGTTTTTTCCAGTGCAGCATGGCAGTACTCCATCAGAGAAGCGGCCTCTGCATACAGTTTGACCGAATCTGCAAGGGTCGTATCCTCGCTCTGCATCTGTGCAAGGAGCGTATTCAGCCGTTCCATGCCTTCCTCAAAACTTTTGGGTGTTCTCATTGATTTCCTCCACCGCTTCCACCCTGCACTTTGCACGGCGGGAAGCGCTGCGAACATAGATTGTTTTTTCCGGCTGCAGATCATCTGCATTTAAAATAGTGCCGTTGGCTGCTGTGACCATCGTGTAGCCGCGCGCCAGCACCTTGTATGGATCCAGCGATCCAGTAAGTGCTGCCGCATGACCCAGCTGCAATTCTGCAGAATGCAGGCGTTTCTGCATCTGCTGACGGATGGCATCCTGCACCTGCTGCAGCTGACCCTGACTTTTTTGCCAGTTTCGGCGTGCAAGGCCCTGCTCCAACACAAAGTTGTATTGTTCCAGACCATTATAGCATAAATCAAAACGTTTTTGCATATTTTTGCGAATATTTTGCTGCAAATCCAGCAATATCCGCTCCTGCTCTGCCCGATCCGGTACGGCCAGCTCTGCTGCAGCCGAAGGTGTGGGGGCACGGCAGTCTGCCACAAAATCCAGAATGGTATAGTCGATCTCGTGGCCGATTGCGCTGATCAGTGGTTTTTTGCAGCGGTATGCAGCCCGGGCGATCATCTCTGCGTTAAAGACCCACAGATCTTCCCGGCTGCCGCCTCCGCGTGCAACGATGATCTCGTCCACCTCTTTGCGCTGATCCAGCTTTTTGATGGCATCGGCCACCTGCTGCGCGGCTTCAAATCCCTGCACTGTCACCGGACACAGCAGCAGCCGGACCCATGGCCAGCGCCGTGTGAGCACATTGCGGATGTCCTGCAGGGCAGCTCCCGTCTTGCTGGTAACAACACCGATGCATTTAGGAAATTCCGGCAGTGGCTTTTTATGTTCCGGTGCAAACAGGCCCTCCTGCTCCAGTTTCGCCTTGAGCTGTTCCAACGCCAGCTGTGCGGCACCAATGCCATCCGGGAACATATCGTTCACGTACAGCTGAAATGCGCCGTCGCGCTCATAAAGGGTAGCGCGGCAGCGCACGACTACACGCATTCCCTCTTCCGGGCGGAAAGCAAGGCGGCGTGCATCAGTGCGGAACATTACCGCTTTGACGCTGCAGACATCATCCCGCAGAGAAAAATAGCAGTGCCCGCTGCGCGCATTCTGTACAAAATTTGCGATCTCGCCGCGCAGGGCAAGGTCAAACAAAGCATCGTTGGCATCCAGCAGCGTTTTTACATAACGGTTGAGTGCTGAAACGGTAATCACTTCAGCCATAATCCGGCCTCCCGCGCTGCCAGGATCGAAACACCGATGGCATTATCGCTGGAATACTGTCCCGGCACAAAGTAGACCTGCGGCAGACGTTTCTGCACCCATGCACGGATGATATCGCTGCTCATCACTCCGCCAGCACATACCACCGGCAGGCCGGGGTATTCCTTCTGTGCAGCTTTGGTCATTTTTACCACTGTATCCGCCACACAGAGCAGGCAGTACTTGCACACATATTCCGGCGTTTTGCCTGCGGCAAGCAGGGCATTGCACTGGTTTTCCAGCCCGGAAAGGCTGCATTGCATCCCCTTCACGCTGGATTTTGGCTTGATCTCCTCAGTGCACTGTGCAGCCAGACGGGAAACCTCGGCACCCGCCGGGAAGCCAAAGCCAAGCCTGACCCCCACACGGTCCACAGCCTGTCCGGCATAAAGGTCTGTGCTGGTGCCAAGCGTTGTGATCCGGCGCACCTGATCGCAGAGCAGCAGGTCCGTGGTGCCGCCGGAAATATGGAACAGCAGAACTTTTTCAGCAAACAGCTGTTCCCCCTTAGCTGCAAACAGCGCTGCGGCAGCGTGACCCTGCTGATGGGTCGTCAGCACAAGTGGGATCCCTTTTGCATGTGCAAAGGCCGTTGCAGCATTGACACCTGCAAGAAAGCAAGGCATATAGCTGCCTTCTACCGGGCGGGGCTTTTGCGATACGCCCACGGCATCGATCTGCGTCAGATCAAATTCCTGCGCCAGTTCCTGCATCATCTCCGGCAGCGCGACCGTATGATGAAACAGTGCATCGCTTTGCCGCAGGCCCAGCTGGCCCGCTTTTACCGGCAAAAAGCGCTTCTTTGCGCAAACAACCTCTCCAGCTGTATCAAACACTGCCAGAGAGGTTGCATAGTTGCTTGTATCAATGCCAAGCGTATAACGGCTCACTGTTCGGCCTGCTCCGCGTCCAGACCGTGATCCCGGGCCACTGCGCCAAGCAGACCGTTCACGAACTGGTAATCTTCGTCCGCACCATACTTTTTCGTCAGTTCCACCGCCTCGTTGATGGCAACACCGGGCTTATTCTCGCCGCCAAACAGCATCTCGGCAACTGCCAGACGCAGGATGGGCAGGCTGACACGAGGCAGGCGCTCCATGGTCCAGTTGCGCAGATGTGCACGGATCTCATCATCCACCTCGGCAGAATGATCGTAGTATGCGTTCAGCAGATGCTTGCTGAAACCATCCACAGGGTGCTCTTCATCGTTTTCTTCATGGCTGGTAATGGCCTCTGCCAGCGGGATATCACCAAAGGTCTGCGAAAATGCCAGCAAAAATGCATTCTCGCGTGCTTCTCTACGGGGCAAAATATTTTCCATAATGTTCCTCTCGCAGCACGAAGCCTCTCCGGCCAGAGCACAGAGAGGATCGGCTTCCAATTCTGAATTTTATTTTACTTCTCTGCTGCAGTGGTTTCTGCAAGGCCGGCAATCACCAGATTGACGCGGCTCACAGTGACATTGGTCATGTTCTGCACAGCGTTCTTCACGTTTTCCTGCACCTTTTCGGCCACAGCAGGAATGCGTGCGCCAAAGCTCATCATCAGGTTCAGAGTGATGTTTGCGGTACCATCCCGCATTTCCACCACGACCGGAGACTGGATGCTGGATGCTTCCAGCAGATCCTTGAGCTTTTTATTTTGTCTGCCGCAGGAAACCTCGGCAACGCCGTCAATTTCCAATGCTGCGCAGCGTGCGATCTTGCCAATGACTTCGGTGGAGATCTGAAGGCTGCCGCCCCGAAGATCTGTATTCTGAAAATCCATTGTGTTGTCCTCCATTCAAAAGCGGGCACAGCCTGCTTTTTCTTGTTTGAAATGGTCCTGCCTGAAACGATCAATGCCATACGCAGGACAACATCATTCTTTATTGATAGAGTTATTATACCATCAAAGCGGGTGCGATTTCAATACTTGTTTCGGAAAACTCTGCCGCACCTTCTTATTTGACCTCCACCACCGTGATGTTCTGGGCAGTCACAGTGCTTTTGTTCAGCACCACATCCCGGATCTGTGCCACCTGTTCCGCTGTGAGCGGTTCACCGGAGGTCATCACGGTAAGGTCTGCCCGGCCGGACTGCAAAAAGCACAGGCAGTCTGCAAAACCTTTGGCTTTGATCAGCGTTTCGATCTCATTCTCCGCATTCAGATCTTCCAGATTTGCGGTCATCTGGGCGGTATATTCCTTCTTTTCCTCTGCGGAAAGCGACGAGGATTTCATCGTTTTCTTGATGGAATCCATCGCCTCATCGTGGGCCTTCTGTCGCTTAAGCCGAGCCTGCTCAAAAAAATTTGCACCGCTGTCACTGGCAACGCTTACAAGCTGCGCTTCACCATAGTTTTTGTTGGCGCTGGACACCGCTTCGGCCTCTGTGGGCAGCTCATCCAGAACCGTCTGCGCCTGTACCGGGACATCCTCAGCCTCTGCCGCGACCATTGCAGCATTGTCCGGCAGTTCCGTGGGCACATCGCTGCGGGCGTACTGCCAGTTCAAGTATACGGCGATCACCAGTGCGGCAGCCAATGTAACAGCTGTGGCCCTGCGGGTATTTCTGGAAAGTGCTCTCATAAATCGTTCCTCCTTATAAAAGCTGCAGGGTCTCAGCCCTTGCGCTGTTCCACACAAATGCGGTTGGATGGCAGATCCAGCAGTGCGCTTACCAGTTCGGTGATCCGGGCAGCAACGCGGATGTCTCCGCCGCCCTCGCACAGCACGGCCACACCGCACACCTGCGGCAGACATACCGTTTCGGTCAGGGCTGAACCATCTTCCAGCAGGACATGGGTCTGCTGGGACTGCATTTCTCCGGACTGTGTATCCAGCGCATAAATGGCTTCTTCCCCAGTCTCCAGCGTGACCATCACGGTCGTTTTGCCCGCACCGCTCATCTGTGAGATCAGATGTTCCAGCTGGTTCTCCAGCTGTGCCTGATATTCCGTGCTGCTCTGGGCAGACTTTGTGTTTTTTGTGCTGCCCGCTGCTGTGTTCTGCGGAAAAAGTTCCGACAGCAGGATCAACAGCATTGCCAGAATGCCTACTGCCGCAGCAAGCCTTGCTCTGCCCTGTTTCCCTTTACATTTCCGGGCAAAATCTTTCACGGAATCTCCGAACGAAATGCCCCCTGCTTGTTTCATTCGGTGCCCTCCTGTACTTCCAGTATCGGTGCCATGCCAAGCTCCTGCTGCAGATATGCCGCGATCCGGCTCTGCTCTGCGGATGTGCACGCCGCCGGGAGGATCACAAGCACCTTTTCTGCCCGAACGGTCTGTTCTGTCCGGGTCAGTGTGATCTCCAGTTTCACCTTTGTACCAAAGCGCCGCTCACACTCTGCGCAAAGATCCGCTTCCAGCCGTTCCTGCGTTCCCTGCAAGAGCGATGTCTCCGTACTCTGGATGCTGACCGCTGCCGGAGCAGCCGCCGCTGCACTTTTCAGTTCCAGCTTCATCTGCGGGGCCAGCCGGAACAGGATCACTAGAATATATAGCCCGGCAACGGCTTTTATGCATCTGCCCGCCCAGCCTGCGCCCGCCAGCAGCGTCGTGATTTCCGCACAGATACAGGCAATGCAGAACGCCGATGCCGCCGTCTGAAATGCGTGCATTTCCTATCCGCCTCCCGTCATCATCAGAAGCCCCACACCTACCGTCAGCAGTTCAAAAAACAGTGCCGTTACTGCTGCCATGCATTTTACCGCTTCGGCCATGCAGTCAAACAGCGCCTGACAGCGCCGGTTCTCCGCAAGGCCGCACAGAAGCCTGCATCCTGCAAGGAATAGCAAATGGAGCAGAAGCTGCAGATACAGTGGCAGAAATTCGGCCCCAATCACGGCAAGTGCCGCAAAACCCAGACTGCTTTTGAGCAGCTGCATCCCGGCAAGAAATGCTTCTGCCGTATCGCTCAGAGCCTGCCCGATCACCGGCACGCCGCCGGTAAGCAGCTGGCCCAACCGCAGTGCAGAACGGTCCAGCTGAACCGTTACCGCTCTTTGCAGCCCTAACAGCACTGCAAAAATCCGCCCAGCCCAGACAAGCCCCCTGCGCAGCAAAGCGCCCATGGCACGGCACGTTTCCGAAAGCCCCTGCTGAGTGCTGATGCAGCACGCCATGCTTACCGCAAGGTAGCTCTGCAGCAGCGGACTGACCACAAGCACCGTACCCTGTGCCAGAAAGCACAGCCCGGTCAGCAGCAGACCGCTTGCCGCTGTGCTGGCATTCACCTCTCCACCGGCAGCGAGCACACCGCTGTACACCGGAAGAAAACCCAGAAGGTAGTTTTTCCACCCCTCCATCCGCTCACAGATCAGCTGTGCAAGGCTGATCAGATCTCCCCACAAAAGAGTGCCGCAGCCCACAGCCGCAGCCAGTTCCAACAAGGCGCTGTCGGCTGCTCCTCCCACCAGAAATGAAAGCACGATCAGCAACAGTAAAAACAGCAGAACATCCGCATAGCAGTGTGCCATCTGCCGGATCATCTCTGCCGGTGATCCCGGCAGGAGCACGAGCAGAGCTTTGAGTGGATCTTTGGCAAAGGACTCTGCGCTTTGCGGAGCTTTTTCCAGATAAGGCTGCCAAAGCTCCTGTCCGGGCAGGCCCTGCAGCTGTGCCGCAGCGGCATCAGGTGCAAAAGCCAGAAAGCATACGGTGCACAATACAAACGCTGCCGCTTTTTGCAGGAATTTTTTTATCATGCGGCAAGCCCCCAGATCTTCTG
>OGQU01001624.1_pt1 | contig 17443 bp, 21 predicted proteins | sample 1553341 | NCBI WGS metagenome assembly OGQU01 (sample SAMEA2579920, study PRJEB22360) | human gut metagenome | biome: human gut; feature: human-associated habitat; material: faeces | place: Denmark | collected 2008/2010 | reverse complement strand
TTTAGGGGATCACTTTAAAGTGGACGGAAGGGGGCAAATATGAGTGAATTTTCCAGTTTGTTTCCAGAACAATATAGATACCTTAATTCTTTACATTGACTAATATCTAGTTGTATTATTGAATTGTCTCCAACATCTATGGAATCAAGTTTTGTACAATTATTCAAATCAAGAGTATGCAATGAATCATTACAAGACACTTTTAAATACTCCAAATTAACCTGAGAAGAGAGGTCTAATTCTTCTAGCTGGCAGTTGTGGATGTTGATTTTTTTCAAATTAAAGCAGTTGTTAATGTAAAGTTGATTCAATGCCAAGTGATATATTTTCAATTCAGATAACTTTGGAAATGGAGATAAATCCAGTTTCATTTTGGTAGTATCTGATATATAATACCCTACTAATTCCAAAGTGGATAATTTTGGACATACATCAATATGAAAAGCATCAAAATATCTAGAAATGAGCGATAATTTTTCCAATTTAGGGCAATTTTCAATAGTTAGCAGGTTAATATAGCCATTCAATCTCAATTCTTTCAAACTAGGATACTTGTTTACTTCCAAGCTAATCCCTCCTGTAATACAATTTAAATGCAAGTATTGAAGTTTCTTTAAATATTTGAGATTTGCAGGGACTTTACCTCTCATGGTATCACTTAATTGTATCTTGACAACTCTTCCCTCTTCATCAGTGGTAATACCATACCATTCATTGAGAGGTTTATTACTTAGCCAATTCTCTTTATGCTCCCATTTATCTCCATCTAAAGCCTTGTAAAAAGATTCTAATATTGATCTTTCACTCCTGCAACATCCCCAAAGCAATAGTTGGGTTATTAAAATTATGATAGAGTATTTCATGATGTTTATAAAAATTATTTTTCTTTATTGATGTGCTTTTAGGAGGAAGAGATGTAATTTTATTCTTCCTCCTAAATAGAGTTATTCTTTCTTCTTCTTTTTAGCATTAGCTATTGCAATGAAAATTATACCTAAAACACACCAAAAAATAGGCCCTAAAATAGTAACTCCATTGTTACCTGTAGAATGTGCCATGAGAGAACCAACAAGACTTAAGCAGCCTAAAATTAATGCTATACAACCAAATGTTTTCATAAGTGAATTATTTATTAAAAAATAAAACAATCAAACACAACACACACATTAGAATTCTTGTCCCTACTAAGATAACAATACCAATCTTTGGGAAAAGAGTTCTTCTTTCCAAGGTATGCCTTGATCACTTTCTTCAGCATCATCTTTAGGAGTCATTTTAAAAAGTTTTGTAATGCCTTTTCCTGCTATAAAAAATAAAGCACCTCCAACTAAACTTAAAACTAATGCTGTCCCCATATTTTATTTTGTTTAAAATAAATCTTTTATTTCTTTATCTGTTTCATAATAGTCTTCACTGTTGGGAGATGAAAGTTTGTCAAGCATACTTTTTACATTTTTGACTATGTATGAATCTGATGAAAAGTTTGACCTTACAGAGAACCTAATACTTGTTATCCTGTTTTGGGCAAGTTTTTTCATTTCTTCTTCTGTGAATTTATACAAGGCAATACTTTTCCCATTAACATGATCTTTAATGCCTCTATCAATACATTTAATAACAGTGTTGTTTGCAAGATAAAGTAAAATAGTACCACTTATTTTTTCCTGAGGGAATGAGGTTGATGTTTCTAGCATTAAAAATCCTCCTGTTGTTGGGTGTATAGCGACAGTTACTGCCAAAGTTTTGAAATAATCATTTGAAAAAGTCCAAGTGTTGGTGGATGGATAGCTTGTTTCTCCTATATAAATTCTGTTCTCACTTTGATTATTTTTCCTGTTGCTTGTATAATGATCACTTTGATTACTTGATACCCCACCTGAATTGTATGCACCTATCCCATGATATTTTTTTAAATGTTGTAACTGTTGTTGTATTATACTGGCATTTTTTGTTGCTTTAAAATTTCTAATTGTTTCATTGTCTGAATCTATTTCAAATTTGAAAACAAATGAATTTAGTGCATATTGTGTTAAAAGTTCCTGCTCTGCATCTGATAACTGGAAGATAATTTGTAGAACAGTTTCATTCCCAATAGATACTAGTTGTTGATTGTATGGTTTTAGAACAATTTTGTGCCCTGTCAGGCTCATATTTAAATAAGAATTCATTTTATTTGGAGACATCCCCTTAAACCTTATAACCATTGCAAGATAAATATTTTCCATATTTGTGCTAATAGAAAAGGCAACTTCATTATTCATAGAAATAGCGACAGGAAGTGTTTCATATTGAATTACAGTAGTTCCATCTGGTCTAGCTATTTTTTGATATTTACATTGGCCTATAGATAAGAGAGATGATAAAGAAAAAATGAGTAATACAATAGATTTTTTCATAATTTTAATTTTTATTGAATTTCTGTTATTTTAAAACTTTGAAGGCTCTTTTCTAGTAGTGGTTTCCAAAATCTTTCATCTTGAATCCAGTATTCAATGTTTATTTTATGAACTCTATCATTGTTCTCAAAAATATATATATGTACCATGGTTGGTGGGTTGGTTCTGTATTTTCTGCTATAAGAACATTTAATGACATTCTGGCCATTGATCTTTTGAGTTGTACATTTATTCCAAGTTATAATATTTGCTCCCTGTTTTTTTAACACTTCAGATACTTGAAGTTTTAATTCTTTATCTATAATTTCTAAATCTTTTGCTGTTTTTGTCTGAAAACCTTTACAAGTTGAAAAATCTCCTGTTTCTCCCATAGTGGTTTGAATTATCACTCTAGCATAAGTTTTCAAAGCCTGTTGATCTTTTGCATTTAATCCTTTTTGTTGAAATACAATGTAATTTGAATAGGGCAGGTGAACTATTGAGGCTGGACTTGTTTGTTGGCCTTTAATTTCCATAGCATTAGGAATTTTTATATTGCCTAAATTTGAAATATTGTATTGAATGAAATTCAAAGATCTATTTTGCTTGGCTTTCATTTGTAACAAGATTTCTTCAAAAGAGGAAGAATTATATTCCATAGCTTTATGTTCATCATATTGATTAACTTGTCCCCAACTCATAGTTGAAATGAATACTCCTACTAGGATTAAAATATTTTTTTTCATATTTAATATGTTTGTCAATGACCTCCAGTCTCCAAAAGGTCATTACACAAAAAGAAGGCATGGAAACTGTAATTTATTTCACTTGGTGGTTCTGGTAATAACCATTGATATAAATAAAAACAGCCCATGCCTAACCCATATATTATTTTGAGAATAATATGCATGAGAAGGCAAGCACTTGTTTTATCCTTATATCAATTCAAAAATTTACCAGATTCCCAAATGAAGGATAAATTAATGCCTCTTTCTAGTATGTCTGCCAGAATGATCTCTCACTCCAACAACACAAAAATAGATATATTCAGCATCATAAACAAGTGCCTTTAGGGCTGCTATAAAACAAAAATATCACATATTTAATATCCTTGGTGTGTTTGGCTAATAATTTCTTTTATGTACCCCTTTATCTCTCCTTAAAAGATATGGGTACAGGTCTAATTTTATTATATAATATAGAATTGGAGCAGTACTTTTCTTGATCAGAAGAAACATTGTTACACTTAGTTTATGTATTATATAGCAACTATGTGCAACACATTTTCTACAATAGAGCTCTTACTTTGTATTCAATTATAGGAAACTAAGAGATCAACTAGTGAAGATGTGTTGCATTTAGATTATGATATTATATACAAAGTAAGTGCAACAGGTATATTTTTTTCCATAAAATTTCTAAGAAATCATGTCGCAGATAGATTATATGATATATTAACAACTAAGTGCAACAACAATTCATCTTCTTCTATTAGATCATTTACCTTGATACAATACATGGAAAGTAAGAGATCAAATCATGAGATAGTGTTGCACATAGTTTATTATATTATATACATCTAAGTGCAACAGAACTATAATTTTCTCATGAGTGATATAGCAGGAATAAAATAATCCTGTTGTTACACTTAGTTTATTATAATATATACAAGTAAGTGCAACATATACATTTATTCAGAAATAGTTTCTCTAGTCCCAGATGATTTTTTTATATTTATTATATAAACACTCATGAAAAACATCTGGGACCAAAAGAATATTTTTAAGTTATTTTGATGGATTCTAAATAAGGCTTTATAAATTGATTTTAAGACCATATTATTTTTCATTGATATTCTCTATTAACAAAACAGAGAAAGTGGCTTAAATCAAAGATTTGAGGCCTTATTTCATGTATTTTGTTGTATTATAAATGATTAGGTAAAATAATCTCTTCTTTTTCCAGAAAAGGGGATAAATTATTCATCATTGATTGTGGCTTTAAGACATCATACCTGCATTCATTTGAATAGCTGTAATAATCATCATCACTCACAATGAGGTGATCTATAAAATCAACTCCTGCTAAAGATGATAGTTGAGTTATGTTTTTGGTCAATTCATCATCAGCTTTACTTGGTTTACAATTTCCAGAAGGATGATTGTGAAATAATATGATTCTAGAAGAGTTGGAGAGGATGATATGTTGGAATATAATTTTTATATCCACAACTGTTTTGTTGACACTTCCCCTGCTTACTAGAGCCACACCCAATATTTTTGAGGCTTGATTTAACAAGATCAAGTAAACTTCCTCATGATGTTCCATTCTATCCTCTAAAATCTCTTTTGCCAGTAGATAGACACCATCAGGATCATTTATTCTTATCCTGTCTGTTGATTTGATATTAGTTTTGTAAATTAACTCTACATAGTATGGTTTTAATAAATCTTTTCTTGTTGTTTCCATGTTCAGCTATTTTTAATCTGTTACCAAAACATGGGAATGGATGATTGTTTTTTACTTGAATACAAGTTATTCTTGTTTGAAGTGTTGGGACAGGTAATTGTTCCTGCCCCTTTTTACACATTCAATTTTGGTAATTTGTGTTCACAGCAAATTTTTCATTGCAGCCTTTAATTGAGTGTTTTCAAAGCTATCCAAGTAAATTTGAGTGACCCTCTCAGAACTATGTCCCAATGCATCACATATTAATGATGTACTAACACCTGCCCTTTTTAGAGTGGTGGCATAGGAGTGTCTAGCCACATAGGTGGTTAATTTCTTGTCCAATTCAAGTTCATCCCCAAGTGTTTTTAAACAAGCATTTACTTTTCCAATCACCTTGTGAATCCTGTTCAATTTCTGCTGTTCAGTTTTATGAAAACTGGATAAAATGGGAAATATATATGGATTGTCAGATTTATACTTGTTCATGATCTCCATAGCTTTTGGATGGATTGGAAGGTGTATAAGTTTTCTTGTTTTCTTCCTCCTGTACACTAGCTGTTCATCCATGATATTTTCCCCTGTTAATCTGGCCATGTCTGTGAAATTAATCCCACCCATTAGATATGAGAATGTGAATAGATCAATAGCCAGCTGGTTGTAGGAAGAATTTGAAACAGGCTCCTTGTGGTTCATGACCTTTATCACATTATCTTTAACAATGGCTCTTTTTGGAGTGTTTTCATGCAGTTTTGATACCTTGTAATCCTTGAATGGATAGAATTCAGCTTTTACATACCCTTCCTTGATAGCAATGTTATAAACAGTCCTTAGTGTGCGAAACCTGATACCAATAGTGTTGTATGCCAGATTTTGACCTTTAAGCCATGTTTCATATTTTCTTAGCCATTGCACATCAATATCAGAGAAATATATATCCAGATGCTTGTTGAACTCAATCAAGGAGTTGTACACTTGTGTATGTGATAGGGCATATCCAATCCTGTTCTCCCTCTTCAACTGTTCAATTTGTTGTAAAAAGATCTCTCCAACAGTTTTACATGAATGTGTATTTTTAATTTTCTCCACCAGGGTTTTTGCTGTGAACTCTCTTTTTTCCACTTTCAAGTCAATGATCTTGTCTGTGTACTCTTTCATCTTTTCAATGATAAGCCTTTGTATAGCCTCCCTGTTTGGGCAATTCCTTTTTGGTTCATTTTTTTTTATATCCCAAAATTTAGGATTGATATTTACTCCTAAACTGACATATTTTGTCTGCCTGTTTTGAATAATTCTAAGCATTAATGGATGATTTCCATTCTTCAATGTTTTTGATGTGTAGTAAATAATTGATACTGAGGGATTCATGCTTAATTTCTGGTTTAAACATGGTTTAAACATCAAGCTAAAAACACCTAAAAATGACCATAAAACAAAAGAGAGTCACTTTTGTAACTCTCTCTGTTTCAGTGGTGCCAACTGGAATCGAACCAGTGACACAAGGATTTTCAGTCCTTTGCTCTACCAACTGAGCTATGGCACCATCGTTATTGTTTAACGGGTGCAAAAGTAGGGGAAATTTTTGAAATTGCAAGCGTTTAGGGAGAAAAAAGTAGAAGATAATTAAAAAAATGATGGAGGTGAAATCGGGAGTTGGAAAATGAGCTGAGATTCAGCGTCTATGATGAGGGAATGAATTTAGTGTAAAATAAAGAAAAAATGCGTGATTAATTTTTGATTGTTAAGAAATTACTTATATTTGTCGCATTAGAAGATAAATAGTTGTTTATCGTTGAAACCAAAGATATACCTCTACGTACCCTTCTATATGTATTATTAATTTTAATTATTTTTATTGTGAATATTTTTGTAGCAAAGTTAAGTTCTACGACCACAAGTGAGGACTTACAGGCTCTTTTCTCGGAGCATGGTTCTGTTTCTTCAGCCAAAGTTATTATGGACAGAGAAACTGGTAACTCTAAATGTTTTGGTTTTGTTGAGATGGAAGATGAAACGGAAGGTTTCAACGCAATCAATGCCTTAAACGAAACTGAATTCCAAGGAAGAAAAATCGTTGTGAAAAAGGCTAGACCCAGAGAAGAAGGTGGCGACGATAGAGGTCAAAGATTCCCAAGAGAAAGAAGATTTAATTCGAATCGTTAAGAATCAAGAAAACAGAGAGTTTGAGAAAGCTCTCTGTTTTTTTTATATCATTTGCGGTACTTCGCCTTCAGATAGGCGTATAATACTTGGTGCATTAATTGTGCTTCCGTCAGTTCTTCGTCCGTGAGGTTGGGAGCGAGTTCTATGCCGTTGCAGACATCAGTCAATTGTTCATCCCGGTCGATACGGTCATCGAAATTCTGTTCTATCAAGAAAATATCAAACAATTGCATACGTTCGATGGATTCCAAGGCTAGATTTCGGGCTTCCAACAAGTTGTTCTCCCGGTATTTTTTCAAAAAGACTTCGATTAGGCTATCCGTGAAATAGTCTGCGAAATAGTGCATCAGGATGATACGCTTTTTGAGACACTCGTAGATGTGTGCCGGGGTAGACGAGATGCACTCGCTGATGCCCAGATAAGCGAGTTCTGCCAGCTCGATGCTTTCCTCTTCTTCTTCATCCAGTTCGAGTAGGAGAATCTTGTATAACAAATCGGCATATTCCTCTTGGCGGGTGATAGCCCGGCTTTCATGGTAATAATGAAAACGATCGGGGATAACTTTCTTTAGTAACAGGCGGAGGGCCTTCCGGTCCCCACTGGCAGTGTGTAGTAAAGATTCGTCAAGTACGTTTTCCAGTTTGTTCATGGTTGTCTGTTATTTTTCTTCGGACGGGTTAAAGTTTACCCAGCCTTGGGCTTTCAGTTCAAATGAATTACCGTCCTTGGTGATTAAATTATAACCTTCGCTTTTTGCACAAGTATGTCCGATGATACTGATTTCTTCCATGGTAATTAGTTTGTCGTAAGCGTCGAGTGGGGCCGTGAACAATAGTTCGTAATCTTCTCCCCCGGAAAGAGCACACACGGTGGCGTTCATGTTAAGTTCCTCGGCCATTTTGAAAGTTTGGTAATCAATCGGGATTTTCTCTTCGTAGATATTACAACCGAGACCGGAATCGTGGCAGATGTGTAATACCTCGGACGAGAGACCGTCGGAAACGTCCATCATGGCAGTCGGTTTAATACCTTTTTCCTTGAGTAATTGGATAATATCCATCCTGGCCTCCGGTTTGAGTTGGCGTTCAAGAATGTATTCATACCCGGAGAAATCCGGTTGTGCATGGGGATTTTCCTTAAATACGACTTTTTCCCTTTCTAGTAATTGAAGTCCCATGTAAGCGGCTCCTAAATTCCCGCTGACACAAATTAAGTCATTTTCTCGTGCGGTGTTACGGTAAACGATGTCTTCTTCATCGGCTTCCCCGATAACCGTGATGCTGATGCACATTCCTGTTTGTGAAGAGGTTGTATCACCGCCCACGAGGTCGATCCCGTAGTGGTCACAGGCAAGATAAATCCCCTCGTACAATTCATCGACTGCCTCTAGGGAGAAACGGTTAGAAACGGCAAGGGAAACGGTAATTTGTCGGGGGGTTCCGTTCATGGCGTATATATCGCTGGCGTTTGTTGCAACAGCCTTGTATCCTAGATGTTTCAATGGGGCATAAGCTAGATCGAAATGTACCCCTTCAATCAGCATATCCGTGCTGACCAGTACTTTTTTGTCCTTGTAATCGAGTACGGCGGCATCGTCACCAACTCCTTTCAGGGAAGATTTGTTTTTTAATTTTATATCTTGTGTCAGGTGGTGGATCAGTCCGAACTCCCCTAACGTGGATAGTTTCGTCAATGGTTTGTTTTCACTCATGTTTCAGTTCTTAATATTCAAAACAAAAATACGCTAAATTGATGAATCGAGCAAATGATAATGTGATTGCCTTATGTTACAGGTTTATGGAGAGGTATTTTGTGAATGAGAATGAATCATAATACTGATTTATCACGTAATAGATATTATCTACCTGATAGATGATTGACAGGTTATATTTTTTTGTACTTTTGCACAGATTGATAAATTGGAGATAATAGGGTATAAAAATTATGGCTAAAGAACAAGACGATATATTGAATGAAGTAACAGAGGGTGAGTATAAATACGGTTTTGTTTCTGATGTGGAAACCGAGATGATTGGGAAAGGATTAAATGAATCGGTGATCCGCTTGATTTCACAAAAGAAAGAAGAGCCGGAATGGCTCTTGGAATTCCGTTTGAAGGCTTACCGGCATTGGCTTACGATGAAAATGCCCACGTGGGCGAAATTGGAGATCCCACTTATTGATTATCAGGATATCGTGTACTATGCGGCCCCGAAACAAGAGGTGAAAAAATCGTGGGATGAGGTCGATCCAGAATTGAAAGCGACATTTGATAAGTTGGGAATTCCTTTGGATGAGCAAAAAGCATTATCCGGGGTGGCGGTTGATGCCGTGATGGATAGCGTGTCGGTGAAGACGACGTTCAAGGAGACGCTGGCAGAGCGTGGGGTGATCTTTTGTTCGTTTTCCGAGGCGGTGAAGAATCATCCGGATTTGGTGAAACGTTACTTGGGTTCGGTTGTTCCCTATTCGGATAACTTTTTTGCGGCATTAAATTCGGCCGTGTTTAGTGACGGATCATTTGTTTATATTCCGAAAGGAGTGCGTTGCCCCATGGAGTTATCCACTTATTTTCGAATCAATGCGGCGAACACGGGACAGTTTGAGCGTACTTTGATCGTGGCGGAAGAGGAGAGTTTCGTGAGCTATCTGGAAGGGTGTACCGCACCGCAGCGGGATGAGAATCAATTACACGCGGCTATAGTGGAGATTGTGGTAGAGAAGAATGCGGAAGTAAAATACAGTACCGTGCAAAACTGGTATCCGGGAGATAAAAACGGGAAAGGTGGTATCTATAATTTCGTGACGAAACGAGGAATCTGTAAAGGGGAGAATGCTAAATTGATTTGGGCTCAGGTAGAGACAGGTTCGGCTATAACTTGGAAATACCCGAGTACAATATTGAAGGGAGACGGATCTGTCAGCGAATTTTACTCCGTGGCCGTAACTAACAATTACCAGCAGGCTGATACGGGGACTAAGATGATTCATATCGGGAATAATACCCGTAGTCGGATTGTATCGAAAGGTATTTCCGCGGGATATAGTTCCAACTCTTACCGGGGACGGGTGAAGGTGGTGAAAAACTGTAAGAATGCTCGGAATTTCTCTCAATGTGACTCTTTACTTTTGGGAGATAAATGCGGGGCTCACACGTTCCCTTACTTGGAAGTGGCGAACCCCACGGCACAGGTAGAGCATGAAGCAACGACTTCTAAAATCGGGGAAGACCAGATATTCTATTGCAACCAGCGAGGAATTTCAACAGAAGATGCTATTGGTTTGATCATTAAGGGGTATGCTGGAGATGTGATCAACAAGATGCCAATGGAATTTGCTGTTGAGGCTCAGAAATTGTTGCAAATTAGTTTAGCGGGGAGCGTTGGATAAGAAAACTAAAAGTTAAAGGATAAAGACTAAAAGTTTATAGATTTACGATTTATGAATTACGATTTATGATTTTGGAGTAGAGATGGTTCGAGTGGTTGAAATCTAAAATCTAAAATTTAAAATCTAAAATGAAATGGGTTTACTAAAGATAAAAAACTTACACGCCGCGATAGACGGAAAAGAAATCTTGAAAGGGATTGATTTGGAGGTGAATGCCGGAGAAGTCCACGCAATTATGGGGCCGAATGGGGCTGGAAAGAGTACTTTGTCAGCTGTACTTACAGGACGGGAGTGTTTCGAGGTGACGGAGGGAGAGGTTTGGTTTAATGGGAAGAACCTGTTGGACCTTCCGGCAGAAGACCGGGCACGGGAAGGAATTTTCTTGAGTTTCCAGTATCCGGTAGAGATTCCGGGGGTGAGTACGGTTAATTTTCTGAAGACAGCGGTAAACGAGCAACGTAAATACAAGGGATTACCTCCTTATCCGGCAAGCGAATTCTTAAAAATGATCCGGGAGAAGATGGAGATGGTAAACATCGACAGTCGTTTGTTGAACCGTTCTCTGAATGAAGGTTTTTCCGGTGGAGAGAAGAAAAAGAACGAAATATTCCAGATGGCGGTGTTGGAACCGAAACTGGCTATTCTAGATGAAACAGATTCCGGTTTGGACATTGATGCATTACGTATTGTTGCTAGTGGGGTAAACAAATTGAAACGTCCGGATAATTCTACTATCGTGATCACTCACTACCAGCGTTTGCTGGATTATATTGTGCCGGATGTCGTACACGTGTTGTATGACGGTCGTATCGTGAAAACGGCTGGCAAAGAGCTAGTGCTGGAGCTAGAGAAATATGGTTATGATTGGATTAAACAGGAAGTTGAGTCCGGTAAGTAATAGAAGATGGAAAGATTAGAAAAGATAAATAATGATTTTGCGACTCTGTTTCGGGAGGGACAACGTTTACTGCAAGAAGGATGCGGTGACGTGATGAACCGACACCGGGAGGAGGCGTTTCAACGTTTCGAAGCTTTGGGAGGAATCCCCTATAAAACGGAGGACTATCTTTATGCGGATACCTTACCGGTATTTGATCGGGATTATAGGGTGGTGCTGAAGTATATCAAGCAAGAGGTTGAGGTAGGCGAGATATTCAAATGTCACGTGCCGAATCTGGATACCAATCTGATTTTGACGATCAACGGTTGGTTCGTGCAGGAGAATGCAATGCCGGAAATACCTGAAGGCGTGGTAATTTGCAGCATTGCAGAGGCTAGCGTAAAATACAAGGAGTTATTTGAACAACATTATAACCAGTACACGAAACCGGCGGATGCGGATGGATTGGTGGCGTTGAACACGGCATTTGCCCAAGACGGGGTGTTCGTGTATGTTCCGGATCGGGTGGTAATGGAGCGTCCGTTGCAGATCGTGAACCTGATGCGGGCAAATGCAGATTTGATGTCGTTCCAGAGGAATATGGTGATCTTGGGACGTGATGCTAAAGCGACTATTCTCGTTTGTGATCACACGTTGTCCGATGATAATTTCTTATCCAATAATGCCACGGAGGTCGTTGTCGGGGAGAACTCGGCTTTTGAATACTATCATGTTCAGAATCAACATATCGAGGCTTCCCAGATAAACAGCGTGTTTGTTTCACAGAAGCGTAATTCCCGCTATGATGCAAACGTGATTTCCCTGTATGGCGGGTTTATTCGTAACAACCTGTTTGCCGCTTTGACGGAAGAGGGATGCGAGAGTAATCTTTACGGGATGTATTTGTCGGATAAGAAACAGCAGGTGGATAACTTCACCTTTATTGATCATATTGCGCCTCATTGTACGAGTAATCAACATTTCAAAGGTGTGTTGGATGATGCGGCATTGGCTAATTTTGCCGGACGAATTGTCGTGCGTCCCGATGCCCAGCAGACGGAGGCCTATCAAGCAAATAATAATTTGCTGTTGACGGATACGGCACAAGTAAACACGAAACCTCAATTAGTGATTGATGCCGATGATGTGAAGTGTAGCCATGGAGCCACGGTTGGCCAAATTGATGAAGAGGCCATGTTCTATCTTCGTTCCCGCGGGATCGGGGAGGCAGAGGCTCGAATGATGATGATGTTCGGTTTTGCGCATGAGATTGTCGGACGGGTGAAACTTGCACCTCTTCGAGACGAGATCGATAATCTGGTGGATAAACGCTTAAGAGGAGAATTAACCAAGTGTCACAACTGTGTGATGCATTGTAAGAAATAATTTATGTTTGACGTCAATCGGATTAGAAAGGATTTCCCGATATTAGAGGAAAAGATTTATGGTAAATCGTTGGTTTACTTGGATAATGGAGCAACGACCCAGCGACCTTTACGGGTGGTGGAAAAGATGACGGAGTATTATTTACGTTACAATTCCAATGTGCATCGGGGAGTACATTATCTGAGTAATAAATGTACGGATGCCAATGAACAAGCCCGGGAAACCGTGAGGGAGTTTATCCATGCGGAGTCCACGGATGAGGTGATATTTACCCGGGGAACGACCGAGAGTATTAATCTCGTGGCTTACACTTTCGGGGAGGCTTTTATTCGGGAAGGTGATGAGATCATCGTGACGGAAATGGAACATCATGCCAATATTGTTCCTTGGCAAATGCTGTGTGAACGTAAGAAGGCCGTGTTGAAAGTTGTGCCTTTTAATGATAAGGGTGAGTTGGATATGGAGGTGTTCCGGGGATTTTTGAATGAACGGGTAAAATTGGTCGGTGTCGCTTATGTTTCCAACGTGTTGGGTACGGTGAATCCAGTGAAGGAGATGATAGACGCAGCTCATGCAATCGGAGCTTATGCTTTGGTTGATGGGGCTCAAGCCATTCAACATATCCCGGTTGACATGCAGGTATTGGATTGTGATTTTTTCGCTTTTTCAGGGCATAAGGTATACGGGCCCACGGGAGTTGGTATTCTGTATGGAAAACGTAATCTGTTGGAGCAAATGCCACCCTGGCAGGGCGGGGGAGAAATGATTAAGGAAGTTCGTTTCGAGAAAACGACTTATAATGAATTGCCTTTTAAATTCGAGGCGGGGACCCCGGATTTTATCGGGGTTGTCGGTTTAGGTGAGGCTTTGGAGTACGTGAAAAGTATCGGTTTACAGGAGATTGCTGAATATGAACATGGCTTGATGGATTATGCTATGAAGCAGATTCGAGAGATTCCGAGCATTATTTTGTACGGGGATGCCGTGAATAAGTCTTCCGTGATTTCGTTCGGTATTGAGGGAGTACATCCTTTCGATCTGGGCACTTTGCTGGATAAGATGGGAGTTGCCATACGTACGGGACAACTGTGTGCGGAACCGGTGATGCAACATTACGGGGTACCGGGAATGGCTCGTGCCTCCATAGCCATGTATAACACTCGGGAAGAAATAGATATTTTCTGTGAAGGGTTAAGAAAGATAGAAAAGATTTTCAAATTATAATAAGAGCAATGACGATAGAAGAGATTCAGAATCAAATCGTGGACGAGTTTTCCATGTATGATGATTGGATGGATAAATATGCTTATCTGATAGAAATAGGTAATGGCTTGAGTGCGATGGATGAAACGCATAAGACGGAGGACAATCTGATCAAAGGATGTCAGTCTCGGGTATGGTTTCATGCCGAACTACGGGAGGGGAAGTTGTATTTTGAAGCCGATAGTGATGCCATTATCACGAAAGGTATTGCCGGGTTATTGATCCGGGTATTCTCCGGTCAGACACCTCACGACATTGTGAATGCTAATCTGGATTTTATCGATAAGATCGGCTTGACTCAACACCTGTCCCCGACACGTTCTAACGGGTTATTGTCGATGGTTAAACAAATAAAGTATTATGCCTTGGCATACGAGGGAAAATAACGAGAGATATGGGAAAAAGTTTAATGGAAGATTTAGTTATTGAAAAGTTATCTACCGTTTATGACCCGGAGGTTCCGGTGAATATATGGGAGTTGGGGCTTGTTTATAATATTGAATTTCCAAAGCAAAACGAGGTGATTATAACCATGACCCTAACTGCTCCGGGATGTCCGATCGCAGATCAAATCGTGCAGGAAGTGCATGATGTAGTGCTGACGATCGACGGAATTGATGAGGCCACGGTAAATTTAACTTTTGAACCGGCTTGGAGTCCGGAAAGAATGAGCGAAGTGGCCCGGTTGGAGTTGGGATTTGATATTTAAAAGAGTTTGTAAAGTTTATAACCTTACGACTTTACGGACGACTTTATGGAGGTATTATCAGAAATAGCTAAAGCGTGTGGGTTTGATGCCTGTGGAGTTGTCCCGGTGGATGTTTTATCCCGGGAGAGGGAAAGGTTAGAGCGATGGATCAGACAAGGATTTCATGCGGGAATGAATTACATGGCGAATAATATAGAGAAGCGGGAGAATCCCGCTTTACTTGTTGAAGGGGCCCGCTCGGTGATTGTGACTTTGACAAACTATTATACTCCGAAACTCCAGTTGGAAGGTATTCCAGTGGTTGCCCGCTATGCTTACGGGAAAGATTATCACAGGGTGGTGAAAGACCGGTTGTTTAAATTGTATGCTTGCTTGGAGGAGGCTATCGGACAGAAAATAACGGGACGGGTATTTGTAGATTCCGCTCCCGTGTTTGAACACGAGTGGGCCCGACGGGCTGGGTTGGGATGGATTGGCCGGAACTCTTTGTTGATTCATCCTCGTTTGGGGTCCTATTGTTTTATTGGTGTTATTATATCCGATTTTGAACCTTCAAGGTATTCCCTACCTGAAGAGCGGAATTTTTGTGGTCAGTGTAACCGCTGTGTGGAGGCTTGTCCCACGGGAGCCCTTTCCTCGCATGAAGTGAATGCTAACCTTTGTATTGCTTATAACACGATCGAGAGAAAAGATGACATCCCGTCAGAAATGAAGAAAAAGATGGGAGATCGCTTTTTTGGGTGTGATGCTTGTCAGGAGGTCTGTCCGTGGAATCGGAAAGCCGTACTACATCATGTAGAGGAATTTTCCCCGAATGAATGGTTGATGCGGATGAGTCGGGAGGATTGGTTATCGCTTGATGAGGAAATTTTTCGAGAACGCTTTAAGGATTCTCCTCTTTTACGGCCCGGATTGGAGCAGATTAAGCGCAGTGTCAAGTGATTCTTCTTTTCGAGAAAGACTTTTGTATGTTTTAAATTTTATTATTTTTGTGTGGTATTTGGAATACAGATGTAATGGCTAGGGATAGATCGATGGAAAATGGTACGGTAAATAATCGAATTACTTCGGAAAAAGAATTCGAGGAGGTATTTCGTTACTATTATCGCCCATTGTTTTTATTTGCCTATGGTTATGTTATGGATGAAGGAGAAGCGGAAAATATCGTGCAATCTGTTTTTACCGAGATGTGGGAGAAACGAAAAAATTTGCCGGAGAATTTGAATCTGAGAGCTTATCTTTATTCTTCGGTAAAACATGCTTGTTTACGTTATTTTAAGCGTTTGCAACTTTTGGATGAATACAAAAAGCGGCAAGCTGAAGCTTTGGTTTTGTCTTTTGCAGATGATGATATTGAAGATGATAGAGAATTGATTGCTCTTGTTCAGAAGGCTTTGTCACAATTGTCCGAACAACAGCGTAGAATTGTGGAGCTACATGTGATGGAGGGAAAGAAATATTTGGAAATAGCCGATTTACTTCAATTATCAGAAAATACCGTGCGAACTCATTTAAAACGAGCTTATAAGATATTAAGAGAAAATCTTTCTTGTCTTTTCCCGAATATCTTTTTTTGAAAAATAATAAAATAAATTGATTTCTTGTCACCCAAAATAAGAGTTCATGTCTTTTAGTGTAAAATTTGATGAAAGATATGAATCAAGAGCAAATCGAGTGGACTTTAATTCGGAAACAAATAGACGGTTGTCTTACCGACGAGGAACGAGAGTGTTTGGAGCGTTGGATGGCAGGTGATGAGAGACGTCGTGGTTTTGTGGAACATGCTTGTCTATATTATAAACGGGATCTGCCGATGGTTGATGAGACTCGAATTTCAGAGGCTTGGCAGCATTTCCAAAAATATCGGCTGATCTGTTAGTGGTAAAGGCTATGCTTGACGGGGATATAGATAAAGTATACGAACGATTTATGGCATTTGAGGATTGTGATTTTCTGCTTGATGCGCCTTGGTTGCGTGCGACTATTTTCCGTTATTTGTTTACACGATTAGCTGATAAACAACGTGTGCAAGTCTGTATGGATCGCTTGCTTGCCTACTAGGGCCGATTGGGTCACGGTGGAGAGGTGGTTGATGATGTGGTGGCCTTAGGTAAAGAGAAATTAGCGAAGATGTGACTTTAGAAAAATTGCGTGTTCGATAGTTGTGGGCAGGGTGTCCCCCCGTTGTTTACGGGTTGTATATTCGATGTATTCAGGTATCAAAGCCGTATCACTTTCGAATCAAAGGCGTATCAAAGGCGTTCGGGAGCGTCCTTGAACCGGGAGAGTCCCGGGGGAGAAGCGTTATTCCCTCGCCTCTTCCCTCCTCCCGTCCTGTTCCCGGTGCGGCATTCTTTCATGCAAGCGATTGGTTACCAGTTATGATGGGGAAATTTTGAAAAAAAGTTTATGAAAAATTTGGAAAAGGGATAAAGTTTGCCTTATCTTTGCACCCGCTAAAACGGAACGAGGGAGGCGAGACGAGGGGACGGCGAGTTCACGCGGTGGCGGCGTTCTGGCGATGTTGACGACGATCTTTCCCGGTGGGACCCTTTAAACGGGGGCGCGAGAAAAAAAAAGTTTGAAAAAACTTCGGAAAAGATTTGGAGGGAATGATAAAAACGCCTTATCTTTGCACCCGCTTTCGCTCCTGAAAAAGCGACGGCGATGAAGATGACAAGAAGAGTTCTTTAACAATATTGACGTGAAAATAACAACGTAGCGAGCGTGAATCGGAATCGACGCGAGTCGAGATTCATGAACACATGACCCTGCCAGAGAAAATTTCTGTAAGATTATTTTAGTATGAAGAGTTTGATCCTGGCTCA
>OGQU01001603.1_pt1 | contig 17669 bp, 9 predicted proteins | sample 1553341 | NCBI WGS metagenome assembly OGQU01 (sample SAMEA2579920, study PRJEB22360) | human gut metagenome | biome: human gut; feature: human-associated habitat; material: faeces | place: Denmark | collected 2008/2010 | reverse complement strand
TTTACGGATTCGTCGTTTAGAAGCTATGTGTCGAGTAATTTCGATAAAGACAGTAATGGTTATCTGTCAGATGCGGAGATCGCGAATGTAACATCTATAGATGTTTCGAAGTGTTCTCCTGCTATATCAAGTTTGAATGGCGTAGAATTGTTCACCAATCTGTCAAAGCTGGATTGTAATGAGCAGTCTATAAGGAATCTTGATATAGAGAATCTTGAGAATCTTGAATATATAGATGTCTCAAGTAACAGAATAGACAGTCTGACATTGCCGGTAAGTGCAGAGAAACTTACATATCTTGATATAAGTGGAAACAAGATCACAAGCCTTACATCTCTGGCTGATTACAATAATCTTGTACTGCTCAATGCCAATTCAACAAACCTTTCATCGATAGATGTCAGCAATATGAAGGGGCTTAAGGTGCTTGGCGTAAGTGGAACCACCATATCAACACTTGATCTTGGCTCAAACATGGAGCTTACAACACTTTATTGTGACAGCATGCGTTCACTGCCTGTCCTTGATGTGTCAGGTCATGAGAAGCTTAAGAATCTTTATTGTGCTGGAGCAAAGAGCGACAGTGGAGTTGTTGTTCGTTCGTCAATTACCAAGCTTGACGTATCCGGTGATATAGTCCTTGGTTCGCTTGATTGTTCAAATAGCTATGTGGCTGAGCTGAACATAGACAATACCCCGGCGCTTACAACACTTGATTGTTCTAACACGAGACTTACATCAATAGATGTGTCAAAGAACACAAGTCTTAGCTACCTTGATGTCAGCAGCAATGTTCTGGGTGCGGTGGATTTTACTGCGAATACAGCACTTAGAGAGCTTTATGTCAAGGATACTGGCATAAATAAGCTTGATGTATCTACTCTCACCAATCTGGTTAATCTTGACGCATCATCAAATTCTCTTGCAGAGCTTGATATAGCATCAAACAGTTTATTGGAGAAGCTTTATATTTCAGACAATAATATCCAGGGTATAAAGCTTGATGGTCATCCTGACCTTAAAGAACTTGAGATTGACAACAACAATCTTGTGGCCATAGATATATCAGTGTGTCCTAAACTTTATGGCGATGATGGTGTGTTCAGTTGCAGTGGGAATAGCAGGGATATAACACTTGATACTACGAACTATGATTATGATTTTAGCGATTTTTCAAAAGTCTATGGTTTGCATAAGGCGTGGTATGACTATGAACTTCCTGTTGCTGTAGATAACAACGGCAAGCCTTTAACGGATGATAATGGGGTTGAAATTCATAAACGAAACAGGAATACTACAGGATACGCAGGAATACAGGGCATAGATGCCAGCAATGAGGCGTCATCCGTGACTGGAGGACAGCTTGATGGATATATATTTACAGCGGAGCCGGATGCGGAGAAGATTACATACAATTACTATACAGGAGCAGGAATGGGGAAGGTCAAGTTCACACTCAACATTCTTAACCCGCTCAAGGTCACAGTATGGTATACAACTGATGGAAATGTTGTAAAGTCAGACAGTTCTACACTCAGCTTCAGAGTTGGTGATACGACTACACTTACAGCTACGGATGACGAAAAAAATCCACACAAGACCATAACATGGAGTTCGTCAAATGAAAGAGTTGCACAGATAGACAGGGAGACAGGAGAACTGACCTGTGTTTCGGCGGGAACAGCTCAGATTAACATTCTGCTGAATGATCGTGCTATAGGATATGTGAATATGGAGTGTCACAAGCCTGTTACCGGACTTTATCTTGTAGATCAGAACGAGAAGGATGATGCAGGCAACCAGATAACATACGAGAATGGCGCAGTCATCAACATGGACTGTGGAACATATCCAAGAAATGGCTCTAAGAAGCTGGATGTAAAGTGTGTTACCGAGGATGGTCTTGCGTCCAAAGAGATATCAGGATTCACTTGTAAGGTGACTGATGCGGATGGCAAAGAAAACAATAAGGTTTTGTCGTTTAATACATCAAGTAAGACTATAACAACAAGAGGTGCAGGAATCGCATTCCTTCATTTTACATCAACTGATAATCCTGATGTAGAGACAGTAATTCAGGTAAATGTTGAACAGAGAGTAAACAGCGTGACACTTTCACAGTCTAGAATGACAATCATTGCAGGTGGAAGCAGTAATCTCGTTGCTACGGTTTCTCCAAATACTGCAGTGGAGCAGAGCGTTGTATGGTCATCATCAAATGAGAGCATTGCTACGGTCGATGCCGAGGGAAATGTGAAGGCTGTCAATCCGGGAGAAGCTGATATCATATGTACATCTGTTGATACTGAGCAGGTGTACGGCAAGTGTCATGTGACTGTACAGCCTCCTGTAAAAGGTTTGACTCTCAATATGAACAGTGCAGAATTGTTGCTCGGAGCAGATACGGAAAGCAGAACAGTATCACTTGAGGCTGTTATCGATGCGGATGATGCAAGTATTTACAAGAATTTGAAGTGGACATCGTCAGATACAAACGTTGCTTCGGTGTCATATAGTTCAACAGATAAGACAAAGGCTACAGTTACTGCCAGATCAGCAGGAACTGCTGTTATCAGATTTTCAATTTCAGATGATGAGTATGTGGATTGCAACATTACAGTAAAGCAGAGAGTTACAAGCCTTAGAATAAACAGAGACAAGACAACAATATATGCTGGTGATACACTGCAGGTAACAAGCACTGCATCCCCTGCAACTGCATCGAATCAGGAAGTCATCTGGGCATCATCAGACGAGAGTGTTGCAAGCATTGACAAGGATGGTTTGATAACAGCCCTCGACAGAGGAACCACAGTTATCACAGCTACAGCAGTTGATGGAAGTGAGAAAACAACATCATTCACTCTTACAGTAAAGAAGTATGTAAGTGCTATAACACTTGACAAGGATAAGCTCACTCTGTATGTGGGTGAACGAGGAACTGTTAAGAAGACCGTACTTCCAGAAGATGCAAATGACAGAAATGTTATATGGCAGTCAAGTGATCCGGGTGTTGCAACAGTATCAAACGGAACAATAACAGGTGTTAAAGCCGGAACAACAAACATAACATGTACAGCTAGAGATGGCAGTGGAGTATCAAAAACATGTGAAGTTACAGTAGTCCAGCAGATATCATCAATAGTATTGGGTGAGAGCACTAAGACTGTGAATGTAGGTGATAAGTTTACCCCGAATGTGACTCTCAATCCGGAGAATGCTTCAAAAACAGAGCTGAAGTGGACAAGCTCGAGTGAAGCAGTAGCATCTGTAGATCAGAATGGAGAGGTAACAGCAAAATCCCGAGGTACAGCGACAATCACATGCGAGGCTGTCGAAGGCATTGAAGGAAGAAAGGCCAAGGCAGCTCTCAGACTTACAGTTAACCAGCCGGTTACAGGAATAAAACTTAATCAGACAAAACTGAATCTGTTTGTGGGTAAACAGGGCAGAATAACATCGACTGTAGCTCCTGCTAACGCAAATAACAGAAATGTTGAGTGGACAACTTCTAACAGCAAGGTAGCAACTGTAAACAATGGTACTATCACAGCAGTATCAAAGGGAACAGCAGTTATCACATGTAAGGCTAAGGATGGAAGCGGCAAGCTTGCAAAGTGTACTGTTACGGTTTCACAGCCTGTAACATCCATCAAGCTCAATGCAACAAACAAGACTATCAAGAAGGGTGCGACATTCACACTCAAGGCAACTGTAGGTCCTGCAGCGGCAAACAATAAGGCGGTTACATGGTCATCATCGAACACCAAGGTTGCAACAGTTTCGTCAACAGGAGTTGTCAAGGCTGTTGGAAAGGGTTCGGCAGTTATCACATGTAAATCAAAGGACGGAAGCAATATTACTGCCAAGTGTACAATCAATTCAGTTATTATGGTTTCTTCAATCAAGTTAAACAAGAAGACAGCAACCATAAAGAGAAAGGGAAAGATAACACTCAGGGCAACAGTAGGTCCTGCAACTGCAAACAACAAGGCAGTTACCTGGGTTTCTTCAAATAAGAAGATCGCCACTGTAACAACAAGAGGAACAGTAGTAGGTAAGAAGAAGGGCCGTGCGGTAATTAAATGTAAGGCTAAGGATGGCAGTGGTAAGTACGCAAAGTGTACAATCATAGTAAAATAAAAATATAACAACATACAGTTGGGAGATATGATCTTAATCGTCAGGCCTGCAAAACAGGTCTGACGGTTTTTTACGTATATTGTTCTTTGCTGTTCTTTATTTTTATTTAACGTTAAAAAATGTTGTAAGCAAATAGCAATTGTGATAAACTATTAGAAAAATTGATTTCATTTACATGGAGGCATTTATAGATATGAAGAAGCTTATTTTAGTTACATCACCACCAGCATGTGGAAAGACATTTATTTCAAAGCAGGTTGCAAAGGCACTTCACAATTGTGTATACCTTGACAAGGATACACTTATCGTGCTTTCAAAGCAGATATTTGTAGTTGCCGGACAGGAGTACAACCGTTCATCAGACTTCTTCCAGAAGGAGATCAGAGATTACGAGTATTACTGTGTGCTGGATCTTGCATTTGAGGCATTGGATTACAATGATACAGTTCTCATCAATGCTCCGTTCACAGAGGAGATCAGAGATGATGAGTATCTTGACAATCTTCGCGCTAAGCTTGCAGAGAAAGATGCAGAGCTCTTCGTTATCTGGGTAAATACAAGAAAAGATGTATGTCATGAGAGAATGATCAAGAGAGCTTCAGACAGGGATACATGGAAGCTTGAGCACTGGGATGAGTACATCAACAGCCAGAACTTCAATCCGCCTACAAACATCAAGGATCTCTTCATATTCGAGAACTCATCAGAGGAGGAATATGAGGATTCGATCAAGAAGGTTGTCAAGGCTGTAAGAGGTTAATTGGCACATACAATAAAATATTTATGACAGGAGTAGAGAATATGGCAACAATCAGAAGTTTTAGAGCCTATAGACCGAGACCAGATGTTGCAGGCAGAGTAGCTGCCTTGCCATACGATGTGTATAACCGTCAGGAAGCAGAGATAGAGGTCAAGCGCGAACCATTATCATTTTTGAAAGTGGACAGAGCAGAGACATCCTTTGGACCAGATGTGGATACATATGCTCCATGTGTATATGATAAGGCTGGTCAGCTGCTTCAGGGCATGATAGATGATGGAACATATATCATGGAGCGCAGACCAGTCTATTATATTTATGAGCTTATCATGGATGGCCGGCATCAGACAGGACTCGTGGCATGTTCTTCTATAGATGACTATATGAATGGAGTCATCAAGAAGCATGAGAATACCAGAGAGGACAAGGAGATAGACAGAATAAAGCATGTCGAGGCATGCGGAGCGCAGACGGGACCTATATTCCTTGCGTACAGAGCGATAGATAAGGTTGACGAGATCATCGATAGAGTGAAGAAGGGTGATAAGTTGTACGGCTTCACATCACCTGACGGGATCACTCACAACGTATGGATAATAGATGGCCAGGAAGATATAGACACCATCAGAGCTGCATTTGAAGGAGTGGACGATATCTATATAGCGGATGGACACCACAGGGCGGCATCGGCCGTCAAGGCGGGAATCCATATGAGAGAGAAGAATCCGGGATATACCGGGGATGAGGAATTCAATTATTTCCTCTCTGTACTTTTCCCTCATGACCAGCTTATGATCATGCCGTACAACAGAGTGGTAAAGGATCTCAACGGACATGACAAGCAGGAATTCATGGATGAGGTTTCAAAGATATTTGATGTGACAGCCAGTGATGTTCCGGTGGAACCACAGGTCAAAGGACAGGTGGGAATGTACATGGATGGAAGCTGGTACAGACTGGATGTCAGAGAAGGTATTGTTCCGGATGATGTCGTGGGCAGACTTGACGTATCGGTACTTCAGGACAATGTGCTTGCACCGATACTTGGAATACAGGATCCGAGAACTGATCAGAGGATCATGTTCGTAGGTGGAATCAGAGGACTTGCAGAGCTTGAGCGTCTGGTGGATGGAGGAATGGCGGTTGCATTCTCGATGTATCCGACATCCATCACTGAACTGTTCGACATTGCAGATGCGGGACTTCTCATGCCTCCAAAGTCAACGTGGTTTGAGCCAAAGCTCAGAAGCGGAATATTTATACACAAGATAGACTAACATTAGGAGAAGGGGTTTTATGGAGATATTTGTATTGAAATCAGATGAGGTTGCAGCGATAACAAGGGGTACGCATGGCAACCCTCATCATATTCTTGGTATGCACCAGTGTCTTAATGACTGCTATGTAAATGCATACCTTCCGAGGGCTACGGCTGCGTTTGTTCTCAGGATAAATGAAGAAACGGGCGAGCCGATATTTAAATATCCTATGACCGAGATAGGTTCACAGGGATTTTTTACAGTGAAGATCGAGGATAGCGGGGCATTTGCATATAAGCTCATAACAGAAGGCGAGCAGGCGGCTGAATTCTATGATCCGTATTCATTCGGATACAGCGTGGATCCGGTCAATGTCATGAAGGTGGTAAATGGAGACGATGGAATATTGTCGGATTTCCATGTAAAGGATCTGTTTGGAGCAAGACAGATCACGCTCGATGGTGTACAGGGTGTATCGTTCTGCATGAATATGCCGGGGGCAACCAGGGTCAGTGTGGTCGGAGATTTCAACGGATGGGATGGACGCGTGAATCCTATGAGAAGGATTGACTACACTGATATGTTTGAGCTGTTCATTCCGGGCGATCTCATGAATACCAGATACAAATTCGAGGCATTATACAGAGATGGAAATACAGATATATTTGCAGACCCTTACGCTGAGGTGTATGAGGTGGCACCGGGAAATGCATCGGTACTTGCAAAGCTTGAGTATAGCTGGTTAGACTCTTCATATATGAAGAAGAGAGGCAGTGTATCTGCCCCGGTAAATATATATGAGGTCCACATGCCGACATGGAAGAGAAACTCAGATGGATATCCTCTTAACTATCTCGAATTTGGCAAAGAGGCTGCCATGTACGTGAAGAATATGGGATACAACTACATACAGTTTATGCCACTTATGGAATATAGAGATGACAATGGCTGGGGCTATGATACCGTGGGAATGTTCGCTCCGACATCGAGATTTGGAACACCTACGGAGTTCATGGCTATGGTCGACCATTTCCACAGCAAGGGAATAGGCGTTATCATGGATATGGTATCTGTGAGGGATGTGGATTGCATCGCATATTGGATAGACACATATCATCTGGACGGAGTAAGGCTGGAGGACGAGGAACTTATCAGAGCATTGAGAACAACCCTCGGCACTGCAGGCGATGCTGTCATGACAGATCTCAGGTGGAATAATGAAGCTGTGTCCAGAGTGACAGATTTCATGATGATACCTCCAGTGAACAGAGGAAGCTTTATGGATTATACATGTGGTATACCATTTGACGAGAATGATGATACCGTATGGGCGCTCAGCCATGATGAGGTTGCATATGAGCGTGGAAGTTACGCATCCAAGATGTCGGGTGGCTATGAGGACAAGTATGCTGATCTCAGACTTCTGTTTGGTCTCACCATGTCACTACCGGGAAGAAAGCTGACGTTTATGGGACAGGAATTAGGCGGATTTGCCGGGTTTGACGGAAGAACCCAGATCGACTGGTCGGTTCTTGAGTTCGATGCAAACAGCTATTTTCAGAAATATATAAAGGAACTCAACAAATTATACGATACAAAGAATGCTCTGTGCGGTGATGGCAGGGACCTTGCCGGCAGTGCACTTGATATACAGGAGAAGGGACAGGTAATATCATTTGTAAGACATGGTTTGGATGTCGCAGATGATGTGTATATTGTCTGCAACTTCGGACTTAAAAATGTGACAGGATATAAGCTTCCGGTTGAGACGGATGGAAAGTACAGAGAGATCTTCTCAAGTGATAACCTGAAATACGGAGGCGAGGGCAACAATAACAAAGGATATAAGACTGCTGCGGATGGCGTGATAGAAGTGAGTGCTCCTGCACTGTCATTTGCAGTGTTTGCCCATGTAAAATAGGAGGAATAGACATTTATGCTATTGATTGGTGATCTGTATAACATGGCGGCTGATACTGCGACCACAGAGAGTGTGGTCGGGGATGCGGTGAAGGAGGCCACGGATCAGGTAAGTATCGTAGGGCAGTATATCCAGAAGCTTACAGACTGGTGTATGTCCAAGCTTGGCAGTATAGTTGTGGCTGTCATATTCATGGTCGTCTGCTTCAAGCTGGTGAAGTTGCTGCTCAGGATACTCAGGAAGAGTTTTGAGAGGTCAAAGCTGGATCCAAGCGTTGCTGGTTTTTTCATATCTGCGGTCAAGATTGTTCTGAATGTGTTGATCGTGCTCACTGCGGCGAGCATTGTGGGATTTCAGATCACTTCATTTATAACTATACTAGGCACAGCGGGGGTTACCCTCGGACTTGCACTTCAGGGAAGTCTGTCGAATCTTGCGGGCGGCTTGTTGATTCTCATATTAAAACCATTCAGGGTCGGTGACTATATTGTGGAGAACTGCGAAGGAACAGTCGTGTCCATAGACATATTCTATACAAGGCTGATAACTTTCGACAACAAATCAGTCGTCATACCGAATGGCAACATATCCAACACATCCCTTGTGAATGTGACAGAGCATGATATGAGGAGGGTGGATATACCATTTTCTGTTGCGTATGATTCTGATATGGAGAAGGTCAAGAGGGTTACCATTGAGACCATTAAGGATGTGGATGGTTATCTTCCGGATGAGCAGATTCAGTTCTATATAGATGAATTTGCAGACAGTGGGATCAATATGTATGTGAAGTTCTATGCGACGATAGAGAAGTTCTTTGATGCCAAGTGGGATGCCATGTGGAAGCTCAAGAAGGCATTTGATGAGAACGGCATAGAGATTCCGTTCAATCAGGTGGATGTGCACATGAGACAATAGTTCATTAACACACATAAAATGCTTGATTTCTTGCAAAAATAAAGGCAATCGAGTATAATCATGTGGATGTAGGTATCAAAGACTGTGCATTTACTGCACAGTCTTAATATAAATTTGTTTAAGGAGTGATTGATATGACAAAGATTGATATTATCTCAGGCTTCCTTGGGGCCGGCAAGACAACGTTGATCAAGAAACTTATTGAGCAGGCATTTAAGGGCGAGAAGCTGGTTCTCATAGAGAACGAGTTTGGTGAGATAGGAATCGATGGCGGTTTCCTGAAGGATGCCGGCGTTCAGATCACAGAGATGAACTCAGGTTGTATCTGTTGTTCACTGGTCGGAGATTTCGGTACTGCACTTAAGCAGGTTATCACAGATTACACACCTGACAGGATCATCATTGAGCCATCAGGAGTTGGCAAGCTGTCTGACGTTATCAAGGCAGTAAAGGATGTATCAGGAAATCTTGATGTAGAGCTCGACAGCTACACAACAGTTGCCGATGTGTCAAAGGTTAAGATTTATATGAAGAACTTTGGCGAGTTCTTCAACAACCAGATCGAGAGTGCTAACACTATCATCCTGAGCAGAACACAGACTACTACACAGGACAAGATAGAGAAGGCTGTAGCCATGATCAGAGAGAAGAACGATCATGCAACCATCATTACAACTCCATGGGATGAGATCGATGGAGCAGCCATCAGAGAGGCTATGCAGAACTACAAGTCTCTTGAGGAGACAATGATGGATGAGGCTAAGAAGGGACATGATCATGACCACGACCACGGCGATGAGTGCACATGTGGCTGTCACGACCATGAGCATCATCACGACCATGATGACGACCATGAGCATCATCACGACCATGATGACGACCATGACCATCATCACGACCATGATGACGACCATGAGCATCACCACGATCACGACGAGCACGAGCATCACCACGACCACGATGACCACGATCATCATCATGATCACGACCATGGCGATGAGTGTACATGTGGCTGCCATGACCATGATCACCACCATCATCATGCAGATGAGGTATTTACAAGCTGGGGCAAGGAGACACCACACAAGTACAATGAGGACAAACTCAGAGAGATCCTTGACACTCTGGCTGACACAGAGAAGTACGGTGTTATCCTCAGAGCAAAGGGTATCGTACCTAGCGATGCAGGTGAGTGGCTGTACTTTGATCTTGTACCAGGCGAGTTTGAGGTCAGAAAGGGCAAGGCTGACATCACTGGTAAGCTTTGCGTAATAGGAAGCAAGCTTAAGGAGGACGACCTTGCAGAACTGTTCGAGGTTTAAGCAGGTTGTTCTATGATAAGGAGTTAATATGATGGGACGTCAGAATAAAGAGATACCTGTATATGTGTTCATGGGATTCCTTGAGAGCGGTAAGACAACATTTGCCAAGGAGACCCTGATGGACAGAGGCTTTACAGGTGGAGCCAAGACACTTCTTCTCGTCTGTGAGGACGGAGAGGAGGAGTATGATCTTGAGGCTCTGAAGAAGGCTAATATATATACAGAGTTCATAGAGGAAGATCAGCTCACCACAGACCATCTCCTTGACCTTCAGGACAAATACAATCCGGAACAGGTCATGATCGAGTACAATGGTATGTGGAAGCTCGATAAGATATTTGAGATAAGGGTTCCAAAGGGATGGACGGTTGTCCAGGTTATCTCATTTGTGAATGCGGAGACATACGATGTGTACTCACAGAACATGAAGGCAACCATGGTTGAGCAGTTCAACAGTGCGGACATGGTCATCTTCAACAGATGTGATGAGAATTCCAAGATCCCTGAGTGGAGAAGATCCATCAAGGCGGTGAACAGAAGAGCGCAGATCATCTTTGAGATGAAAGATGGCTCCATTGCACCTGAGACAAATGAACCTGAGGATCTGCCATACGATGTGAGCGCAGATGTGATAGAACTGCCGGATGACGATTTCGGTATCTGGTATGTGGATGCATCTGACATGAAAGAGAGATACGACGGCAAGAAGATCCACTTCAAGGCCATGGTATTTAGACCAAAGCAGTACGGCAGCAATGCATTTGTTCCTGGAAGATTCGCCATGACATGTTGTGTTGAGGATATCCAGTTTGTCGGATTCAAGTGCTATTATCAGGGTGCTAAGAATCTTGTGGACAGACAGTGGGTTGATGTCACAGCCAAGATAGGCTACGAGTATTACCCAGATTTTGAAGGTGAAGGACCTGTTCTCACAGCAGAGAAGGTCACACTCACAAGTGCACCTGATGAAGAGGTAGTATATTTCAGTTAAGAGTTGAGCAGCTCCCTGAATACATGATATTTGATGTATCCGGGGAGCTTTTTTTGCGCGGACGGGGAATGCCGGAAGAGCTTTGACGTGTCCTTACGAAAGTGTAAGTTGCGTTATTTACCGGCAGAATTTATTATAAGTTTAGTGTAAAAAATAAAGTCAAATTGGAAGGAAAGACTTATGATCAGATCGGCGAAACTTGCGTGTGGCGGTGCGGTTGCACTTATGCTGCTTGGAGGTATGATCTGTCCAGCTATGGCGGAAACGAACACAGATAGTGCATATGGACGGGTTGAACAGAGGATAATTGAAAATAACCCTGATTTTGATATACAGCTAAAGTATGGACTCAATGGATATGCGGTAAATGACAGAGGCAGTGTTATCAGGCTGGATATTGTGTGCGACACAGATTTTGCGGGAAATGTGTCTGTACAGACGAGCTATTCCGAAGGCTTTGGCACGAAGAATATGACATATGCCAGAGATGTGGAATTAAAGGCAGGAGAAAATACAGAGCTGGAATTCTGTGTCGATAATATGGGCTCCGGTATAGCAAAGGTTGAGATCAAGGACAGTGACGGAGAGCTGGTGTACTCAGAGCGGGATTCACTGAGTATAGAGGGCAATGATATGGTAGTTGCGGTGGGCGTGATGAGTGACAGACAGGATGCCATGTCTTATATAGAGGATGTCTCCATGGACAATGTGTATGATAATGCAAAGGTAGAGACTGTTGCATTATCACCCTCAGACATTCCTGAGTCCGAGGAGGGACTGGAGGCTATAGAGTACCTGTTGGTGGATGATTATGATCTGTCGGGATTGTTAGAGAAGCAGAGTGCTGCCATAAAACAATGGGTGTACAGTGGTGGAGCTATGATACTGGCCAAGTCGTCAGATGAAAATGAACTCAGCAGCTTTGACGGCGATTTTGTCTCCGCTGTGAATGACACACAGAAGGTACATGAGCTGGACGGCTCAGATGGGTACTATCTGAATATGGGATATGGCAGGATCGTGGTGCTCCCGTATTCGCTTGCACAGACGGATGAGAAGGATAAGACTGCCCAGGCGCAGGCTGCTCTGGAGGCAGGCTTTACGGATATGACACAGAACTGGATCGATGGAGGCTGGTATTATGGTGGCACATATTATGGATATGATGTGGCAAATGCAGCCAACAAGAGAAGCACCCCGTCACCTGTTGTCATTATGCTCGTGCTGATCATATATATCATTGTGTGTGGTCCTGTGGCGTACATCGTCCTCAGCAGGCTCAAAAAGAAGGAGCTCATATGGGGAGTTATCCCGGTATGTGCAATTATCGGTACAGGTGCCATATATATGGTAAGCCTCAAGTACAGAGTTACAAAGCCTATCGGACTTACATTTGTGGCTGCGGATATAAGCGGTGATACCAAGCGGGAGGATGCATATTCATATATAATAGGCGGCAGATCAGGCCAATACAAGATAGACATCAACAGCAAATATTCCAACATCGAGATGGATGATTCCATGGAATCCAGCTTTTATGACAATCTCAATGCGGTAAAAAATGATGGAAAAGATGGCGTTACACTGAATTATTACAGCAATCGTTCATTTGGCACTATATCAGCTAATGCAAGCTTTGCTGGAAGCAACGATATTGGAAGAATTCGGAAGAATTTGACATTATATACAGATGGCTTTGAGGGAACATTGACAAATGACACCTCGTACGATGTGGAGAATCTTGTGGTCATGTCCGAGGGATATTATTACGTTGCTGATGTCCTGAGAGCGGGAGATACCATACGGATAAGCAGGAAGAATACCCACAAATTTGACGGCGGCTCCATACTTGACGGAATGAGATCATATTACACGAAGAAGTATGGTGAGGATTATTTCGGAGATGATGAATCGTCGGCGGAATGGTCCAGAAATTATTACATGCAGCTCCGGCTTGCCCAGTACAGTAGACTCGCTGCAGATGACGGCGGTGTGGCTGTGTGGGGAACCATACAGCGGGATCCGGATATGATGAGTGATGCCGATACGGAAAATTATGGCAGCTATATGGTATACGACATAGATACCCTTAAATATGAGGATGTGGATGGAGTTTATTATTACAGCATTTATGACAGGGATGAGAATGGAATCGGCGGATCAGATTATGGTGATGACGATCTGTTGATGTATTCTGAAACCGTGGACGTTAACATCAGATTTGGCAAGAATGATGATATAACGGAACTGATATACGATAAGACCCAGGCGGGAAGCGGCAAGAACAAGGTCGTAGTGCAGATGCTCAACAGAGAGACCGGTGAATATGACACGGTATTTACCGATGGACAAACGATCATAAAGGGGCAGGAACTTGACAAATATATGTCGGACGGATGCCTGGCTATGAGATTTATATCTCCTCAGCAGGGAGATTATTATGTGGACAGTTACCTTCCACATATCAGTGCGAGGGGAGGTGTCCGGTAATGGTTGATATAGAAGAACTCACCAAGAGATATGGAAAGTTTGTTGCGCTCGATCATATGAATCTTCATATTGATAAGGGCGAGATATTCGGATTTGTCGGACCAAATGGTGCCGGTAAGACGACAACCATGAGGATCATGTGCGGACTCCTTAAAGCCACATCGGGAAAGGTCACCATAGACGGTGTAGACGCACTTGGCAGACCTGCGGATGTGAAACGGAAGATAGGATATGTTCCTGACTTTTTCGGTGTGTACGACAATCTGAAGGTCATGAAGTACATGGATTTTTATGGCTCCATGTACGGCATGAGCAAGCGGGAAGTGGAGAAGGTCGCAGATAAATATCTGGAGCTTGTCGCCCTTCAGGATAAAAAGGACGAGTTCGTCGACAGCCTTTCAAGAGGTATGAAGCAGAGACTCTGTGTAGCAAGAGCGCTCATACATGATCCCGAGCTTCTGGTGCTCGATGAGCCGAGTTCGGGTCTGAATCCAAGGTCAAGACATGATATGAAGAATATACTGCGTGATCTGAAGGAGATGGGCAAGACCATCGTGATAAGCTCGCATATTCTGCCGGAGCTTTCAGAGATGTGTACGAGTATAGGTGTCATAGACCACGGAAAGATAGTGGCCAGCGGAAGCGTGGATGAGATTGTAAATGGTGATAAAAACATGCCTCCTGTAAGGATAAAGGGATATATGTTGGGACTTGATGCGGAGGCCTCAGCCAACAGGATATCTGTCATTGTGAAGGAAAGATTCAATGTGGATCGCATAAGTATACAAGATGGAGAAATTCTTGTCTATTATTCAGGCACGAGGGAGTCTGACGCCGAGCTTCTCAGAAGTCTTGTGGACAACGGTGTGCACGTTCATCAGTTTTTCAGGGAGAAGGAAGATCTGGAATCCCTGTTCCTTAAGATTACGGGAGGTGAGAATCGTGGCGCGAAGAACAATTATTAATCCCATATTGAAGAAGGATATTCTGGTAAATGCGAGAAGTGCCAGAATGGTCGTGACGATAACAGTCATCAACTGCCTGTTTGCGCTGGTTGTCGGAATGCTCTTCATGACGAGCAGAGGCTCAGCATATCAGGTATATTATTCAAATATTGCACAGATGTTTCCTGTGCTTGCGGTGTGTGAGCTGTGCATAATAGGACTCATAGTTCCGATAATCACATCCACCTCGATATCCGGTGAGAGGGAGAGACAGACGCTTGAGATCATGCTGACGACTCCGGTAAGACCTATATCGATAGTTGCCGGAAAGCTCCTGTCGGCAGTTGCCACCACGGCAATGTATGTCATAGCAACTCTTCCGTTTATGGCGGTTGCATTCATAGTTGGAGGAATGGGCTGGGACGAACTGTTCAAATACCTTGGAATGGTTCTCTTTATAGATATATACGTTGGTAGTATCGGAATATTTTACTCCTGCGTGAAGAGAACTTCTGTGTCGGCGGCCATATCAACCATAGTGACTATAGCGGCTGTTGTGTTTTTATCATATGCGATAGGAAACGTTTTTGAATCCATGATGTATATGTCGGACGGTTCAAGAAGCAGTTATGCTGCTTATATGATGGGAAAGGCAGTGTGCTATGCAGTCAATCCTGCCATATGGATAGCAGAAAATTTCATCAGATTGCTCAAGGATGAATCTGTGGTGGAAACCATGACGGGATACGGTAAATACACGAATTTCGTGGTGAATCATATGGCCGTGATCTCAGTGTGTGTGAATCTCGCAGCATCATTTGTGCTGCTTAAGGTGGCTTCGGTGAAGCTGGTTAAGGGCAGCAGAAAAAGGAAAAAGTCAAGGATATGATATTCCAAATAGGTATACAAAATGGAGTTTGACTTGTGTTTGATTATGGGATATCCTTTTTAGTGTAATATGTGCTCCGATGGAGAGGCTGCTCGGCAGAGCGGGAAGGAGCACTTGCTTATGTATAGTAAAGTATTAAGTGGACTTGTACAGGGAATCGACGGGACGCTCATATCAGTGGAGACGGATATACACGATGGGCTTCCCGTTATGAATATGGTCGGATACCTGTCCTCCTGCGTGAAGGAAGCAGGAGAACGGGTCCGGACTGCACTGCGCAATTCTGGTTTCAACATTCCTCCGAAGAGAATAACGATCAATCTCTTTCCGGCGGATATCAGAAAGGAAGGCACTGCCTTCGATCTGCCCATCGCAGCGGGTATGCTGGCGTCCATGGGCGTTATTCCAACAGACAATATAAAGAACATACTTATCCTTGGAGAGCTGGGGCTTGATGGACATGTGAATACGGTGAGCGGTGTGCTGCCCATAGTTCACTCTGCGTACAGCGAAGGTGTGAGGAGCTGTATAGTGCCGGCGGGGAATTCCAGGGAGGCCGCCATTATACGTGGGATGACTGTTATACCGGTCACAAGTATAGGAGAGCTGGTCGATCACTTGAGTGGTATACAGACCATAGAGCCTGAATATGTTGATGTAGAAGCCATGCTGGATACGTCAGGGGATGAAGCTGAAGTGGATTTCTCTGAGGTAATGGGGCATGAATCCCTTAAACGTGGAGTGGAGATAGCCGCGGCGGGAATGCACAACATACTCATGACAGGCCCCGCCGGGGCAGGCAAATCCATGATAGCCAGACGTATCCCGACGATACTTCCGAGACTCAGCCTTGAGGAGAGTATAGAGATAACGAAGGTGTACAGTGTGGCGGGGCTTCTGGATGAATCCTGTCATATAATAAACCGCCGTCCATTCCGGGCACCTCATCATACGATATCCCTGCATGCCCTGTCCGGCGGCGGGCATAATCCGAGACCAGGAGAGATAAGTCTTGCACACGGTGGTGTGCTGTTTCTCGATGAGCTGCCGGAGTTTAACCGGAACGTGCTCGAGGTCATGAGACAGCCCCTTGAGGACGGTGAGGTCAGTATATCAAGGCTTGGTGGAATATACAGATTTCCTGCGGACTTCATGCTGGTTGCGGCGAGAAATCCATGCCCCTGCGGACAGTACCCGGATATGAACAGGTGTACATGTACGGTCAGGCAGATCAGGAATTATAATGCCAGGATAAGCAAGCCTCTGCTTGACAGGATAGATATAAATGTGGATGTTAGGAAGGTGGACTGCAGACAGTTATTTGGTGGCCGGACAGGGAAGAATTCAGCAGAAATGAGGGAGAGTGTGCTGAGGACCCAGAGGATACAGAGTGAAAGGTTCAGCGGTGAAAATATACGGTTCAATTCCCAGATGGATTCGGCATTATGCAGTAAATATGTAGTGCTTGACGGCGAGGCAAAGAATTTCATGGAGGACTGTTTTGCCGATATGGATATGACTGCGAGAGGAGCATACAGGGTACTCAAGATAGCCAGGACTATTGCGGATCTCGATGGAGATCCTGAGGTCGGGATAAAACACCTGAGAGAAGCGGTGTTCTTCAGAAATGCGGACATTCAGGGAGGTGTGTGACATGACGGAGGAATTACTTTATCTCTGGTTTGGGATGATAAGCAGAATGACTCACACTGTGAAGATGAACGTTGCCATGAAATACGGAGGTATAAGAGGACTGTGGAACACTTCTGAGGAACAGCTTCGGGATGAACTCACACAGGCTCAGGCTGACGGATTCCTTGAACACAGGGATGCCGGGAAAGTTGCGGCATATGCAGAGGAGCTTAGAAGAAATGACATTACATATATTTATCCGGGACATAAGCTGTATCCCGGGAAGCTGTATGATATACCAGATCCCCCAATGCTTCTGTTTGCAGCAGGGGATGTGGATGTGCTGGCGGATCTGGACCCTGCGGTTGCGGTGGTAGGGGCAAGAAAGGCCTCTGTGTAC
>OGQU01001600.1_pt1 | contig 17721 bp, 9 predicted proteins | sample 1553341 | NCBI WGS metagenome assembly OGQU01 (sample SAMEA2579920, study PRJEB22360) | human gut metagenome | biome: human gut; feature: human-associated habitat; material: faeces | place: Denmark | collected 2008/2010 | reverse complement strand
TTTACGAGGCCCCCCCGTATTGGGCTGCCGCCGGGGGGAGCCGGCGGAACAACTCCTGCAATCCGGCTTCGTCGTTACCGAAAACCGGAAACGCCGATAAGGCGGAGAGCAAGATTGCAGCGAATGGGATTATTTTCATTTCAGGTTTCGGTTTAGCACAAAACTAATACTTAAATAATATAAAAACAAATTACAAATCCGTACCATATGTTACAAAAGCATTAAAAAGCAAAACAATACAGTTTCCCGATTTACATAATGCACCGCGGTGCAAAACAGCAATCGTCTGACATCGAACACATTAACATTTACAATCATTTACAATTTCCGATCGGGGGCTTTCCGCGAATTTAGAAAGGCGTATCTTTGTAATGAAAAATTTCCGACATCTGCCCTAAAATTACAAAAAAATTCAGAATCGATTCAGAACAATTAACCTTAAAACACTATGAGAACAATTCTACCCCGGAAAATCCCCAAAAGGAGCGTCACATCGCCGATCGCGGTCCTGCTGCTGACCGCCGCGATCCCGCTGGGCACCGCCTGCGACGATGACAAGGACTACTCCCGCAGGGAATACATCGAATGGTCGGACACTCCGGAATTCGACAGGAAACCCGACATCCTCCATTTTTCCGTCAACGGTTCGCCGGAGAACGGCTGCAATGCAATCTACGTCAGGACGAACGTACCCTTCACCGCGACCGTGGAGTTCGAAGAGGACGAAGACAACGGGGAAGCGGCGGCCCCCGCCTGGCTCGAACTGGTGAAGATCGAACACGACTACCTGCCGGGCATCTCCCGCCTGCTCTGCAAGGCGGCCCCGCATCCCGGCACCTATAAGGAAAGAAAAGGCTGCATCTCGCTGCACACCGAGGTCGAATACCTGAACGATTTCATTCCGATCGTACAGGGATTCCCGGCCCGCGTCGAAGGCGATTTCGACTGGCTGAAATACGGCTCGGCCAACCCGCTGGAAACCCGCGGAGAAACGGCGATCTCCGGCTGGACCGCCGAACAGAAAGACAAAGGCTGGGAATCGACCCCTGCCGAAGAGGAGGGCACGGCCCACTGTTACGGCAAAAACGGCTACGTCAGGCTGGGCGACGACCTCGGACACGGGGCCAACCTGCTGTCGCCCTACAAGCCGGAAATCCGGTCGGACACGGCGGTCCTGGTCCGGTTCAACGCCATAGCCTATGCGGCGGCCGACGGCACGAAAGACGCCAACGAACTGACCGTAACGGTCAAGGGCGGCGGGCAGTTCCTCGACGGTGCGACTTCGAAAAAACTCATTCTGAATCATTTCGATCCCTCGGACGAAGAGCTGCCGGAGAGCATGTGGGAGAATTCCCGGCAGGAGTTCATCGTCGTCTCACACCCCAAAAACACGTTCACGAGCAACACCCGCATCGAACTCATGGCCGGCGACTACGTCATGGAGTCGGGCAACACCCGCATCTTTATCGACGATTTCTACATTTTCAGGCTCCGGTGGTACGACTACGACGACCTTTTCGGGGGCCTGCCCTGGGAGCAGCAAAAGAACGAATCGGGGAAATAAAACCTAACCGCAACAGATACCATGAAAAACTTTTTTACCAAGCGTTTCAGTCCGATATGCGCCCTCGCGGTCTCCGTACTACTGCTCGGAGGGGGGGGTGCAGCGACGATGATACCGAGCCGGTCGTAGGCTCGAAAGGCGGCAGCAGGACACTCTACGTCGCCAGCGACGCCGGCTCGCGCACCCGTCCAGGTCAAAGCCAACAGCGCATGGCAGGTGCGGCTTACGCCCGACACCCGACTCTGGGTCTCGATCGACGGAGCCGACAGCGGCGAAATGGACGGGGCGTTCACCGTCAGCTACAAAACCAACAACACGCTTCCGCGCAAAGGAACCGTCCTGATCGCCTCCGGCACGCAGCAGACGATCGACACGGTGTACCTGATGCAGTACGGCACAGCCCCGCTCCTGCAATTCTCGGACGGGGACAGGCAGTTCTCGTCGGTGGGAACCATCGACTCCATTGCGATAGACACCAACATTCCCATTTCCAAATTCTCGAAAATCGCCCGTCAGGTCACATACGGAGAATCGGACACAGAGTGGATCGACAGCATTCGATACGCCGGGGATTACAAAAGTCTCCTGTTCAGAATCGCCGACAACACGGCGTTCGAGAGCCGTGAGGCCCGGATTCAGTTGCAGTTCGAGGACGACTGGGGCGGACAGCACCTGGCCTGCTGCACGATCCGGCAGGGCATTCCGGGCGGCACGAGCGACACCCGCGAGGTGACGTTCGCCGACCTGCGCAGTCTGATCGCGGAGGCCGAAGGCGAGATCACGATCGACGGCGACATCGCCGTGAGCGGCACGGTCGTAAGCGACCACACCTCGCCCAACATGGCCGGAAGTCCGATGCCGAAGGCCGCGACCAAACCCGACATGACCCTCAACGACCGCACGGCCTATCTGCAAAACGCCGACGCCTCGCTGGGTATCGCCCTCGTCACGACCGATGCCGGCCAAAACAACCTGAGCCGCTACGACAAACTCAAACTTTGGTGCAAAGGGCTGACGCTGACCAAGCGGAGCGACCCCGAGCGATACACGCTCCAAGGCGTGACGCAGGACCACATCATCACCAAATCGGCGGGAACAGCCGAAGAGGTGCCCGTCAAACGCCGTTTCATCGACCAGCTGACCGACGCCGACATCTACACCTTCGTGACGCTCAAACGCTGTCAGATGGCCGTCCGCACCCAGCGCTTCATGCCCGTGCACATCAACTACGTCAACAACTACAACATGTACTACCCTTCGGTCGTACTCGACCGTCACGGCGACATGATCCACCTGATGACCAACCACGGATGCGACTACCGGTTCCAGGAGATGCCCGACGGCGAAGGAACGATCTCCGGCATCATCGTGCACGAACCCTGCACCTTCTTCGTCAAGGACGGCGACATCGGCCGTTATCAGATCCGCAACGTAACGCGGCAGGACATCGCACTGGAGGAGTCGGACGCCAATGCCTTTTCGGCTATCGCGGTGGAGTGGTGCCCCGACGGCAAGGACGCCCGCGCCTATGCGTACCCCCAGTACCCGCATCCGGCGAACGAGGAGGGCAAAGCCCATTGCTGGCCCGCCTCGACCGGTTCAGGACTCTCGTTCCTGAGCCATTACGGATGGCTGGCGATCGGTTCCGCCTACCGCGCGAACTCGGCGAAGGAGGGAGAAACGCTCAACAGCGCCTCATGGGGCCATAAATTGCTGTGGGACACGGCGAACGGAACGGGATATTCGCTGTTGTTCGAATTCTCGACCCAGAACATCGAGTCGTCGCAGTGCTCCTTCGCCTTCACCTGCCGTTACCATTCGGCACAGGGCGGACTGCGCTACTGGACGGCGGAGTACTCGACCGACGGCGACACCTGGAAGCGGCTCGACGATTTCACGGTGCCCGACGCCGGCAACTGGAGTAACATGCAGTTGGAACAGCTATCCGGCGACAAGAGCATCTGCCTGAACGTGCCCGCAGAGATACTGGGCCGGAGCGTGGCATGGATACGCCTGCGCCCCGTCAGCGACAAAATCGGCACCGCGACGACCTACGACAGCGCAACCATCGCGGCGAACGGCCAGGTGGCAAACGCCTTCACCGTCTCCTATGCCGCACTCCGTTACAACAAATAAACCCGCGAACGATATGAAAACATACGACATAACACACCACCTGCGCCGGCTGGTGTTCGGAGGTCTGCTGCTGGCTGCCGCCGCCCTGCTGCCGGGCTGCGAGGACGATCCCGCCGTTCCGGACGAGGAGATCTCGACCGACCCCGGAACGAGCCCAGAACCCGAAACCCTGCGGTTCATCAGCTACAATATTCTCGAAGGCATGAAGCTCGACAAACAACAGAATTTCGACAACTTCGCAGCCTGGGTGAGGGAGAAAGACCCCGACTTCATGGCCCTCTGCGAGTGCAACAACTTCACCGAGGAGTCGCTCACGGCCCTCGCCAACCGCTACGGGCATACCTACGCCATACTCTGCAAGGAAACGGGCTACCCGGTGGGACTGACCTCGAAATACCCCATCGAGTTGCGCAGCCGCATGCTCGAAGAGGTGCCTCTCTGGCACGGGGCGCTGCACCTGCGCATCAAGGACATCAATGTCGTGGTGCTGCACCTCTATCCGTTCGGAACCTATCCCAACGGCCAGGGCGCGGCAGGCTCGGGCGACGCATACCGCGACACGGAGATCAACTGCATCCTCGACAACACCATCCGCCGCTACCCGGCGGAACCGCTGTGGCTGATGTCGGGCGACTTCAACTCCTACTCGCCCAAAGATGCCGACGTAATGCCCGCGAACACCTATTACGAAACCCATTCGACGGTGCTCCGAAGCGGATACGCCGATGCCCTGCGCGACCGCCACAGCCAGTTCTTCCGCTCCGTACCCACGGTTTACGGCGGATGGCCGGACGGCAACGGGCGGCGCATCGACTACATCTACGCCTCGCAGGCCGTGATGCGCGAAATAACCTGCTCGGAGATCATCTACGACGAGTTCACCGACATGCACTCGGATCACTATCCGGTCATGATCGAGTTCCGCCACTATCCCTCCGGGGAACAGACACCACAGGAGTCGCATTAAACAAACAATCCGCATGAAACAATATATCATCATTCTGATCCTGCTGGTTTCGGGAGCGCTGACGGCGACACCCGCCCTCGCGCAGAAAACCGGGACCAAACACACCGTAACGGGCAAGGTTACGGACCAGAGCGGCGAACCGCTGATCGGCGCCACCGTGTTGGTGACGGGCACGACGATCGGCGCCAGCACCAACGCCGCAGGCGAATATACAATCCAGGTTCCCGAAGGGGCTTCGCTGACGTTCCAGTACATCGGCTACGAGCCCAAAACCGAAAAGGTCGGCTCGCGCACGAAGATCGACGTGAAACTCGAACAAAGCAAGCAGACCATCGACGAAGTGGTCGTGATCGGCTACGGTGCGGTGAAGAAAACTGACCTGACAGGCTCGGTGGCCAACGTCAAGATGAGCGACATCAAGGACGTTCCGGTGGTATCGGTCGATCAGGCGTTGCAGGGCCGTATCGCAGGCGCCGACATCATGGCCACGACCGGAGAACCCGGAGCCACGACCTCGATCCGCATCCGCGGAACGCGCTCGATCTCGGCATCGAACGAGCCGCTGATCATCGTTGACGGCATCATCGACGCCATCCACGACCTGAACGACATCAACTCGGCGGACATCGAATCGATCTCGGTGCTCAAAGACGCTTCATCGACGGCCATCTACGGCGCACGCGGCTCGAACGGCGTCATCGTCATCACGACCAAGAAGGGCCGCGGCATCGACGGACGCCCCAGCATCACCTTCAAAACCGACCTGGGATTCTCGCAGCTCCCGCGCCGGCTCGACATCATGGACGCCACGGAGTTCGCACGCTACCGCAACGACTATGCCTACCACTTCGCAGGCGCCGACAGCGGCGAGAAGCTCGAGCCCGACTCGCCGATGTCGAAATATCCCTACCCTGATCCCGAAGCCAAAGGCAGGGGCACGAACTGGATCGACGAGATCACACGCACGGCGCTCTATCAGAACTACGACCTCTCCCTTTCGGGAGCCAGCCGAAAGGGCTCCTACTACGCCTCGATCGGCTACAACGAAACACAGGGCATCATCGACAACAGCGGGCTGAAACGCTATTCGGCACGCTTCAAGATCGACCACGAGTTCGCCAAATGGTTCAAGGCCGGACTGAATCTGAGCTACACCTACCGCGACCAGGACGAGAACCTGGCCACGATCGGCGGAACCAACTGGTGGAACGCGGCCGTCTTCCTCAGTCCGTTCCTCAACCCCTCGTCGAGCATGAACGACCTGTGGTACTCGGGCCAGAAATTCAACAACCCGCGCATCATGCTCGACCACTGCCTCAAGAACGCACGGCGCATATCGCTCACCAACAACGGATTCGTGGAATTCACGCCCGTCGAGGGGCTGAAGCTGCGCAGCCAGTTCACCTACTACTCCTACCAGCGCCACGGGCGTTACTACGAACCGGGCTACCTGCCCGCCAAGAAGGAGAACGAAGGCGGCTACGCTTCGCGCGACGAATACGACGACACGAGTTTCCTGAACGAAAACACGGTCTACTACGAAATCCGTCCCCGGAGCGGCCACAACTTCGATGTCCTGGCCGGCTACACCGCGCAAGTCAAATACGACAACAACCTGAGCATCACGGGCCGCGGCTATACGCTCGACGAACTGACCTGGAACAACATGGCCGCCGTTCCCGACAAGCAGAACACCTCGATCAGCACCAACCACAACGACTGGACCAAGATGTCGGTGCTCGGACGCCTGAACTACAACTACAAGGAGCGCTACTACGTCACGTTCACGGCCCGCTACGACGGCGCCTCGAACTTCGCGGCCAACAAGAAATGGGGGTTCTTCCCCTCGGCGGCCGTGCGGTGGAACATCGCCAACGAAAAGTTCCTGCAAAAGGCCGCATGGATCGACGAACTGGCCCTGCGCGCCAGCCTCGGACGCACCGGAAACGACGCCATCTCGGCCTACCGTTCGCTGGCCGCCGTGGGCAACTCGACGAGCGGCTATCTGCTGGGCGGCACGCAGCAGCTGGCGGTCTACCCGTCGCGCCTCGCATCGCCCGACCTGACGTGGGAGACCTCCGACCAATACACGCTCGGCGCCGACGTATCGCTCTTCGGGGGACGGCTCAACGTGACGGCCGACGCCTATCTGATCAAGACCCGCGACCTGCTGCTGACCGTGCAGGTGGCCTCGCAGACGGGTTACACCAACTATTTCGCCAACGCCGGACGCACCACCAACAAAGGCTGGGAACTTACGTTCGAAAGCCGCAACGTCGTCCGTCCGAAATTCCAGTGGTCAACGTCGCTGACACTCTCGCGCAACAAGCAGATGGTGGACGACATCGCCTCGGAGGATTTCGTAACGGCCTACTCGTCGCCCTCGTCGTCGGGAACGACCTACATGATGTACGGTTACAGGAAAGGCTACACGCTCAACGCCCTCTGGGGATTCCGTTACGGCGGCGTATGGCACAACGAAGCGGAGGTGGAGCGCAACAAGATCACCAAAGCCTACGCTTCGGCCAGTGGGACCACGTTCAAACCCGGATACGCCCGGTATCAGGACATCAACCACGACGGCGTGCTGAACAACGACGACCTGGTCTACCTCGGATCGGCCGACCCGGACCTCTACGGAGGCATTCAGAACACGTTCAACATCCATAACTTCACATTGGGCGTCTATTTCAACTACTCGATCGGCGGCAAGATCTACAACGTCGCGGAGCTCTGGATGGGCAACGGATCGCCCTACACCAACCAGTACCGCTACATGCAGAACGCCTGGCATCCGGTGCGCAACCCGGATTCGAATATCCCGATGGCCGGCAGCTACGACGCGCTTCCCAGCGACCGCATGGTGCACGACGCCTCGTACCTGCGACTGAAAAACATCTCAGCGAGCTACACTTTCGATCTGCGCAAGGCGACTAAAAACCGGCTGAAAGACATCCGGATAAGCGTCAGCGGCGAGAACCTCTATCTGTGGAAAAAGTACAACGGATTCGACCCCGATGTCTCAACGTCGAGCTCCAACTCGGCCCTGCGCCGAGTCGATATCGGAGCCTATCCCAAACCCCGGACCATCATTTTCAGCCTCCAGATCAGATACTAATACCGTCAAAGAAGATGAGAACACACCGTTTCCTGAAAAAATACCTGCTAGCCGCGACGGCAACCGCCGCCCTGCTGTTCAGCGCGTGCGACCTGGACGAACACCCCACGTCGTTCGTAGGTCCCAAGGACTACTACAAGACCCGGGCGCAGTGTCTGGCGGGACTGAACGCCTGCTACATCCCGATCAACAGCATCTACGACTACTGCTTCCTGATTATGACCGAAGGCGTCACCGACCTGATGTACATCACCTCGGGAACCAAGGACGCCCAGCTCGACATATCGCCCGCAAAACCGCTCAACGACGCGAAGATATGGACCCAATGCTACAAGGGCGTGATGTACTGCAATTCGACCATCGCCGCCATCGAGCGCTCGCCCCTGAGCGACATCGAGGAGGCGTCGGAGGCCGACAGGCAGCCGCTGCTGGCGGAAGGCATGGTGCTCCGCTCGTTCTACTACTGGCTGCTGACCTGCGTATTCGGCGACGTTCCCTTCTACACCAAAGAGGTAGCGGACAACAGCGTGATGATGGAGATCGCCCGCCTGGGCCGCATGCCGGCGAAGGATACCCGCGACTACCTGATCGACGAATTGAAGCGCTACGTGCCCTTCATGGACCAGGTGCGTTCGTCGGAGGTGGCGGACAACCGCATGGGCGCCGCGATGGGCTGGATGATGATCGCCAAGCTCGCGCAATGGAACCACCGCTGGGACGACGCCCTCGAAGCGCTCGGCGAACTGGAAAAGATCTACGGCGACCTGCAACAATATCCGCTCGAAGACATCATGTTCCGCAACAAGAACACCCCCGAGTCGATCTTCGAGGTGCAGCGCACCTACACCGCAGGCGGACTGGCCGTCACCACCAACGTGGCAGCCATCTGCACGCCGAGCCACAACGGCAAAGGCATTTACGACGGCGTGGAGATTCCCGAAATGGGTACGGGAATGACCACCTGGACCTCGATGCGTCCCAACAGCTATTTCTGCGACGGACTCCAGACCAAAAAGGGCAATGATAAACGCAAGACGCTGAACATGGCCTGGGAATACGACGGCAAACCGTTCAGCAACGTGGGAACCCGCCCGTGGCTGGGCCCGAAATTCTGGTGCCCGGGCATGCAGAACACCGCGGACTTCAACAACCAGAAAATCTTCCGCTACGCCGACGCCGTTCTGATGATGTCCGAATGCTACGCCGAGCAGGAGAACATCGACGAGTCAATCCGCTACCTGAACATGGTCAAGGAGCGCGCCGGACTCGCACCCTACACCTTCAAGAACATAGAGTCGCTGATGGAGGAGATCCAGAAGGAGCGGGGCCGCGAACTGCTGGGCGAGTTCCAGCGCAAGTTCGACCTCGTGCGCTGGGGAATCTGGTATCAGATGACCTACGACTACACCAATTACAGCACGCTGAAAGAGAACATGCTTCCCTGCCACGAATACTATCCGATCCCCGACAAGGAGGTCGTCTATTCGGGCGGCGCGCTCGACAACAAAGCCTACAACGAATACGGCATGTAGCTTCCGGAACGAATAAAACACGACAACGATGAAAAACAGCCTTACAGACAGCATCAACAAAACGTGGCGCACGGACATCCTGCCCCTCGTCACGGCACTGCTCCTGCTGACCGGATGCGAGATGGATTCGGACATGGACCTCCCGCTGAACGTGGACTCCAACGCATATACGCTGACGGCGGAAGCCGGCTCCACTCAGGTACGGATCTACTCCACCGGAGAGTGGTCGGTCCGTCTGTCGGAAGATGTGGACTGGGCCACGATCAACCGCCTGAACGGTTCGGGCAACACCCCCGTCCTGTTCAAATACTCGGCCAACTACGGCGTGCTGCGCGCCGTGGAGATCATCTTCACCCGCGGCGGACGGGAACAGACGATCCGCATGACGCAGGAGGGGAAAGACCCGGTCCTGACGCTCGACGAGAGCCGCATCGAGCTGTTCAGCAATCCGTGGAACCTCCGCATCGGGCTGGAGAACAACCTCAAGGAGAATTACAGACAGATCCGGGATTCGATCGCCTATTCAGTCATTCCCGACGAGGACGACGACGAAACGCCCGAGCCCGACCAGGAGTGGATCAAGAATCTGGAGATCGGCACCGATGCCGTCACGTTCAGCACATTGGAGAACACCTCGCCGCGCAAGCGTCAGGCCGCGATCACGCTGACCTACACCGATGCCAGAGAGAAGAAACACACCGTCACGCTGACCGTCACGCAATCGACCGAAAAGGCGTATATGACCTTTTCGCCCGACCGCGTCAAGACCACACGCAAAGCCTCGACCGTCAAGAGCGAGGTGAAGCACAATCTGGGAAGCCTGATCGCCGGCGTGGTCTGCACCGCCAGCTACGAGGGAGCGTCGGCCGACTGGATCGAGAACATCGCACTCGAAGACAAAGTGCTGTCATTCGACGTGAAGGAGAACGATTCGGGAGGTCCGCGCAGCGCTTCCATCAGTTTCTCGCTTTCCGACGAATCGCTGGGAAATCTCGTCCCGGCCGAACCGTTCGTCGTAGAGCAGACCTACGAAGCCGACTACCGCACGCTGATTCAGGGCGAAAGCGGACAGGTGACGATCAACGACCCCGGAGCCTTCTTCGAGGGCATCGTGATCAGCGACAAGGACAACGCCAACGTGGAAACCACCCCCAACTCGGCGCCCAACGCCACCGACTACACGGTAAACGCCAAGACGGCTTACGTACAGATGCTCGACGGCAGCTACGGCTACCGCCTGCAATTCAACTCGGCGGCGGACAACACGCTGGCACGCTATTCGACCGTGAAGATCGCTCTCGACGGCCTGACCCTCACCAAGGAGGCCGATCCCGAACGCTATACGCTCAGCGGACTTACGGCCGCCGACATCGTCGGGCAGACGCCCGGCACGGCAAGCGACCTCGTCCGCAAGGAGAAGCCGATCGGCCAGCTTACCGACGAGGATGTCTATACCTACGTTTCGCTCAAGGAGGTCGAGTTCGCTTTGCCCGACGGCAGCTACACGAACGTCAACGAAGGCTATTTCGGAACGGCGAACCACACCAGCTGCGTACCCCGCACGCTCTACGACAAGGACGGCAATACGATCTCGATGCTGATCAACAACAAGACCCCGTGGCGGCGCGACGGAAGCGGCATACCCAAAGGCAAAGGCACGCTGAGCGGCGTCATCGTCCACGACCTGCAACCCCGCTACGGCTATACGAACGAGGGATACATCGGCCGTTATTCGGTCCGCGTGCTCGAAAAGGAGGAGATCGGACTCGCCGCATCGGAGGCTTCCTCCAACCGCAAAACGCTCGTGGAGTGGAACTGGAACGACGCCGAAATCAAGACCAACGCCGACGGCACGATCGCCCCGGACCTGGGCAGCGGTTCGCTCTGGTGCACCGACCCCGCAGCCACTCACGCGCTGGACAACGAGTACAACGGACTCACGACGGGCGCCGGACTGAACAGCAAGAACGCCCTGAAATTCGAAAACACCTACTGGTGGAACTTCGACGAAAACACGGGATATGCCGTGGCGCTGAAATTCTCGACCGCAGGCGCAGGAGAGAAACTCTCGCTCAACTTCACCAACTCGCAGGGCAACGCAGGAGCCACGAGCATCCACGGCCCGGTATACTGGCAGGTGGAGTATTTGACCGACGGCACGAACTTCACCGTACTGCCCGAATCGGGCTTCTGCGCCCGTCCGTTCGTCTTCTGGTCGGCGACTATGACCTATTGCGCGACGCCGGGCTATGCCGACCGCGTATTCATCCTGCCGGACGCCCTGCGCAACCAGCCGGAGGTCACGCTGCTGATCAAGGCCCGGACCGCACAGTGCATCGCCTCGAACACCGCCACGGTGGCCGAGGGCGACACGGGCGCGATAACCTCCGACATGCCGGCAAACAAACGTTCGCCGATGCGTTTCGGAACCATAGCCGTAAAGAGTAACAAATAAATCCGAACACGATGGAACAGATAAAATCACTGTACCGAATAGTGCTGCTCCCGCTGCTGGGAGGAGCGATGCTCGCAGCCTGCGAAAAGGACAACGGCGAAGAGACCCGCGTCTCCGAATTCGGGCCCGTACAAAAGGAGTACGTCACCGATTGGAAGAGCGGCACGGGTTCCGTATCCGTGCTCTCCAACCAACCCTACGACATCGCGCTGATCGACCCCGACAACGGATGGCTCGAAATCGACACCGAAGGCCGCGGAACGCATTTCACCGGCGACGACAAGTTCGGCATCCGCTTCGACACCAACGACGGATTCCCGCGCATGGAGGGCATCCGGCTCTGGACCCGCGACCGAGCCGATACCGTCTACATCAAACAGGAGGGCTTCACCAACCCGGAACTGAACTTCTCGACCCGGAGCATCACGGTCCTCGGCGACGGAGGACAGGCAACGGCCCAGCTCACCACGAACCTCGAACTGGAAGACCTGCAACAGCAGATCGTCTACACGAGCGACGACGAAGGCGGCTGGATACGGGACCTCGACATCAGCAACGGATTCCTGATCCTCCAAACCGACCCCAACTCCGATCCCGAGGCGCTGCGCAATGCGCGCATCACCCTCAGCTACCGCGACGGCTGGAACCGGACCACCTCTTCGACGGTCTACATCACGCAGGCCAACGCCAAGAATGAATTCGGCCGCGAAATCTCGTTCGGCGAGGTGCGCGACATGCCGGGCGTCGTGAACCGCGACATCTTTATCGAAGGCCGCATCATCAGCGACATCGGCAACGGCAACAACGGCGAGAACCCGATGAAAACCCAAACGTCGATCGACTATACGGAGACCTATCGCACGGCCTACATCCAGAGCCTCGACGGATCGCAGGGCTTCATGATAAAGACCGTGACCGAAGACGACAACATCTTCGAGCGTTACAGCAAGGTACGCATCCTGCTCAAAGGCTCCACGGTAAAGCAGGAGGTAGACCCCGACCGTTACATCCTCGAAAACATCACCTCGGCGATGGTCATGTCCTCGGTCTCGGGATCGGCCTCCGACATCCCGCAGAAACAAAAATATTACGACGAGCTGACCGATCAGGACATCTACACCTGGGTGACGCTGCTCGACTGCGAGCTTCCCGTGCGCAAAGGCAGTCTGACCCCGATCAACGAAGGCTACGCCCGCAGCACCGGAGCCAACCGCGAAACGAAATACCCGATGCTGGTGCGCGACAGGAAGGGCAGCAGTTTCTACATGCTGACCAACACCACCTGCAAATACCGCCGCGACGGGCAGATGCTGCCCTACGGTTCGGGAAATATCTCGGGAGTCGTGGTGCACGAAACCCATGACCGTTTCGTCTGGAACGGCGAGCAGGGCGCCGGCGACATCGGACGCTACCAGATCCGCCACCTCACCCGCGAAGACATAGCCCTGGAAAAGGATTTCTCGAACAGTTTCTCGGCCCTGCTGACCGAATACCGTTACGGAAAACTCGAAAGCAAGATTTTCCGGCCCACGACCGGCGACAACGGCTATCTGACCTTTACGCATCCCGACGAGACTTCGGGCAACGCCGGCTGGGGGACAAGCGATCCGAGTTACCTCGGGCCCGTCGGCAACGACTATAACCTCGACAAAGAAGGGCCCACCGCCGGTGCCCATACCGGCAATGTCAACGGAAACGGCGTCATCGAAAACGGGGTGCAGATGTGCACGAGCGCGGGCACCAATACCGACGGCAAAGGCAACGTGTCGAGCGAGGATTTCTCGGCCTGGACCAACAAATGCCAATGGTGGAACACCGAAACCGACCGCAGCGAAGCCTGGCTGCTCCACGTCTCGACCGAAGGCGTCACGACCGACGTACTCTCGATGCAGATAGCCATACAGAACCGCACAATCGGAGGCCCCCGCTACATCAAGGTGGATTGGTCGGAGCACGGCGACAACAACCGCGACGACTGGAACCGGATCACCGAATTCCAGGTTCCCGACATCGTGAACTGGTCGCTGACCCAGTTCTGGCAATGCGCCGGCTACAAATACATCGACATTCCCCTGCCGCTCGAAATGCTCGGCAAGAACGACATATGCATCCGATTCTCGGCCGCAAACAAGAAAGCCGGATCAGTCGAGGAATTTGATGCGGAAACCATCGGTACGGGAGAGATCGCATTCTCCTACATCGGCATTCGCTACAACAAATAAACGACACGGAAAGCCCCGTCTGCACGGCGTCGCAGACGGGCGCTTTTAACCCCGCAACTCCGAATACAACTGTGAAACACATTTTTCTGGCATTCATCCTCGCGGCCTGGGCTCTGCCGGGCCATGCCTCCTGCAACGACCGTATCGCGGTCGTTCCCCGCCCCGCCTCAGTCACCGAATCGAAAGGATCGTTCCGCATGACCGGACGAACACCCGTCGTCCTGACGGATGAACGGCTGCGCGGTCCCGCCGAGATTTTCGCCCGCGCCGTCGGAACCCTTACGGGAACCGCACCGGCCGTCACGACCCGAACAGCGAAAAACGCCGTAACGCTGCGGCTGGCTCCCGGATTCGACACCGAAGAGTATCTGCTGGAAGTCACGAAAAGAGGCGTCGCAGTCACGGCATCGACCCCGCAGGCGGTACTGCACGGGCTCCGGAGCCTTCAGCAGCTGATCGGCGACGGAGAGATCCCGGCCTGCATCATCCGCGACAAACCCGTGTTCGCCTACCGCGGAGCCATGCTCGACGTATGCCGCCACTTCTTCCCGGTGGAGGACATCAAGACCTACATCGACATCCTCTCCCTGCACAAGATCAATAAATTCCACTGGCATCTGACCGACGACCAGGGATGGCGCATCGAGATCCGGAAATATCCCCGGCTGACGGAGATCGGCTCCAAACGCAGCGAAACCCTCGTCGGACGCTACGACAAAAACCGGAAAGGCGTGTACGACGGCAAGCCTTACGGCGGCTTCTACACGCAGGACGACATCCGCGAAATCGTGCGCTACGCCGCCGAGCGTCATATCGAAGTGATTCCCGAGATCGAAATGCCCGGACACGGACTGGCGGCGCTGACCTCCTATCCGTGGCTCGGATGCACGGGAGGTCCCTACTCCGTATGGACCCACTGGGGAATCAGCGACGACGTTTACTGCGCCGGCAAGGAGACGACATTCGAATTCGTCGAGGAGGTGCTTTCGGAAGTGCTCGACCTCTTTCCCTCGAAACTGATCCACATCGGCGGCGACGAGTGTCCCAAAAGCCGCTGGAAAGCGTGTCCGCACTGCCAGCGGCGCATCCGCGAGGAGGGGCTCAAAGACGAATACGAACTGCAAAGCTACTTCATCCGCCGGATCGAACGGTGGATGCACACCCGCGGCCGCGAGATCATCGGCTGGGACGAGATTCTCCAGGGCGGCGTCTCGAAAACGGCGATCGTCATGTCATGGAACGGCAAGGAACCGGGCATCAAAGCCGCACGGCAGGGAAATCCGGTCATCATGGTCCCCAAATGGCACTGCTATTTCGATTACAGCCAAACGTCCGATCCCGACCGCTACGAACCGCTGGGCAATCCCCGCTACGTCCCGGTGCGGCAGGTCTACCGCCTCGAACCCTGCGACCAGCTCGCGCTGCCCGACCAGAAGCGGATCATGGGCGTGCAATGCAATCTCTGGACGGAGTACATCGGCGATATCGGACATGCACAGCACATGGTGCTGCCGCGCATGGCGGCTCTCTCGGAGATCGGCTGGGCCTGCGACCGCAAGGACTACAACGACTTCGTGAGACGGGTTCCCGCGCTGGTCCGCATCTACGAAGCGGAAGGCTACCGCTATGCCCCCTATCTGTTCGAAGGCATCGAATAACGGCCGCCGCATATAGAAGAACACCCCGCAGGTTTCAGAACCTGCGGGGTGTTTTTCAATGGATCACTCCACAGTCACGGGCAGCTCCACCGCAATGTCCGCCGATGAAGTTCCCAGCGAAAGCACATACTCTCCGGGATCGACGCGCCAGCCGTGCGTCCGGTCGTCCCAATAGGCCAGGGCGCTGCGATCGAGCTCGAATTCGATCTCCCCGCTACTGCCCGGAGCCAGCTCCACCCGGCGGAAGGCTTTCAATTCCTTCTTCGGCCTCACGACCGAGGGATTCCGCTGCGAGACATAGAGCTGCACGACCTCGGCTCCGGCACGGGAGCCCGTGTTGGTCAGAACGGCACGAACGGTCAGCGGACCCTTCGCCGGAAACCGCTTCGCAGCACGGGGCTTCGACAGCGAAAAAGTCGTATAGGAGAGCCCGAACCCGAACGGATAAAACGGCGCGATCCCCTTGGTTTCATACCAGCGGCACCCCACCAATACACCTTCCTCGTAGTCAACGTCGTAGATCCGGATCAGCTTCTCGTTATAGGCCCGCGGCGCTTTGTTGTAGAACTCCGCACCGGCCGGCATCGTCCCCTTGGCCGGAGAGTCCGCGAACTCCCTTTCGATGGTGACCGGAAGTTTCCCCGAAGGGTTGATCCGGCCCGAAAGTATTCCCGCCAAAGCCGTCATGCCGTTCTGACCGGGATACCAACCGTAAATCACCGCCGCAGCCCGGTCGTTCCAGCCGCTCATGCGGATTCCCGACCCCGAGTTGACCAGCACGACCGTGTTCGGATTCGCTTCGACGCACATGCGGATGAACGCCTCCTCTTCCTTCGGCAGGGCGAACGGACGCTCGAACGACTCCACGTCGATCGTTCCCGCCGAAAGCAGGACGACATCCGCTGCCGCGAGCTGCTCCCGCGTGGGACGCTCCACGACCTGCACGGCGTCGCCGAATTCCGCCCGAAGGGCCTCCTCAAGCGAAACATTGTCGTAACCCAGCACTTCGGCCGACGAAGAGGTGCTGCCCCCGGTGCGGGGTATCTCCCGGATAAAGCGCCCGGTGAGCAGAATCCGGCGGCCGGCGGCCAACGGCAGAATCCCGTCGTTACGCAACAGCACCGTGCCTTTCGCCGCGACTTCGCAGGCCGTTTCGGCATGCGCCGGGAAGCGGTCGAGCAGGTCGGGACGGTATTTCACCCGGTCGTAGAGCCCGAAAGCGACAGCGGTGGCGACGTTGGGCCGGATCATCCGTTCCAGATCCTTTTCCGAAATGCGCCCCTGGCGAAGCAGTTCCCGCACCTCCTGAACGAATTCGCGGCGGCCGGGCATCTCCGCATTCTGGCCGCTTCTGACGACCTTTTCCGTGTCGTACACGGAGCCCCAGTCGCTCATCACGCACCCCCGGAATCCGAGTTCGCCGCGCAGCAGCTCCCCGATGACGCGGCTGTTCTGACCGGCCCACTCGCCGTCGAGCTGGTTATAGGAGGTCATCACGTAAGCCGCACCGGCCTCGATGCCGGCGCGGAACGGCGGCATGTAGATCTCGTGCAACGCCCGTTCGCCGATCAATGAATTGGACCGGCGGCGGTAAAACTCCGTTTCGTTGCCGATGAAGTGTTTCAGGCAGGCGGCAGTCCCCGTCTGCTGCATTCCCCGCACGTAGGCCGCAGCCATGACGGAAGTCAGCAGCGGGTCTTCGCCGAAATATTCGAAATTACGGCCGCACTGGGAGTTGCGGGCGATGTTCAGCCCCGGGCCCAGCAGCACTTCGATACCGCCCGCACGACACTCCTCCCCCACGGCCTCCGCATAACGGAAGGCCAGATCGGGATCGAACGACGAGGCGAGCATGATCGGACAGGGAAAGGCCGTCGATCGTTCCAGCTGGCGGACCATCGTGGAATCGGGCAGGTTGTTGCGCAGATGGACGCCCTGCGTGGCGTCGGAGAGATAGAGATAAGGAATCCCCTTCTCCGGAACGCCGTAGAAGAAAAACGAGGAGTAGCCGCGCGCAAAACGGATCTTTTCGTCGAGGCTGAGCCGGGCGATCAGGGAATCGGCCCGCC
>OGQU01001594.1_pt1 | contig 17773 bp, 2 predicted proteins | sample 1553341 | NCBI WGS metagenome assembly OGQU01 (sample SAMEA2579920, study PRJEB22360) | human gut metagenome | biome: human gut; feature: human-associated habitat; material: faeces | place: Denmark | collected 2008/2010 | reverse complement strand
CGCTTTTTTTCTGTGCATTGCACCGAAAAAAAGCGATCTCGCGTGTGCAAAAAATGCCATAAATTTCTTAGAAAAAAATGCCGAAAAACGTTGAAAAAAAGAGACCATTATGATATAAATATATAGAGAAAAAATAGAAGATTTGAGTCAAAAAAACGGAGGAAAATAATGTTAAAAAATAAACTAATAGCTAAAAGAATAAGAAACATATTTATACTAATTATGACAATAGCAATCATGATGGGCGCATATCATAATGTACGAAGGTCAAGGGCAGAGAAGGTAATAGAAATATCGTTGGAAGTCGCAGATAAAAATAATCAATTAGAAAAAGAAACAATCACAGTAGAAGCAACAGAAACAAGTGATGGAGTTTATCTATTAGAATTGCCAGAAATAGTAAATACAAAGATGATAACTAAATATTATAATTCTGAAGATGAAGAAATTGATTCAAGAACTATACAATTAACAGATAAAGAGATTTCAGAGAAGAAAGTTCAAGTGGCAACTGATTATGATACAAAAGAAGTTGAGAAGCTAGAAGTAAGTGGAGCAACAATAACAGTGGCTGAAAATGCAGAAAAAAAGATATTTTATAATAGAAAAATAACAAATGAAACAGGAGACATTATAGCAACTGGATATATGCCATTAGAGGCTCAACTAGAAACAAAAGATATAGATATAGGAACGTTAACAGACGTAAAACTTCCAAATGAAAGCCAATCAATGAAAAAAGCATTCACTGCAATAATAACTGAGAACAAAACTGAAAGTCAGAATGGAGTTTCAAATCAAGCAGAAATACAAGAAGAAAACGCGAATACAAGTCAAAATAAGGCGCAAAATGAAATAGAAACACAAAGCCAGAGTGAAGCACAGAATCAAGCGAAAACACAAAGCCAGGATGAAGCACAAAGTGAATCAGAAGAAACGAAAGCAGTATATAATCCAAGTGAATATGGAGAAATTGTTGAAATCCAAGCCAAATATGAAGCTGAAAACAAAAATGAAAAAATAACAGTATATAGTTTAGATGAACAGAACCAATTGAAAGAATTAGAAACAACAGAACTAGAAACAGAGGAAGAGGGAACAGCAAAAACATATCAATTCCCTATGAACAATGAGGTAGGAGAAAATGAAGAAAAAACATATATAACAACAGCAGAACTAAGCGAAGATGCAACAATAGGAGATGAAACAGTAAATGATGAAACAAACATAGCAGATTCATCAACAAGCTATACAACCAGTGATGATACAAGTAATGGAGGAGACTTTGGAGAATCATCAACATCGCCAATAGTCGGAGAAGACCTAAACGCAGCATATGCAGGAGGAACATCAGGAAAGGATACAACATTAATGACAACAAGTAGTGAAACTGCAGCAACAAGTGGCTTCTTTGGAAACTCAAGCATACAAAGACAAAACATAGAAAATGTAACATTTACAAATCAATTAGTTCAAGATGACACACCTGTACATAGATGGGACGCTAGTAAAAACACAGGAAGCAGTCACAGTAGTTCTACAACAACGTGGAAAGACTTAAATGGAAGCATGAATGGAACTTTACATGGAGGAACATGGGGAACAGACTACTTACAATTTAACGGTACGAGTGATTGGTTAGCACTTGCAGCATATAATCCAACTCAACAAATAAGAATAGATACATGGGTAGCACCAGTATCAATACAATCAGGAGAAAGAGATATTATATCAAACTTTGAAGTCTCTGGTTATGGATTATATTTATTAAATGGAGTTCCAACATTTGATGTGTATAATGCAAGTACAAATGAATGGAAATCAGCTAAATCAAGTTCGGCATTAACAGCAGGACAAAAAGTACATTTACTGGCAACATATGATGGATTTAGTGTTTGTTTATATGTAAATGACAAATTAGTATCTAAAGTCGTATCAGAAGGAACAATAAAAGCACCTGAAAAAAGTACAATATTAGCAATGGGAGCAAACCCACAAGGAAACACAGTTTATACAAAATATGGATGCTTTGCAAATATAAGAATTTATTCAATGGCAATATATGACAAAGTATATAATACAAGTAGTTATGATGCTTCGGCCGCAACAAGTTCATACAGTAATACCACAAAAATCTGGAAAGATTTAACTGGACAACATGAAGGTGTAGTAACAGGAGGAACGTGGGGAGCAGATTACTTAAAATTTAATGGTACAAGTGACTGGGTAAATATAGGAGCTATAGATTTTACAACATATGGAAGCATAGAAACAAAAGTAACAATAAATCAAGTACAATCAAGTGAAAGAGATATAATAGGAAACTTTGAAAATGGTGGTATAGGAATATATTTAATGGATGGGTATCCTACATTTGATGCATGGAGTACAGGATCTAATGGATATGTATCAGTAAAATCACCAAATAAAGTCACGGCTGGAACGACGTATACATTTAAGGGAGTTGTCCGGAAATGGAACAATAAAGTTCTATGTAAATAATGCTTTAGTAGGGTCTGCTTCATTTTCTGGACAAATAGGAAAACCAGAAGCAGAAAAGAGTGGAACGGGCAGTGGTTCTTGGGGTGAACCAACTGTAATGGCAATGGGATGTAACCCAAAAGGAAATAGAGCAGATACTGGATGGAGAAATGGATGTTTTACCGCGATGAATTTATACAACTTAAAGATTTATAATCAAACAGGATGTGTAGCAAGCTATGAATCTAAGAGAAATGTTGGAGCATTAAAAGATTTAACAGGTCATAATGATGGAAATGTAGTAGCAGAAGACTGGACAAATGAATATATACAATTGGACGGAAAAGACGATTGGATAAATTTAGGTAGTATGAGTTTCAGAACAAACCAAGTAACATTGGATTTAACAATGGAATTGGTTACACTACCATCAACGTATAAAACTCTTATGGGAAACCTTGAAGGTGGAGGTGTATCACTAGGACTTACAGAAGACTATAAACCGTATATGCAAATAAATATAGGAGGGTCATACGACAATGCGAAAGCAACAACAGCACTAAAAAAAGGGCAAAAAGTACATTTGCTGGGTTCGTATGATGGAACAACAATAAGATTATTTGTTGATGGCCAACTAGTTGCATCGAAAGTACATGCAGGAACACTAAAACCTGCAACTGGTAATACAGTAATGTCAATAGGAAGCAACCCATCAGGAAACTCTGGTGGAGGAGAATTTACTAATATGAAAGTATATTCTGCACATATATATAATAAAGCATATTGGGATGTATCAGAAAAAGGAGATAACTCAATATTAGCATGGGATGTAAACAGTAATAGTAGTGGTGCCAAAAAGGTATATATAGCAAGTAAAGGAAATATATATGCAAACGCAAATGCAAGTTATATGTTCTCAAATATAGGAGCAGCATCAATTTGTACAGCGACAACAGCACTAACAAATTTAAACTTGCTAAAAACAGCAAATACAACAAATATGTATTCAATGTTTTGGAAAACAGGATATAATGCAATGACAAGCTTAGACTTAGGAACAAGTTTTAGTACAGCAAAAGCAACAAACCTGGAATATATGTTCCAAGAGTGTGGATATAAAGCAATGACGTCATTAAATCTGCGAGGAATAAATACTTCGGCAGCAACAAGTATGTATGCGATGTTTGATGGAACTGGATATACGGCAATGACAAGTTTAAATTTAGGAGCCAATTTTAGCACTGCAAATGTAACTAAAATGACAAGAATGTTTAAAAATTGCGGATATACTAAAATGACAACACTAACATTAGGTTCTAAATTTAATACAGCAAAAGTAACAGAAATGATCAGTATGTTTGAAGGAACAGGATATAAAGTGATGACATCTTTAAATTTGGAAGGCTCATTCGATACAAGCAAAGTAACAAATATGCAGGCAATGTTTAAAAATTGTGGATATACAGCAATGACAACACTAACTTTAGGCTCTAAATTTAATACAGCAAAAGTAACAAATATGCAAGAAATGTTTGCAAATACAGGATATACTAAAATGACAAAATTAGACTTGGGGGATATATTCTATACAACAGCAGCAACAAATATGACATCGATGTTTAATGCAACAGGATATACTGCAATGGGTGAATTAGACTTAGGACCAGCATTTACAAAAATAGCAGGAACATATTCAAATGTATTTACAAATACAGGAAAATCAGGATGTATAATTTATGCACCAGAAGCAATATATCAAAACAAAAATGCATTTAAATTAAATACAAGTTCAGGAACAACAATATCTTATACAAGAGGTTCGCTAAACTTAAGATATAAAACAGAATGGATAGTAGAATCAAAAAATGCAAATACATCAGCAAAAAATGTAACAATACAATTAAGAGGAAGAACAAATAATAATGCAACATCTGTATATAAGAGCAATGTAACAAGTACACTAACAAAAGATAATATAACAGTATACATAAATGGTGCAGAAGCATCAAGTATATCTAAATCATTAGGAACAGTAACAACAAGTAAAAATCCAACAACAGGATATAATGATGTATTAGTAACATTAACACTATCAGGATTTGAACAATCAGCACTACAATCAGGAAAAAACTACAAAGAGTGGAGTGGTGACATATCAATCCAAATAGCACAAGGAACATTGAAAGATTCATATGGAAATAAAAATACAGGACTAAATTCATCAGGAGCAAGAGTAAGAGAATCATTAGCAGGACCATTTGCAGACTTTATCGCACCAAATGTAGCATATAAATTTGCAGAATCTAATATAGATAAAACAAATAAAAGATTCACAATGGTATTTGATATAGTAGATAAATATTATAATGCATCAACATCAAAAACATTAGCAGTAACAGACTTAACTATAAAAATAGATGGAGCAGTTCCTGATTGGAAGAAGGTAACAAGAAATCTTACATCAGCAGACTTATCAAATACAGTAAATGGAGCAAGCAAAGTTGTAGGAAAAAGATACACATTAACATTATCTAATTTACAGCAAAGCACAATAGCGTCTGGTGCAAGTTATAAAGATTATAGTGGTGTTATAACAGTAGTAGTACCAGAAAAAAAGGTATATGATACTTCAGGAAGGTATAATCCAACAACAACAATAACCTCTGGTGTTAATATACCAACAAATAGCGGAACAGGAAAAGTAGTGGACGTTGTAGATCCATTCTGGCAGGTAAGTAATGTAAATATAGACCATAGTAAAAACCAAGTAACAATGACGATAAAAGGTACTGATAAGTACTATAGTGGAAATTCATTAACTAAAGATAAAATAACAGTATTAGTAGATGGAGAAACAGCAACAAGCGTAACAAAGACATTAAGTTCAGCAACCTCAATAACAAAAGGTGTGCAATATACATTAACCTTAACAACATGGCAACAGAGTTCAAAACAGTCAGGAAAATCATACTTAGAGTGGAGTGGTAATACAGTAATAAGAATAGCAGCAGGAACCTTGACAGATTCGAATGGAAACTCGAGCAAACAACAAGACTTCTCGATAGGATTGGTAGACTTTATAAAACCTACAATAACGAAAGTTTCGGCAACTAAAGATGCAGCAAATAAAAAAGAAACAATAGTATTTGATGTAGATGACAAATACATTAATTCAACCATGATAAGTGCTGATAATATAAAAGTTTATATGAATGGTGTAGAAGCAACAAGTATAACTAAAAGTTTATCAAGAACTGCAAAAACTGGAACAGTAAATAAAGTATCAAAAACAGTTGGATACAAATATACACTGGTATTAACAAACTTTGAACAATCAACCTATCAGACAAATAAAGAATATAAAGAGTGGAGTGGTACAGTATCAATAAAAATTGTGGCAAATGCAACAAAAGATACGTCAAACAATGGAAATGTAGATACAACAATAACAGGAGACTTTGTTGACTTTATAAAACCACAATGGAGATTAGTTGGTTCACCTACAATAGACCATACAAATAATAGAGTTGTAATGACAATAAAAGGAACAGATAAATACTTTAAAGCAACCACATTAGCAACAAGCAATATAAAAGTATATGTTGATGGAACAGAAGCAACATCAGTAACAAAGAACTTAAGTGCGGCAACAGATGTAAAAGAAGGAACTACAAAAGTTGGTGTACAATACACATTAACATTAACAGGTTGGGAACAAAGTTCAAAACAAAATGGAAAAAGTTATTTTGAATGGAGTGGTAATACAGTTGTAAAAATAGCAGCAGGAGTGCTAACAGATACTAGTTCAAATTCAAGTCCAGAAACATCATTTACAATAGGCCAAGTAGACTTTATAAAGCCAAAGATTGAAAAAGTATCATCAAGTAAATCTGGCGGAACAGAAACAATCACATTTAAAGTAATAGATAAATATTTCAATACAAGTGCCAAATTAACAAAAGATGATATAACAGTATTAGTAGACTCTGAAACAGCATCAAGTGTAAGTAAAACATTAAGTGATCCAACAGAAATAAAAGAAACAGTAAATGGAACAAGTAAAGTAATAGGACATCAATATACAATGACACTAACAAATTTTGAAAAAACAAGGACAACAATTGACAGAAACAGAGAATACAGTGATTGGAGCGGTACAGTAGCAATAAAAATAGCAGCTGGAAAAGTAAAAGATACGTCAAATAATACAAATGCAGAAACAACAATAACAGGAGACTTTTTAGATGTTATAAAACCAAATGTAACATATCAATTTTCTGAGTCTAATATTGATAAGAATGGTAAAAGATTTACAATGGTATTTGATATAACAGACAAATACTATAATGCAAGTACATCAACAACATTGTCAGTTAATGATTTAACAATAAAAATAGATGGAGCAGTTCCAGATTGGAATAAGGTAACAAGAAACCTTACAGTAGCAGACTATTCAAACACAGTATATTACACAAGTAATGGAGCAATAAAACATGAGAGCAAGGTAATAGGAAAAAGATATACTTTAACACTATCAAATTTACAACAAAGTTCAATAGCGGCTAATGCAAGTTATAAAGATTACAGTGGTGTAGTAACAGTAGCAATTCCAGCAAATAAAGTAGCAGATACCACAGGAAATAAAAACAATGCAGTTACAATAACGTCAGGTGTTAATATACCAACAAATAGTGGAACAGGAAAAGTAGTAGACGTTGTAGACCCATTCTGGCAAGTAAGTAATGTAAATATAAATCACAGCACCAACCAAGTAACAATGACAATAAAAGGTACTGATAAATATTATAAAGCAAGTACATTAAGCAGAGATAATATAACAGTATTAGTTGATGGAGAAACAGCAACAAGTGTAACAAAGACATTAAGTTCAGCAACATCAATAACAAATGGAGTGCAATATACATTAACATTAACTACTTGGCAGCAAAGTTCAAAACAATCAGGAAAGAGTTATTTAGAATGGAGTGGTAATACAAAAATAAGAATTGCAGCAGGAACCATGACAGATACAAATGGAAACTCAAGTAAACAACAAGACTTCTCGATAGGACTTGTAGATTTTATAAAGCCAACAATAACGAAAGTTTCATCAACAAAGGATGCGACAAATAAAAGAGAAACAATAGTATTTGATGTAGATGACAAATATATTAATACAACTAGTATAAGTACTGATAATATAAAAGTTTATATGAATGGCGTAGAAGCCACAAGCATAACCAAAAATTTATCAAGAACTGCAAAAACTGGAACAGTAAATGGGGCATCAAAAACAATTGGATATAAATATACATTAGTATTAACGAATTTTGAACAATCAACATATCAAACAAATAAAGAATATAAAGAGTGGAGTGGTACAGTATCAATAAAAATTGTGGCAAATGCAACAAAAGATACGTCAAACAATGGAAATGTAGATACAACAATAACAGGAGACTTTGTTGACTTTATAAAACCACAATGGAGATTAGTTGGTTCACCTACAATAGACCATACAAATAATAGAGTTGTAATGACAATAAAAGGAACAGATAAATACTTTAAAGCAACCACATTAGCAACAAGCAATATAAAAGTATATGTTGATGGAACAGAAGCAACATCAGTAACAAAGAACTTAAGTGCGGCAACAGATGTAAAAGAAGGAACTACAAAAGTTGGTGTACAATACACATTAACATTAACAGGTTGGGAACAAAGTTCAAAACAAAATGGAAAAAGTTATTTTGAATGGAGTGGTAATACAGTTGTAAAAATAGCAGCAGGAGTGCTAACAGATACTAGTTCAAATTCAAGTCCAGAAACATCATTTACAATAGGCCAAGTAGACTTTATAAAGCCAAAGATTGAAAAAGTATCATCAAGTAAATCTGGCGGAACAGAAACAATCACATTTAAAGTAATAGATAAATATTTCAATACAAGTGCCAAATTAACAAAAGATGATATAACAGTATTAGTAGACTCTGAAACAGCATCAAGTGTAAGTAAAACATTAAGTGATCCAACAGAAATAAAAGAAACAGTAAATGGAACAAGTAAAGTAATAGGACATCAATATACAATGACACTAACAAATTTTGAAAAAACAAGGACAACAATTGACAGAAACAGAGAATACAGTGATTGGAGCGGTACAGTAGCAATAAAAATAGCAGCTGGAAAAGTAAAAGATACGTCAAATAATACAAATGCAGAAACAACAATAACAGGAGACTTTTTAGATGTTATAAAACCAAATGTAACATATCAATTTTCTGAGTCTAATATTGATAAGAATGGTAAAAGATTTACAATGGTATTTGATATAACAGACAAATACTATAATGCAAGTACATCAACAACATTGTCAGTTAATGATTTAACAATAAAAATAGATGGAGCAGTTCCAGATTGGAATAAGGTAACAAGAAACCTTACAGTAGCAGACTATTCAAACACAGTATATTACACAAGTAATGGAGCAATAAAACATGAGAGCAAGGTAATAGGAAAAAGATATACTTTAACACTATCAAATTTACAACAAAGTTCAATAGCGGCTAATGCAAGTTATAAAGATTACAGTGGTGTAGTAACAGTAGCAATTCCAGCAAATAAAGTAGCAGATACCACAGGAAATAAAAACAATGCAGTTACAATAACGTCAGGTGTTAATATACCAACAAATAGTGGAACAGGAAAAGTAGTAGACGTTGTAGACCCATTCTGGCAAGTAAGTAATGTAAATATAAATCACAGCACCAACCAAGTAACAATGACAATAAAAGGTACTGATAAATATTATAAAGCAAGTACATTAAGCAGAGATAATATAACAGTATTAGTTGATGGAGAAACAGCAACAAGTGTAACAAAGACATTAAGTTCAGCAACATCAATAACAAATGGAGTGCAATATACATTAACATTAACTACTTGGCAGCAAAGTTCAAAACAATCAGGAAAGAGTTATTTAGAATGGAGTGGTAATACAGTAATAAGGATTGCAGCAGGAACCATGACAGATACGAATGGAAACTCAAGTAAACAGCAAGATTTCTCGATAGGACAAGTAGATTTCATAAAACCAATGATAGAAAAAGTATCATCAACAAAAGGAACAAATAATGAAACAATAGTATTTGATGTAAATGACAAATATATAAGCACAAAATTATCAGCGGCAAATATTACTACATTAATAAATGGAGAAGTAGCAGATGTAAAAACAACAATAACATCAATTTCTGATATAAAAGGAACAGGAAAATTTAGTGCAAAAACAGTAGGGCACAGATATACAGTAGTGGTATCTAATTTCAACAAAGGTAGAAAAAATGGCAGAAAATACAGTGATTGGAGTGGAACAGTATCATTAAGAATTGCGGCAGATGCAGTACAAGATACATCACAAAACAAAAATAATGCAACCACAATAACAGGAGATTTCGTAGATTTTATAAAACCAGAATTTACATATGTATATTCAAGTGGAAATATAGACCATACAAATAAAACCTTAACAGTAGACTTTACAGTAGCAGATAGATATTTTAGTACTTCAACATTAACATCAAATGCGGCTAATGTAACTGTAAAATTGATTGATAAAAATATTAATATATCAGGTTTAACAAAAACTATAACAAAATTATCTGATTATTCAGACGGTTCAAGAGGAAAAGTTGGAGAAAATTATAGATTAACGATAGGAAATATTCAAAGAACAACTGAGACAGATGGATTAAGAGATTACAGTGGACCAATGAGCATAACATTTCCAGCAAATATGGTAAAAGATACTTCTGGAAATGCAAATGATGCCAAAACAATAACAATAGGTGTAAATGACCCAGGTACAGGAAGTCAACAAGTAGTTGATGTTGTATCACCAGTATGGTCAGTAGCAAGTGCAGATGTAAATACAGGAATTGTAAAAATAAGAGTAAAAGACAAATACTTATTAAAAACAGGAACAGCGAATACTGCACTACAACTAACAACAAGTGAAATAGCAGTACTTGTAAATGGAACTGAATCAACTCAAGTAACAAAAACAATTACATCAGGCCCAACATTAGTAGCCTCAGGCTCAAATGGATATGATACAACATATGAGTATACAATTAAGATAGGAAACATAGCACAGACAACAACAAATTATATAGAATTTACACCAAAAGAAACTGTAGTTGGTGGAAAAGCAAAATACAGAGATGAAAATGGAGGAAATATTACATTAAGAATAAAAGCAGGAGCAGTACAAGATGCATTTACAAATACAAATGCACAGCAAGATTTGTATGTGGGAAATGTAGACAACACAGGTCCAGAAGTATATGACATCCAAAAAACAATTGCAGCAAATGGAGACGAAACCTTTGTATTCAATATAACAGATAAAAACTATGATTCATCAAAAGTAGTTGCTTTAAATGAATTAAATATTACAATAGATGGAGCACAATTCAGTAGTGCTGTACAAAAGAATCTAACATCTCAAACACTTACAGATAGTGCAACAAATAAAGTTTTAGGACATCAATATACATTAAAATTAACAAATATGAAAGAATCTACTTCATCATTTGCAAGTGCAGTAACAGCAACAACTAATAGAAGAGTTTATAGAGAATACAGTGGTACAATAAGAATTGTAATAAATTCAAATGCAGCAAGAGACTTAAAAGGAAATACATTAAATACAGCAACAACAACGATAACAAGCTTTAATGATAAATTAGCACCAGAAGTAGTATATATATGGTCAAACTCAGTAATAAATAAGAATTCCAAAACATTTACAATGATATTTGATGTAACAGATAAATATTACTCAAGCTCAACTCTAACATTTGATGATTTAACAATAAAAATAGGTGGTAAAACACCAAATTGGAGCACGAATGATGTAGGACATTCATTAAGTGTATCAGATATTCCAAATGCATCAGGCAAAGGAAAGAGATATACATTAACATTATCAAATTTACAAAAATTACAAATAAAAAGTGGAGATAAATATTTGGACTACAGTGGTGTTGTAACAGTAGCAATACCAGCAGGAAAAGTAAAAGATACAACAGGAAATACAAACTTGGCTAAAACAATTACTTCTGGAATAACAATTCCAGGTGGAAGTGGTTCAGAACAAGTTGTGGACGTTGTAGAACCATATGTTCAAAAAATGAGCAGTACAGTAAATGCAGTAGCAAAAACAGCATCAATTAAAGTAAGAATATCAGATAGATATTTTAATAAGAGTACATTGACAAAAGATACAATAGAAGTTTATATAAATGGAACAAAAAATTCAGCAGTAAAAACAGGATGGTCAACATCTGAAGAAACTGAATCAAGAACTGAAAAAGGCACAACTTCAACAGTTCATGTTGCAACAAATTATACTTTAAATATTTCAGGATTTGATTCTAATATTAACCAGATTAAAGTTGTAGTTCCAGCAAATGTTGTAAAAGATACTTCTGAAAATGGAAATAAACAGACAGAGTATATTATTTATAATGTGTTGAGGAAGCAGGATGATAGGGGAGAAGATGATACAGCACCATTCTTTGGAAATACAACTGTACCAAGAGAAGATATCGATAATGTAACATTTGTATCTAGTACAGCTGGAAAAAATTCAACAAAATGGGATGTATCAGCACAAGGCGATAGCTCTATACTTGCATGGTATACTAAAAATTCAAATGGAACATTTAAAGTTTATGTGGGTAGCGATTATGAGATATTTGGTAACACAGATTCAAGTTACTTGTTTAGAAGTGTTGGATTATCAGAAAACTGTACGTCAACAGAAACTATTACGAATATCAATTTGTTAAATGTAAGTAGTGTAACAAATATGTATCGTATGTTTGAAAGAACTGGAAACCAGGCAATGACAAAGTTAGATTTAGGAGATAACTTTAATACAAGTAATGTTACCAATATGGCATACATGTTCAATCAAACTGGATGGAATTTAATGACAAGTTTGGATTTAAGTAATAAGTTTAATACAAGTAAAGTAACAAGTATGAAAATGATGTTTGGTGGGACAGGGTATGAATCAATGACGAGTTTAGACTTAGGAAGCAAATTTAACACAAGTAAAGTAACGGATATGTCATATATGTTTTATGCATGTGGCTATAACGCACTAACTTCTTTAGACTTAGGAAGTAATTTTGATACAAGTAATGTAACAAATATGACAAGTATGTTCCAAGGATGTGGATTTAATGCACTAACTTCTTTAGACTTAGGAAGTAATTTTGATACAAGTAATGTAACAAATATGACAAGTATGTTCCAAGTATGTGGATTTAATGCACTAACTTCTTTAGGCTTAGGAAGTAATTTTGATACAAGTAATGTAACTGATATGGAAAGTATGTTCTGTGCAACAGGATTTTCAAAATTAACAAATCTAGATTTAGGAAGTAAATTTAATACAATCAAAGTAACTAATATGAGACAAATGTTTTGTGCAACAGGAAGATTTGCTTTGAAAAATTTAAACTTAGGAGAAAATTTTGACACAAGTAATGTAACAAATATGAATTCAATGTTTTATGCTTGTGGGGCAGATTCGCTAATTAGCTTGTATTTAGGAGACAAATTTTATACAAAAAATGTAAAAGACATGTATAGAATGTTTACAAATCTTAGACAAATGATAAGTCTTGATTTAGGACCTGCATTTACAATAATCCCTGACAATTATGTTACAGATGAATGGACAGATATTGATGGTGAAAAAATAACAGCACATTATGCATATGAAAAGATGTTTGAAAACAATGGAACACAAAACAATTTAACAATCCACGCCCCAGAATCAATCTTCCAAGACAAAAACAACTTCAAATTAAATGCAAGTGCAACAACAGGAACAGTAAACTACACAAGAGGAACAATAAATCCAAAATACAGAACAGAATGGAAAAAAGAAAAAGTAGTACTAGACCAAGCAAATGACAATATCAAAATAACACTAAGAGGAACAACAAACACATCAGTAGCAGAAAATGAATATATCAGTGATGTAACAAGTTCATTAGCACTAAACAAAATAAAAGTTCTAATAGATGGAACAGATATAACAAGTACAGTGCTAAATGCACAAGGAATAGGAAATGCAACACAAACAACAGAAAACTCAAGAACAGGAGCAAAAGATGTATTACAAACAATTACACTAACAAACTTTGCAAAAGCAGCTAAAAGATTAAACGGAAAGAAATACAAAGAATGGAGTGGTAATATAACAATAGAAATTGCTCAAGGAACATTGTCAGAAAAATACGGAAACAAAAATATGTTAGTTGCAACAGACGGAACAAGAACAGTAAGTACAGTCAAAGAAACTAATAAAGTAAGCAAAAATACAGCTAACACAATGTTTACTGATTATATCAAACCAGAATTTACATACAGCTCAATAACAGATACAAATATAGTACATGGAACAGGTAGAAAAGTTGAAGTAATGTTTGATGTAACAGATAAATATTTTGAAAGTACAAAATTATCAAATTTAAATGCAAGTCAAATAACAATAGGAATGGACGACTATGATCAAACAGAGTTAAATAAAGCTATCACAAAGAAACTAGAAAAAGTAGGAACAATTACAGACACAGTAAATGGAGTATCAAATGTCACAGTTGGTGAAAGATATAAATTAACAATAACTGGTCTAGAGCAACAAAATGAAAAAGGACTAAGTGATGGATATACATACAGTGGATACATGAGTCTGAAATTTGCAAAAGGAACAATCAAAGATAAATCAGGAAACTTAAGTGATGCAACAACAATCACAATAGGCAAAAATGAACCAGGAGGTTCAGACACAGATAAAACTGTTGTAGATATAGTTGATCCAGTATGGACATTAGGTGATGTTGATGCAAATGATGGAACAATCAAACTAAGAGTAAAAGACAAATTCTTGATAAAAGATAGGAGCAAATTTGAATTAACAACAGATAAAATCACAATATATGCAGATGATGTAGTTTCTACAGAAATAGAGAAACAAATATCAGGTCCAGTAGAGATAAGAGCAAATGAAGAATATGAATACACCCTAACATTACTAAATATAAAACCAGACAGAGATGAATATGAAGAATTTACACCAAAAAATCCAATTGTTGGAGGAACTGCAAAATATAAAAAAGAAAATGGTGGAGACATTATGATAAAAATTGCAGCAGGAGCAGTAACAGATGCATATGGAAATAAGACAAAAGAACAGATAATAGACCCAGGAAACATTGATGGAACAGGTCCAGAGGTATATGACATCCAGAAGACAAAAGATGCAACAAACAATAAAGAGACATTCGTCTTCAACGTAACAGACAAAAACTATGATTCAACAGACCTAGTAACAATTGATGAATTAACTGTTTGGCTAGATGGAAAACAAGTTGATATTGATGGTGAAATAACTAAGAAGTTTGTTGGAGACCCAGTTGAAATTATAACAACTGTAAATGGTCAAGAAAGAGTTGTAGGACATCAATATACTCTAGAAATAGGAAGTATTGTTGAGACTAATGCAGAATTTGTAGCGTCAAACCGCAAATATAGAGAACTAAGTGGAACTCTAGAAATTAAAATTGCAACAGATGCTGCAAAAGACAAGAAAGGAAACAAGATAAATCCAGATACTGCAACAATTACAGACTTTAATGATATGATAAAACCAGAAGTAATTTACAAATATGCAACATCAAATATAGACAAAACAAACAAGATATTCAAGATGGAATTTGATTTAGTTGATAAATATTGTAAAACAATAAACAATATTGCTGTAACAGATTTAACAATCCAAATTGATGGAAAAGTTCCAGATTGGACAAAAGTTACTAGAAATCTTGAGGTTTCGGACATTAAAGAACCAGTAAATGGAACAAATAAACTTATCGGAAGACATTACACATTAACACTATCAAACTTAGAGCAACTTCAAGTTAAATCTGGCGATAATTACCTAGATTATAGTGGTGTAATTACAGTGGCAATTCCAGCTAATAAGATGCAAGATACAGCAGGTAACCAAAATGTAACAACAACAATTACATCAGGTGTAAGCATTCCAGCAGGAACAGGCTCAGATACAATAGTTGATGTGGTTGACCCATTAATCGAAAAGATTAGTTCAACTGTTGATGCACCAACTAAAACAGCAACACTAAACTTCAAAGTTACAGATAAATATTTTGCGTCAAGTGATTTAGCAAAGGGTAATATTGAAATTTTGGTAAACGGAGCGAAAAATACAACAGTTGCCGCAAACAACGCTTTAACTGTAGTTAAGAATTTAACAGAGCCAAGAACTGTTGACGGAAAGACTGTTCAAGTTCAATATGGTATAGAGTATTCATTAAAGATTTCAGGCTTTGACGCTAATGCTAACCAAATTAAAGTTAGATTCCCTGAAAAACATGTTAAGGATAAATCTGGAAATGTTAACAAGCAGACTGATATTATGATTTATAATGTGCTAAGGAGTGCAGCAACTGAGACAGAGGTTACAAACCCATTCTTAGGCAATACAAAAGTTTTAAGACAAAATGTTGATAATGTAACTTTCATGAGCAATATTCCAGATAGTGTTATGGACAAAACAAAAAATACTTTCAAGAATACTAATGCTTGGGATGTTTCAGCTATGCAAGATAAGTCTATAATTGCTTGGTATAATTCTAATGAGGTTAAAAATGGTACTTATAAGGTTTATATCGGTAGTGATACAGAAATCTTTGGAAATACAGATTCAACTAACTTATTCCAATATGTAGGAGAGAATACAGTATGTACAGCAACAAAGACTATTACTAATTTGAATTTGTTGAATGTAAGTAGTGTAACAAATATGCAGGCTATGTTCAGACATACTGGATATAATGCAATGACTGAATTAGATTTAGGAAGTAATTTTGACACAAGTAATGTAAGTTCTATGTATGCTATGTTCGGAGAAACAGGATATAAAGCTATGAAAACATTAAATTTAGGCAGTAAGTTTAATACATCTAAGGTTACAGACATGACTTGGATGTTTGCAAATACAGGATATAAAGCTATGACAAAATTAGATTTAGGAAGTAATTTTGACACAAGTAATGTAAGTTCTATGTATGGTATGTTCAGCGGAACAGGATATACAGCAATGACAAGCTTAAACTTAGGAAACAAATTTAATACGGCTAAAGTAACCAATATGGAAATAATGTTCTTAGAATGTGGATATACAGCGATGGCAAGTCTGAACCTAGGAAGTAATTTTGATACAAGTAAAGTAACACATATGTCAGGTATGTTCGAAGGAACAGGATATACAGCAATGACAACTTTGAACTTAGGAGCAAACTTTGACACAAGTAAAGTAACTAATATGTCAAACATGTTTAATTCAACAGGATATGCAAAAATGGCATCATTAGACTTAAAAGCTAAATTCAACACAAGTAAAGTAACAAACATGTCAGGAATGTTCGCATCAACAGGACATGAATTGATGACAACTTTAAACTTAGGAGCAAACTTTGACACAAGTGCAGTAACAGACATGTCAAGCATGTTTGAAGCAACTGGATATAAGAAAATGGCAACACTAAATCTAAGAGAAAAATTCAATACAAGCAAAGTAACAAACATGTCAAAAATGTTTAAAAATACAGGCTTTACAGCCATGACAAGCCTAGACTTAGGAAATACATTCTATACAACAGCTGCAACAGATACAAGCGAAATGTTTAACAACACAGGAGCAACAGCAATGACAATACTAGACTTAGGTCCAGCATTTGACAGAATACCAGATACAAACACAGACATGTTTAAGAACACAGGAACAGCAGCACTTGTAGTATATGCACCAGAGTCAATTTACTCAAATGTAACAACATTTATAGCTAATAGAACAAGAAACTAATAGCAAAAATCAAAGAAGCGAGACGCACTATGCGCCTCGTTTTTTTTGCACCGATTATCTCGCTTTTTTTTCGTGCATTGCACCGATTATCTCGCTTTTTTTTCGTGCATTGCACCGATTATTTCGCTTTTTTTCTGTGCATTGCACCGAAAAAAAGCGATCTCGCGTGTGCAAAAAATCCAAAACAGCTCTTGCCAAATAGATTAAAATGTGTTAAAGTATAAGTGTGCATAATTTAAAGTACAGAGACAACTTAGTAAAAACAGAAATAAATTTTTGATTTTATTCAATAGTTTAATTCACATGAAAAAATCAGTATTTAGA